>Ga0222426_100032_pt1 | contig 320909 bp, 299 predicted proteins | sample 2B50Ametagenome_FD_180087 | JGI IMG/M metagenome (GOLD analysis project Ga0222426, IMG submission 180087) | Enriched microbial communities from leaf-cutter ant dump, University of Wisconsin, Madison, United States - 2B50A (version 2) | ecosystem: Environmental > Terrestrial > Nest > Insects...
TTTTCGATGCCGAGTTCCAGGTAGGCCTGGGCGCCCATCCGGAAGACGAAGGGCACGGCCGCGAAGGTCTCGGTGTTGTTGATGGTGGTGGGCTTGCCGTACAGGCCGAAACTCGCCGGGAACGGCGGCTTGAACCGCGGCTGGCCCTTTTTGCCTTCCAGGGATTCCAGCAGCGCGGTTTCCTCGCCGCAGATGTAGGCGCCGAAACCGTGATGCGAGTGGAGCTGGAAGGAAAAACCCGTCCCCAGGATGTTGTCGCCCAGGAACCCCGCCTCGCGGGCCTGTTCCAGGGCCTGCTCGAAGCGTTCGTGGATCTGGAAGATCTCGCCGTGGATGTAGTTGTAGCCGACCGAGGCGCCCATGGCGAAGCCGCCGATGATCATGCCCTCGATCACCGCGTGCGGGTTGTAGCGCAGCAGGTCGCGGTCCTTGAAGGTGCCCGGTTCGCCCTCGTCGGAATTGCAGACCACGTATTTCTGGCCCGGCAGATTGCGCGGCATGAAGGACCATTTCAGCCCGGTCGGGAAGCCCGCGCCGCCGCGCCCGCGCAGGCTGGAGGCCTTGAGCTCGGCGATCACGTCGTCCGGCGTCATGCCGGTGGTCAGGATCTTTTTCAGGGCCTCGTAGCCGCCGCGGGCGACGTAGTCCTGCAGCCCCCAGTTTTCGCCGTTCAGGCCCGCCAGCAGCACGGGCTTGATGTGGCGGTCGTGGAAAATCATGCTGCGCGACGCATCGCCGCCCAGTCCCGGATCCAGCGCATCCGTGCCGTATTTACGCAAGACGTCCAGTGCGCTCATGCCGACTCCTTCAGTTCGCGGATCAGGGCATCGATCTTTTCGGGCTGCATGCGGCAGCACATGTGCTTGTCGTTGGCGATCACCACCGGCGCATCGCCGCAGGCGCCCATGCACTCGCCCTCGGTCAGGGTGAACAGGCCGTCGGGGGTGGTCTCATGGAAGCCGATGCCGAGCTTTTCCTTCAGGTACTCGGCCGCCTGCGTGCTGCCCTGCAAGGCACAGGGCAGATTGGTGCAGATGGTCAGGGTGTAGCGGCCGACCGGCTGCGTGTTGTACATGGTGTAGAAGGTCGCGACCTCCTGCACCGCGATCGGCGGCATGCCCAGGTAGTCGGCCACGTCGCGGATGACCTCCGGCGAGACCCAGCCCTTTTCGGTCTGGGCGATGGTCAGCGCGGCCATCACGGCGGATTGTTTCTGGTCGGGCGGATACTTGGAGATTTCCCGGTCGATGTCCCGGTAGGCTTGTTCGGAAAGCAGCATCGTCATGGTTCCTGTGATGTCCGGGCCTCAGCGGTCGATTTCGCCGAACACGATGTCCTGGGTGCCGATGATGGTCACCACGTCGGAGATCATGTGGCCCTTGGACATTTCTTCGAGCGATTGCAGGTGGGCGAAGCCCGGCGCGCGGATCTTCAGGCGGTAGGGCTTGTTGGCCCCGTCCGACACCAGGTAGATGCCGAACTCGCCCTTGGGGTGTTCGACGGCGGCATAGGCCTCGCCCTCGGGCACGTGCATGCCCTCGGTGAAGAGCTTGAAGTGGTGGATCATGTCTTCCATGCCGGTCTTCATGCGCTCGCGGGTGGGCGGCGCGACCTTGTGGTTGCCGACGATCACCGGGCCGGGGTTGTTGCGCAGCCACTCGACGCACTGGCGGATGATGCGGTTGGACTCGCGCATCTCCGCGATGCGGCACAGGTAGCGGTCGTAGCAGTCGCCGTTCTTGCCCACCGGGATGTCGAACTCGAGCTTGTCGTAGACCTCGTAGGGCTGCTTGCGGCGCAGATCCCATTCGATGCCCGAGCCGCGCAGCATGGGGCCGGTGAAGCCCAGCGCCAGCGCGCGTTCGGGCGAGACCACGCCGATGTCCACCAGGCGCTGCTTCCAGATGCGGTTCTCGGTCAGCAGGACCTCGTACTCGTCCACGCAGGCGGGGAAGCGGTTGGTGAAGTCCTCGATGAAGTCCAGCAGCGAGCCGGACCGCGCCTCGTTCATGGCGCGGGTTTCCTTGTCGGACCGGTATTTGGAGCCCTTGTACTGCGGCATGGTGTCGGGCAGGTCGCGGTAGACGCCGCCCGGCCGGTAGTAGGCCGCGTGCATGCGCGCGCCCGAGACCGCCTCGTAGCAGTCCATCAGGTCCTCGCGCTCGCGGAAGGCGTAGAGGAACACCGCCATGGCGCCGACGTCCAGGGCGTGCGAGCCCAGCGACATCAGGTGGTTCAGGATGCGGGTGATCTCGTCGAACATCACGCGGATGTACTGCGCGCGCAGCGGCACCTGGACGCCCAGCAGGCGTTCCACCGCCATGCAGTAGGCGTGCTCGTTGCACATCATGGACACGTAGTCCAGGCGGTCCATGTAGGGCAGCGTCTGCAGGAAGGTGCGCGTTTCCGCGAGTTTTTCGGTGGCGCGGTGCAGCAGGCCGATGTGCGGGTCGGCGCGCTGGACGACTTCGCCGTCCAGCTCGAGCACCAGGCGCAGCACCCCGTGCGCGGCCGGGTGCTGGGGGCCGAAGTTCAGGTTGTAATTCTGGATCTCTGCCATATCAGTACCGTTCTATGCCGTAGTGGTCGTTGCGCACGACGCGGGGGGTGATCTCACGCGGCTCGATCGTGACGGGCTGGTAGATGACGCGTTTCTGTTCGGTGTCGTAGCGCATTTCCACGTGCCCGAAAATCGGGAAGTCCTTGCGGAAGGGATGGCCGATGAAGCCGTAGTCGGTCAGGATCCGGCGCAGGTCGGGGTGGCCCTCGAAGACGATGCCGTACAGATCGAAGGCCTCGCGCTCGTACCAGTTGACCGACGGCCAGACGTCCACGAGCGAGGCGATCACCGGGAAGTCGTCCTGCTCGGCGTAGACGCGCACCCGCAGGCGCCAGTTGTGCGTGACCGACTGCAGGTGGATCACCACCGCAAAGCGGTGCGGATGGGCATGGGTGTATTCCGCCGCGTACGTCGGGGCCTTCCAGGCGGAGTAGTCCACCCCGCACAAGTCCATACAGGACTCGAAGCGCAGGCTGGCATGGTCGCGCAGCACGCGGCAGGTGTCCTGCCACGCGGACTGGGGCAGTTGCAGCGTCAGTTCGCCCAGGGATTCGGTCAGGTCGACCGAGGCGCCCAGGACGTCGCGCAGATTGGTTTCGAGTGTCTGTAGCCGTGTCATATGCAGATCGTCGTCTCAGATGGGGTCCGGCGCCGGACGCGCGGGACGGCATCGGCCGCCGACCGCATCCGGCAGGCCCCGCTAGCGGGCAATGGTGTTGGTCAGGCGGATCTTGTTCTGCATCTGCAGCAGACCGTAGACCAGGGCCTCGGCCGTGGGGGGACAGCCGGGCACGTACACGTCCACCGGCACGATGCGGTCACAGCCGCGCACCACGGAATAGGAATAGTGGTAATAGCCGCCCCCGTTGGCGCACGAGCCCATCGAGACCACCCAGCGGGGCTCGGGCATCTGGTCGTAGACCTTGCGCAGGGCCGGAGCCATCTTGTTGCACAGCGTGCCGGCCACGATCATCAGGTCGGACTGCCGCGGGCTGGGACGGAAGATGATGCCGAACTGGTCCAGGTCGTACCGGGCCGCGCCGGCGTGCATCATCTCGACCGCGCAACAGGCCAGACCGAAGGTCATGGGCCACAGCGAACCGGTCTTTGCCCAGTTGAGGAACTTGTCCGCACTGGTGGTCATGAAGCCTTTTTCCATGACGCCTTCAACTGCCATTTTGCTCACCCCCAATTATTCCCAGTCCAGGGCGCCGCGGCGCCATTCGTAGATGAAGCCCACCGTCAGGATGCCCAGGAAGATGGCCACCGCCCAGAAACCCACCATGCCGACGGCGCCATTGGCCATGGCCCACGGGAACAGGAAGGCGATCTCCAGGTCGAACATGATGAACAGGATCGCCACCAGGTAGTAGCGCACGTCGAATTTCATGCGCGAATCGCCGAAGGATTCAAAGCCGCATTCGTAGACGGAGAGCTTTTCGGCATCGGGCACGTTGCGCCCCAGCAGCCGCCCCGCCACCAGCAGGGCCGCGCCGATCAGCGTGGCGACGATGATGAAAAGCAGCACGGGAAAGTACTGTTCCAGGTTCATGGATGGCCCCTGCTCCAGAAGATCAAACTACGGGATTGTAGCATTTCGACAAGCCCCATCGCCGGGAAAACCCGGGGCGGAAACACATTTGATGGGGGTCAATCCAGCTAAGCACAGATCGACTTTCAGGCACCTGAAACCTCGCCGGACCTGGCGCCCTAGGGACGCCCCTGCCGCATGACGTCGGATTCCAGCAGCATGCGCACGTGGCGGGTATAGGGAATGCCTCGCGTCTTGGCGCGCGCCTTGACCGCATCCAGCAGCGCGGCGGGCAGCCGCATGTTCAGGGAGGCGGACTTGGGTTCGAGCTTGGTGTTCATAATGCGCGACCTCTGTTGCATGCATGTAGCGGGCGCTGATCAAACCCCGTCGGGCCATGAAGCGCCATGCTGGCGGAGCCGCAGGCGGGCGGCCAGATCGCGAAGCTACGGAGGGATGAAAATGTCAGCCCGGACGCCACAGAGTCGCGCCTTGCGCAGACGACAAAAAACCACCCGAAGGTGGTTTTTTGTCGGGGGCCGAAGCCCCCGTCGTTCGTGACAGCCCGGCAAGCCGGGCCGCATCGCGGCGTGGACGAGCCACGCGTGGCGATTAGAACTTGTGGTTCAGACCGATACCGGCTTCGGTACCCTTCAGGTCCTTGACGTAGCCGACGTTCTTGGCATACGAACCGTAGGCATACACGCTGGTACGCTTGGACAGCGGGTACAGGTAGTTGACCTGGTAGGTGCTGATGTTGCCAGCGTCGTCGCCCCACTTGCTGCTGTCGTCCAGGTTGGACGTGGAGTAGTTCCAGCCAGCATACAGGGTACCACCAGCCAGAGGAGCGCTCAGGCCGACGTGGTAGTTGTTGGACTTGAAGTCGTCGTAGCCGTTGGACAGCAGCGTGGCAGCCTTGATGCTATCCAGACCATCGTAGCTACCGGCGTCGCCGTTCCAGGCGATCTTGCCGTTGCGGTCTTGACCGTAGGCCAGCGACAGCTTGACGACTTCGAAGTCATAGGAACCGTTGATCTGCCAAGCAGTCATGGCATCCGGTTCACCAGCAACAGCCGCACCGTTGTATCTCGAGGTCAGGCTTTGACGGTCGTAGCTGGCGCCCACACCGATCGGGCCGTTGGCGTACAGGGCACCCACCGACACGCGGGAACCACGATCACCCAGGGAAGTATCGCCATTGCGAATCACGGAGGTGGTGCCGTCATTGCCGGTGCCGTACAGGGCGATGAACTTGAAGCCGGACAGATCGGGCGTCACGTACTTGAACGAGTTTTCCACGCGGGAACCTTCGCCCAGGCCGGTCGAGCCGAAGACCTTATCCATATCGCCCAGGTTCACACCGTTGGCGGCCAGGTTGGTGTCCACGCCGGCGGAGTACTGACGGCCCATCGTGAAGGTACCCCAGTTGTCGCTGGACAGACCCACGAAGGATTGGCGAGCGAAGGTGCCGCCCGTGCCGTTGGCCAGGCTGATGCTGGCTTCCAGTTGGAAGATGGCGCGCAGGCCGTCGCCCAGGTCTTCGGCGCCCTTCAGGCCCCAACGGCTGCCGTTGAAGGTGCCATCACGCAGACCGGAGGAACGAGCACGCAGATCGTGCGCCACACCATTACGGTCAGTGTGGTCGTACTTGAAGTTTTGGTAGCCGTAGCCGGTATCCAGGATACCGTACAGCGTCACGGACGTTTCTGCTTGAGCAACGCCAGCGGTGGCAAAACCGGCCAGCAGAGCAGCAGCGAGCAGAGTCTTTTTCATGTAAGAAATCTCCGTAGATTTGTGTGAATCAGAGCAGGCCAACAACCATCCTGTGCTGCTGCTCTTTCTAACTCCGCGAAGGGAAGTTGTTGGTATTGCATCAAAAATCCCGGGCGAATGCCATGCCGGATGCGCTAAAACCCGCAGTTTCCCGGCAAGCCGTTGCGGATCCACAACAACCGCCACTGGAAGCTCGGGCTACGGTCAGGCCGCCTACCCGGTCCTGGCGGTTCTGCAGGGGTTTGTCTCGGGGGTCCTACAATGCACCGACGCGGAAACGCTCAGGCATCCGCGTCGAATCCTCCCGCCCCGTGTCGTCCTGTCTTCGTGCCGCCCCATGTCCGTCATCCTGCTGATCCTGCCCGACTTCCTGCTGATCGCCCTGGGCTGGCTGCTGCTGCACCGCTTCGGATTCGACCGCGCCTTTTTCACCCAGGCGGAAAAACTGGTGTATTTCGTGTTGTTCCCGGCGCTGCTGTTCCATTCGATCACGCGGGCGCCGATGGCGCTGGGCAGCGCCACGGTGCTGCTGGCGGCGACGATGGGCATCATGCTGGGCGGCATCGCGCTGGCCTGGCTGGGCCGGCTGGCGCTGCGCCCCGATCCGGCGGCGCACGCGGCGACGGCGCAGTGCGCGTTCCGTTTCAACAGTTACCTGGCGCTGTCGCTGGCGGCCGGGCTGGGCTGGGCCAATGCGCAGGCCACCATGGCGGTGATCCTGGGGTTCGCGGTGCCCATCAGCAATGTGGGCGCGGTGCATGCCCTGGCCAGTCGCAACGGCGGGCGGGCGCTGCGGGAGATGGCGGGCAATCCCTTCATCCTGGCGACGCTGGCCGCGCTGGCCTGTAATTTCCTTCAGGTGCCGATCCCGCACGTGGCCGAAGTCGCCCTGGGCCGGCTGGGATCCTGCGCCATCGCGGTGGGCCTGCTGTGCGTGGGCGCCACGCTGTCGCTGCAGGGCGGGCGCCAGCACGCGCCGTTGATGGCCTGGATGATCGCCGCGAAACTGATCCTGCTGCCGGTCTGGACGCTGGCGCTGACCGCCATGATGGGGCTGCCGGCGCAAGAGCGCCTGGTGCTGCTGCTGTTTTCGGCCGTGCCGACCTCATCGGCCGCGCACGTGCTGGCCGCCCGCATGGGCGGCGACGGGCGCCTGGTGGCCGTCACGATGTCGCTGGGCACCTTGCTGTCGGCCGCGACGCTGCCGGTGTGGCTGTGGGTGGCGGGGTAAGGGGGGACTCACGCCCACGGATCGAACACCGCCACCCCCGTGCGCCGGAAATCCGCCACGTTGCGCGTGACGATGGTCATGCCGTGGACCAGGCCGGTGGCCGCAATCAGGGCATCGCGTTCCGATGCCGGATCCGGAACATGCAGCATGGCGCAACACCGCGCCACCGCGGCATCGACAGGCAGAATGCGATCCGCGAATTCCCGCATCACATGCTGGTCCAGCCAAGTCCGCAGGACGGATCCCTGACCGGCCTCCCGGCGTTCCAGCAGCAGAACACCCATTTCCAGTTCCATGACGGTCACCGCCGACAGATAGAGCGCCGTTGCGTCGACGGACCCGGCCCAGGCAGCGACCTTGGGATCGGCCTTGCCCGCCCTCACCTTGCGCAGCTCGGAGACGACGTTGGTATCCAGCACGAACATCAGGACAAGTCCGCGGCCCGGCTGCCCAAGCGGATCTTGGGCGGATTGAAATCAATGTCCTCGGCGCCCGGCAGCGCCAAGGCATCGGCGATATTGCGCCGCTGGCCGGTCAGTTTCTGGTAGTCGTGGATGCTGAGCAGCACATGGGCGGGCTTGCCCCGATCCGTGATGAAGACAGGACCTGTGTTGGCGGCCCGCTTGGCGCGGCCGATGTCCTGATTCAGCTCGCGGCTGGATAAAGTCGTGATCGTCATCGCGGCCTCCGGTCTCCATACAATGTAGTCATGTTACTACATTGTGTTCCATCACAGCTGACACCGGCCGCTCCGCGACGGGCGGCATACAATGCGCCACGGACCGGAACGCCTGAAGATCATGACATTTCCCCTGCCCCCCCTTGAATGGCCCTTGCCCGACGAGGACGCGACCGTGGCCCTGGCGCAACGCCTGGCGGCGCTGGTGTGCGGCCGCGAGCCAGGCTTTTCCGCCCCGGCGGGGGGCCGCATCCACCTGCGTGGAGAGCTGGGCGCGGGCAAAACCAGCCTCGCGCGGGCGCTGCTGCGGGCCGGCGGCGTGACCGGCCGCATCAAGAGTCCCAGCTACGCGCTGCTTGAAAGCTATAACGTTTCTAACTTATACTTCTATCACTTTGATTTCTATAGATTTAGCGATGCGCATGAATGGCGGGACGCGGGGTTTGGCGAACTGCTCGACGAACACGCGGTTGTCCTGATCGAATGGCCCGAGCAGGCCGGCACCCGCCTTCCCCCTCCGGATCTGGACGTTCTCCTTGAATATGCCGGGACCGGCCGGCGCGCATGGCTGAGCGCCTGCAGCGAAAAAGGACAGCTATGGCTGACGCACCTGAATCCGTCGCGCCGATGACCCCCGCCAGCCCCCTGCGGCGCCGACTGATCGCCGGCGGCTGCACGCTGCTGGCGCTGCCGGTGATTCCCCGCCTGGCGCATGCCGCGACCATCCTGGCGGTGCGCACCTGGCCCGCGGACGAATACACCCGGGTCACGCTGGAAATGGACACTGAGCTGAAAGCCGAGCATTTCACGCTGGACAATCCGCACCGGCTGGTGGTGGACATCGAGGGCCTGCACCTGGACGCGGGCATCAACCGCCTGGTGTCCCAGATCAAGCCCAACGATCCCTACATCAGCACCGTGCGCGTGGGCCAGAACCGGCCCAACGTGGTGCGCCTGGTCTTCGACCTGAAGCAGGACGTCGCCCCGCAGGTCTTCACGCTGAAACCCATCGGCGAATACAAGTACCGCCTGGTGCTGGACCTGTATCCCAAGGTCGCGCAGGATCCGCTGATGGCCCTGCTGAAGGACGCCCAGAACGACCCGCTAGCGGGCATCCTGGAAAGCCTGGCCGAGAACAGCCCCAGCGAGGCCCCGGTGCCCTCGGTCAAGGGCCAGGAGCTGCCGCCTCCGGCCGCGCCGCCGGTCGCGGTGTCGCCCAAGCCCTCGCCCGGCCGGCGCCTCGACCGCCCCATCCTGATCGCCCTGGATCCGGGGCATGGCGGCGAGGACCCCGGCGCCACGGGCCGGCGCGGCACCCACGAAAAGGACATCGTGCTGCAGATCGCGCACCGGCTGAAGAAACTAATCGATGCCCAGCCCAACATGCGGGCCTACCTGACGCGCGACCGCGATTATTTCGTGCCGCTGAACGTACGGGTGCAAAAGGCGCGCCGGGTCAAGGCGGACCTGTTCATTTCCATCCATGCCGACGCGTGGATCAAGCCCTCGGCCCGCGGCTCGTCGGTCTGGGCCCTGTCCGAGCACGGCGCGACCAGCGCGGCGGCGCGCTGGCTGGCGAAAAAGGAAAACGACGCCGACCTGATCGGCGGCGTCAACCTGGGCGCGCACAATGCCCAGGTCGCCAAGGTGCTGCTGGACCTGTCCACCGGCGCGCAGATCAGCGATTCGATCAAGGTCGGCACGCGCGTGCTGGAGGAAATCGGCAAGATCAACCGCCTGCACAAGAACCGCATCGAGCGGGCCGGTTTCGCGGTGCTGAAGGCGCCGGACATCCCTTCCATCCTGGTCGAGACGGCGTTCATCAGCAATCCCGAAGAGGAATCGCTGCTGCGCACCCCCGCCCACCAGCAGAAAATCGCCAGGGCGATGCTCAGCGGCGTGCAGGACTACTTCGCCGCCAACCCGGCGCTGGCGCGGCGGGCCTGAGGCCACACAGCGATCCTTTTGTCCGTCAGGGCTTTCCGGCCTGCCGGCGCGGCGTCGCGTCGCCGAAAATGGATTCCACGGCCGGAATTCGTACCTAGGCGAGCTTCCGTCACATTAACCAACTTGGTTATAATCGGATGGAAAAACACGTCCCCCACTGCAGGCTTTCCAGAGTCAAGCAATTGGTGGCTGCCGGCCAGGTCCGCACCACGCATTCGGCACGGGCGGGGGCCAGCGATCTGGGGCTGACACTCGACGGCATGCTGCAAGTCGTGATGGGGTTGAATGTGGCGGATTTCTACAAGAGCATGACGACCCACGCGGATCACGCGATCTGGCAGGACGTCTATCGCCCCGTCACCCCGCACGGCTGCCTCTACGTGAAGTTGACCGTGATCGAGGACGTACTGATCGTGTCTTTCAAGGAGCGCTGAACATGAAGACCTGCCCGGCCTGCGGCGCCAGGACGCTGGTTCACGATACGCGGGATCAGCCGTACACCTACAAGGGGCGCACCACGGCCATTGCCGCCGTGACGGGGGATTTTTGCTCTAGCTGCGGGGAGTCCATCCTGGATGGCGCGGAATCCCGGCGCGTCATGCGCGATATGCAGCAATTTTCCAGGCAGGTGAACGCATCCATGGTGGACCCTTTGTTCATCGCCGCCGTCCGCAAGAAACTCGGCCTCGGGCAAAGCGAAGCAGCCAGGATCTTCGGCGGCGGCACCAATGCCTTTTCCCGCTACGAAAGCGGCAAGACGCGTCCGCCGCTGTCCTTGATCAAGCTGCTGCAGCTCTTGGACCGGCATCCCGGGTTGCTGGACGAGATCCGCGCAGCCTGAACTCTCCGGCACACCAGCCGCTTCAGGCGGCGTCGGTGGTCTTGCGCCGCAGCAGCTTCCACAGGACGCCGAGGACGGCGGGGATGGCGGCGGCGCCCACCCCGATCAGGACGATGGTGTTCAGGTGTTCCTTGATGATGGGAACGTTGCCGAAGAAATAGCCCAGGGTGATGAGGCCGGCGATCCAGGCGATGGCGCCGATGGCGTTGTAGAGCTGGAACATCGCCAGGCGCATGCCGGCCACCCCGGCCACGAACGGCGCGAAGGTGCGAAACAGCGGCAGGAAGCGGGACAGGATGATGGTCTTGCCGCCGTGCTTTTCATAGAAGGCATGGGTCCTGATCAGGGCCTTGCGATCCAGGAACCGGTAGTCGTGCGAAAACACCTTGGGTCCGATGAAGCGGCCCACGGAATAATTGACCGTGTTGCCCAGGATCGCCGCGACGATCAGGATGCCGCCCATCAGCACGGGGGCCAACTGGCCGGTGGCGCCGAAGGCGCCCGCGATGAACAGCAGCGAATCCCCCGGCAGGAAAGGCAGCACCACCAGGCCGGTCTCGCCGAAGATGATCAGGGCGAGGATCAGGTAGATCCAGGCGCCATACTGGGCGACCCACAGGCCCAGCGACTGGTCGATATTGAGCACCAGATGAAAGAATTCGGCCATGGCAGCCTTGGAACCTCTTGAAATTTGCTGTGGGCAAGCGGCGGCTTGTAGTGAGTGCTAACTATAATCGCTTTCATGACGCGACCCATCTCCGCCCTGCCCGACACCCTGATCAGCCAGATCGCCGCAGGCGAAGTCATCGAACGCCCGGCCTCGGTCCTGAAGGAACTCCTGGAAAACGCCCTGGACGCGGGCGCCCGGGCGGTCGAGGTGCGGCTGGATGGCGGCGGGATCCGGCGCATCCTGGTGGCCGACGATGGCCACGGCATCCCCCGCGACCAGCTGGGTCTGGCCCTGCAACGCCATGCCACCAGCAAGATCGCCTCGCTGGCCGAACTGGAATCGGTCGCCACCATGGGGTTTCGCGGCGAGGCGCTGGCCTCGATCGCCTCGGTGGCCCAGCTGACGCTCAGTTCCCGCACCGCCGACGCGGAGCAAGCCTGGCAGGTGGGGCCGGGGCAACGCGAGCCCGTGCCGGCCGCCGGGCCGGCCGGTACCCGGGTGGACGTGCGCCAGCTGTTCGACCACATCCCGGCGCGCCGCAAATTCCTGCGCTCCGAGGCCACTGAATACGGGCACTGCCTGGACGCCATCGAGCGCATCGCGCTGGCGCACCCGGAAGTCGCGCTGCGCGTCTTCCACAACGACAAGCCGCAGCGCAACTGGCCCGTCACCGACATCCAGAGCCGGATCCGCGACGTACTGGGCGCGGAATTCCAGGAGCAGAGCCTGCCCATCAGCGCCGAACAGGGGCTGATCACGCTGGAAGGCTGCATCACGCGGCCGACCTTCGCCCGCAGCCGGGCGGACCGCCAGTACCTGTACGTCAACGGCCGCTACGTACGCGACCGCACCGTGTCGCACGCCGTGCGCCAGGCCTACGCCGACGTGCTGCACGGCGACCGCCAGCCCGCCTACGTGCTGTTTCTCAGCCTGGACCCAGCCGGCGTGGACGTGAACGTGCACCCCGCCAAGCACGAGGTGCGCTTCCGCGACAGCGGGGCCGTGCACCGCTACGTGGCCCAATCGCTGGGCGAGGCGCTGGCGCAGCGCGGCGGCATGGCGGGCGACACGGTCGACTCCATGCCGATGCCCACCGGCGCGGTCTTGCCGGCCGGCGATGTGACACATGCCCCACCGCCCACGCCGTACCCCAGCCGGATTCCGGTGCAGCAGCGATTCGCGCTGCGGGACACCACGCCCCCGCAGGACTGGCGCAAGCTCTACCAACCGCTGGACGATGCCGGCGTCACGGCGGCGGAACAGCCACCGCACAGGCCGCAGACGCCCGCTTTCTCCGCGGCCGACGGCAACCCGGGGTCGGACGCCGCTCAGGCGGCCGGGCCAGGCGTCCTGCCGCCGGCGAGCATGGACCGCCGCACCGTTCCCGAGGACCTGCCCCTGGGGCTGGCGCTGGGGCAACTGCATGGCATCTACATCCTGGCGCAGAACGCCCGCGGCCTGATCCTGGTGGACATGCACGCCGCCCATGAACGGGTGGTCTACGAACGGCTGAAGGGCGCGCTGGACGAGGCCCCCCTGCCCGCGCAGGACCTGCTGGTGCCGGTGATCTTCACGGCCACGGAAACCCAGGTCGCCATCGCCCAGGAACATCAGGACACGCTGGACGGGCTGGGGCTGCGCATCCGCGCCACGGGTCCGGCATCGCTGGCGGTGCGGGCGGTGCCCGCCCTGCTGGCCCAGGGCGACATCGAATCCCTGGCGCGCGGCGTGCTGGCCGACGTCGAGCGCTTCGGCCAGTCGCCGCGCCTGACCGAACAGCGCAACGAACTGCTGTCCACCATGGCCTGCCACGGTGCGATCCGCGCCAACCGCCGCCTGACGCTGGACGAGATGAACGCGCTGCTGCGCCAGATGGAGCGTACCGAACGCGCCGACCAGTGCAACCATGGCCGCCCGACCTGGTTCCAATGGAGCCTGAACGACCTGGACAAGCTCTTCATGCGGGGACAGTGATGCCCGGCACGCCCCCCCTGATCTGCCTGGCGGGCCCGACGGCCTCCGGCAAGTCGGCGGCGGCACTGGCGCTGGCCGGGCGCTGGCCGATCGAGATCATCGTCATGGATTCCGCCACGATCTATCGCGGCATGGACATCGGCACGGCCAAGCCCAGCGCCCGGGAACAGGCCATGGTTCCCCACCACCTGCTGGACATCCGCGACCCGTCGCAGTCCTATTCAGCCGCCGAATTCGCGCGCGATGCGGCGGCGCTGGCCCGGGACATCCGCGGCCGCGGCCGCATCCCGATCCTGTGCGGCGGCACCATGCTGTACTACAAGGCGCTGCGCGAGGGGCTGAACGAGCTGCCCGGCGCCGATCCCGCGATCCGACAGGCGCTGGACGAGGAAGCCCGGGCGCGCGGCTGGCCGGCGCTGCACGCCGAACTGGCCCGGGTCGATCCGGACACGGCCGCGCGCCTGGCGCCCAATGACAGCCAGCGCCTGCAACGCGCCCTGGAGGTCTGGCGCGGCACCGGACGCACCCTGAGCGACTGGCTGGCCCGGCCGCCGCAACCGGCGCTGCCGGGATGGAGGTTCCTGACCATCAGCCTGGAGCCCTCCGACCGCGCGGTGCTGCACGAACGGATCGCGCAGCGCTACCGGGCCATGATCGGCGCGGGCCTGCTGGACGAGGTGCGCGCCCTGCGCGCGCGCGGCGACCTGCATCCGGGGCTGCCCTCCATCCGCTGCGTGGGCTACCGGCAGCTCTGGGACCACCTGGACGGGCGGATCCCGCTGGACGCCGCCGTCGAGCAGGCCATCGCCGCCACGCGCCAGCTGGCCAAGCGGCAGATCACCTGGCTGCGGTCCCTGCCGCAGCGGGTCAGCGTGGATTGCCTGTCGGAGCAGGCCGTGTCAGAAGTCGCACGGCACTGCGCCCAGGCGCTGGAAAGCCACGTATGATGATGACATCATCGTCATCCGGGCAGGATTCCGCATGAAGACCGAACACATCACCGTAGCCGCCAGCCCTGCCTTCAAGGCATTTCTGCTGCGGCTCCTGACTCGTCAACTGCGCGCAACTGCTCATCCGGAGTCCTCATGAGCCTCATGGGTGATGCGGCCAGCGCCTGATCCGAATGGAAACCCGCTGGGAAACGGCGGTGCAACTGAGCGCGCCCCGTCAGCGTCCCTGATCAATCGACGAGGGTCTGCGCCCCGCCCTGGGCCTGGGGCTCGATGCGGCCCAGCGTGTGGACGGTTTCGCCCTGGGCCCGCAGGGTGGCGGCGATGGCCTCGGCCTGGGCGGGATCGACCACCAGCACCATGCCGATGCCGCAATTGAAGACGCGGGCCATCTCCTGGTCGGCCACGCCGCCCTGGGCCTGCAGCCATTGGAACAGGGCGGGCCACTGCCAGGCGTCGCGATGCAGATGGGCGCACAGGCCCTCGCGCAGGATGCGCGGCACGTTTTCCAGCAGGCCGCCGCCAGTGATGTGGGCCAGGCCCTTGATTGCGCCGCGATGCGCGGCCAGCGCGGCCAGCACGGATTTCACATAGATGCGGGTGGGCTCCATCACGACGTCGCCCAGGGGCCGGCCGTCCAGGTCCTGGTCGGGCCGGGCGCCGGCGTGCTGCAGGATCTTGCGCACCAGGGAATAGCCGTTGGAATGGGCGCCGCTGGAGGCCAGGCCCAGGACCGTGTCGCCCACCTGGATGCCGGCGCCGTCGATGATGGCGGATTTCTCGACCGCCCCGACGGCAAAGCCCGCCAGGTCGTATTCGCCGTCGGGATACATGCCCGGCATCTCGGCCGTCTCGCCGCCGATCAGGGCGCAGCCCGCCAGCTCGCAGCCGCGCGCGATACCGCCGACCACCTGCGCGGCGGTATCCACGGACAGCTTGCCGCAGGCAAAGTAATCCAGGAAATAGAGGGGCTCGGCGCCCTGCACGAGGATGTCGTTGACGCTCATGGCGACCAGATCGATGCCGACCGTGTCGTGGCGCTGCCATTCGAAGGCCAGGCGCAGCTTGGTCCCCACCCCGTCGGTGCCCGACACCAGCACGGGCTCGCGCAGGTGCGAGGGGATCTCGAACAGGGCCCCGAAGCCGCCGATGCCGGCCATGACGCCGGGACGCATCGTGCGCGCGGCCAGCGGTTTGATGCGATCGACCAGCGCATCGCCCGCGTCGATGTCGACGCCCGCGTCGCGGTAGGTCATGGAGGGGTGGGTGCCTTGTGTCATGAGAAAAGCCGCCGAATGTGCAAGAATTGCAGGTTTGGACAATAGTGGCCTGATTTTAACCCGGCGGATTGCAATGCACGGCACGACATGGATGGCGCGGGACAGGACGCGGAGCAAAAAGCGGGACAAGGCATGACGCAGCAACTGTTGCTGGATCTCCTGCCCGGGTCGCTGCCTACCCTGGACGGTTTCATCGCGGGCGCCAACCAGGCGGCCCTGGATGCGGTGCGCGGCCTGTCGCCGGGCCGTGCCCTGTACTTGTGGGGCGGCGCCGGATCGGGCCGCAGCCACCTGCTGCGCGCCCAGGCCCAGGCGCACGCCGGCCACTACCTGGATGCGCGCACGCCCGCGCACCGGCTGCAGGCCCTGGCCACCGACGAGGACCTCGCCCTGAGCCTGGTGGCGGTCGACGACGTGAACGCGCTGGACGAGGCGGCGCAGGCCGCGCTGTTCGCGCTGTTCAACCGCTGGCGCGCCGCCGCCAGCACCGCCGATGCCTTTGCCCTGCTGACCGCCGGCGACCGCGCGCCGCTGACGATGCCGCTGCGCGAGGACTTGCGCACCCGGCTGGGCTGGGACCTGGTCTACCGCGTGGAGCAATTGTCCGACGAGGACCGCGCGCAGGCGCTGCGCGACCGCGCCGGCCAGCGGGGGCTGAAGCTGTCCGACGACGTGCTGAACTGGATCCTGACCCACCAGGACCGGGACATGGGCCGGCTGACGGCGCTGATCGACCGCCTGGACCAGTATTCGCTGGCGCAGCACCGGCCGGCCACCCTGCCCTTGCTCAAAGAACTGCTGGCCGACAGGCCGGCGCCCCCCGACTCGACGGCCGCCATCCCGGATGCCGGCCCTTCCCGCCCCTGATCGCCGACGCGGAATCTTCCATGCCTTCTCATTCTCATCTGGCCTTGTTCGACCTGGACCACACGCTGTTGCCCTTCGACAGCGATTACCAATGGGCCGACTTCCTGGCGCGCACCGGCCGCGCCGGCAATCCCGAACTGGCCCGCCAGCGCAATGAAGACCTGATGCGCCGCTACAACGAAGGCATCCTGTCGGCCGAGGAGGCTGCGGACTTCATGCTGGGATTGCTGCGCCTGGGCGAGCCAGCCGAACTGGAGCAATGGCGCCAGGACTACATGCGGGAGGTCGTCACGCCGGGGCTGCTGCCCGTCGCCCGGGCCCTGGTCGCCGAGCACCAGGAGCGCGGCGGACTGTGCGCCATCGTCACCGCCACCAACGCCTTCGTCACCGGCCCCATCGCCCGGGCATTGGGGGTCGAGGAGCTGATCGCCACGATTCCGCAGCGCGACGCCGGCGGCCGCTACACCGGACGCATCGAAGGCACGCCCAGTTTCAAGGCGGGCAAGGTGCTGCGCGTGCGCGACTGGCTGCGATCCCGCGGGCTGCAACTGGAGGATTTCGCCGAGTCCTGGTTCTACAGCGATTCCATGAACGATCTGCCGCTGCTGGAAGCCGTCACGCATCCAGTGGCGACCAACCCCAGCCCCGCCCTGCGGGCGCTGGCCGAAGGCCGGGGATGGCGTGTGCTGGAGCTGTTTGCGGACATGCAGGATACAAAGTCTTAAAATACGCGCCATGCTCAAGCAGACCATCAAAAATTTCGTCTCGCGCCTGTTTGCCACGCCGCCCAGCGGTCCGGTGCGCCTGTCCCGCGACAAGCACGGCATCGACCGGCGACTGGTATCGCGCCACGCCATCAAGGTCTGCGAAGTCCTGAACCAGCAGGGTTTCGATGCCTACATCGTCGGCGGCGCGGTGCGCGACCTGATCGTGGGCCTGCAGCCCAAGGACTTCGACGTGGCGACCAACGCCACCCCCAACCAGATCCGGCCGCTGTTCCGGCGCGCCCGCATCATCGGCCGGCGTTTCCAGCTGGTACACGTGGTGTTCGGGCAGGAGATCATCGAGACCTCGACCTTCCGCGCCCCGGCCTCCGGCGGGCACGAGACCGACGAACACGGCCGCATCCTGCGCGACAATGAATTCGGCACCCACGAGGAAGACGCGGCGCGGCGCGATTTCACCATCAACGCGCTGTACTACGATCCCCTCAAGGAGGAAGTCATCGACTTCCACCAGGGCGTGGCCGACCTGAAGAACCGCGTCGTGCGCATGATCGGCGATCCGGAGACCCGCTACCGCGAGGACCCGGTCCGCATGCTGCGGGCGCTGCGCTTCCAGGCCAAGCTCGGCGCGCGCATCGACCCGGCCTCCGAGGCTCCCATCGCCCAACTGGCGCCGCTGATCGAGCACGTCCCGGCCTCGCGCCTGTTCGACGAGACCCTGAAACTCCTGACCTGCGGCCATGCCATGGACTGCCTGCGCGAACTGCGCCGGTCCGGCCTCACCAAGAGCCTGATCCCGCTGATCGACCGCATCTTCGAGGAAGAAGGCGGCGAGGCCTTCGTGGAGATCGCCCTGTCGCGCACGGATGCGCGGGTGCGGGCCGGCAAGCCCATCAGCCCCAGCTTCCTGTTCGCCGCCCTGCTGTGGCGGCTGGTGCAAAAGCGCTGGACCCGGCTGCTGGCCCAGGACGTGCAGCGCAACGAGGCCCTGATCCGCGCGGCGGATTCGGTGATCGACGAACAGATGGACAAGCTCGCCATCCAGCGCCGCCACCAGGCCGACATGCGCGAGATCTGGCTGATGCAGGCGCGCTTCGAGCGCGCCACGGTGCGGTCCATCTGGCGCATGATGGAACAGCCCCGCTTTCGCGCCTCGGTGGATTTCCTGCAGCTGCGGGCCGAGGCGCGCGAGGTCGACAGCGTGCTGGCCCAATGGTGGATGGACCTGGCCAACAGCGGCGACGAGCGCCGCAGCGAGATGATCGACACCTGGCAGGCCGGGCATGCCGGGGCGCGGCGCGTGGGATCGGGCACGCGCAAGCGCCGGCGCCGCCGCAAGACGGGCGGCGACGAGGCAGCCGCGGTCAGCGGGCAGTCCACGGACCTGCCCGACTGACACCGGCGCCGCTCCGTCCCGCCCCCGCCCAATGAATCCAGGCGCCACACCAGAACAGGCCCGGCGGACCGCCACGGCGTACGTCGGCCTGGGCGCGAACCTGGGCGAGGCGGCCGCCACGATCCGCCAGGCGGCGGGCGAACTGGCTGGCACGGCCGGCGTCGCAGCGCTGCAACTGTCGGCGCTGTATGCCTCGACGCCGATCGATTCCAGCGGCCCCGACTACGTGAATGCCGTCGCGCGACTGCGGACTGTCCTGCCGCCCGAGGCGCTGCTCGATGCGCTGCAGGCCATCGAAGACCGCCATGGCCGCCTGCGCCCCTACCGGAACGCGCCGCGCACCCTGGACCTGGACCTGCTGCTGTATGACGACCGGCGGATCGATACCGCGCGGCTGACGGTGCCGCATCCGCGGATGCACGAACGCGCCTTTGTGCTGCGTCCGCTGATGGACCTGACGCCGGATCTGCAACTGGCCCAGGGCCCGCTGGCGACGCTGCTGGCGCGGTGCGCGGGCCAGGGCATCCGCCGTCTCGAGGACACCGTCCGCTAGACCTGGCCCGCCGGCATCGCGGCCGCCATGGCCTGGCGTATGGCCTCGGGATCGAGGTCGCGCACGTGGGTGGCCAGGGCCCATTGGTGTCCGTAGGGATCCCGCAGCCTGCCATAGCGGTCGCCCCAGAACATGTCCTCGGGTTGCATGAGCGCCTCGCACCCTGCGTCGACCGCCTGGCGGAACGCGGCGTCCACGTCGCGCACGTAGACGTGCAGGACGACAGGCGAGCCCTTGAGCGTGGCCGGGCCGATCGAACCGCATTGTTCGGACTCTTCCGCCAGCATCACGACGGAATCCCCCAGGCGCAGCGCGCCATGCAGCAGTTTCCCTTGCGGATCGTCCAGGCGCGACGCGACCGTGGCGCCCAGCGCCTTGACGTAGAAATCCATGGCCGATGCGGCGTCGGCGCAGACCAGGTGCGGCGTCACGGTATTCATGTCGGGCGGCACCGGCTGGACACGCGAAGCCGCGCCTTCGGGCTGCAGATGCAGCATGCCCTTGAAGCTGCGCATGTCTATCGGAAACGAGAAGTGCTCGTGCGCGATGCGCCAGCGGCCGTCGACCCGGCGCAAGCCTTGTGTCATGCGCGACCAGTTGTCGATGTCGGGATCATCGGCCCGGCATTCCATCAGGGCGTGCAGGTAGGCGACGTCGCCGTCGGCCTGCACGTCGGCATCCCGGGTCTGGAACCGCAGCCCCGGCGGACAATGCTCGAGGCAGGACAGCCAGTGCGCGCGGTACGCCTCGCGCCCCTGGAAACGCAGTGTCTGGATCGCGTCATACGCGACGACGTCAGGCAGATAGCAATCCATCAGCGCGTCGATATCATGGCCGGCCGCGGCGCGGCACCAGACGTCCAGCAGTTGCCGGATCTGCGAAACGTCTTGGGAAGAGGAAGCAGAGTTCATGGAGGACTCCCGGGTGTGATCGGAACAGGGGTGAACGCAGGACAGGGCATGCGTCCGGAAAACTATACCCATTCATAGTCCTAAAAAACAACCAACAAATTGTATTTGTGAACTTCCTGTACAATATGTCCATGAATGCAAAACGTAGCTACGGGGACGGCTGCGCGGCGGCCCACGCGCTGGACCTGATCGGCGAACGCTGGGCCTTGCTCATCGTGCGCGAGCTCCTGCTGGGCCCGAAACGCTTCACCGACCTGCGCAGCGGCCTCGGCGGGATCAGCGCCAACGTGCTGACCCAGCGCCTGAACGAGCTCGAGGCCGCGGGGGTGCTGGTCCACCGGCGGCTGCCGCCGCCTGTCCCGGCGTCCGTCTACGAGCTCACGGCCTGGGGGCGCGAGCTCGAACCCATACTCCTGCGCCTGGTGCGCTGGGGCGTGCAGTCTCCGGCGTTCCGGCGGGGCGCGCCCTTGAACGCGGACTCGCTGGTGCTGTCCTTCCGGACGCTCTTCGATCCCCAGGCCGCCCGCGGTCGCGACACGCGCATCGCATTCACGCTGGATGCCCAGCCCTTCCTGGCGACGGTCCAGGACGGCCGCCTGGAAGTCCGCCGCCTCGGCACGGCCGACGGGCCGGCGCCCGCCTGCCTGGAAACCGACCCCACGACGCTGCTGCACATGGCCTACGGACGCGCGCCCCTGGACGCGATGGTGTCCGAGGGCCGGGTCCGCTTCCAGGGCGATCGCGACGCCATCGAACGATTCCTGGGCTGCTTCTCGGTCCCGCCGGTTGCCGCCGCCGGGTCCCCGGTACCGGCCTGAGCGCGGCCCGGCGGCTGGTTTACACTGGGCGGCATCGTATCTGGCCTTCTGGAATGCTGCTCATGCCCACTGTCCCGCCCGTCCGGCTCGTCGTCGCCTACGCCCGCCAGCGGGTCATCGGCCTGGAGGGCGGCATGCCCTGGCATCTGCCCGGCGACCTCGCCCATTTCAAGCGCAGCACGATGGGGCACCCCATCATCATGGGGCGCAAGACCTGGCAATCCCTGGGGCGTCCCCTGCCCGGCCGGCGCAACCTGGTGCTCAGCCGCGACGCGGGGTTTTCCGCCCCGGGCGCCGAGGTGTTCCCTTCCCTGGAGGCCGCGCTGGCGGCCTGCGCGCAGAGCGAACGGATCTGCGTCATCGGCGGCGAACAGGTGTTTCGCCTGGCCCTGCCGCTGGCCGATGAACTGATCGCCACCGAGATCCATGCGGACATCGAGGGCGACACCTGGTTTCCCGAGCCGCCCGCCGATCAATGGCGAGAGACCGAGCGCCTGCCGCAGCCGGCGGAAAACGGCCTGTCCTACGATTTCGTGACCTACCGCCGCCGCTAGGCGCGGCGCGGCCGCGGCCGGCCGGGCGCGGATCGCGGCGCCGCGGCGGCCACCATCAGGGTAAATGCGCTTGCCGAGCGCCGGTGGCGGGTCGAGAATGAGGATTCCTTTTCGTTCCGAGGCTGCCATGCACGCATCATCGTCGTCTCTCGATCTGTCCAATCTGTGGATGCCGTTCACCGCCAACCGCCAGTTCAAGGCGCACCCGCGCCTGTTGGTCGGGGCCCAGGGCATGTACTACACCGCCTCCGACGGCCATCGGGTGCTGGACGGGACCGCAGGGCTGTGGTGCGTGAACGCCGGACACGGCAGGCCGGAGATCATCGAGGCCATCACCCGCCAGGCCAGCCAGCTGGACTACGCGCCCAGCTTCCAGATCGGCCACGAGGACTCCTTCCGCGCCGCGGCGCGGGTCGCCGCCCTGATGCCGGACGGCCTGGACCGCATCTTCTTCACCAATTCGGGGTCCGAATCCGTGGACACCGCACTGAAGATCGCCCTGGCCTATCACCGCGCCCGCGGCGAAGGCCAGCGCACGCGCCTGATCGGCCGCGAGCGCGGCTATCACGGGGTCGGCTTCGGCGGCATCTCCGTGGGCGGCATCTCACCCAACCGGCGCACCTTCTCCGGCGTCCTGCTGCCGGGAGTGGACCACCTGCCGCACACCCACGCGCCCGAGCACAACGCCTGGTCGCGCGGGCAGCCCGCCTGGGGCGCGCACCTGGCCGACGACCTGGAGCGCCTGATCGCCCTGCACGACGCCTCGACCATCGCGGCCGTCATCGTCGAGCCCATGGCGGGTTCCACCGGCGTGTTGATCCCGCCGGCCGGCTACCTGGAACGCCTGCGGGAAATCACCGCCCGCCATGGCATCCTGCTGATTTTCGACGAGGTCATCACGGCCTTCGGCCGCCTGGGGGCGGCCACCGCCAGCGGGCGATTCGGCGTGACGCCGGACCTGATCACCATGGCCAAGGGCATCAGCAACGCCGCCATCCCGGCCGGCGCGGTGGCCGTGCAGCGCGGCATCCACGACGCCATCCTCGAGGCCAGCGCCAGCGGCATCGAGTTCTTCCACGGCTATACGTATTCGGCCCACCCGATGGCGACCGCGGCCATGCTCGCCGCGCTGGACATCTACGAAAAGGACGGCCTGTTCCAGCGGGCCGATGCGCTGTCGCCGCAATTCGAGGATGCCGCCCACAGCCTGCGGGGCCGGCGCCACGTGATCGACGTGCGCAACCTGGGGCTGGTCGCGGGCATCGAGCTGGCGCCCCGCGAAGGGGCGCCGGGCGCGCGGGCGGCCGAGGTCTTCGCCAAGTGCTTTGACCGCGGCGTGCTGGTGCGCTACACGGGCGACACGCTGGCCTTCTCGCCGCCGCTGATCATCGATGAATCGCAGATCGCGGAGATGTTCGGCACCGTGACGGACGTGCTGACCGAGATCGACTGAGCCGCGCCCGGGTCAGCCGGCGGATGCCCTGGCCCGGGCGCGGATCGCCGTGACGGGCTCGCCCGCAATGCCCCAGTTGTCGGTGTCGACCTCTTCGATCACCACGAAAGTGGTCTTGGGATTTTTTCCCAGCACGTCCACCAGCAGCTGGGTGGCGCCCTCGATCAGGCGCGCCTTCTGTTCGGCGGTCGCGCCTTCGCGCGTGATCTTGATGTTGACGTAAGGCATTGCGTGTCTCCGGTCAGGCCAGGGCCTGTTCCGCCGAGGCATAGGCCTCGACCGGCGGGCAGGCGCAGCTGAGATTGCGATCCCCCCAGGCGTTGTCCACGCGGGCAACCGGCGGCCAGTATTTGCGGCTGGCCATGCCGGGCAGCGGATATGCCGCCTGCTCGCGCGTGTACGGATGGGTCCAGTCCTGCGCCAGCAGCACGGAGGCCGGATGCGGCGCATTGACCAGCACATTATCCTCCAGCGGCTGCTCGCCGCGCTCGACGGCGGCGATTTCCTGGCGGATGGCGATCATGGCGTCGATGAAGCGGTCGAGTTCCTCGATGCCTTCCGATTCCGTGGGCTCGACCATCAGCGTGCCGGCCACCGGGAAGCTCATGGTGGGGGCGTGGAAGCCATAGTCCATCAGGCGCTTGGCGATGTCCTCGGCGCCGATGCCGCTGGCGTCCTTGATCGGGCGGATGTCCAGGATGCACTCGTGCGCCACGCGGCCCTTGGGGCCGGCCGCATACAGGATCGGATAGTGCGGCGCCAGCCGGGTCGCCAGGTAGTTGGCGTTGAGGATGGCGACCTGGGTGGCGCGGCGCAGGCCGGCCGCCCCCATCATCATGATGTACAGCGTGGAGATCGGCAGGATGCTGGCCGAGCCGTAGGGCGCCGCCGACACCGGACCGGACTGTCCGGCGGGCAGCCGGCCGTTCTCGCCCACGATGCCGGGCAGGTAGGGCGCCAGGTGCGCGCGCACCGCCACGGGACCGACGCCCGGGCCGCCACCGCCGTGCGGGATGCAGAAGGTCTTGTGCAGGTTCAGGTGGGACACGTCCGAGCCGAAGCGGCCGGGGCGCGCCACGCCGACCATGGCGTTCATGTTGGCGCCGTCCAGGTAGACCTGGCCGCCGGCGTCGTGTATCAGGCCGCAGATCTCGGCGACGGTCGTCTCGAACACGCCGTGGGTGGACGGGTAGGTGATCATCAGCGCGGCCAGGCGATCGCCCACCTGCGCGATCTTGGCCCGCAGGTCCGCCATGTCGATGTTGCCGTTGTCGTCCGAGGCGACGACGACCACGTCCATGCCGGCCAGGTGGGCCGAGGCCGGGTTGGTGCCATGGGCCGAGGCGGGAATCAGGCAGATGTTGCGCTGGTGCTCGCCATTGGCCTGGTGATAGCCGCGGATGGCCAGCAGGCCGGCGTATTCGCCCTGGGCCCCGGAATTGGGCTGCAGGCTGACGCGGTCGTAGCCGGTGATCTCGCACAGGGCCGCGGAAAGCCGTTCGATCATTTCCTGGTAGCCCTGGGCCTGCCCCGCCGGCGCGAAGGGATGCATGTGTGCGAATTCGGGCCAGGTGACGGGAATCATCTCCGCCGTGGCGTTGAGTTTCATGGTGCAGGAACCCAGCGGGATCATGGTGCGATCCAGGGCCAGGTCCTTGTCGGCCAACAGGCGCAGGTAGCGCAGCATGTCGGTCTCGGATTTCACCCGCGAGAACGCAGGATGCGCCAGGATCGGGCCCTGGCGGCGCAGCGTGGCGGGCACGCCGAGATCCGTCGCCGAGAAATCGGGCGCGACGCGGCCCAGGCCCATGCCGGCCGACAGGACGCCCAGCAGGTTCTCGAGGTCCGTCTGGCCGACGGTCTCGTCCAGCGACAGGGCGACGTGCGCGTCGTCGACGCGGCGCAGGTTCATGCCGCCGTCCACGGCGGCATCCAGCACGGCCTGCGTGCGCGCGCCGGTTTCCAGGTGCAGGGTATCGAACCAGGTGTCGTTGCAGACGGTGACGCCCATGGCGCGCAGCGCGGCGGCCAGCTGGGTGGTGCGCGTGGCGACCCGCTGGGCGATCGCGCGGATGCCGGCGGGACCGTGCCACACCGCGTACATCGCGGCCATCACCGCCAGCAGCACCTGCGCGGTGCAGATGTTGGAAGTGGCCTTTTCGCGGCGGATGTGCTGCTCGCGGGTCTGCAGGGCCAGGCGCAGGGCGGATTCGCCGCGCGCGTCCTGCGAGACGCCCACCAGGCGGCCGGGCAGGTTGCGCTTGTAGGCGTCCTTGCAGGCCATGAAGCCGGCATGCGGCCCGCCATAGCCCATGGGCACGCCAAAGCGCTGGGCCGAGCCCACGGCGATGTCGGCGCCCCATTCGCCCGGCGGCGCCAGCAGGGCCAGCGCCAGCAGGTCGGTCGCCACGGCGACGACGGCGCCGGCTTCGTGCGCCTGGCGGGCGAGCTCGCGGTAGTCGGCCACGCCGCCCAGGCTGTGCGGATACTGCAGCAGCACGCCGAAGCATTCGGGCAGGCCGCCGGCCTCGTCGCCCACCACGACGTCGATGCCCAGGCCGGCGGCCCGGGTGCGCACGACCTCGATCGTCTGCGGATGGACGTGGGCGGACACGAAGAACTGGCTGGACTTCGCCCGGGACACGCGGCGGGCCAGGGTCATGGCCTCGGCCGCGGCGGTGGCCTCGTCCAGCAGCGAGGAATTGGCGATGTCCAGGCCGGTCAGGTCGGTGACCATGGTCTGGAAGATCAGCAGGGCCTCCAGGCGGCCCTGGGAGATCTCCGGCTGGTACGGCGTGTAGGCGGTGTACCAAGCGGGATTCTCGAGGATGTTGCGCAGGATGACGTGGGGCACGTAGGTGCCGTAGTAGCCCTGGCCGATGTAGCTGCGCAGGACCTGGTTGCGCGACGCCACCGCCTTGAGTTCGGCCAGCGCCTGGACCTCGCCCAGCGGGCCGGGCAGGTCCAGGTAGGGGGCCTCGGACAGGATGTTCTCCGGGACGACTTCACGGATCAGGGCGTCCAGGCTGGACACCCCGATGGCGGCCAGCATGGACTGCTGGTCGGTCTCGGACGGCCCGATGTGGCGGGCGACGAATTCGGAATGCGTGGCGGGGTCGCGCAACATGGGGGAGTTCTCCTAGGCCTGGGCTTCGTACGCGGCCGCGTCCATCAGCGCATCCACGTCGGCCGCGTTGTCGGGCCGGATCCGGAAGATCCACTGGTCGTAGGCGGCCTCGTTGATCAGGGCCGGCTGGTCGTTGAGGTCTTCGTTGAAGGCGACGATCTCGCCGGCAACGGGCGCGTAGATGTCGGACGCGGCCTTGACGGACTCGACCACGGCGGCGGTGTCGCCGGCCGCCACCCGGGCGCCGACCTGGACGTCGCCGACGAAGACCAGATCGCCCAGCTGATCCTGGGCATCGTCGGTGATGCCGACGAGGAAGCAGTCGCCATCGGCCTTGACCCATTCATGGGAAGCCGTGTATTTGCGGTCATTGGGAATGGACATGGTGTACCCCCGAAGAATCGTGATGGTTTATCGTGAAAAATTGGTGTGGCGGGTGCGGGGCAGCCCGCAGGTCCCAGGCTACCCCGCCGGCCGGATTCAGACCAGTGCCTTGCCGTTGCGCACGAAGGGCGGGCGCACGATTTCGGCCGGCAGCCATTTGCCGCGGATCTCGACCTCGGCACGGTCGCCCGGCGCGCAACCGGCGGGCACGCGGGCCAGCGCGATGGAAAAGCCCAGGGTCGGCGCCATGGTGCCGCTGGTGAGCTCGCCCTCGCCCTGCTGCGTGCGGACCTTCATGTGGCCGCGCATGATGCCGCGCTCCAGCAGCTTCAGGCCGACCAGTTCGCGGTCGCGCGAGGCGGATTCCAGTGCCGCGCGGCCGATGAAGTCGCGCGATCCGTCTTTGAGGGACACGGTCCAGGACAGGCCGGATTCCAGGGGATGCACGGTCTCGTCCATGTCCTGCCCGTAGAGGTTCATGCCGGCCTCCAGGCGCAGGGTGTCCCGGGCGCCCAGGCCGCAGGGATGGACGCCGGCGGCCGCCAGCGCGTCCCAGAAAGCCTTGACGGCGGTGGCGGGCAGCACGATCTCGAAGCCGTCCTCGCCGGTGTAGCCGGTGCGGGCGACCAGGGTGTTCTCGTCCACCAGGGTGCCGGTGAAGGGCTTCAGGTCCTGGGTGGCGGCCTTCCATTCCGGATGCACGGCCCAGACGGTTTCGCGGGCATCGGGGCCCTGGACGGCAATCATGGCCAGGTCCCGCCGGGGCGTGATCGTGACGCCGAATGGCCGGGCCTGCTCGCGCATCCACGCCACGTCCTTGTCGGCCGTGCCGGCATTGACGACGATGCGCCAGCGGTCGGACGCGAAGAAATAGACGATCAGATCGTCGATCACGCCGCCGTCGGGGCGCAGCATGCACGAATACAGGGCCTTGCCGGGCACGCCGGCGATCTTGGCCACGTCGTTGGCCAGCAGGTGGCGCAGGAAGTCGGGCGACGAGGCGCCGGCCACGTCGACGTTGAGCATGTGGGACACGTCGAACATGCCGACGGAACGGCGCACGGCGTGGTGTTCTTCCAGCTGGGAGCCGTAGGCCAGGGGCATGTCCCAGCCGCCGAAGTCGACGATCTTGGCGCCCAGGGCGACGTGGGTATCAAAGAGGGGGGTCTGCGCAGACATGGAGAGACTCCGAAACAATAGGGCGGCACGCGTGCCGGCAGCGCCCTTCTGTCCTTTTGCCTGAGAGTTGCCCCACACAGCGGGGGTTCACCTTCGGCGCCCGCGCCCCTTCAGGCGGGGGCGGATCTCTCCAGAATGCTGCGATGCGCTTGCGGCATCATGCGGATGGTACGGGGTGCCTGAGCGATTCCGGGCGAATTGCGCCTTCGGCGGCGACCCCTGCGAAGGGGCCGCGCTCTCCCACCCGCATCGGGTGACAGCAAGGGCAAAATATACCCTGAAACGAGGGGGTTCAACAATCGGGGCGGGGGGCTGCCCCGAAACCGCCGGACCGGCCCCTCACGCCATGAGGAAGATCATGCCGTGGCGGGCGCCGGATACCGCCTGGAGCGCAGCCCGGCCTTCTGGATCTGGCTGGGCGTGTCATGGCCGACCAGGCCCGGCAGCAAGGCGCCAGCGGCCAGGATACCTTCCAGGGAAACACCAGTGTCATAGCCCATGAGATCCAGCATATGCACCAATTCCTCAGTGCATACGTTCCCGCTGGCGCCGGGGGCATAGGGACATCCCCCCAGGCCGCCCAGCGAGGCATCGAAGCGGTCGATACCCGCCTCCAGCGAGGCCAGGGTATTGGCCAGCGCCATTCCTCGCGTATTGTGGAAATGCATCACCAGCTCAATGGATCCGAACCGCTGCCGCGCCCGGTCCGCGATCCGGCCGACCTGCGTGGGGTATGCCATGCCTGTGGTGTCGCACAGCGTGAGACTGGCGACGCCTTGTTCGGCGAACCGGTCCATCAGCCCGAACATGAAGGCCTCGTCGATGTCGCCTTCCATGGGGCAGCCGAACGCCGTGGACAGCGACACATTGACGCGCGTACGCGTGCCGCGCAGTGTGCGGACGATCTCGCTGAGCTGGCCGAAGGACTGTTCGCGGCCCATTCGCATATTGGCGCGGTTGTGGCTTTCGCTGACGGACATGACGAGGTTCACTTCGTCCACATCGCAGGCCGCCGCGCGTTCAGCGCCGCGCACGTTGGGAACCAGGACGGTGTAGATGACCGCCGGGTTGCGCCGGATGCGGCCCATGACCTCCTCCGCGTCACGCAAGGCCGGAATGGCCCGGGGGGAAGTGAATGAGGTCGCCTCGATCTTGGCATAGCCGCAATCGGACAGGCGGTCGATCAAGGCGATCTTGTCGTCGGTCTCGATGAACCGCTGTTCGTTCTGAAACCCGTCGCGCGGGGCCACTTCCTGGATATACAGCCGTTTTCCGGCAGCGTTTTGCATCATCTTCATCCTGTTGATCCGTTCCGCATGCGTCAGATCAGTCCGCGTTCGCGCCAATCCGCCAGCGTGGCCTCGTCGAAACCCAGCGCCCCCAGCACCTGCTCCGTATGTTCGCCCAATCGTGGCGCGGCGCTGCGGATCTCGCCCGGGGTGGCGCTGAGCTTGGGCACGATGCCCGGAACCTTGATGGGCGTGCCGTCGGCCAGGGTGGCATCCAGGATCATCTGCCGGTCCCGGTAATGAGGGTCCGCGGCAATGTCGCTGATGTCGTAGATCCTTCCCACAGGGATCTGGCTGGCGTTGAGGAGGGCAATCACTTCGTCGCGCGGCAGTCCGGCCGTCCAGGCCGAAATCGCGGCATCGATGCGTTCGACCTGGCTCACGCGGCCGTCATTGCTTTCCAGGTCGGCGTCCTCCGCCAGGTCCTGGCGTCCGATGACCTGCATCAGGCGCTTGAAGATGCTGTCGCCATTGCCCGCGATCAGCACGTAGCCGCCGTCGCCGCACAAGTAGGCGTTGCTGGGGGCGATTCCCGGCAGGCTGCTGCCGGAAGGCTGCCGGACGGCATCGAAGACAGAGTATTCCGGCAGCAGGCTCTCCATCATGTTGAAGACGGATTCGTACAGGGCCACGTCGATCATCTGCCCCTTGCCACCCGGCAGGTCGCGCGCGCGTAGCGCCAGCAGCACGCCGATGACGCCGTGCAGGGCGGACAGGGAATCACCGATGGAAACCCCGACCCGGACCGGGGTACGGCCGGGCTCGCCGCTCAGGTGGCGCAGCCCGCCCATGGCCTCGCCAATCACGCCGAAGCCGGGGAGATCCCGATACGGCCCTGTCTGCCCATAACCCGATACCCGCAGCATCACGAGCCGGGGATTGATCCTGGAGAGATCTTCCCATCCCAAGCCCCAGCGCTCCAGCGTGCCCGGCTTGAAGTTCTCAACCACCACGTCGGCATTCCGGACCAGACGGCGCACGACCTCCTGGGGTTCGGGCTGGCGCAGGTCAAGCGTGATGGACTTTTTGTTGCGCGACTGGACTTCCCACCAGACTGAAGTGCCCTCATGCAGCAGGCGCCACTTACGCAAGGGGTCGCCCTTGCCCGGCGGTTCGATCTTGATCACCTCGGCGCCAAACTCCGCGAGCATCTTGGCAGCGAACGGACCGGCAATCAGCTGGCCCATCTCGATGACGCGTATTCCCTTCAATGGTTTGATCATCCTTGTCTCACGGCTTTTGTTGTTTACCCAGATACGCTTCGCGGACCTTGTCGCTGCGCAGCAACTCCTGGCCGCTGCCTTCCATGACGATGGACCCGACTTCCAGCACATAAGCGCGGTCGGAGATCGCCAACGCCTGGTTGGCCATCTGCTCGACCAGGAGGATCGTAATCCCCTCATCGCGCAGGGACCGAATGATCCGGAACACGTCGGCCACGATCAGCGGAGCCAGCCCGAGAGACGGCTCATCCAGCATCAGCAGCTTGGGCCGGCTCATCAACGCCCGGCATATGGCCAGCATCTGCTGCTCTCCACCGGACAAGGTGCCCGCCGGCTGGTTGCGACGCTCGCCCAGGCGCGGGAACATCTGGAAGTGGCCGTCGATCTCCTGGGCGAGCTGCTGCGCGCTTTCCTTGCGCAGGTAGGCCCCCAGCATCAGGTTGTCGTATACGCTCTGGTCGGGAAACACCTGGCGCCCTTCGGGCACGTGCGCGATCCCTTTTTCGACGCGCCGGTGCGCACTGACGGGACGCATGTCCACGCCATCGAAGCGGATCACCCCCGCAGCCGGTACGATCCCCGACAAGGCCCGCATCAGGGTGCTCTTGCCGGCGCCGTTGCCGCCGATCAGCGTCACCACCTCGTGCGCATCCACGTGCAGGGACACACCCTTGAGCGCATGGACCGCCCCATAATTGACCGAAAGGTCCTTGATTTCAAGCAGATGGTTCATTTCGACTCCTATGCCGGCGCGCCCAGGTAGGCTTCGATCACCTTGGGGTCGCGCTGGATCTGCTCGGGCACGCCCGAGGCGATCTTGGTGCCATAGTCCAGCGCGACGATGTGATCGGAGATCGCCATCACCAAGTCCATATGGTGTTCGATCAGCAGGATGGTCAGGCCGCGTTCCTTGAGCTTGACGATCAACTGGGTGAGTTCGTCGGTCTCGCTGGGATTGAGGCCGGCCGCCGGCTCGTCGAGCAGCAGCACCTCGGGCATGGCCGCGACCGCGCGGGCGATCTCCAGCCTGCGTTGCAGGCCGTACGGCAAGCTGTTCGCCTCCTCGTGCGCATATCGCTCCAGTTCGCAGAACTTCAGGATCGAGTATGCGCGCAGCCGGGTGGCGGCCTCTTCGCGGCGGCGGGCCGGCAGATTCAGGAGATTCGCCAGGAATCCGGATTCCTGGACCCGATACAGCCCCACCATGACGTTCTCGAGCGCGCTCAGGCCATGGAAGAGCTTGAGATTCTGAAAGGTGCGCCCCAGACCCAGCGCCGCAACGCGATCAGCCTGCAGGTCCGTGATATCCCGGCCCAGGAACACGATGCGGCCGGCGTCGACCGGCACCAGCCCCGACAACAGGTTCAGGGTCGTGGTCTTGCCCGCGCCGTTGGGTCCGATCAGGGAAGTGATCGTCCCGCGTCGCAAGGAGAAAGACACCTTGTTGGTGGGGACCACGCCACCATACGCCTTGTACAGGTCGGTGACCTCGAGCAGGGCCCGGGACTGGCCGTCGGCACCGGCGCGCGCCGCGCGCGACCAGGCATCGGCATCGACATCGTCGCCGGCGTCCGCGGAGACCATCCCCCGCCGCCGCTTGAGCGCCGCGACGACGCCGGCAATGCCGTCCGGCATGAAGTAAAGGGCGAAAAGCAGGATGCCGCCGTAAGCGAAGTGCTGCACTTCCGGCCAGCGCGCCAGGAATGCATCGATCAGCGCCAGCACCACCGATCCCATGAAGGCGCCAGCCGGCGTCCGGCCGCCGAACAGCACCAGCACCAGCAGGAACACCGACAGGTTGAAGTTCACGAAATCGGAGTTGATGTACTGGTTCTGCTGCGCGACGAGCGCGCCGGCCAGGCCGCACGTGACCGCACTGATCACGAACGCGAGCGTCTTGAAGCGCAGCACGCTGATGCCTACGCTTTGCGCGGCGATCTCCGAGGTCCGGACGGCGGCGAATGCGCGGCCGAAGCGGCTGTTGAGCAGACTGGAAGTCATGGCGTACAGCAACAAGCCCAGCACGACGACGACCACCACCCACTGCCTGCTGTCGAGCGGCATGCCGTCGATCATGGGCGCGCCGATCCCGTAGAAGCCCTGCTGGCCCTTGAAGACGTCCGTCCATTCGGAGACGATCTTCTCGATCAGCAAGCCAAAGGCGATCGTCACCATGGCCAGACTGGGGCCCTGCACCTTCAGTGCCGGGATGGCGACGATGACCCCGAACACGGCCGACACCACGACCGCGGCCACCAGGGACAGCCACGGATCGACCTGGTAGTCCACGGTCAGGAGGGCGACGGTGTAGGCGCCCACACCGAACAGGCCGGCGTGTCCCAGGGATTTCTGGCCCGCCTGCCCCACCAGGATATTGAATCCCGTGGCGGCGATGTGGTAGACGCCGATATTGAAAATGATCAGCAGGTAGAAATCATTCAGGCCGGAATATGCCAGGCCGATGACCAGCGCCGCAATGCACAGCGGCGGCAATATTTTCTTGATTTTCATACTTTTTCCACCTGCACTTTGCCCAAGAGCCCGGCGGGACGAAAATACAGCACGACGATGATCACCGCAAAGACCGCGATCTCGCGCAGATTCGAATAAAAGAGCCCGATTGTCGATTCCATCAAGCCGATCAGGAAGCCGCCGAAAATACATCCGCGCGGATTCTCCAGACCGCCCAGGATCGCCGCGGAGAACGCCTTGAGCGCGAGCAGCGAGCCCACGAAGACGGACGCCGTCGCGATCGGCGCGATCATGACCCCGGCGACCGCCGCCAGGGCGGAGCTCAGTACGAACACCCCGATGGCGACCGCATTGGCATCGATTCCCATCAGACTGGCCGTGGATTTGCTGAAGGCCACCGCGCGGACCGCCTTGCCGAATTTCGTGGCATGCAATGCCCAGTCGAACACGACCATGAGAACCAGGGTGACACAGAAGACGAAGATCTCCTGCGGCCGCACGCCGGCTCCCAGGATGAACATCACATCGTCACCCAGCGGCGAGCCCAGCGCGATGGGCGCCGGCCCCCAGATCATCAAAGCGATGTTCTGGACGAGGATGCCGAAGCCGATCGTGCTCATCACCCACGACAAGCCATGCTCACCGACGAAGTGCCGGATCGCCGTGACATACAGCAGATAGCCCAGCACGGACAGGACGACGATGCTGACCGCCAGGGCGAACAGGAACGCGCCCCAGCTCATGTCCGAGATCGCCGGCAGGCCCGTCAAGCGCCCCTGGCTGTACAGCAGGACGGCATTGACGCCGATCAGGCCGGCAATGGCGAGAAACGCGCCCTGGCCGAAGTTGAAGGTCTTCGTCGTGGTATAGGTGATGCTGAACCCGAAGGCGATCAGGGCATACACACTGCCCACGGCCAGGCCACTGAAGATGGCTTGCAGGATTTCCATGATGTGCACTCAAAAGGAAGGCGCGGCGGCGGCCCCGAGGATGCCGCCCGCCGTCGCACACGGACGCAGTGGCAGTGTCTTACTGCTTGAGATCGGCGGCCGTCAGGGACTGGGTGATCTTGTCGTCGACCGACACGACCGTCCCATCCTGCCAGCGCACCAGGCGGAAGTCCTTGTACGACAGCGCCTCGTGATTCTCATGCGTGAACGGATGGTCGTATTCCTTGATCACGCCCTGGACCTTGTTCAGGTTTTCGAGCGCCTGCTGGACTTTCTCGCCGTCGGTGGACTGTGCCTGTTTCATGGCGGCGGCCAGGAGCTTGATCGAATCGTAGGCGTGCGCGGCCATCACATAGGTGGGCAGCCGGCCGTCATTGGCCTTGAGCAGTGTCTCGTACAGGGCCTTGGATTGCGCCGAGGAGTCCTCGGTGATCGACGCCGTGAAGATCATCTTCTTGGCCAGGTCGGGACCCGCGATCCGCACGAAGGGCGAGCTCAGGTTGGCCCAGGAGGCGAGCGTCGTCGGCCAGTAGTCGATCTTTTCGAGGCTGCGCATCACGTGGGCATTGGCGTCGGCCAGGGCGTACACGATCAGCGTATCGGCGCCCGCGCTGCGGATCTTGTTGAGCTGCGAGGTCATGTCGGTGTCGGTCGGGCCGAACTTCTCGACCGCCACGGGCTTGATGCCATGCAGCGCCAGCAACTCGGTCGCGTCCTTGGCACCCTGCTGGCCATAGCCGGTTGTGTCGGCAATGATTGCGACCTTGCCCTCGGGGCTCGCCTTGGCCGCATAGGCGGTCAGCAAGGTCAGCTGGTCCTTGTCGCGCATAGACACGCGAAAGATGTAGTTGTGCGGGGCCTTGGCGTAGCGCGCAGTGATGTCGGTCGCGGTCGCCACCGGCGAGATCGTCGGGATCTTCTTGTTTTGCACCAGGTGCAGCCAGGCCAGCATGTTGCCGGAGTTCACGCCGCCCAGCATCGCCTTGACGCCGACGTTGTTCACGAGCTCATTGGTATTCTGGATCGCCTTGGGCGGCGAGCCGACGTCGTCACGGGTCACCAGCTCGAGCTGCTGGCCCAGCACGCCACCGGCGGTGTTGATCTCCCGGACGGCCTCGGTCGCGCCGGCCCTGGCCGAGATGCCGAAATCCGCCGAGCCCGTGGCCGACAGATCGCTGTTCAGGCCGATCTTGATCGTATCGGCCTGGGACAGCGCCGTGGCGCCCGCCAGGGCGACCCCGAGCAGCACCTGGGTGAAAACAGTCTTGCGTGTAGATGCAACCATGTTGTCTCCAATATTTGGTTTGGTGAAAATCAGGAACACCGCCCGGCCAGCCGCCGGCACTAGTCTTCCAGGATCATGTCGGCCGCCTTGTTGGCAATCATCATGGTGGCCGCACAGATGTTGGCTGAGGGAATGGACGGCATGACGGAAGAATCCACCACCCGCAGATGGTCGATGCCATGCACCTTCAGCCGGGCATCGACCACCGCCATCGGGTCGCCGGACGGCCCCATGCGCGCCGTGCCATTGAGGTGATAGGACGACACGCCGACCCGCTTCACGAAATCGAGCAGTTCGTCCTGGGAACGGCACAGGTCGCCCGGCAGGGTTTCCCCGTCGAAATACGGCGCCAGCGCCTTCGAGCGCAACAAGCCGCGCGCCAGGCGCACGCCGTTGACGAGCACCCGCTGATCGTCGGGATCGGACAGGTAATTGGGTTGGACGAGCGGCGCCGCGGCGGCGTCAGCGGACTGCAGGCGCACATGCCCGCGGCTGCGCGGCCGATGCTGCCAGACGCCCACCGTCATGCCCGGGTAGTCGTCTAGCCGGCCCACGTAGCCTTCCTTGTAGCTGGCTGGCGTGAACACGCCCTGCAGATCGGCGCGGTCCAGCCCGGGCTCGGATTTCCAGAACCAGTGGACCAGGGACGGGCTGAGCGCCATGATGCTGGGCTTTTTCATGGCCCAGTTGAAAATCTGCCGGCCCAGCCGCAAGCCGCGCGACAATTCGTTCAAGGTCTCGCATCCCTTGACCCGCGCCACCAGGCGCACCGAGTAGTGGTCGCTCAGGTTCTGCCCCACTCCGGCGAGGTGATGCACCACAGGCACCCCGGTTTCCTGCAGATGCGCGGCCGGCCCGAGGCCCGAGAGCATCAGCAGCTTGGGCGTATTGATGGCCCCGCAGGCCACGATCACGCTTTTACCGGCCAGCACTGTGCGGGCCGGCCCGCCCGAAGGATGGTTGTACTGCACGCCCCGGGCCTTGCGGTCCTCGATGATGATCCTGGCGGCCTGGGCGGACGTCTTGATCGTCAGATTGTCGCGGCGCCGGACCGGACGCAGGAAGCAGCGCGCCGTACTCATACGCCAGCCACGATCGATCGTTCGCTGGAAATACCCCACACCTTCCTGGGCATCGCCGTTGTAGTCCGCCGTCAGCGGCAGGCCCTGTTGCGCCGCGCCCTGGATGAACGCCTCGCACAATGGATGAATCCAGTCGATGTCGCTGACGGGCAGATCGCCGGCACGGCCCCGATATTCATCGCTGCCTCCCTGGCGGCGCTCCATCGATTTGAAATAAGGCAGCACGTCGCGAAACGCCCAGCCCGGGTTGCCGAGATCGGCCCAGTGGTCGTAATCCTGATGCTGGCCGCGGTTGTAGACCAGTCCGTTGATCGACGAGGAGCCGCCCAGGACCCGTCCCTGGGGAATGGGAATGCGGCGGCCCGCCGTGAGCTCGGTCGGTTCCGTGGTGAACTGCCACGCATAGGTAGGGTTGAACACTACCTTGATGAAGCCCGCGGGGATATGCAGAAAGGGGTGCCAGTCCGAGGGGCCCGCCTCCAGCAGGCAGACCGTCGATCCGTCCGCGCTCAGGCGGTTGGCGAGGATGGCGCCGGCCGCACCCGCGCCGACGATCACATAGTCGAAAGATTCGGTACTCATGCCGCCGCCATGCAAACGTACTTGATCTCGAGGAACTCCTCGATGCCGTATTTCGAGCCTTCGCGGCCCAGGCCCGAGGACTTGACACCGCCGAAGGGCCCGACTTCGTTGGATACCATGCCGGTGTTGACCCCCACGATGCCGTACTCAAGCTTTTCCAGCATCCGCTGGATCCGCGCACGGTCTTCCGTGTAGAAATACGCCGCCAGGCCAGATTCACTATCGTTGGCCAGTGCCAGCACCTGCTGCTCGCTGCCGAACGTGGCCAGCCCGACGACAGGACCGAAGATCTCCTCGTGGGCAATGCGCATGTCCTGTGTCACGCCCTGCAGCACCGTCGGTTCGTAGAGCAACCCGCCCTCGGCCAACAAACGGCCGCCAGTGCGCAGCGAGGCCCCCTTGGCCACCGCATCCTCGACCAAGCCGGTGACTTTCTTCACGGCACGCTGATCGATCAGGGGACCAAGATCCACGTCCGCGTCCAGACCATTGCCGGGCTTCATCGCCCGCACTCTGGCGGTCAGTTTCTCCGTGAACGCGTCGGCGATGGATTCCTGCAAATAGACCCGGTTCGCGCAAACGCAGGTCTGACCCGCATTACGGAATTTCGAGGCCATCAAGCCGTCCACCGCCTGATCGAGATCTGCATCCTCGAAGACGATGAATGGCGCGTTTCCACCCAGTTCCAGCGACAGTTTCTTGATGTTGGCAGCGCTTTGCTGCATCAGCAGCCGCCCGGTATCGGTCGAGCCCGTGAAGGTCAGTTTCCGGACGGCGGGATGTCGGGTGAGCTCACTTCCGATGGCGGCCGGGGCGCCGGTCAGCACGTTGAGCACGCCCGGAGGAAGCCCCGCCTGCTCCGCCAGCGCAACCAGGGCCAGGGCCGTATAGGGTGTCAGTTCAGAGGGCTTCAGCACGACGGAACAGCCCGCGGCCAGGGCCGGGGCGACTTTGCGGGTGACCAGCGCGGACGGGAAATTCCAGGCAATGATGGCGGCGCAGACGCCCACGGGCTGCTTGATCGCCATCAGGCGCTGGTCCGCGCGAGTGGGCGGAAGCACGTCGCCATATACCCGCTTGGCCTCCTCGGAAAACCACTCGACGAACGATAGCGCGTAGTTCAATTCACCGTGGGCCTCGGCCAGCGGCTTGCCTTGCTCCAGGGTCAGGATCAGCGCCAGATCGTCCGCATTCTGCTCGATCAGGGCCTGCCATTTCCGCAGAATCGCGCCACGTTCCTTGCCCGTCTTCGCAGCCCATGACGGCTGGGCAGCCTCGGCGGCCTCGATGGCCCTGACGGTCTCGTCGGCGCCGAGATCCGGAATGGTGCCCAATATCGCGCCATCGTACGGATTGCGGACTTCCAGCACGCGGCCCGAGTCGGCATCGCACCATTTGCCGTTAATATATGCTTGCTGTTTGAAAATCGAGCCATTACGCATCCGGGGGTGCACGTTCGTCTCCATCGATGGCTTTTTGTGGGGCTGCGGCCCGCTGGGCCTGCAAGATCGGCATCAGTCTAGCAACGCGGACAATGCGCCCGAAGCATTCATTGACGAGGTCGCCATCGCGAAATACGATGTCCAGCGTGCCATGGCGCCCCACCCGCCGAGCCCCACCATGTACTTGAGTCCCACCTCGCTGAGGTTGTTCATCGCGGTCATCGAAGAAGGCACCATCGCCGCCGCGTCCGAGCGCGAACACATTGCCGCCGCAGCCATCAGCAAACGCATCAGCGAACTGGAACACCACCTCAAGACCCAGCTCCTGCAGCGCACGAACAAGGGAATCCGGCCAACCATGGCGGGAATGGCCCTGCTGAGCATGGCACGGCGGGCTCTGCACGAGCTGGACGACATCTCGGTGCAGATGCATGAATATGCGAGCGGCGTGCGAGGATTCGTGCGGGTCTACGCGAACATCTCGGTCATTACCCAGTTCCTCCCGCAAGACATCAAGACGTTCCTGGAGATCTACCCCAACATCCAGGTGCAGCTCGAGGAGAAAATCAGTTCCTCGGTGATCAAGTCCGTCCAGGAAAACGCCGCCGACGTCGGCCTGTTTTCAGGCACCCATCACGTGGAGCATGACGTCGAAGTCCTGCCCTATCGGGAAGATGTCCTCTGCCTGATCGTGCCCAAGGGCCACCCCTTGACCGCGAAGTCCGACTGCCGCTTCACCGACGCGCTGGAATACGACTTCATCGGCCTGCACACCGGCAGTGCGATCAATCACATCGTCGCCAACGCCGCGAGCAGCCGCAACCGCGAAATGAAGATCAAGGTCCAGGTCACGGGTTTCGACGCGCTGTGCTTCATGATCGATTCAGGACTGGGCATCGGGGTCCTACCGACGACGCTGGCAAAACGCTATTCGCGGATCTTCAATATCCACACGATTCCGATCCGCGAACCGTGGGCCAGGCGCGCGCTCAACATTTGCGTGCGTTCGGTGGATTCCCTGCCGACGGCGGCGCGTCTGTTCGTGGACCACCTGCAGGCCACGGGCAAGCCGGCGCGCGCCGGCAAACCGGAAGACTGATCCTGGCGACGCCAGGCCCATCAGGCCGTCGTCAGCGCCCGCCCGCAGGCCACCCCCGAGGCCCAGGCCCACTGGAAGTTGTATCCGCCCAGCCAGCCGGTGACGTCCACGGCCTCGCCGATGATGTGCAGGCCGGGGCATCGGTGGGCCTGCAGCGTGCGCTGATCGAGTTCGTCCGTATCCACCCCGCCGCTCATGACCTCGGCCTTCTTGTAGCCGGCCGTGCCGGTGGGCCACAGCGTCCAGCGATGAATGCGCTCGCCCAGCGCGCGCAGCGTACGGTCGGGGACGTCGGCCAGACGCTGGCCACCGGGCTCGGCCGGCGTGCGGGGCACCGCGCGGGATCCCGCCGCGGCCGCGGGCGCCGGTGCGCCATCCGCCGACAGCCAGGCGTCGGCCAGGCGCCGGGGCCAGGACTGGGCCAGCACCGCAGCCAGGGTCTGGCGGCTGCCGGCCTTGGCGTCGACCAGCCAGGCACCCATGTCCCGGCCCGGCGCCAGATCGATCGCGATCGCGTCGCCGGGACGCCAGTAGCTGGAGATCTGCAGGATGCCGGGGCCGGACAGGCCCCGGTGCGTGAAGAGCAGGTCCTCCAGGAACTCGGCGCGGACGGCGCCCCGGCGGGCCTTGCGGCCGGGCCGCGCGGGGCGCCCCGGCACCTCGCCCTTCCCCGCCGCGGCCGGCGCGCCGGCCGCGGCGGGACCGGCGCCGGGCCCGGTATCCGGCGGACGCGGTTCGTGCGCCAGGCGGACTTCCAGGGCCACGCCGGCCAGGGCTGCATAGGAGCGCCAGTGGTCCGCGTCGAAAGTCAGCGGCACCAGCGCCGGACGGGGCTCGACGATCTTCAGGCCGAACTGGCGGGCGATCCGCAAGCTGAAATCGGTGGCGCCCAGCTGCGGGATCGCCATGCCGCCCGTGGCCAGCACCAATTGCGCGGCCCGGATGGCGCCGCCGTCGGTGGCCAGCGTGAAGGCTGCGCCATCGCGCGACACGGACTGCACGGCGCAGGGCATGCGCCACACCACGTTGCCGCGCTGGCATTCACGGCGCAACACCTCGATGACCGATTCGCTGGAATCGTCGCAAAACAGCTGTCCGCGATGCTTTTCGTGCCAGGACACGCCGTGCGCGCGCAGCAGGTCGAGGAAGTCCTGGGGGCCGTAGCCACGCAGGGCCGAACGGCAGAAGTCCGGGTTGCGCGACAGGAACTGCGCGGGGCTGGCGCCGAGGTTGGTGAAGTTGCAGCGGCCGCCGCCGGAGATGCGGATCTTTTCCGCCAGGCGCGTGGCGTGGTCGATCAGCACCACGCGCAGGCCCCGCTGGCCGGCGACCGCCGCGGCCATCATGCCGGCCGCCCCGGCGCCGATCACGGCGACGTCGAAGGCGGATTTCACTCGCGGATGCAGTCCACGTAGTAGCCGCGCTGTCCGTGTTCGTCGGTCTCGTAGGCCAGGCCGTGCACGTCGGTCTCGAAACCGGGGAACTGCTGGTTGAACTCGCGGGTGAATTTCAGGTAGTCGACGATGTCGCGGTTGAAGCGCTCGCCCGGGATCAGCAGCGGGATGCCCGGCGGATAGGGCGTCAGCAGCACGCCGGTGACGCGGCCCTCGAGCTGCTCGACGGGCACGCGCTCGACCTCGCGGTGGGCCATGCGGGCATAGGCGTCGGCCGGGCGCATCGCGGGCACCATGTCGCTGAGATACACCCGCGTGGTCAGCCGCGCGAAATCGTAGTGGCGATAGGCCTCGTGGATCTCCTGGCACAGGTCGCGCAGGCCCATGCGCTCGTAGCGCTTGTGCGCCCGGCTGAATTCGGGCAGCACGCGCCACAGGGGCTGGTTGCGGTCGAAGTCGTCCTTGAACTGCTGCAGGGCGGTCAGCAGGGTGTTCCAGCGGCCCTTGGTGATGCCGATGGTGAACAGGATGAAGAAGGAATACAGGCCGGTCTTCTCGACCACCACGCCATGCTCGACCAGGTAGCGCGACACCAGCGCCGCGGGGATGCCGGTCTCGGCAAAGGTGCCGGAAATGTCCAGGCCCGGCGTGACGACGGTGGCCTTGATCGGATCCAGCATGTTGAAGCCTTCGGCCAGGTCGCCGAAACCGTGCCATTCGTCGCCCGAGCCCAGCAGCCAGTCCTCGCGGTTGCCGATGCCGTCGGCCACCAGGCGGTTGGGGCCCCAGACCTTGAACCACCAGTCGTTCTTGCCGAACTCGGATTCGACCTTGCGCATGGCGCGGCGGAAATCCAGCGCCTCGCGGATGGATTCCTCGACGAGCGCCGTGCCGCCGGGAGGTTCCATCATGGCGGCGGCCACGTCACAGGACGCGATGATCGCGTACTGCGGCGAAGTCGAGGTGTGCATCAGGAAGGCTTCGTTGAAGATGTTCTGGTCGAGCTTGCGGGTCTCGGAATCCTGCACCACGATCTGCGAGGCCTGCGACAAGCCGGCAAGGAGCTTGTGCGTGGAGTGCGTCGCATAGATCATGGTGTCGTGGCTGCGCGGGCGGTTGGGCCCGATGGCGTGCATGTCCTCGTAGAACTCGTGGAATGCGGCGTGCGGCAGCCAGGCCTCGTCGAAATGCAGCGTGTCGATCTCGGAGCCGAGCTTTTCCTTGATCATCTCGACGTTGTAGATCACGCCATCGTAGGTGCTCTGCGTGAGCGACAGGATGCGCGGGCGCTTGTTGACCGCCTCGCGGGCAAAAGGGTTGGCCTCGATTTTCTTGCGGATGTTCTCGGGATCGAATTCCTCGAGCGGGATGGGGCCGATGATGCCCAGGTGGTTGCGCGTGGGGCGCAGGAACACCGGGATGGCGCCCGTCATGGTGATGGCGTGCAGTACCGATTTGTGGCAGTTGCGGTCCACCACCACGACGTCGCCCGCCGCCACGTTGGCATGCCAGACGATCTTGTTGGACGTCGAGGTGCCGTTGGTCACGAAGAAGCAATGGTCGGCGTGGAAGATGCGCGCGGCGTTGCGCTCGGATTCGGCCACGGGGCCGGTGTGGTCCAGCAGCTGGCCCAGTTCGTCCACCGCGTTGCAGACGTCGGCGCGCAGCATGTTCTCGCCGAAGAACTGGTGGAACATCTGCCCCACCGGGCTCTTGAGAAAGGCCACCCCGCCCGAGTGCCCCGGGCAGTGCCAGGAATACGAGCCGTCGGAGGCGTAGTCGAGCAGCTCGCGGAAGAACGGCGGCGGCAGGCTGTCCAGGTAGGCGCGGGCCTCGCGGATGATGTGGCGGGCGACGAATTCCGGCGTGTCCTCGAACATGTGGATGAAGCCGTGCAGCTCGCGCAGGATGTCGTTGGGAATGTGCTGCGAGGTGCGGGTCTCGCCGTACAGGTAGATGGGGATGTCCTCGTTGCGAAAGCGCAGCTCGCCGATGAAGGTCCGCAGGTTCTTGATGGCGTTGGCCACGTCCTCGGGGGAATCCTCGTCGAATTCCTCGTCGTCGATCGACAGGATGAAGGCGCTGGCCCGGCTCTGCTGCTGGGCGAAGGAACTGAGGTCGCCGTAGCTGGTGACGCCCAGGACCTCGACGCCCTCGGCCTCGATGGCGGCCGCCAGGGCGCGGATGCCAAAGCCCGAAGCATTCTCGGAGCGATAGTCTTCGTCGATGATGACGATGGGAAAACGAAATTTCATGGCAGTCACCGTAAGGCCGCGCGCGCAGCCCGAAACGGCCCCCGTCCTGTCTCCGGACCGGAGCCAACAGCGTTCTTGGTCAGGTGCGCGGCAGCGTCACCCCGTGTTGTCCCTGGTATTTGCCGCCCCGGTCCGCGTACGAGGTCTCGCAGACCTCGTCGCTTTCGAAGAACAGCATCTGGGCGCAGCCCTCGCCCGCGTAGATTTTCGCCGGCAGGGGGGTGGTGTTGGAGAATTCCAGCGTCACGTGGCCTTCCCATTCGGGCTCCAGCGGCGTGACGTTGACGATGATGCCGCAACGGGCATAGGTGCTTTTTCCCAGGCAGATCGTCAGGACGGTGCGGGGGATGCGGAAATATTCGACCGTGCGCGCCAGGGCGAAGGAATTGGGCGGGATGATGCAGACGTCGCCCTCGAAGTCGACGAAGGACCCGGCATCGAAGGCCTTGGGGTCGACAATGGACGAATTGATGTTGGTGAAGATCTTGAATTCACGGGCGCAGCGCACGTCGTAGCCATAGCTGCTGGTGCCATAGCTGACGATCTTGTGGCCATCGACCGAGCGCACCTGGCCGGGCTCGAAAGGCTCGATCATGCCGGCCTGGGCTGCGCTGCGGATCCAACGGTCGTTCTTGATGCTCATGGACACCCTCGATTCAGTATTCCGGCATTTTATCAATCCATCGAGAACCAGCGATAGACCAGGGCCAGGCCGCTGACGGTACCCACCGTCATCTCGGCCTGCAGGTTGCGCATCAGCCGGTAGCTCAGGCGCGCGACGGTCCCCGTCTGGGCCAGCGCCTGCTCCAGGCTGACGGTCAGGTCCTTGGCCAGGGCCTTGCTGGCCCGCACGAAACGCTGCTCGATGGGGCTGGCCCCGGCGTCCAGGCCGCTGACCACGCTTTCGACCGGCAGGACGCTGCCGGTGCTGCCCAGCTCGCCGGAGCGCATGCTCAGCTCGTCCAGGCCGAAACGCTTGTAGAACGGCTCGCCGCCCGACAGGAAGGAGCTGCCCACGGAAAACAGCAGCGACATGTCGCCGCCGGCCTCGTCGGGACCATGGCCCAGCAGCAGCCAGGTGAGTTTCTCGGTCTCGCTGACCTCGGGGCGGGAAATCAGGTCGATGCGCGGCCGCCGCGCGGTGCCGGCCACCTGCACGCCGGCCTGCACGGCCACGTCGGTGCGCAGGGCCTGGATGTCCAGCACCGGATTGGCGACGTCGCCCTGGAACGTGATGGTGCCGCGCCGCAACTGCAGGTGCTGGCCGTAGGCGTTGATGGCCCCGCCTCGGGTGCGCAGCGCGCCCAGCGCGGTCAGCTTGCCCTGGACCAGGTGCAGGTCCAGGCTGCCCACCAGCCCGGAGTCCAGGCCGTAGCCCGTCAGGTAGAACCGCGGCCCCAGGTCCACGGTCAGGTCGGCCCGCATGTCCAGCGGCGGGCTTTCCGGCTCGGCCGGACTGGTCTGGCCCGGCTTGAGCACCACGACGTCGCCGTCGAGCGACGGGATGTTGTTGAGCATGTCCAGGTCGAACCAGCCCGCATCAGCCACGATCTTGCCGCCGAGATCGATGCGCGGCAAGTCGGCGCGAATGCGCAGTTCGCCGCTGATCATGGCGTACCGGTCGGAACGCTGCAGGACCGGATAGCGCGAGAAGGCGACCCGCGCCTCGCCGGACTGCGCGTCCAGGTCCCAGAGCCCCGAGAGGTCCAGGTAGCCGTTCTGCGCATCCGGGTTTTCGGCCACCCAGGTGGCCGTGCGCCATTCCTTGGGGGCGACGCGGCGCACGGCCGGAAAGCGCAGATGGTCCAGGACCAGGCGCATGCCGTCGAAATGAGCCTGCAAGGTGCCGTCCAGCAGGCGCACGCCCTGGTCCAGGACCAGCAGGTGCATGTCCTCGCCGCGCACCGGACCGCTCAGGGCCCAGCCGCCGCGCGGCAGGCTGCGCCCGCGCACGTCGGCATGGATGACGCCGCCCACTTCCATCGCGCCGCCCAGCAGCAGGTTCACCCAGGCGAGGTCCTCGGAATCGGCTTGCACCCGGACGTGCTTCTCGTCCTGCGCCCGCAGCCCCAGCCCGCCGCCCGGCGTGGCATGCACCAGCGTATCGGCCTGGACGTGCATGCGGCCCATGCGTCGCGTCGCGATCTGCAGGTCCAGCGCCGCCTTGCTGGCCGCCTCGGACACGGGCCGCAAGGCCAGGTCCAGGCGGGCGGTCTGCAGGCCCAGTTCGATGGGCACGTCCCCGGGCACGATCAGGTCGCCGTCCAGGCGCACCAGATGCGCCTCGCCCTGCAGGGTTCCGGCGAATTTCAGGTTCCAGTCCAGCGCCAGCCGCAGGCGGCTGCGCAGGGCCTGCTCGGACAGGGCGGTATTCACGCCGCCAAGATCCGAACCCGCCTTGCCCAGCCAGGCCTGTAGCTTGGCAATGCGCTCCGGCGTCACGACCAGCGGATCGATGCGGCCGCGGGTTTCCCATTTGCCCGCCCCGCCGGCCGAGCCCTGGTGCTGCAACTGCAACAGCGGCTGGCCGTCCAGCGCGACGTCCAGCGCGCCCTGGCCGACATGCCACTGGCCCGCCGCGTCGTAGCCCAGATCGAGCGGTCCGGCGACGCGCAGGCGGGCGCCGGCGTGCCCGGCCTGCAGCGCCGTCACGCGGCCCTGCCAGCCCGATTCGCGCGTCCAGCCGCCCTCCAGGCCCAGATTCAGGTCGACCGGGGCGTGCCCCGGAATGCCTTCGCGGGCGTTGGGCGGCACGTAGTGGCCGACCAGGGACAGGCGGTGGCGATCCAGGGAACCGCTGGTGTCGAGCTTCACCTGGGCGCCGCCCGGCAGGCCGGGCCATGCGGCGGCCAGGGACGGCAGGGCGGCCTGCAGCGCCACCTGGCTGCGGGCGGCGGAGAGGTCCCCCGAAAGCCGCACCTGGTCCTGCCCGAGGTCCAGCGCCACGTCCATGCCCTCGGCCCGCAGATTGAACGGATCGAAGGCGGCCGAACCGGCGGCGTCGAGCAGGGTCCCCCGCACCGCGCCGACATGGGGCAGATTCACGTGCCCGGCCAGCGGCTGGCCGTTCCAGCGGCTGTCGGCGCCGATCTGGACGGAAAGCCCCGCGTCCCGCACCTGATGGCCCGCCGTCAGGTGGACCTGGAGCTCGCCGTCCAGTCCCAGGCGCGTGGCGCCGATGTTCTCGGGCAGCCAGGGATCCAGCACCAGATTGCGGGCGGCAAAGGTCGCGCGCACGGGCCGCAGTCCGTCGGCATCCGGCGCGCCGGGCTGCACGTGGAGATCCAGGCCGGCGTCGTCGGGCAGCGCCAGCCGGACGTCGGTCTTGCCCAGGGGAAAGGCCTGGCGCGGGAACACCTCGGCATCCGCCTCCAGCGTCAGCCCCTCGCCCGCGCCCTGGGCCTGCAGGTGCAAGGCGTCCAGCGTGCCGGCCAGGCGCAGGTCCAGATCGACCTGGCAGGACGGCCCCCCCGGGGCGGTCGCCCCGGCGGCATCCTCGGGAGAGGACTGTGCAGCGGCCGGCGTTTTCACCGCATCGCCCGCGGGTTTTTCCATCCGCACCTGCGTGCCCTCCAGGATCCGCCGCACGCACACCGGCGACTGCGGGCCGCGGTCCTGGGCCGTCCCGTGCAGGTTCAGCTCGAAGGGCCAGGGGGCCGCCAGGCCGCGCAATGCCAGATTGCCGTTGACGGACATCAGGGTGCCGCCATGGGCCAGCTGCAACTGATGCAGCGCCACGGCCGCCGTATCGGCATCGAGCGTCAGCGCGGTGGATACCGACAGGACTTCCACCGGCAGCCCGGCATCGCCCAGGCGCAGGCCGAGCCCGCCCAGGGACAGATGGTCGATCTGCACCCCCAAGGGCAGGGCCGGCATGCGGAAGGGTCCGGAAGACTCCGAGGGTTCGGCGGACGGGCGCACCGCCACGTCGACCCGCACGGCCGACAGATCGTTGACGTGCAGGCGGCGGTCCAGCAGCTCGGGCCACAGCGCCTTGAGATGCAGCCCGACCGCCCGGATGTCCGTATTCCCCATGGACAGGCTCAGGCCCTCCACGTACAGGCCGTCGGCAATGGTGCCGCGCACGCCCTGGACCTGTCCGCCCACCTGGCCGGCGGCGGTGCGCAGCAGCCAGCGCGTCCCCGCCTGGCTGGCCACGCACCACCAGGCCAGCCCCAGGACCAGCAGGAGGATGGTCACCAGGGTCGGCAAGCCCCACACGCCGATGATCCTGAGCCCGCGCAGGCTGCCCCGCCGGATCCGCGCCGGCGCGCTCAAAATGCGATCCCCATCGAAAACTGCAGGCGCAGGCGGCGGTCCTTCTGCGCCCAGGCCAGGTCGACGTTGAAGGGTCCGGCCGGGGTGCGCACCGCCAGGCCGGCCCCGTAGCCCACGTGCCAGTCGAAGCTGCCGAACGACGGCGCCGCGTCGCCGGCGTCCACGAACACGTTGGCGCCCAGCATGTCGGTGAAATAGTGCGTGTATTCCGCGCTGACCACGCCCAGCACCGGCGCGCCGATCACCGCATCGCCCAGCGGCAGCCCGATGCTCTGGTAGCGGTAGCCGCGGATGCTGCGCGAGCCGCCGGTGCGCCAGGAAAAATCCTGGGGGATCCGGTCGGTATGCGACCACACCTTGCCGACCTCGCCGCGCACCGTCAGCACGTCGCGGTCGCCAATGGGCCACCACTGCTGGGCGCGCAGGCTGCTGCGGTAGAAAGGCTCGCCGTCATCCAGCGTCGTGCCGACGCCCAGGCCGAATTCGATCAGATTGCCTTCGCGCGGGTCGTACTTGCTGTCGACATCGCGCCGCAGCCACTGCCAGGTGAGCGCCGCGCTGGGAACCTCGTAGCGATACGCGCCCGAGATCCGGATCTTGTCATAGGCCGCCAGGGCGGCCCACGTGGTCTCGTATTCGACACGGCTGTCGCCGGCCGCCTTGCGCTGCCGGGTGCGCTTCCATCCCAGGCCGCCGCGGCTGGTCTCCAGGCCCTCGATGTCCGAATGGTCGTACAGCAGGCCGACGCTGTCCTTGTAACCATCGAGGGTGGGCGGCAGGTGGACGTCGAAGAACGCCCGCTGGCGCTTCAGGTCCACCCCGGCGCCGGTTTCGATCCACACGGGCAGGCCGAAGACGACGTTCTGCCGGTACAGCCCCTCGACCCGGACGCCATGGTCGCTGTCGGCCCCCAGCGAGCCACTGGCATAGCGCGCCGGGGCCTCGGTGACCTGCACGCGCACGGGCAGGGTCACGGGCGCATCGCCGCTGACCGGCGCCGGCGTCTGCTTGCGTTCCTCGACGGTGCGCTCCGGCGCCTCGTCGGGTCCGGCGGGCGCGGTGGCGGGATCGTCGTCCACCAGCGTGACGAAGGCGCCGCGAAAGAAGCTGGTGGACTGCAGCGCCTGCTGCCAGTCCTCGAGCTTGGCTTGGTCATAGGGATCGCCGGGCTGATAGCGCACGTAGCGGCGGATCAGGGATTCGGGTACGCGCTTCAGGCCCTCGACGCGCAGCGGCCCCAGGCGCACGGGCGGGCCGCTGTCGACAGTGACCGACAGGTCGGCCTGGGCGGTCGCGGGGTCGACGGCCGCCTGCGTCGGATCCAGGCGGGCGAAATAGAATTCCCGGCGGGACACGTCATCCAGCAGGAGCGTCTTGGCGTGGCTCCAGTCGTCGTTGATGAACGGCATGCCGGGCTTGAGCAGCCAGTTTTCCCGCAGTTCCTCGCGGCGGTCCCGATAGGCCGGCCCGCCCAGGGCGTCCTGGAACGACAGGCCCAGCTGGCGCACGCGGGTGCGGACGCCGGGCTCGATGGTCAGTTCCCAGAACTCACCGCCGCCGGGCGCGCCTTCGGACACGTCCAGCGTGACTTTGGCGGCAAAATAGCCCTGGGTCTGCAGGGCGGCCTGGGCTGCATCCCAGGCGCGCCGTCTCAGGCGCGAGACCTCGCGGATGTCCTGATCCTCGGCCAGGCGGGTGATGGCCCCGACCGCGTCGGTAATTTCCTGTAACACCTTGGGCGGGGCGCCGCCGGGATCGATGATGACCTCGGGCGGCACGGCCAGCGCGGGCCGCGAAACCAGCAGCAGCGCAGCCAGCGCGAGGGAGAGCGGACCGGCCCGGTCCCGCCGGGGCGGCGCCCCGCGCCCGGGCCCGGACGGCGGGGGCCGCCAGGCAATGGCAGGGTTCAGGACAGCCCGCCGCCGCATCAGGTCGGGCGAGCGACGACCCGTGGTCGCGTGCCGGAATCGTCCAGCGGCTGTCCAGCCACGTGCACCGCCAGGCGGCGCGCGATCTCGTGGTACAGCCCGGCCGCCTTGCCCTGCGGGGAGGCCACCACGCTGGGACGGCCGGAGTCGGTCTCCTGGCGGATGTCGAGTTGCAGCGGCAGGGAACCCAGCCAGGGCAGGTGATAGGTGGCGGCCAACTGGCGGCCGCCGTCCTGTCCGAAGATCGGCTCGACGTGGCCGCAGTTCGAACACACGTGCATGGACATGTTTTCTACGATTCCCAGCACCGGGACATCTACCTTCTGGAACATGATCAGGCCCTTGCGGGCGTCGGCCAGGGCCAGGTCCTGGGGGGTGGTGACGATGACCGCCCCAGTCAGCGGGACCTTCTGGGCCATGGTGAGGGCAATATCGCCCGTTCCGGGCGGCATGTCCACAATCAGATAATCCAGATCGTTCCAATTCGTAAGCGAAAGCAGTTGCGTCAGCGCCTGGGTGACCATGGGGCCGCGCCAGATGGCCGGACCGTCGTCATCCATCAGGAAGCCGATGGAGTTGGCCTGCAGGCCGTGGCCGACCATGGGTTCCATGCTCTTGCCGTCGGCGCTCTTGGGCTTGCCCGACAGGCCCAGCATGATGGGCACGCTGGGCCCGTAGATGTCGGCGTCCAGCAGGCCGACGCGCGCGCCCTGGGCGTGCAGGGCGAGGGCCAGGTTGACGGCGGTCGTGCTCTTGCCCACGCCGCCCTTGCCCGAGGCGACGGCGATGATGTTGCGCACGGTGTCCAGCGGCCGCAGGCCGCGCTGCACCGCGTGCGTGGCGATCTTCGAGCGGAATTCCAGGCGGCCCAGCGCGATCCCGGCGCCCGCCAGCGCCTGCTGGATCGTCTCGCGCAGGGCGGTCTCGCCATTGAATACGGGATAGCCCAGCGTTACAGTGATATCAAAGGCGTCGCCCGCTGCGTCGATCCGCAGCTCGGCTTCGGTCACGGCCAGCGATTTCCGGGTATCGGGATTGACGACCCGCGACAAGGCCGCGCGGATGTCCTGGGGGGTGGTGCTCATGGGGATCCGGGTGAAAACGATCGAAAGCACAAGCATAGCGGATTCCCCCTGGAAATTCGCGGATTGACCCCGATATGAACATGACCGGACGGCGCCACGCGTCCCGGCATCCTGCAACTTTTTCCGGCCACAGAGGTCCCATCATCATGAACGTCATTCAGCAAGCCCTGCGCGCCGCCCTGTTTCTCATCCTGGCCTTCTTCGGGCTGATCATGGCCATGGTCTTCATGGCCTCCACCCTGCTGGCCATCGCCGTCCTGTACATCGTGGCGCGCCTGCAGGGCCGGCCCTTCGGAGTCAAGGCCTATTGGGCGGAACGCCGCCGCGCGCCCATGTCCGCGCGTCCGGGGACCTGGTCGCGCGACACCCGGCCGCAGCGGGCGCGCGACGTCACCGACATCGAAATGCGCGAGATTCCCTGACCGGCGCAGGCTGGCGTCCCGCGTGGACGGTCCGGGATTGCGCGCGCGGCGCATCCCGGGAGGCCGCGGACTGCTAGAATCAGTTCTTTTCGCCCAGCCACCGCTCAGCCATGCCGCGCACGATCTTCGTCACCACCGCCCTGCCCTACGCCAACGGGTCCTTCCACATCGGCCACATCATGGAATACATCCAGGCCGACACGTGGGTGCGGGCGATGCGGATGGCCGGGCACACGGTGCATTTCGTGGGCGCCGACGACGCGCACGGCGCGCCGATCATGCTCAAGGCACAGTCCGAGGGCATCACGCCGCAGGCGCTGGTGGCCCGCTACGCCGACGAGCGGCCCAAGTACCTGGACGGCTTCCACATCCGTTTCGACCACTGGCATTGCACGGACTCGCCGGAAAACATCGAGCTGTCCCAGGACATCTACCGGGCGCTGAAATCCGCCGGTTTCATCGACAGCCGCGAGATCGAACAGTTCTACGATCCGGTCAAGGGCATGTTCCTGCCCGACCGCTACATCAAGGGCGAATGCCCGCGCTGCCACGCCAAGGACCAGTACGGCGATTCCTGCGAATCGTGCGGCGCCGTCTACAGCCCCACCGAGCTGATCGATCCCTATTCGACCCTGACCCGGGCGCGGCCGGTGCTGCGCAGTTCCGAGCATTTCTTCTTCCGCCTGTCGGACCCGCGCTGCGTGGCCTTCCTGCAGGAATGGACCACGGGACGGCGCCAGGACGGCACGCCCCGGCTGCAAGCCGAGGTGCTGGGCAAGACCCGGGAATGGCTGGGGACGGCCGAGGGCGCCGAGGCCAACCTGGCCGACTGGGACATCTCGCGCGACGAGCCCTATTTCGGCATCCCGATCCCGGATGCGCCCGGCAAGTACTTCTACGTCTGGCTGGACGCGCCGGTGGGCTACCTGGCGTCGCTGAAGGCCTACTGCCGCCTGCGGGGACTGGACTACGACGCCCTGCTGGCGCCGGACGGCGATACGGAACAGGTGCACTTCATCGGCAAGGACATCGTCTATTTCCACGCCCTGTTCTGGCCGGCCATGCTGAAATTCTCCGGGCGCAAGGTGCCGGACATGCTGCACGTGCACGGCTTCATCACCGTCAGCGGCGAAAAGATGTCCAAGAGCCGCGGGACGGGCATCTCGCCGCTGCGCTACCTGGACATCGGCATGGACGCCGAATGGCTGCGCTACTACATCGCCGCCAAGCTCAACGCCCACGTCGAGGACCTGGACTTCAATCCCGACGACTTCATCGCGCGCGTCAACAGCGACCTGATCGGCAAGTACGTGAACATCGCCAGCCGCGCGGCGTCCTTCATCACCCGGCATTTCGACGGCGCCCTGGCCTATGACGGCGGGACCGACGCCATGCGCGCGGAATTGCGCGACTGCGCCGCCGAGGTCCGGGCGGATTTCGAGGCGCGCGAATACGGCCGCGCCATCCGCCGGATCATGGCGCAGGCCGACAAGATCAACCAGGCCTTCGACGCCGCCCAGCCCTGGGTGCTGGCCAAGGGCATCGCCCAGGCCGACGCCACCCGCAAGGCCGAGCTGCAGGACATCTGCTCGCGCGCGCTGGCGGGATTCCAGGCGCTGTCGGTGATGCTCTCGCCCGTGCTGCCGGCGCTGACCGACCGCGTGGCCCGTGAATTGTTCGGCCGCGACGCCGCCTACGCCTGGTCCGACGCCGACGCGCTGCCCACGCGCATCGCGGCCTTCAAGCACCTGATGCAGCGCGTCGATCCGGCGCAGCTGGACGCCCTGTTCGAGCCGCCCCAGGAACCCGCCGCGGTGCCGGGCGGCGAGCCCATCGCCGAGACCATCGACATCAAGGATTTCAGCCGCATCGACCTGCGCATCGCCCGCATCGTGGAATGCTCGGCGGTCGAGGGCTCCGACAAGCTGCTGCGCCTGTCCCTGGACGTGGGCGAAGGCCGCCTGCGCCAGGTGTTCTCCGGCATCAAGTCCATGTACCGGCCCGAGGACCTGACCGGCAAGCTGACCGTGCTGGTGGCCAATCTGGCGCCGCGCAAGATGCGCTTCGGCGTGTCGGAGGGCATGGTGCTGGCCGCCAGCCACGCCGACGAGTCCGCCCACCCCGGCATCTACGTCCTGGAACCCTGGGAAGGCGCCCAGCCGGGGATGCGCATCCACTGAGGACGCCCGGCCCCGTCCTGTTCAACCCTGCTGATCGTGGTGTATCGCACCCATGGGGCGGGGGCGGCCCTATACTGGCGACCATGTCTCCCCAGCCCCCCATCCGCGCCGATGCAACCGGACGCCAGGGCGCGGCCCGCCGCAGCACCTGGGTCAGCGTCTGGGTGAACCTGCTGCTGACCGGCGTCCAGCTGGTCATCGGCCTGTTCGCGCAGTCGCAGGCCCTCGTGGCCGACGCCGTCCATTCGCTGTCGGATCTGGTGTCCGACGGCATCGTGCTGCTGGCCAACAAGCACAGCGCCAAGGCGCCGGACGCCGACCATCCCTACGGGCACCTGCGCTTCGAGACGGCGGCCACGCTGGGCATCGGCGTGCTGCTGGTGGCGGTCGGCCTGGGCCTGCTGTGGCGCAGTTTCGAGCGCCTGCAAGCCCCGGAACTGATTCCGGTCGTCCATCCGGTGGCCATCTCCGTCGCGCTGCTGGCCCTGGTGTGCAAGGAAGGCCTGTTCCGCTACCTGCTGCACGTCGCGCGCCGGGTGCGGTCCACGCTGCTGGTCGCCAATGCCTGGCATGCCCGCTCCGACGCGGCCTCGTCCCTGGTGGTCGCGCTGGGCGTCGCCGCCAACCTCGCCGGCCTGCCGCTGGCCGATCCGCTGGCCGCGCTGGTGGTGGGCCTGATGATCATCCGCATGGGCTGGAAGTTTTCCTGGCGCGCCTTCAACGACCTGGTGGACCGCGCCGCCGACACGGAGACCGAACAGGCCATCCGCCAGCGGATCCTGTCCACGCCGGGCGTGCGCGGCATCCACGACCTGCGCACCCGCAAGATGGGCGACATGATCTGGGTGGAGGTCGATATCGAGATGGACGGCCAGCTGACCATCGAGGCGGGACACGCCATTGCCGTGGCGGCCCGGGAGCGCGTCATGGCCGACCTGCCGGTGCTGGACGTGATGACGCACTTCGACCCGGTGTAGACAGGCCCTGGGCCGGCCGCCGGCGGCTGGCGCGACTACAGGTGGGTGGAGTGGCGCGGCCCTTCGGCGGTCTCCATCCGCGCCAGGCCCTGGACGATGCCGCAATCGTCCACCGCCTGCTCGGCGCGGCACTGGGCGCGCAGGCCCGTCAGCTGGCGGCGCAGGTCCTGCAGCTCGCGCAGGCGCACCTGCACGTGGGCGATGTGCTCGTCCAGCAGATGGTTGATGGTCCCGCAATTGCGCGCCGGATGGTCGATCATGTCCAGCAGGGCGCGGATCTCGTCGTGGGCCATGTCCAGGCCGCGGCAATTGCGGATGAAGCGCAGGCGTTCGAGGTGGGCGGGGCCGTACTGGCGGTAATTGCCCCCGCTGCGGGCCGGGGCGGGCAGCAGGCCGGCCTTCTCATAGAAACGCACGGTTTCCGCGGAACAATGGGCGGCGCGCGCCAGTTCACCGATCTTCATGGCGGGACCTCCGGTTCGTGGGTTTGACCTTGTAGCGGCTACAAGGTGTCCAATGCCATCATAGATCGCATCACGGACAATTGCCATGCCGCGAAACGCCCGCTCCTCCTCTGAAACCGCCGTGTCGCCGGGGCACGGGCATCCGCATGCCCACGGCCATGATTGCGGCCACGAACACGACCATGAGGACGCCCGGGAGCCTCGCAGCGCGCTGGTCTGCTGCCACGGCGACCCGGCGGGTCCTGCCCACACCGACGCCGACGAAGCCGGCGAGGCGCTGGCGCCCAGCGTCGCCGAGGGCGAGAATCTGCGCACTGAACTGCGCATCCTGCAGATGGACTGCCCGACCGAGGAAGCCCTGATCCGCCAGGCGCTGGGCCGGCTGCCGCAGGTCCGTCGACTGGAATTCAACCTGATGCGGCGGGTACTGACCGTCGTGCACGCGCCCGATGGGCTGGATGCCGTCCTGCGGGCCATCCGGGACATCGGCTTCACACCGGAACAGGCAGGCGACGGCGCGCCGCCCGCCGAGCCGCCGCAGCCCTGGTGGCCCCTGGCCGCCGCCGGTGCGGCGGCGCTGGCGGCCGAAACGGCCCACTGGATCGAGGCGCCCTGGCCGGTTCCGGCCGTGCTGGCGCTGGCGGCCATCGCCGGGTGCGGCCTGGGCACCTACCGCAAAGGTTGGACGGCCCTGCGCCATGGCCAGATGAACATCAACGCGCTGATGAGCATCGCGGTGACGGGCGCCCTGGTCCTGGGCCAATGGGCCGAGGCCGCCATGGTGATGGTGCTCTATACGCTGGCCGAACGCATCGAGGCCCGGTCCCTGGACCGCGCCCGCCATGCGGTGCGGGGTCTCATGCGGCTCAGCCCCGACCGGGCGACCGTCCAGCAGGCCGACGGTGCCTGGCGGGAAGTCCCCGCCGCCCAGGTTGCGCCGGGCGCGCGCGTGCGGGCGCGGCCCGGCGAACGCATCGCCCTGGACGGCCAGGTCGAATCGGGCCGCTCCACGGTCGATCAATCCCCCATCACCGGCGAGAGCCTGCCGGCGGACAAGGAGCCCGGCGATCCGGTGTACGCGGGCACCATCAACGGTGCCGGCCTGCTGGAATACCGGGTCCTGGCGGCGGCCGGCGAATCGACCCTCGCCCGCATCACCCGCGCGATCGAAACGGCGCAGTCGGCGCGCGCGCCGACCCAGCGATTCGTGGACCGGTTCGCCCGCGTGTACACGCCCGGGGTCGTGCTGCTGGCGCTGGCCATCGCCGTCCTGCCGCCCCTGCTGGGCCTGGGCGGCTGGCATGACTGGATCTACAAGGCCCTGGTGCTGCTGGTCATCGCCTGCCCTTGCGCGCTGGTGATCTCCACCCCGGTCACGGTGGTCAGCGGCCTGGCGGCCGCGGCCCGCCACGGCATCCTGGTCAAAGGCGGCATCCATCTCGAACGCGGGCGGCTGTTGCGCTGGGTGGCGCTGGACAAGACCGGCACGCTGACGCACGGGCATCCCGTGCTGACCGACCGCCAGGTCCTGGGCGGCCTGGACGCCGCGCGCTGCGACGACCTGGCCGCCCGTCTCGCCGGCCAGTCCGACCATCCGGTGTCACGCGCCATTGCCCAAGGCCTGGCGGACGGCGGGCGCGGCGCCGGCGGCCCCGACAGCGGCCGGACCAGGCTTTCCGCGCCGGTCGGGCCGCACGCGGTCACGGACTTCCAGGCACTGCCAGGACGCGGCGCCGAGGGGACGCTGGACGGACAGCGCCTGCGCCTGGGCAATCACCGGCTGATCCACGAGCTGGGCCTGTGCTCTGCCGCCCTGGAATCCCGCCTGGAGGCCCTGGAACGGCAAGGCAAGACCGTCGTGATGCTGGCCGATGCCCGGCAGGTGCTGGCCCTGTACGCGGTGGCCGACACGCTCAAGCCCGGCAGCGCGGCGGCGATCCGGGACCTGCACGCCCAGGGCGTGCGCACCGCCATGCTGTCGGGCGACAACCCGCATACCGCCGGCGCCATCGCCGCGCAGGCGGGCATCGACGAAGCCCGGGGCAATCTGCTGCCCGATGACAAGCTGCAGGCCATCGGGCAACTGGCGTCCGGCGGCGCCGCCGTCGGCATGGTAGGCGACGGGATCAACGACGCGCCGGCCCTGGCGCGGGCGGACATCGGCTTTGCCATGGGCGCCATGGGCACGGACGCCGCCATCGAGACGGCGGACGTCGCGCTGATGGACGACGACCTGCGCAAGATTGCCTGGTTCATCGGCCTGTCCCGCGCCACGCATCGGGTGCTGGTCCAGAACATCGCCCTGGCCCTGCTGATCAAGGCCGTGTTCCTGGCCCTGACGGTGGCCGGCCTGGGTACCATGTGGATGGCGGTCTTCGCCGACGTGGGCGCGAGCCTGCTGGTGGTGGGCAACGGCCTGCGGCTGCTGCGCCACCGGGGCGGCGACGTCAGCGTTGGCCCAGGGCGCAGCGCGCGGCGGCCAGGTCCCAGGCGGCGCAGCCCACAGACTTGAAGACGCAAGGCCCCTGCCGGTCAGGCTCGTCGAGCAAGGCCGCCAGCGGCCTGACCTGCGCCCAGTCCACGCCGGCCCGCAGCAGGTCGCCGGCCTCTTCCCGCGCGCCGTCCAGGACGTCCACGTACACCTGGCTGCCCGACAGCGTCTGCGCGCCGATTTCCGCCATGTCCGGCCGATAGGCGCCCACGCCGATCACCAGGCGTCCGTCGCGCGGGGCCTGGTCATAGACGGGCACCCGGCTCGTGGTGGCCAGGATCACCAGGTCGGCATCCTCGGGGACAGCACTGACCGCCCGCACCAGGAGGCTGCCCTGCGCCCGGGCAAAATCCAGGGACCGGGCGCGGGTGCGGCCGATCACGTCGATCCGCGCGTCCGGATACAGCGCCAGCAGCGCCTGCACGTGCCCCTGGGCCTGTGCCCCGGTGCCGTAGACGACCGCATGCCGGGGGCCGGATGGCAACAGTTCACGCACCGCCAGCATGGACACCGCCGCCGTGCGGCGGGTGGTGACGGTCGGCCCGTCGAGCAGCAGCCGCAGTTCGCCCGTCTGCCCGTCGCAGACCGACATCGCGCCGTGGATGGTCGGCAGCGAACGGTCGCGGTTGGCGGCAAAGACGTTGGCCAGCTTGTGGATGCCGATGTCCTCGGCCGTCGCGGGCATGGACAGCATCACGCCGCCGCCGGGAAAGGCCACCGCCTGCCGGGTGGGCGCGCTGATGCGGCCGGCCCGCATGTCCCGCGCCGCCTGGACGATGGCCTGCATCAGCGCCGGATACGGCAGCAGCGCCGCGGTCTGCGCGGCATTGCGGAATTCGAGGGTCTCGTTGGTAGCCATGGGCGTTCGGGTCATTGAGAAGCAATCAACGCCCCAGTGTAAGCCAGCACCACCCCGCGCCCCCGCCGATTTGGCGCCGCGCTGTTCCGCTCGGCGGCATTCCGGCGCAGCGAAGCGTGGTTTATCATGTCGGCCTGTGGGCGCCCCGCCGCCCTTGCATTTCCGTCCCGCCGCCCGCCCACCCATGCCCGAACGATCCGTCCCGACCCGAACGCCTGTTTCCGCGTGCGTCGACGCTTGCCGCGTCTGCTCTGGAGACATCCTGTGAACAAACCCAACCCTCTCTCCGGCGCCCGGCATCCCCTCTGGGGACTCTGCCTGTTCGCCCTGATTGCGCTGATCGGCCTGTACTACGTAAAGTGGTCGCCCTACTACGACCGGATCTTCGTCGCGGAACAGACCCATTCCATCGGCAAATCCATCCTGAACGGCAGCGACGGCATGCTGCCCGCGCCGTCGCTGCAGGCCGCGCTGGACTACGCCATCGCCTACGGCAAGGCGATCTGGAAAGCCCTGATCCTGGGCCTGCTGCTGGGATCCGCCTTGCAGGCCCTGCTGCCGGCCCAATGGATCCGGCGCTGGCTGGGCGGTTTCGGCGCCGGCAGCGTCCTGACGGGCAGCCTGCTGTCCATCCCCAGCATGATGTGCACCTGCTGCTCGGCCCCTGTCGTCAACGGCCTGCGGCAGTGCGAGGCCGCCCCCGGCAGCACGGCGGCCTACTGGCTGGGCAACACGATGCTCAACCCGGCCACGCTGGTGTTCATGGGTTTCGTGCTGGGCTGGCACTGGGTGGGGCTGCGGCTGGCCGCGGGGCTGGTCATGGTGCTGGGCCTGGGCTGGCTGCTGAACCGCCTGAACCGGGCCAGCGCGCCGGAGTCGGCGGATGCCGGCGCCGCCGATGCGCGCTGCGACACCACGGATAGCGCCCGCGGACCCATGGACGCAGCCTCGATCCTGCGGCGCTGGGCCAAGGCCTTCACGGGCATGGCGCTGCGCCTGCTGCCCGAATACCTGGTGCTGGTGCTCGTACTGGGCGCCGCCCGCGCCTGGCTGTTTCCGGTACTGGACATGAGCATCGACAACAGCCTGCTGTGGATCATGGGCGCCGCCGTGGCGGGGATGCTCTTCGTCATCCCGACCGCCGGAGAGGTTCCCATCGTCCAGGCCATGCTGGCCCTGGGCGTCGCCGCCGGCCCCGCCGCCGCGCTGCTGGTCACGCTGCCGCCGGTGAGCCTGCCGTCGCTGGCCATGGTGGCGCGGTCCTTCCGGCGCGCTGACCTGGCCGTCCTGGTCTTCGGCATCGTGCTGCTGGGCGTGCTGGCGGGCGGCGCGGCAATCCTGCTGGGATTCTGACGCGCCAAGGCGCCCTTACCGAGGGCGCCAGGCCGCCACGGCCTGGGCCAGCAACTGGATCGACAGCGGCGCACAGCCCTCGGCATCATTGCTGATGGTCACGTAGGCCGGCTGGCCCGCGTCCACGATGCCGCGGATGGTCCGCGCCAGCACGGCGCGCGTGTGGGGATCCTCATTGACGATGGCGTTGAAAGGCGCATGCTTCTTCTGAGCGTCGGCATAGCCATACGCGCCGAAAATGCGATTCAGGTTCCACCGGCAGACCAGCGGACCCGGCCACAGCGCGCGCAGCATGGGCAACTGTTCCTCGATCGGCGGCATCTTGGCATGCAGGCCCAGGCAGAAGGTCGCGCCATGCGCCTTGAGCGTGTCCACCAGCGCGGAGCCCAGCAGTTCGGGATCCCGGACCTCCACCGCCACGATCACCGGCGCCTGCGCGGGCATCGCCTGCCGCACGGCCGCCAGCAGCCCGCCCAGCCGGTCCCGCAGTTCCGAGGGTCGGTTGAGCCAGCCCCAGGACAGGGGACTCAACTGGAAGACGAGCACGCCCAGCTTGTCGCCCAGGCCGGCCAGCGTCGGCTGCACGAACTGTTCGACCGCCAGGCGCGGATCGAGGAAATCCGGATTGGACCTGTGCGCCTTGCCTTCCTCGTCGCGCACCTGCGCATCCGTGATCGAGGCGGGACATTTGACGACGAAGCGGAAGTCGTCGCCGACCTGGCCCGCATAGGCGGCATACTGGCTGACCGTCAGGGGCCGCCAGAAGCTGCGGTCCACGCATACGGTGCGCAGCAGCGGATGCTGGTGATAGGCCGCCAGGCCATGCCTGGACAGCACGCCCGGATCGTACTCGCCATCCCAGACCAGGCCTTCCCAGCCGGGGAAGGACCAGGTGGAGCCCCCGAACCGCAGTTGAGGCGGCAATTGCGCCGCCAAGTCGCGCCAGTCCTGCCCGGCGGGCGCGGGCTGGACTTTGGCGGTTTTCCGGCGGGGGCTGCTGGCCGGAGGAGATGGCAGAGCATCGCCAAAAAGATCGCCTTGCATGCGGGACATGTTTCTATTGGGCGCGACCGGGCAAATCGAATGGTGCGCATTGGATCAAATCAAGTTTCCAAAATTTGACCACATAAGCGGGCCGACGGGTTTCCGGGTCGGCGTGCGCATGGTCGTGGGTGGCGTCGTGTTTCGATCCACGCGCCTGCATAGGGCGCAACATCACGATCCCGAAGCACTGGCGATGCACGCGCTGTTTCAATCCACGCGCCCGTGCAGGGCGCGACGATCCTCACTGATTGCTTTTCCGGTACGCACCAAGTTTCAATCCACGCGCCCGTGCAGGGCGCGACTTTCCTGCCGCTTTGCTTTGCAGGATTTCGAGCAGTTTCAATCCACGCGCCCGTGCAGGGCGCGACAAAATGATGTGCGCAGCCATATCAACCCCCTTTGCGTTTCAATCCACGCGCCCGTGCAGGGCGCGACCGCCATCCACGACCAGCACGTCCCGCATGACGACGTTTCAATCCACGCGCCCGTGCAGGGCGCGACCGCCGGTGGGTTGGTACCAGGCCGACGCTCTGCAGTTTCAATCCACGCGCCCGTGCAGGGCGCGACCTCCAGCCCCGGCTGGCGGGGCAAAAGGGTTGAAAGTTTCAATCCACGCGCCCGTGCAGGGCGCGACGTCCGTGCAGACGTCTGCATTGCCCACGTCGTCGTTTCAATCCACGCGCCCGTGCAGGGCGCGACGCGGGCGCAAGCTCACCACGGTCATTGAACACGGTGTTTCAATCCACGCGCCCGTGCAGGGCGCGACGTGGCCATCGAACAACCTACAGGAGGAGTCAGCATGTTTCAATCCACGCGCCCGTGCAGGGCGCGACCGCGGGAAGTTCAGCGCCTGCTGCAGGCCAGCCAGTTTCAATCCACGCGCCCGTGCAGGGCGCGACGCCCGATATCAAGTCCCTCAATCACTACGCATATCTCGTTTCAATCCACGCGCCCGTGCAGGGCGCGACTCGGTGGCGTCTGACCAGTTCGAATTGAGCACCAGTTTCAATCCACGCGCCCGTGCAGGGCGCGACGCCGGCAGTCGTAGTAAGCCGCTACCAGCAACTCGTTTCAATCCACGCGCCCGTGCAGGGCGCGACGAAGACCGCCGGCTGTCCGGTCACGACCTGCTGTGGTTTCAATCCACGCGCCCGTGCAGGGCGCGACGTGTTTTGCGCTGTAGGGGCTTGGCTGTGGATTTGTTTCAATCCACGCGCCCGTGCAGGGCGCGACGATTCTGCACTGGGCCATCGAGCGGGAGGATGCGTGTTTCAATCCACGCGCCCGTGCAGGGCGCGACGCGTATCGAGTACGGCATCCAGCAGGGCCGGGTCGTTTCAATCCACGCGCCCGTGCAGGGCGCGACGTAGCCGGCCGTCAGCGCCTGCGCGGCCCGCTCGTTTCAATCCACGCGCCCGTGCAGGGCGCGACATCCGGGCCGGCGGCTGGCAGAAGGCCCGGCAGGTTTCAATCCACGCGCCCGTGCAGGGCGCGACCGGCACCGTTCGATGATGTCACGACCTACAGCATGGTTTCAATCCACGCGCCCGTGCAGGGCGCGACGCATGCGTCGCAGCGTCTTGATCGGGCGCATTTCGTTTCAATCCACGCGCCCGTGCAGGGCGCGACCTTCTGGCTGGCGTCGTCCAGGCCGTCGAGCATGGAGTTTCAATCCACGCGCCCGTGCAGGGCGCGACGCCCTACTCGACCAGATCGACACCCTTGCAGCAGAGTTTCAATCCACGCGCCCGTGCAGGGCGCGACGGCAGCAAACGCGCGCGCGGGCGCGGGAGGAAGTGTTTCAATCCACGCGCCCGTGCAGGGCGCGACCCCTTCATTTTCACGACGGGATTCCAAGTTGAAGGTTTCAATCCACGCGCCCGTGCAGGGCGCGACGCCTCGGTCCGGGTACAGCCCCCACGCCTCCAGGTTTCAATCCACGCGCCCGTGCAGGGCGCGACGGCCAGGGCCACGACCTCTTTCTGGCCCATCTTGTTTCAATCCACGCGCCCGTGCAGGGCGCGACGCCGGAATCCGTAAACGGGTGCACGATGAACTCGTTTCAATCCACGCGCCCGTGCAGGGCGCGACCACCGTCCCCGACGACATCAAGGGCGCGCTGGAAGTTTCAATCCACGCGCCCGTGCAGGGCGCGACGACCCATCCAGAGGGCTCGATTTCGTCCAGAAGTTTCAATCCACGCGCCCGTGCAGGGCGCGACAGCGTTCGGGCGCCGATCATGGCCTGGACGTCCTGTTTCAATCCACGCGCCCGTGCAGGGCGCGACGGCAGCACGGCGGCGAGAGATCCTTTCTGGCTCTCGTTTCAATCCACGCGCCCGTGCAGGGCGCGACGTGGCCGTCGATCTTGACCTGGCGCATGCTGCCCTGGTTTCAATCCACGCGCCCGTGCAGGGCGCGACGCGAGTCCAAGCGCGAAGTGCAAGACCTACTACTAGTTTCAATCCACGCGCCCGTGCAGGGCGCGACGGAGTCTTTATAACCCCATGATCCTGCGAACAAAAAATAACTCGCGCCGCGAATGTGGGCAGCAAACATCAGAGCACCTCCAAGGCCCTGGGAGCTGCGTGTATATCTTTCTTACATATCAAGCAATTGGGAAAGCGCGAACCTGTCCTGGGAAGCACATGAGTGCTTCTGGTTCGCGCAGCCCTCAGAGTACCAAAGGGCCATTCAGGTCGACCGCCGGTTTCGCCCCCACGTGCTCCACTCGGGATTGCCAATGCCGCCCGAGGTAGTAGAACCGCAAACTATCGACCTTGGGATCAGCGATCGCACACAGGTCAGCCTTCAATCGCACCCAAAGCGCCGGGCTGACTTCAATTTCGAACACCGAATACTGCACCCGCTGCCCATAGTCCTGACATTTCCGGGCCAAGCGACGCAGCCTGCGAGCCGCACTACTATCCTGAGTGCTGACGTCATAGCTGACAAGCACCATCATGACTCACCCCCCTCACTTGTAGAGAAATGGCGGGTAGCCATCCAGATCGCCACGCAGGTGCCGCGCCAGCAATTGCGCCTGGATGAACGGCAGCAGTCCGACCGCCACCTTCTCTTCAAGAAATGGGTGCCAGACTTCGTCCTGCTTGCGTTCCTGATATGCCGTCAGGACCGTACGGCGTCCATCGTCCGTCATGATGACCGCCCCGGTATCCAGCCCCTGCACATCCTTGGCAGTGATCTGTCGGCGGTTGACCAATGACAGCGCCAGCCGGTCGGCCAGTACTGGACGGAACCCCTCAAGCAAATCCAGCGCCAGACTGGGCCGGCCGGGACGATCACGGTGCAGAAAGCCCACCGCGGGATCCAGCCCTACCGTTTCCAGAGCACCACGGCAATCGTGCGTCAGCAGCGTATATAGAAACGAGAGTAATGCGTTGATGGCGTCTCTGGGAGGCCGGCGGCTGCGCCCACCGAACCTCAGCATCGGATCGGGGACCCGGATCAGGTGGTCAAACACATCGAAATACAGGCGAGCCGCATCGCCCTCCAAGCCCCGCAGCACATCCAATGAGTGCTCAACCCACAGCCGGTCAGTGATCCGCCGGAGCTGTTCAATCGCGTGTTTCACGGATTGCTGAGCATCCTGGTCCATGCGCGACGCGTGGTCCCGCAAGCTTCGGGCCAGCACCGTCCGCTGCCCATGAATCTTGCCATGGAGCACATGCCTGACGATCGCCGCACAAGCGGCTGCATCGTCGGAGCACTGATACTGACGGCGGCGCAACAGCACATTGCCGGATACAGGCCCTTCCACCCGCGCGAGAAAACGGCCTTGCCGGTTGAGGAAACTGATGCGTATGCCCTGCTCGGCACAATAGCCCATCAACGGCGGCGACACCATGACCCGGCCCATACAGACGAGACTTTCCAGCATGTGGGCGGGCACCCGGCCTTTGGTCTGCCCTTCGACGTCCATCACCACATTGGCTCCGTCCTTGTGCAGCCAGGCGCCATCAGTCGTCACGTACAAGGTATTCAGCGAACGCCTCACGGTTCTTCCTCCAGCTGCCTGCGCAGCCATTCGTGCACGGATCCGGTACGGCCCAGCAAGCGCGGCAAACACACATCGATCAGCGAACAGGCGTCGCAACGGCCTCGCTCGTACACGGCGGAAGGCGTACGGCGAGAACCGAACATCGTACGCACATTGTCGATCGTCTCCAGCGTCAAGGCCCGCAACGCGTGGTCGAAAAGGACCCGCTGACGCCGGCGCGTACGGCCATAAAACAGCGAACCCTCCGCGATCTCCTGTCCGAACATGGCTTCCAGGCACAAGGCTTGGGCACATAACTGGGCCTCATCGGCGCGGTGCGCCTTGGGTTTGCCACGCTTGTACTCCACCGGATACACACGCTCGCCCTGCGCGCTTTCGTGGAATTCCACGACGTCGGCCACGCCCGCGATGCCCAGCGCCGGATGGGCAATCGGCAAAGCGTGGACCGTCCGGGTCCCGGCGCGGGCCGCCGCGCCAGGTTGGTCGACGTGCTCGTGCAGCAAGCGCCCCTCGGCCGTAAAAACGTTCTCCTCCCATTGCTGCTCCAGGTGGATCAAGGCACACTGCCGAGGGCAATACAGATAGTGCTGCAGCGCGGACAGCGGGATGGGTGTATCGTCCACGCCGGGGTCCGCTGTCAGAAGCCGTTGATGATTTCGGGTTCCAGGCCTGGCAAGGCGGTCTTGAGCGCCGCTTCGTCGAACGTGCCGTCAGCCTGCAGCAGGTTTCGCAAAGACGCATGCACCTTGGCGGAAGAGTACTGTCCCGCCTTGGACTGATGCCGCCACCAGACGACCTTGAGCACTCGCATGCTGCCATCGGGCCGGGCTGACGACGCGTCGTTTTCGAACAATCGGGGGAAAACTTCTCGAATGGCTTGCGCATCGGCATCGCTGAACCCGGTGCGCTCCGCCAGTTGGGGATTGATGCTGCCATACGTGTGGTATACGCCATGATCCACCCGATGCTTCATGCCCATGGTGTCCGAGCCGCGCTTGCTGCCATCGCCCTCGCCGCTTGCACTCTTGGTGATCTGCGTGCTCGTGACCGTCACCGGTTCCAGACTGAAGGCGGATTGCAGGCTGACCGGCCCACGGATCGGGATGGAAATCCCATTGGCGTCCGCCCCCTTGCCAAAGGCGAACACCTGGCCGAAAGCCCGCACGTCGAACCAGGCCTCGCAAGCCTTGCGCGCGGTCTCGTCGCGATTCGCCGTCTTGCCGAATGCCGTCTTGCCCAGGACGCGCTCGGCCCGGTTGCGCAAGCTCACCTCGCCGTCCGTCTTGCGGTCATCCGACTGGACGAAAATGGCATGCCCGTTCTCCGCCAGCCGATCACGCATCTTGCGCTTGAGGGATACATCGGTCATCTCTCCGAACCCCTGATAATCCGTGCGGGGCCGGTTGCCATTGAGCGGGTCGCCATTCGGATTGGCATGATCTACGGCAAAAACGATTGCAAAGTCGATCTTGTTCTGAATCGAGGTCATGATGGATTCCTTGGACAGTATCAGAGGATGGACGATTCTGCGGCAGCATCGGTCGTGGCCGCCGGATCCGGGGCAGCCGCTGCGGCCTTGTTCGACAACGCGCTGCGCTGGCAATGAAAGCCCAGAAGGAACTCGCCGCTCAAAGGCTGGTCGTCGAATGCCTCGGGCTCGAACAGGTCGCAGATTTCCTGGATCTCGCGCTCCCGCGCCACGAGGAACCCGGGGGCACGGGCCATCAAGCGGCGTCGATACGGCGCCAACTGTTCGGTGTCCAGCCGCCTCCAGGTCTTCAAAGGATGATTGGCAAACTGGGCCATGTAGCGCGCTGCATTGGTTTCACGGCGCTCGCCCCCGAGATCCAGGGCAAAATTTTCGAGGTTGTCTGCGACGGCCAGCAGCCGCCCGTACAGGTAATCCCGGCTGCTCCGGGTACGATCCAAGGCCATGGTGTAGTTCCTCTCTGAATGAGTGCCCTTGTACAGGGCGCATGCGATGCCCAAAGTCTTTTCCCAGTCCCACCAATCGAGCCCGATACGATTGACGGCGCGCTGGCAGGCGCCTCGCACAAGGTCCTGGGGAAATGGGGTGGCGTCCACGATGCAGGGCAGCAGGCGCGCGCGAGTCGCAGCCTCGAGCTTCTCGTCGACCCGGGCGCCATAGGCGGCCTGCGCAATATCGGCTGGTGCCGGCGCTCCCACGAAGCGCAACGCCTTGCCATAGTCCTGCGGCCAGGCGAACGCGAGGTACCAATCCTCCAGTCGCTGCAGGAACTCGGATCCCGGCAGCTGTCGGTAATAGACGATCGCCATGCGTCCGGGAGTCGCGGAATCCAGCGCCATGACGATCACGCCCTCTGCCTTGCCGAACTGCGCCCGATAGCCTTCCAATGCATGGCGCAGGCGCTGGGCATAGGCCTCGCCCACCTGGGCATCGTAGATTGGAGCCTCATCGAGATCGTCGCCAAACAGGCTCTGGCTGCCCGCATCCGGGTTGGGCGCGACGATGGCATGCTGCGCCCAGCTGACGATCACCAGATCCCCGCGGCGCGAGCCACGGCGCTCAATCAGCCAGCGCAATGCGTTGTGGGCCTTCTGGGTCACCTCGAACCCGACACTGGCCGCCTGCCCTGCTTCCAGGAATCGGCCCCGGAACGTAAAGCCGCTGGTATCGTTGCTGGAGATCAGCTTGGCCTTGTCCGCCGCATGGCGCAGCTTGGCCGGATGCTGCTCGGCCAGGACCGATTCGGTGCCCTGCACCATGCAGAAGCCTGTGTGGGTCTGCAGGCTGGCGTAACGTGCCACCCATGCCGCAATCAGCGTATCGTCCTCCCAGCATCCGTGCTGCAGGCCGCCGGTATCCACGCGCCAGCGCACCACGGCATCCTGGGGCCGGCCGTTGGCTGGCAGCACCTTGAAGATCTCCGGCGTGTCTTCCTTGGCGCCTTGCCAGTCGCCCAGCAGATGCCCTTGCGGATCCACCGGCAGAATCCCGGCCGCCACGAGATCGGCCACCACGCGCCCCCGCCGCACATAGGCCAGAATCGCCTGCAATTTGGGGTGTGTGTGTTCCGACTCCGCCCAACCCGACAGCAATTCGACGTACAGGCGGTGCGGCTCGCCCGGGTCACGAGCGTAGCCGGAGGTGACGACTCCACCGTGCGCCAGAAAATCCGCCGCCACGTACTGCAGCTTGTCGCAAAGCGGATGCGCGGTAGGTCTGCTGCCGGCGCGCCCGCCCGAGGCCTCGGTACATGGGATCAGGGTGGTGGCCCGCTCTTTGGGGACGAGTTCCGCACGCAGCAGATCGCCCCGGGCATCGAGAACGATCTCCACATGCGCCTGCTGGTTGGTATGCGCAACGGGCTGCGGGCGATCCGTGGTTCGCGCCTGGGTGCGCTGATAGACGTCGTACAGTTCGTTCAGCCAGCTCATGCCGACACCTCCGCGCTGCCTGCCTCGTCGACCACCGACTTGAGCGTGCGACCGACGCCGAACGTCTTGGGCGCCATGGCCCGCACGAACTTGCGCTCGGTGCAATCCTCGGGACGAGGAAAACTCAGGCGGCCATCGCACAGCACTGGCCGCCAGAAGCGCGCATGCAGCTCCGGGCGGCCTGTTTCGTCAGGATAGTCGAAGCCATGAAACATGAGGCCAAAGGCGAGTTCTCCGTCGCCATCGAGCTCTCCCGCGCCACTGCCATATTCACAGGGCTCGACATACGCCTGGCAATCACGGGTGCCCAGGAACACATCCTGGCGGCCACCACGCTCGAGCATCCGGCGCGCCAGGGCATAGTGCTTGCCATCGACCCGGTCGGCGGCGAGCTCGGGCCGATGCTCGTTCCATTCGAAATGCGCCCGGACCTGGTACTCCACATCCGTCAGGTAGGTATACAGCGCCAGCGTATTGCCCCCACCGTACTCGAGCGGCTTGACGCCCTTGGCCTGGGTGCGGATGCGCCGCATCACCCGCAACTCATCGATCAGCCAGACCAGTGTCGGTTTCCAATAAATGGACTTGGCGACGCCCTTGATCGCCTCGTAGGTGGGAATGTGGTAGGAACACTTTTCCCCTCCGATGCGGGTCAAGGGATCGGTGAAAAGGGCATATTTCCCCCAGACCCGGAATTCGATCGTGTTTTTGCTCACTGACTGCTCCATATCAGCACCTCCCGCGAGTTGACCGCCTCCGCCGCCAGACCGAAATGTTTGTCGTAGAACTGCGCATCCAGGCAGTACAGGCTGCTGTCGCCGAACAAAGTCACCGCCCCCTGCGCTTTCAGCTTGCGCAGCACGTGCGGGTAGACATTCACCGTGTATTGCTGAGCCTGGCGCATCAAGGCGCCTGTGGCGGCAGGGTCCCGGGGCCCACCGCCACGGTCGTCGAACTGCTCGAACAGGTCCAGCACCAATTGTCGGCCCGCATCCGAATACGGCACGACCACGGAATCCGTCTGCGCATCGATCGCCCGGAACTCCCGGGCGGCCGACTGGAAGGCCTGGTGCACTTCGTAGGGGTACTGCCGGTCGTGCTGACGAACATAGGCGTCGCATGCGCTGTGTTGGCTCGACAGCAGATCCAGCAAGGAGGCCGCATAGAAGCGTCTCGCAGGCAGCGGGTAATCCATCTGGTCCTGCCGCTGGAAAAAATAGTGCTGATAGTAGTCGCGCATGGCCTGGCGCCCCAGGAGATCGCCACCATATTGACCTGGATCACGGTGGAAGCGATCCAGGATCGTCTGAGCCTGGATCTGGCCTTCTGCGATGTCCGGCAACATGGAGAGATTCTCTTCTGAAGAGTCCACATTGACGACGTAGACTTCGCCGAATTCCGGGCCGCCATGGCGATTGCAGCGGCCCGCCGCCTGGGCGATCGAATCCAGCCCGGCCAGAAAGCGCACCACCGTGCGAAAACTGACATCCACCCCCGCCTCGATCAGCTGTGTGCTGATGCACAGGACCCGCTGTCGTGCCGCCAGGCGCGCTTTCACCTGGGCGAGGACCTTGCGGCGATGCGCAGGGCACATGTCGGTGCTGAGGTGAAAGACTTCGTCGCCCTCTAACCGTGCCGCTGCGCGCTGGAACAGTTCGCGCGCCCAGTGCTTGGTGTTGACGACCACCAGGCAATCGCCTCGCGTCTCGACTGCCTCGACCGCCAGCCCCGTCAGTTCATCCGCGTCCCAAGCCGGCGATTTGCGCATGTCCCGGACACGGACGCGCTGCAGCGCCTGAAACAGGCCATCCGCGTCCGGCATCAGTTCCGCCTGTGGCGCCAATGCCAGGGATCCTTTGCGGGCGTCCACCTGATGGAGCAAAGGCTGCGTCGCGGTGCAGAGCACCACCGTGCTGCGCGTCACCTGGGTCAGGAAGTTGATGGCGTGGTTGAAGATGTGCACGCAACGGATCGGGAGTGTCTGGATCTCGTCGAACACAAGGACCGCGTTGGCCATCTGGTGCATGCGGCGCACCCCACGTGTGCCACCGCCAAACAAAGCGTCCAGGAACTGCACCAGCGTGGTGAATACCACGGGGGCATCCCAGTCGTCGCACAAGAGCTTGTCCGTGTACGTCTGGCGCTCGGCGCCGAGGTTGCTGTGGTGCTCCAGCACGATGCGGCGCCCGTTCCCCAATGGGCCGTCGGCTTCCAGGATGCCGCGCACGACCTCTGCATTCTGCTCGATGATGGAGATGAAGGGCGTCACGTAGATGATGCGATCATGTCTGTGCAGCGCGGCATGATGCAGTGCGAAGCGCAGGCTGGCCAGGGTCTTGCCGCCGCCGGTCGGCACGCTGAGCGTATAGGCGCCGGTCGGCCGCGCCGCGGCCTCAAGGCAGGCATTGGAAATCGACTGCCGCCGTCCATCGATCGGATGACGGATAGGGAAGGTCGCCAGATGCCGCTCCAGGCGGTCAACCAAGGCCGGCCAATGACGGTAAGAGCCGCCTTGCCGCCATCGGACGCCACCGGGATCACTGAAATGCGCGGTGTCGATCCGGTCGCCCGCCACCAGGCAGCTGAAGAGCAGACGGACTGCCAGGCCCAGACGCATCCGGCGGGACAATGCAGTTTCATCCTGGCCGCCCGCCCCCCTGAGACCCTGGACGAACCGCTCAACCTCGGCTCTCAGGGCCGGGGATCCAGCCAGGTGCTCGATGCGAGCGCGGACCTTGGCGTCGGCAGCTTCCCAAGCCTCGGTCCCATGCGTGTCGGTCTCCGCCTTGCCAAGACGAATGGAAAACCGGTCCGTCCCGTCGGGGGCAAGGCAGTCGATCAAGCCGGAATGGTGCGAGGCCACACACAAGGCGAGACACTGCGCGGCAAAGCCCAGCACGGGATCGCCGCAGCCGTGCAGTGTCCGCCAGGCCCATTGCGCACCCGCCGTGGAGTGATCGACGGAGCCCCGGCGCGCCGATCCTGCCGTCTCGTCTTCATCCCGATCCGGATCGCTCACGCCGAGAGCCGACGCCAGGTATTCCTGAAATGCGCGGCTGTATTTACCGAGATCATGCAGCAGGCCCATCAGATCGCCCAGGAGCGGCAGGCCGAGCTTACGGGCGAAACGCCGGCACAGGATCCCGGTGCCGCGCAAATGCTGCTCCAGGGTGTGCCATTGTCCGTCGGACGGGCGATAGTGGGCTACCGAGACATGTGTCGTGGTCGATGCCGGAGCGCACGGTTGTACCGAGGAACGCCCGTCTGCGGGTGATACGTCACCGTCTTGTTGGCCCATATGCATTCCTGGAGTAGTCGAACCTTCTAGGCACAAAGTATTCTCTTATTTCCTTGTTTCAGAGAATTTATAGAATTACCTTCTGCCTCGATATCCGGAATTTCCCGCATCAAGGGGAGAACAGGCGGACTAATAGCGTGTCAAGAAGTTGAGATTGGAAAAATTCAACTGGCCCTGCCTGTATCATCAAAAACATCAGCGACAATGTCCCGTCGCCGCGCAACAGAGACAGAGAAGCTGGCGGGCGTGGATTGAAACTCTTAGTTCCTTGTTTGAGACAGTGCGCGGCACCCAATACCAGGGTGCCGCAATTTTTTAACCACCATCCAGCACCATCATTCGCCACATAAAATGTCTGCAATTCCAGTCCTTAATTAACTTTAGGACTATAATTGCAGTCATGAAACGCAACGAATCTCCTCTCCTGCACGCAGATCGCCAAGCTGAAGCGCGGCGCCTGGGAGAGCGCGTTACTCAACTCCGCCAGGGTCTGAAGCTGCGGCAAGCCGATGTCGCCGCGCGTGCCGGCGTATCGCGCGCGACCGCCGTGTTGATTGAAAAAGGCGACGCGGGCCGCACGCTCTCGCAAGTCCTGCGATACATCCACGCCATGGCCCCCGACATTTCCTTGCTGTCGCTGCTCTCGGGAGACGTACCGGCCTTGATTGCCTTGCATGCCCGCACACTGCCCCAGCGCATTCGCGCCATCACGAAGGCGGAGCTGCATGACCTGGACTTTTGAGGAGATCCGCCTTGACGAACCGTCGCACTCCTGATCGGGTCGCGATCTTTGCGCACATCCCCGACCAGACGGAAAGCCGGCATCACTTCGTTCCGGCCGGACCCTCGACCGCGAACGGACGGCGGCCGACCAGCAAACGTACAGCTTCGCATACGGCCTGCGCTACCTGAAACGTACAGAGGCGTTTGACATGGATCCCCGCTCGCTCAGTCTGGCGGAAGCACAGGCGCATCCAGGCATGCGCTGGTATCCCCCGGTCGAGCTCGGAGAGTTCGGCGGCATCCGGGATGCCGCCCCTGATGCCTGGGGCCGGCGGGTCATCGAGGCACGCCTGAGAGCCGCCCCCAATAGCTTGGACGAATTCACCTACGCGAACGGGTGCACCCCACTTGCATCGCGTCCGACAACGCCGAGCTGTTTGCCCGGATGGTGCTCAATATCTTCCTCACCAACGACGACGATCATCTGCGCAATCATGCCTTCTCGTACGATGCGCAATTACGTGGCTGGCGCCTGAGTCCCCTCTATGACGTTGTCCCGCGCCCCTCGGTTGCCCAAGAGCGCCATCTGCACCTGGGCGTCGGAATCCACGGAAAGCTCGCTACGCTGGACAATGCCATGAGCGAGTTTGCCGCATTCGTTCCGGACAGGCCGTCTGCACTAGCCATCATCCTGCGCGTATGGGGCGCCGTCCGCGAATGGAAGTCCGTCTTCGAGACACACGGCGCAACCCCGACCCTCATGAAGACCCTGGAACAGGCCATCCGTCCGCTGGGGGACATCGCCAGCCCTGCGTTCGAACGCGAGCTGCGCAGCGTATCAAGGCGCAACGACGGCCAGGATGCTGGATAAGGTGTGCTGGGGGAACGACACGAGGCAGCGGTCGTCAAGGCCGAGCGGCTTGGCCTGTGCCGTATTCGAAGCCTGGAGCGGGTGATGGGAATCGAACCCACGACGTAAGCTTGGGAAGCTCAAGTTTTACCATTAAACTACACCCGCATCGGTGCAATCGATTGATGCACAAGGATTTGTGGGTAAAATTGAAGGCCACAGAAAATCCTTGAAGCCCCGTAGTTTACTCCATTTTGAACCTCCCCAAATCCCCCCCGCCCATCGTGACGGCCCAGACGCCGTCGGGCAGCACGCACATCCGCAGCTTCGTCCATCGCCGCGCCCACATCACGCCCAGCCAGGAGCAGGCGATCGCCGAATGGCTGCCGCGCTGGTCGATCCGCTACCAGGGCGCGCCCCTGGACCTGGCGGCGGCCTTTGGCCGGCAGGCGCCGACGATTCTGGAGATCGGCTTCGGCATGGGCGAGACCACGCAGCAGATCGCTCAGGCCCGCCCGGACGAGAACTTCCTGGGGGTGGAGGTCTTCAACGCCGGGGTGGGCGCGCTGCTGAAGCGCATCCACGAACACGGGCTGGACAACATCCGCATCATCCAGCACGATGCGGTCGAGGTGCTGCGCGACATGATCCCGCCGGGGTCGCTGGCGGGCGCGCACATCTACTTTCCCGATCCCTGGCCCAAAAAACGCCACCACAAGCGCCGGCTGATCCAGCCGGCGTTCGTCGAGCTGCTGGTCAGCCGCCTGGCGCCGGGCGCGTACCTGCACTGCGCCACCGACTGGGAACACTATGCCCAGCAGATGCTGGAGGTCCTGTCGGCCGAACCCGGCCTGCGCAACACCTGCGCGGACTACGCCCCGCGTCCGGACTACCGGCCACTGACCAAGTTCGAGAATCGCGGCCTGCGTCTGGGCCACGGCGTCTGGGACCTGATCTTCACGCGGACCGCCGCGGGGCCGGCCGCGCCTTCCTTGGAGACCGCCTGATGTATCCGGAGATCGATCCCTACGCCCAAGGCTTCCTGGACGCCGGCCACGGCCATCGCGTCTACTGGGAACTGTGCGGCAATCCCGAGGGCACGCCCGCCGTGTTCCTGCACGGCGGCCCGGGCGCCGGCTGCTCGCCCGCGCACCGCCGGCTGTTCGACCCGGAACGCTACAACGTGCTGCTGTTCGACCAGCGCGGTTGCGGGCGGTCCACGCCGTCGGCCAGCATCGACCACAACACCACCTGGGACCTGGTGGCCGACATCGAGCGGCTGCGCACCGAGGTCCTGCATGCCGAGCGCATGGTCGTCTTCGGCGGGTCCTGGGGCTCGACGCTGGCGCTGGCCTATGCCGAAACCCATCCGGAGCACGTCAGCGCCCTGATCGTGCGCGGGATTTTCCTGCTGCGCCGCGCCGAGCTGCGCTGGTTCTACCAGGAAGGCGCCTCGTGGCTGTTTCCCGACCTGTGGGAAGGCTACCTGACCCCGATTCCGGAAGACGAGCGCGAGGACCTGATCGGCGCCTACCACCGGCGCCTGACCGGCAGCGATCCGCAGGCCCAGCTGCAGGCGGCCCACGCCTGGACGCAATGGGAAAGCCACACCATCAGCCTGCTGCCCAACCCGGCCCATCACCAGGCCCACGCCGCGGACCACGCCGCCCTGGCGTTCGCCCGGATCGAGAACCACTATTTCATGAACGGCGGCTTCATGGACGAGGGCCAGTTGCTGCGCGACGCGCACCGGCTGGCCGGCATCCCGGGCGTCATCATCCAGGGCCGCTATGATGCCTGTACCCCGGCCCGCTCGGCCTGGGACCTGCATCTGGCCTGGCCCCGGGCGGAATTCCACCTGGTCCCGGATGCCGGCCACGCCTTCGACGAGCCTGGTATCCTGAGGCAGCTGCTGGCCGCCACGGACCGGTACGCATCCACGAGGTGAACCCATGAATCTGACGATACAACTCAACGGCCAGGAAACCCGCCTGGAGCGCGTGCGCACCGTCGAGGACCTGCTGGCCCACCTGGGCTACCAGGACAAGCGCATCGCCGTGGAGCGCAATGGCGACATCGTGCCCAAGAGCCTGCACGACCGCACGGCCCTGCTCGAGGGCGACCGCCTGGAGATCGTCGTGGCGGTCGGGGGGGGCTGACCATGAAGGGCCATCCCGAAGTCCTCGCCTACCTGGTCCGGCAGCTGCGCGACGAGCTCGCGGCGCGGGACCAGTATTTCATCCATTCGCGCCGCTACCAGGACCTGGGGCTGGACAAGCTCTTCCAGCGCAACGACCACGAGATGCAGGAAGAGACCCAGCACGCCGACAGCCTGCTGCGGCGCATCCTGATGCTGGAGGGCGAGCCCGACATGCGGCCCAGCGCCTTCACGCCGGGCACCGACGTGCCGGGCATGCTGCGCGCGGACCTGGCGCTGGAATACGAGGTGCGGGCGTCACTGCGCGAAGGGATCGCGCTGTGCGAGCGGCACGGCGATTTCGTCAGCCGGGACCTGTTGCTGCTGCAGTTGAAGGACACCGAATCCGATCACGCCTACTGGCTGGAAAAGCAACTGGGCCTGATCGAGCAGATGGGCCTGGAAAACTACCTACAGTCCCAGGCCTGATCAGCGGAACCCGCCCCGGCCGAATCCGCCCATGCCCTTGAGGCTGCCCATGGCGCGCATCATCTTGGCCATGCCGCCTTTTTTCATCTGCTTCATCATGCCCTGCATCTGCTCGAACTGCTTGAGCAGGCGGTTGACCTCCTGAACGGGCACGCCGGAGCCCGCGGCGATGCGGCGCTTGCGCGAGGCCTTGATGAGCTCGGGCTTGGCGCGCTCGAGCGGGGTCATGGAATTCAGGATGCCTTCGGTGCGCGCCAGCTGCTTTTCGGCCTGGCCGCCCTGCACCTGGGACGCCGCCTGGGCGAACTGGGCGGGCAGCTTTTCCAGCAGCGAGCCCATGTCGCCCATTTTCTTCACCTGCTGCAGCTGGTCGCGGAAATCGTTCAGGTCGAACCGGTCGCCGGATTTCAGCCGGGCCGCCAGTTTCTGCGCCTCGGCGACGTCGATGTTTTTCTGTGCCTGCTCGACCAGGGACACGATGTCGCCCATGCCGAGGATGCGCTGGGCCATGCGTTCGGGGTGGAAGGGCTCCAGCCCGTCGAGCTTTTCGGACACGCCGACGAATTTCAGCGGCTTGCCGGTGATCTGGCGCACCGACAGGGCGGCGCCGCCCCGGGCATCGCCGTCCAGCTTGGTCATGACCACGCCGGTCAGCGGCAGCGCCTCTGAAAAGGCGCGGGCCACGTTGACCGCATCCTGGCCCTGCATGGCGTCGACGACGAACAGGGTCTCGACCGGATCCAGCAGACCGTGGAGGGTGCGGATCTCGTCCATCATGGCCTGGTCGATGCCCAGGCGGCCCGCCGTATCCACGATCAGCACGTCGTAGTGGTGGCGCCTGGCGTGGTCCAGCGCGTCGCGGGCGATGTCCTGGGGCTTTTGCGTCGTCTCGGTGGGCAGGAAATCGACGCCGACCTGCGCCGCCACGGTCTTGAGCTGGTCGATGGCGGCGGGGCGATAGACGTCGGCGCTGACCACCAGGACTTTCTTGCGCCCGGTCTTGCGGCCATGCTGGACGTGGTTGCCCTCGGACAGCCATTTGGCGAGCTTGCCGGTGGTGGTGGTCTTGCCGGCGCCCTGCAGGCCGGCCATCAGGATCACGGCCGGGGGCTGGGCCGCCAGCGAGAGTTCGCCGGCGTCCGCGCCCAGGTCGCCGCCCATCAGGCTGGTGAGTTCCTTGTGGACGATGCCGACCAGCGCCTGGCCGGGGTTCAGGCTGCCGACGACCTCTTGTCCCAGGGCGGCGGTTTTCACGCGGCCCACGAAATCGCGCACCACGGGCAGGGCGACGTCGGCCTCCAGCAGCGCCAGACGGACCTCGCGCAGCATTTCCTGAGTGTTGGCCTCGGTCAGGCGGGCCTCGCCGCGCATCGTCTTGACGATGCGCGACAGGCGGGAGGTCAGGTTATCGAGCATGAGGCGGTATCCACAAAACTGGTTGATCCGTCGGCCAGCGCATAAAATGGAGGCTTTTGAAGCGCACGCCGTGCGCCGGACACCGACAGGACTATGTCAGTCAGCATTGTATTTCACTTGCTTGCCGCACTGGCTTATGCAGTGCTGGGCCTGGCCCTATGGCGCCCGATCGTCCAGACGCGGGACGTGCGTCCCAGCGGCGCCCTGGGCCGCAGTTGCCTGCTGGGCGCCATCGCCCTGCACGGCGTCGGCCTGGGCGCCGCGGTCATCGTGCCCGAGGGCCTGCACCTGGGCTGGGCGCTGGCCTTGTCCACCGCCATGTGGCTGGGCATGATCGTCTTCTGGATCGAGAATTTCCTGCTGCGCCTGGACAGCCTGCTGCTGTTGCTGCTGCCGGCCGCCACCCTGGTCAGCCTGCTGGCGGCGATCTTCCCGCATGGCTACCTGGTGCCGCACGCCAGCAACGACTGGCTGCGCATCCACCTGCTGATCGCCATGACGGCCTACGGGCTGATCACGGTGGCTGCCCTGCACGCCATGCTGATGACGGTGCTGGACCGCCACCTGCACCGCCCCATCGAATCCGCCGGCCAGGAAGGCGCCATCGGCCGCGCCATGGGCGCCATGCCGCCGTTGCTGACGCTGGAACAACTGCTGTTCCGACTGATCTGGATCGGTTTCGGCGTGCTGACGCTGACGGTCGCCACCGGCATCATCGTGTCGCTGCGGCTCAGCGGCCACGCGCTGCCCATGGACCACAAGACCGTGTTCACGCTGCTGTCCTGGGTGACCTTCGGCGTGCTGCTGGCCGGGCGCCAGATCCAGGGCTGGCGCGGCCGCCTCGCGCTGCGCTGGACGCTGGCGGGCTTCGCCTTCCTGCTGCTGGCCTACACCGGCAGCCGTTTCGTCCTGGAAGTCATTCTTCAACGAGGCACACTTGGGTAAATTCCTGCTGTGGGCGGTCATCATCCTGGCCGTCCTGTTCGTTTCGCGCATCCTGAACCACCAAAAGGCCCAGGCCCGCCAGGCCGCGGCCCGACGACAGGAAGACGACTCGCGCCTGGCCGCCGAATCCATGGTGCGCTGCGCCCACTGCCAGATCTACATGCCGCGCTCCGAGGCCTACATGAGCCAGGGCCAGACCTGGTGCAGCGCGGAACACGCGCGGCTGGGGCTGAGGAAATGACAATGGCGGGCCCGGACGCGACGGGCCCGTCGGCCGGCGCGCCGGCACAGAGCGCCGGGGCGCTGACGATCCAGCCGGACGGCTGGCTGCCTCCGGGCCCCGGCGTGCTGCATCGCCCTTCCCCCAACCACGACACGCGCCCCGGCGACGAAGACCCCTACCTGCTGGTGATCCACAACATCAGCCTGCCACCCGGCGTGTTCCAGGGCGACGCCATCATCGATTTCTTCCAGAACCGCCTGGATATCGGCGCGGATCCCTGGTTCGAGAACATCCGGGACCTGCGGGTCTCGGCGCATTTCCTGATCCGCCGCGACGGGACGATCGTGCAGTTCGTGCCGACCGTGCTGCGAGCGTGGCATGCGGGCGTCTCTTCGTTTGAAGGTCGGGAGCGCTGCAACGATTTTTCCGTCGGAATTGAGCTGGAAGGCACGGACACGCTGGCGTATACGGATGCGCAGTATCGGCGGCTGGATGCACTGGCTACTGCGATTCGCACGCGACATCCGATCCGGGCCGTGCAGGGGCATGAGCACATCGCGCCGGGACGCAAGACCGATCCTGGGCCATCCTTTGACTGGGGTCGGTTCGAAAGAGATTGGGACAAGACTTTGAATCCGGGAGCGGACTCGCATGAAACCACGCATCACGGTCATCACACTGGGCGTCGATGATCTGCACCGGTCCTTGGCGTTCTACCGGGACGGACTGGGCTTGGCGACCGAAGGCATCATCGGCCAGGAATTCGAAAACGGCGCGGTCGCCTTTTTCGATCTGCAACCAGGATTGAAATTGGCCGTCTGGCCCCGCAAGAGCCTGGCCACGGATGCCGGCCTGCCGCTGGGCGCGGCCAGCGCCACGGAAATCAGCCTGGGGCACAACGTGTCGTCCCGGGCAGAGGTGGACGAGGTCATGGCCCAGGCCCAGCTTGCCGGGGCGGTCATCGTGAAGCCGGCGCAGGACACGTTCTGGGGCGGGTACGCGGGGTATTTTCAGGATCCGGACGGGCATCTTTGGGAGGTGGTGTGGAATCCGGGGATGTTGCCTGAGGGATGAGGGGGCGGGGGTTTTCAATGGCTGCTTTCGGCCAGAAGCAGTCCTAGAAAGTGCCACCGTCAGTGACTGTTCAGGCTGGTTTCCGCCATCCATTGTGTACCGATTAAGCGGCAGCCACACCCCAAAAGAGATATTCGTCGACAGAATCAATCGTTGCCACACTGCTCTTCGGGCATGAATACCCGTTGCCTTAGACGTAACTGCGTGATGACCAACGCTACGGGAACACTAACGCCCGGGTTCATATAGGCCATCTCACCTTCTCAAACTCCCTCTTACGAGCGTGTGCATAGGTCGGCTCGATCTGAGCCGCATAGCCGATCAGCCCAAGTACATGATCACGCAGCCCCGTAAGCGAGGCGAATCCTCGCTTCTTGGCATGTTCAACGGGTCCCCAGTTGGGCAGCGTCAGGTAGTAGATGTGCTGCCGCAGGTTGGCCTTGAATTGGCGCGACAACTTCGGTTGTCTGCCATCAACAAGCACGCCCAGAACAATCTTCCGGCCACCAGGTGGAACGATGGAGGTCTTGCTTGTATTGGGCGAGAAGCCCTTGCGGAGCAAGCACCGGTACACCTGTCCGACGAACGTGACTGCCATCTCCCGGGTGAACGCCTTGTCGGTGGTCGAAAAGGTCAAATCGTCCGCATAGCGGGTGTACTGCAGGCCCTTAGCTGCGGCAATGGAAGTGAGCTGCTCGTCAAGTTTGTAGCAGACGAGATTCGCTAACATGGGGCTGCTCGGCGCACCTTGAGGGACGTGACCCTGCCAAGAGTGCGTGTAAGACTTGATCCTGTACGCGTCATCGAAGGGGCTGCTAGAACGCCATTTCCAAGTGTTATAGAGCGGGCCAGGAAACAGACGCGTACACAGGCGGGCCATCTCGAACGAGATCAATGCTTGGAAGCCAAATTCGCGGAAGACGTAGTACACGAATCGCTCAGGAATCGATTCGAAGAAGCGTTTGATGTCCAGTTTGATGAGCCACCGCGCCTCACAATGAGGGCTCGTTGCCTTGACGAGCGTTGACTCCGGTGCGAATGCCACGCTGGCCTCGTGTACCGCGCCATGGTTCAGGATGTTCTGAGCGATCCATCGCTGCACTTTCATCAGGCTAGGCTCTGGAACGCAGATGATCCGGTAGCGCTGCTCCCCGTTGGGGCCAGACCGCTTGCGCAGCTTAAATGCTTCGTACCCTTCAAGGGTTCTTGACACGTATTGCCGCAAAGACGCGTAGTCGACTTCTGCGAGTTCTGCCAAGTGGTTCAAGGTGAACACCGGCTGGACGTCGGGATTGCGGCGCGTGATCTCGCGTCCTATGGCCAACGCAGCAGCGACGACCTTATCGTCCACTTCCTTTTGCTTCGCGACCCTTTGATATTGGAGAGAGCTCCAGCGTTTCATCTACCTTTGGCACCCCAGGGTGAGTCACGTCCCGCATCGAAGGTAAGGCCACGCACCGTCCCGAAGGGTCGAGGCGGGACGCGGCTTAGCCCGCAAGCAGGAGCTTAAACGTAAAGCAGCAGGAATCTGCGCTCCATGTGACGTCATCAGACATCAGCGGCGCCAGCACCGTCGGTACTGGCATCAACTAGAAGATTGCGCCGGAACTCTCAGCGACATAGGGTAATACAAATTCAAGCGCTCCGGAATCACTGCTTTTACCGATCTAGCCTTTGCGGCGGACAACTGTGCTTGACCAGCATCAGTCAACCGGCTGTCCTTGTCGATCCAATGGTAGGAGGAGGCTTCTCCGAGCAACGTCTCCACTTCCAGCAGCGTCAATCCCGTTTTCCGGGCAATGACGTCGCGCCGTCGCGGAGGATGCGCCAGTGCCGCAAGCAGCAGATATCGCTCTAGCGCTCCGTGTGGCGCCTTCGACCAATCAGTGCCCTCGGCTAGCCGACGCTGCCGCATCGCTACCAGGCGCTGATTGACACTCTCTGGATTGACCTCTGATCCGAACGTCTCGCGCATCGACGCCGTTACTCGCTTTGGGAACAGCCCCAGCCAAGTCTTCGACACGGCCCACAGCACTCTAGGGCAATTGTTTGGTGCGCTGTGCGCGAAAGCAATGAGTGCCCCCGTGTCTCTGTAGCCCAGCGCACCACGTACCTTGCCATAGGGATCATAGTGGCGACAAAGCGCCTTAACGTCTTCTACCAACTCGGGACTGACTTCGGTGTCTATGGTGGGGCATGGGATAACTGAGCGCACGAAGGGCGACGTCGGGTGTGATTCGACAACGCGCTGCCCCGCCTCCGTGGACGCGTAGGCAATCACCTCGAACGATATCCCACGTTCTGGGCCCATCGACCAAAGGCTCTTCACCGTCCATACGCGCCACGCCGCTTCCAAATACTCCCATGCTCGATTGCCGCTGCCGATGAGATCAGTAACGAGGATGACCTTGCGAACCGGTAAAGTCCGCTTGCTGCTGGTGTTGAGGGGCGCGCGAAGCAGATCCGGCCCTGGGTGGTTGAGGAACTTGACTCCATCCGCCCGGGAGAAGTCCGTGATTAACTGGGCAATGAGCCCTTCGCTACCGATGTCCATGTCTCCACGGATGGCCAATGCTTTCTCACCGAATGCGCGCCGCGGTCGATCAACCGGTTGCTCGAACAGTGGGAGGAGGGTATCTCCATCCTTGAGCATCTCGCGCTCAGCTAACAGCGCCACAGCACCTTCCGTCTCACTCGCCGACTGCAAGATGCGAGCTCGCAAGCCAGTCGTGAACTCGTCTGCGGACACCAGCCGCATCGCCTTGGCCAGTGCCATTGCGTTAGCCTGATCATCAGGCGCAAATTGGCCCAGCCATGCAAGCGTCTGTTTTGAGCGGATAAACACATCTTTGGACATCGTGGTGATCTCTCGCTGCTTTGCCGACGATCCTATAGTATCAGTGAGCATCAGTGAGTATCAGTGGTGTCGCCACCGAACTAGGAGCCGTAGATGCTGAACTCGAATATGGGCGAGGCAAATTTTGGCAGGCTGACTTGCAAAGCTGGCCCCGGACGACGCGGTGACTGCTGCGAAGCGCTTCGCTCGGAAGGATACAGGCGAGGCGAGCTGAGCCCTCTCCTTCCTCATTCGGTGCCAGACTTAGCAGCCTATGCTCCATTCTTGACTCGCCACCGGATTCGCTGTCTCGTGGCTTGGGGCACCTACCAACATTCCTTGTTCCATGTCCCTCGAACGACGATACGACTATTGTTCGGCACGTACCTGGAGATATTCGACGCGCCTATTCTCCTCAGGAGATTCTCGCGCGCGTCAGCGAGCATCCGAACATCGCGCGATGATGGATTTCCAGCCATCCGAGCAAGGTCGAACTGGATGCTATTAATCGAGGCGTTTTGCTTCTTGAGTTGTCGCGTGAAGGCGCGCAGGCAGGACTCTCCCAACCCCTTGCCCCTCATGCCCCCCGTCGTCGCGAAATGCTCCACCTTGAGGGTGCTCCTTTCGTAGCTCAGCGTCTCGAAGGATGCAACGTGGGTGCTGCAAACGAACAGGTTGCAGGCACTATCCCCGCCCCCAGCACCGAAACTGTAAGGGCTTCCAGCGCCGGCCAATCGGAATTCCGCAAAATCGTTGACATCTTGTGCGGTGATCTTCCGTGGCAAAGACGATTTACCAACACCCAGCGAGCACAGGATTTTGTGGATGAAAGTCATGCGAACTCGGCTCCAAATCGGGAAAAAATAAGTCCAGCACATGATGCAATATATTACCGGACGGCGCCCTTGCATCATGAAGGCCCTCGTCCTGTAATCGTGCAGAACGACTGCTTGATGCCGGAAAGTGTGAGTTCTGTGCGCGGGGCCACAGGCATCAATCCGCTGCTTTGCAGACGTTCGTGAACAGAACGTGAGTGATTGCAGCGGGTCGTTAGCAGACATCGACAGTTCCCGTGGACACTCCACGCCAACCAAGCCGACGACTACGCAGCCGCGTCAGGCGGCCGCGCACTATGAGTATCCGAAAAAGCCGCTGATCGATGCCTATATTCGCCGGTGAGCAAGCACCAGGCCAAGACCTCGCTGGCCAGTTGCAGTCCCATCGATTATCGTCATCCCCTGGGCTTGCTGTCTACATAACCCGTCCAGGAACAGGTCCACACCCCAAAATGAGCAATCCGACATGACGGTTACCCTCTACGGCATCAAGAACTGCGACACGATGAAGAAGGCCTTCACGTGGCTTGATATGCAGGACGTTGATTTCACGTTCCATGATTATCGCGTCGCGGGTATCACCCGCGACGAAGTCGCGGCGTGGGTTGCCGAAGCAGGGCTCGACAAGGTGCTGAACAAGGCGAGCAAGACGTTCCGTGCCCTGCCTGAAGCGACGCGCAGCGGTCTGGATGAAGCCAGGGCGATCGACCTGATGGTCGCGGAGCCGACGATGATCAAGCGCCCGGTGCTGACGACGCCGCACGGCATTGAGGTCGGTTTCAAGCTTGAGCGCTACGCAAGGATTTTCGGGCGCTGAGCGCATCGGCGAACTATTCTGAGGCCATAATAAGAACCTCACCCCTGACCAAACTCCCCATGCCCACCCTCGCCCAGAAAGCTGAATCCTTCCGCGCCCTGCGCCACACCGACCGCGCCTTCATCATTCCCAATCCGTGGGACATCGGCACGGCGCGGCTGCTGGCGGGCATGGGTTTCCAGGCGCTGGCGACCACCAGCGCCGGTTACGCCTACACCCTGGGCGTGCCTGACTACCAGGTGAACCGCGACAGGATGCTGGCGCACGTCGCCGAACTGGCGGCTGCCACGGACCTGCCCGTCAGCGCGGATATGGAATCCGGCTACGCGGACACGCTGGACGGCATCGCGGAAACCTACCGCTTGACGGCGCAGGCGGGGGCGGTGGGCGCGTCCATCGAGGATGCCACAGGGCGAGCCGACGATCCGATCTACGATCTGGCGGAAGCCGTGGATCGGGTCAGGGCGGCGGTCGAAGCCGTCCGGTCCCTGACCTACCCTTTCACGCTGACCGCCCGGGCGGAAAATCATCTGCATGGGCGCACGGACCTGAAAGACACGATCCGCCGCCTGCAGGCCTATCAAGAGGCCGGGGCCGATGTGCTGTATGCGCCGGGACTGCGGACCCAGGAAGACATCACGGCGGTTGTGAGTTCGGTGGACTTGCCGGTCAATGTGCTGATGGGAGCGCCGGGAATCAATCTTTCGGCCCATGATCTGTCGGACATCGGCGTCAAGCGGATCAGCGTGGGCAGCACGCTCAGCCGGGCGGCGCTGGGCGCGTTCCTGCGGGCCAGCCGCGAGATGCTGGAACACGGGACGTTCACGTTTGGGGAGGACGCCGTCAGCTACGCGGATATTGCGCGGCTGCTGAAGTAGCGCCCACAATACAAAGGAACAGGATCAAACCTCATCGCGCCCAGCGACGGGCTATCCAAGCCCCTTATGTCTTGCCAAGGCCTCAAAAACCCATAATAATTATGGGTATGGCGGAACCTATACCGTTCAAGATAAGCGATGCCAGCTTCCTGCGCATCATCCGGCAGTTGGCTCAAGACTCCGGCAATGTCTACTTCGAGGCGCATGCCAGAAAACGCATGAGGCAGCGAAAGATCACAAACAGCCAGGTTCTGGCATGTTTGCGCCAGGGCCACATTTGCGAGCCAGCCCACCAGGATATCCGGGGGCGGTGGAAATGTACGCTTCAGTACCGTTGGGCCGGCGACGAGGTCCACGTGGCAACGGCCTTGGAACGTGATGAGGATGGGGAATGGGTCGCAGTAGTAACGGTTTTTTGAAGGGTGGATGCTATGTATCACTACACTGAATCAGGGTTGCGCAATGTGTGGCTCGCCAATGGCTACAAGATCCGCAACATTGACGGCGAAGATGCAGTGGCCATCCATGATGTGGACCAACTGCATCGGGTCATCGGCGGGAGTCTGGCCAACAAGCCCCACCTGACAGGCACGGAATTGCGTTTTCTGCGCAAGGAGATTGGTCTATCTCAAGCCAAGCTGGCCGAGCTGCTCGGCTCGACGGAGCAGACGGTATCTTTGTGGGAGCGCGGGCGCCGCATGCCAAAGGCATACGACCGATTGATTCGTGCAATCTATCTGGAATCTTCCGACGGGAACGTGAAGATCCGCGAAATGATTGATCGTCTGATCGATCTGGACAACAAGGATTCCGGCAGGATCGTTTTCGAGGACGTTGGATCCGGCTGGCGCAAAGCGGCATGACGACAGCCACAACACGCCATCCTTATAGCAACGACGACGCACGGGAACAGCTCCACGAGAACCCGGAACATAAGCAATTACGCAACGCCTTGTTGGCGGGGGCGGCCTCCTCGCCAGGAGCCCCCGCGGATAAGGCTTACTTCGGCTTGCTACACCAGCGTGTTCGGTGCGCTCCCCCTACCCCTTCAACGCCGCCGCATGAAACGCCACGTGATCGCCGATGAAGCTGGCGATGGTGTAATAGCTGTGATCATGCCCGTCTTGCCTGCGCAGGGTCAGCGGGTACCCGGCTTCGCGGCAGGCGGCCTCCAGCAATTCGGGGCGCAATTGCCCTTCCAGAAACTCGTCGTCAAGCCCCTGGTCCACCAGTAGCGGCAGACGCTCGGCGTCGGTGGACAGGGAACGGATCAGATCGACCGCATCCCACTGCGCCCAGGCGGAGGCATCATCCCCCAGATAGGCGGCAAAAGCCTTTTGCCCCCAGGGCACCTGGGTCGGCGCGACGATGGGGGCAAAGGCGGACACGCTGCGATAACGGCCCGGGTTGCGCAGCGCCGTGACCAGCGCGCCATGACCGCCCATGGAATGGCCCGAAATACTGCGCGCGCCAGAAGCCGGGAAATTCCGTTCGATCAGCGCGGGCAATTCCTGCGCCACGTAGTCCTGCATGCGGTAATGCGCGGACCACGGGGCCTGGGTGGCATTCAGGTAAAAGCCCGCGCCCTGCCCCAGGTCATAGGCGGGATCATCAGCCACATCTTCGCCGCGCGGGCTGGTGTCGGGGGCGACCAGGATCAGATTGTGCAGGGCGGCATAGGCCTGGGCGCCGGCCTTGGTGATGAAGTTCTGTTCGGAGCAGGTCAGGCCCGACAGCCAGTACAGCACAGGGCAGGCCTCGCCGCGCACGGCCGCGGCGGGCAGGTAGATGCCGAAGCGCATGGCGCAGCCCAGCGCGGCGGATTCATGGCTCCAGACTTCCTGGCGGCCGCCAAAGCTGATGTGGCGCTCAGTGATTTTCATAATGCACGACCGACCGGATCGACTTGCCCTCGTGCATCAGGTCGAAGGCGGTATTGATCTCGTCCAGCCCCATCGTATGGGTGACGAAGGGCGCCAGATCGATGTCGCCGCGCATGGCCTCCTGCACCATGCCGGGCAGCTGCGAGCGGCCCTTGACGCCGCCGAACGCCGTGCCGCGCCAGGAACGGCCCGTCACCAGCTGGAAGGGGCGCGTGGAGATCTCCTGACCCGCGCCGGCCACGCCGATGATGATGGACTGGCCCCAGCCGCGGTGGGCGCATTCCAGCGCGGCGCGCATGACGTTGACGTTGCCGATGCACTCGAAGCTGTGGTCCACGCCCCAGCCGGTCATGCCGACGATGACCTGCTGGACGGGCTCGTCGTGGTCCTTGGGATTGACGCAGTCGGTGGCGCCGAAAACCTTGGCCAGGGCGAATTTGTCGGGATTGGTGTCCACGGCAATGATGCGCCCGGCGCCCGCCTGGCGGGCACCCTGGACCACGGCCAGGCCGATGCCGCCCAGGCCGAACACGGCCACGGTGTCGCCAGGCTGGACCTTGGCCGTGTTGCGCACGGCGCCGATGCCGGTGGTCACGCCGCAGCCCAGCAGGCAGACCTGCTCGGGATTGGCCTGCGGATCGATCTTGGCCAGCGAGACCTCGGCCACCACGGTGTATTCGCTGAAGGTCGAGCAGCCCATGTAGTGGTAGATGGGCTGGCCCTGGTAGGAAAAGCGCGTGGTGCCGTCGGGCATCAGGCCCTTGCCCTGGGTGGCCCGCACGGCCACGCACAGATTGGTCTTGCCGGATTTGCAGAACAGGCATTCGCCGCATTCGGCGGTGTACAGGGGGATGACGTGGTCGCCGGGCGCCACGCTGGTGACGCCCTCGCCGACCTCGACGACCACGCCCGCGCCTTCGTGCCCCAGCACGGCGGGGAACACGCCCTCGGGATCGTCGCCGCTGAGGGTGAAGGCGTCGGTGTGGCAGACGCCGGTGTGGGTGATCCTGATCAGGACTTCGCCCTTGCGGGGCGGCTCGACGTCGATCTCGACGATCTGCAGGGGTTTGCCGGCCTCGAAGGCGACGGCGGCGCGGGATTTCATCGGTAAAGCTCCAATCCGGTCTGATTCAATGGGTTCAGGGCCGATTATGGACAGAACCCGGGGATAAGACAAACCGCCCCAGGACCGAGGACCGGATCCCGGACGCCGGCAGCCCAGTCCGAGCCCGGCCTTACCCCAGTTCCCGCACCAGATTGGGCACCGCCGTGAACAGGTCGGCCTCCAGTCCGTAATCGGCAATCTGGAAAATCGGGGCCTCGGGATCCTTGTTGACGGCCACGATGACCTTGGAATCCTTCATGCCCGCCAGATGCTGGATCGCGCCGGAGATCCCCACGGCCACATACAGCTGAGGCGCGACAATTTTTCCAGTCTGGCCGACCTGATAATCATTGGGGGCAAAGCCGGCATCCACGGCGGCACGCGAAGCCCCCAAGGCGGCGCCCAAGCGATCCGCCAGCGGCCCCAGGACTTGGCAGTAGTTCTCGCTGCTTCCCAGGCCTCTCCCGCCGGATACCACTACATCCGCCGCCACCAAATCGGGGCGCTCGCCCTGGAGCATCTCCCGGGCCACCAGGCGGACCTGCCGCAGGTCCGGACCGGCATCCAGTTCCTTGATGGGTGCGGACGCACCGATGGCGACCGCGTCAAAGGCGATCGACCGTATGGTCAGCACCTTGACCGGATCGGTGCTGCGGACCGTCGCCAGCGCATTGCCGGCATAGATCGGTCGCACGAACGTCTGAGCATCTTCGATGGCGATCACATCCGAGATCTGCGCCACACCCAGCAAGGCGGCAACGCGCGGCAAGACGCTTTTGCCCACCGACGATGCCGCGGCAAGAATGCAGTCGTAGCCTTCAGCATGAGCCAGAATCAAGGCGGCCAGGTTTTCCGCCAATTGATCGCGGTATTGCAGGGCATCGGCCAACAAGACCTGCGAGACCCCCGCCAGGCTGGCCGCCTGCTGGGCGACCGATTGGCAATCCGCTCCCGCCACCAGCAGGTGGATGTCGTCACCCAGGGCGGTCGCCGCTCCGACCGTATTGAATGTCGCGGCCTTCAGATTCTGGTGATCGTGTTCGGCAAGTACGAGAATCGTCATGCAATTACCTTGGCTTCATTCCTCAATCGGTCAACCAATTCGGCCGCGTCGGCCACCAGTCTGCCCGCCTGGCGCCGGGGAGGTTCCGCCACGCGCACGGTCGTCACCCGCGCCTCCACGGAGACGCCCAGTGCCGCGGGCGTCACTACGGTAAAGGGCTTCTTCTTCGCCTTCATGATGTTGGGCAATGTGACGTAACGAGGCTGGTTCAACCGCAAATCGGTCGTCACCACGGCCGGCAACGTCAACTCCAGGGTTTCGAGTCCCCCGTCCACTTCTCGCGTTACCGTGACCCGATCGCGCTCGGCGATCACCCGGGATGCGAACGTCGCCTGCGGCCACCCCAACAATGCGGCCAGCATCTGGCCCGTCTGTCCCGCGTCGCCGTCAATGGCCTGTTTCCCGCAGATGACCAGGCGGCATTCTTCCTGCCTGCTGATGGCCTGCAGCAGACGCGCGACGGCCAGGGGCTGCAATTCCTCGTCAGTCTGCACCAGAACGCCCCGGTCCGCGCCCATCGCCATGGCCGATCGCAAGGTCTCCTGGCAGGCCGCGACACCGCAACTGACCGCGATCACCTCAGTTGCCAGACCGGCTTCCTTCAGCTGGACGGCTTCTTCCACCGCGATCTCGTCAAACGGATTCATGGCCATCTTGACATTGGCCAGGTCGACCCCGGTCCCGTCGCTCCTGACGCGCACCTTGAGGTTGAAATCAACGACCCGTTTGACGGGTACCAAAATTTTCATGGGCTATCCCTATGCAGGAAACGTATGGGATGAAACACCCTCGCTGCCGCGCCGGTACCGATTGACGGCATCCCCGTGCGCGATCGGATGTCCTTGCGCGTCAAAGACTTCAGTGCGGGAGAAGAAGACGCTGCGGCCTGCCGACTGCACCCGTCCGCAAGCTCGCAAGGTCCCCGAAGAAACCTGCCCTGTGTAGCTGATATTGAGAGACAGTGTCACCGCCTTGCGCAGGCTGTCCGGCACGCCGGTATACAGCCCGGCCAGGGCACCCGTGACATCGATCAAAGTCGCCAACACGCCGCCGTGGACCGTGCCGCCCCGATTCAGGTGCCGGGGCTCGATATCAAGTTCCAGGACCGCGCGGCCATCTTCCCACTCCACGACACGGCAACCTGTCTGGGCCGCGAAGCCGCAGCCGATGGCGCCCTCGCTGAGCGCCGCCATCCCTTCAGCGGGCGAAATAGAGTTCATGCAAAGCCTCGATCTTGACATCTGCGGCAGCCTGCGACAGCTGGATCTTGCCACCCTGCATCAGATGCACATGGTCCGCCACGCCGACCGCCTTGTGGGTGTTTTGCTCGACCAGCACGATCGTGCGGCCTTCCTGCCTCAATTGCGCCAGGACGCCGAAAAGCTCGTTGACGATGACGGGTGCCAGTCCAAGGGACGGCTCGTCGATGATGAGCAGATGCGGATCCGACATCAGTCCCCGCCCCATCGCCAGCATCTGGGCCTCACCGCCGGACAGGGTGCCCGCGACCTGCTTGCGACGTTCCTTCAGCCGGGGAAACAGGGCATACGCTTTTTCGCAGTTGGCCTGCGCACCCGCCCGCCGGGACTTGGGATACGCCCCGAGCATCAGGTTTTCCTCAACCGACATATCCTTGAACACCATCCGGCCCTCGGGAATCATGGCGATGCCCAGGCCAAGCAGATCCCAGGTGGACGCCCCGGCCAGAGGCTTACCCTCGAAGGTGATGCTGCCCTGGCTCAGCGGGATCAGCCCCATGATGGCGCGCAGCAAAGTCGTCTTGCCCGCGCCATTGGGGCCGACGATGGTCGTCAGTTGCCCCTGTGGCACCGACAAGGATACGTCCCACAACACATTGATCGCGCCATAGCCGGCGCGTACGTCCGTGATCTCAAGCATCGCTGGTCCCCGTGTAGCTTTTCATGACTTCCGGATCGCGAAAGACTTCGTCCGGCGTGCCATCGGCGATCAGTTCGCCGAAGTTCAGCACGGCGACCCGGCTGCAGAGGCTACTGATGGTCTCAATGTCATGTTCAATAATCAGGATGCCGACCGAGAACCTGGCGTGCAGATCCTTCAGCATATTCATGAAGCGCCGTTTGCCGGCGGTTTCCAGCCCCGCCAGCACCTCATCCAGCAGCAGCAGCTTGGGATCGGTCGCCAGCGCCTTGGCCACTTCCAGCGCCTTGAGCTCCGTCAGGGCCAACCCGCCGGCCGCATTGTGATGCTGCTTGGCGGCCAGGTTGGTGAACTCCAGCACCTCCTCAAGGCGTGCATCATCCACGCGGCCCGTGCCAAAGCGCTGGGCAACCACCAGATTCTCACGTACCGTCAGTTCATGCATGGGCTGCGGAATCTGAAACGTGCGCCCGATGCCCATGCGTGCCCGGCGATGCAGCGGCGTCCGGACGATATCGCGGGCATCGAACAGTATCCGCCCATCCGAGGGCCTGACCAGGCCGGAAATAGCGTTGAACAAGGTGGTCTTGCCCGCACCGTTGGGGCCGACCAGACCCACCACCTCGTCGGCATGCACGTCCAGGCTCACGGAATTGACCGCGGTCAGTCCGCCAAACCGCACGGACAGGTTTTCCAGCTTCAACATGTCTGCCCTCCCGCGGGTCCGGCGACGAGCCGTTTGATGCCGGGGGTTTTGCGCACCAGGGGCACCAGGCCGCCGGGGCTGAAAATGATCATCGCGACCAGCAAGGCGCCCAGTACCAGTTGGTGCCCGGTCGGCATCAGATTCTTGAAAATCAGCTGGTCGACCAGATAGACGGTCACTGCGCCGATGATCGGGCCGGAAATCGTGCGATAACCTCCAAAAATGGCCGCGACGATCGGCAACATCACCCACATGCCGTTGAATGCATAATCCGGTTCCAGGAAATTGATGTAGTGCGCATTGAAGGCGCCAATGACGCCGGTCATGAAGGCCGACACGAACAGCATCATCGCCTTCAGCAGGACACTGTTGACGCCCACCACCCGTGTAGCATCCTCGCTGTCATGCATGGCGCGCAGGGCGATCCCATAATGACTGGCCCGAATGGCGCGATAGACCAGGACGAACACCACCAGCAAGGTCAGGATCAGCAGATAGCCCCCCGTCTTGCTGGACAGGTCCAGCCCCAGTACCGTGGGCAACTGGGGCACACTGGCCAAGCCGCCGGAGCCGCCCGTCACGGACTCCCATTGAGTCGCCACGATACGGAAGATATGGGCATACGCCAGAATCGCCAGGGCGAAATAAGGTCCTTTCAGGCGCAGGACCGGCAGCATCACCAAAGAGGCTGCCACGGCGCCTGCTCCGCCCATCAGCAGGGCCACCAGGACCGGAACGCCGGCATTCATGGTCAGCAAGGCCGACACATAGGCTCCCACCCCAAAAAAGGCGGAGTGGCCAAAACTGACCATGCCCCCCAGGTTGCCCAGCAGCGCCCAGGCCAGGGCGATGCCTCCGATGATCAGGGCGGCCACGATCAAACTCATGACATAGTTGTTGCCGCCCAGCAGCCAGGGCACGGCCGCATAGGCCAGTACGAGCGCCAGCACGACAGACTTGGACAGTTTCACGTCTACCCCCTTCTCGCCTTGGCGCCGAACAGGCCATTAGGCATGATGAACAGCACCAGCAAAAACAGCACCATGCCGACCAGTTCCTGAAGCGCCGAACTGTACAGTGTGACCGTCAGTGCTTCTGCGATGCCCAGCAGGAAGCCGCCGACCAGCACCCCCGGAATCGAGCCGACCCCGGCCAGCACGGTGATGATGAAGGCCTTGATCGTCAGCGCGTGCCCGAACGCCGGCTGGATCACCCCATAACTGAAGATCGCCACGCCGGCGAAGGCGGCCAGGATGCCGGCCACTACGAACGACACGATCTCCGTCGTCCGGGGATTGATCCCCATGAGCTTGGCCGCGTCCCGGTTGCTGGACACCGCCCGCACGGCGCGCCCGTACCAGCTGCGCGACAGCCACCACCAGAGTCCCGCCATCAACACCAGGGCGATCAGAAAAAACAGCACCTCGCCGCGCATGCTGAACAGAGGGCCGACCACGATCGCATCCTGCAGCCAGGACGAGGACGTCGAATGCACGTCAGCCGACCACACCAGCAAAATGGCATTGGTCAGCATGACCCCTACCCCATAGGTCAGGATCAGAGAATTGAGTTCACGGTCGGCGCGGATCATGTTCACTAGTCCATAGACCAGCACCGCACAGAAGCTCACCACGACCAACGAGATGGGAATCGCATAGATCGGACTGATGTCCAGATTCGCCTCGACCGTATAGGCGATGTACGCCGCCAACAGCACCAGCTCGCCGTGGGCGAGATTGATGACCCGCATCGTTCCGAATACCAGCGCCAGCCCCAGGGCGATCAAGGCGTACGACCCGCCTTGCAGAATCCCGGAATACAGCGACTGCAAAATAAGTTCCGTCATGGAAGAATTGCTCCGCATTCAAACGGCGCACCGGGGCTGCCGGCCCGGTGTCGCCGCGCGCCCTGCGCTTGCGCTCGACAGGCCGAGCCGGCGGGACGCGCTACCGATCCCCTGCCGGCTTACCAGGGCACTCCGGGGTAGACCATCTTGCCGTTGGCGGCATCGTCCGGCCAGACCAGCATGATCTTGTCGCCCTGGACCTGGCCGACGCGGTGCGAGAAGTTCTTGTTGTCGCCCTTATCGTCGAACTGCACCCGGCCGATCAGCGTTTCCGCATCCGTTGCCGCCAGTTCCTGTGCCACGCCGCCGGACTTCAGCGTGCCCTTGTCCGCGGCGCGGGCAATCGCCTCGAACAGGATCTTGCCCTGCACGTAGCCGAACTGCTGCAAGTAGCCCACGTCGTCCTTGAACCGCGCGGCATAGGCATCGGCAAAGGCCTTGCCTTCGGGCGAGACGAATTCGACCGGATAGGGCAAAGCCGCCGTTCCGTACACGTTCTGCGAGATGTCGGGGAACTCCTTGATCATCTTCGGCGTGACAAGCCCCCAGACGCCGATCATGGCCTTGACCTTGGGCTTCAAGACCTTGGCAGCCCGCAGAATGCCGACATAGTCGTTCTCGTAGCCCACCATCAGGATGGCGTCGGCCTTGTCCTTCAGGCGGACCTTGTTGATCAGGGGCTTGAAGTCAGTCGTGGCGGGGTCGAACGCGTGCATGGACACTTTGACGCCCTTGCCGCTCATCTCTTTTTCAATGTCCGCGGCCAGGTGGGCATTGGCTTCCTTAGTGGAATAGACGATGGAGATCGCTTCAACCTTCATCGACTCCATCAAACCCACCAGCGCCTTCTGATACCCCGCGGTGTTGTTCACGCGGAAGAACGTCTTGAAGCCTCGCTGGGTCAGGCTGTCGGCCACCGCGCCCGAGGTAATGTACGGCAGTCCGAGTTTGTTGGCGGCATCCGAAGCCGGGCCCACGTTGTTGGAGCCATACCCGCCCGTGATGGCGACGGCGCCCTCGCCGGCCAGCTTCTCGACGGCGGCCACGGCCTTGGCGGGCTGCGATTCATCATCGATCTTGATCAGCTTGATCGTATGCTTGCCGTTGGTCTTGTTGAACAGCTCGGCCGCGACTTCGACGCCCTGGATCATGCCACCGCCCTCACGCGCCAGGGAGCCGGTCATGGGCCCCTCGACCCCCACCAGGATCTCATCCGCCGATGCCGTTCCCGCCTGCAGGCACATGACCACAGCGGACAGCACACATAATTTACCGACTCCTCGAACCATCACGTCTCTCCTTTGATGTCACTCATGAGTCCCTGAAAAGGACCTGATACGTCCACCTGAACCCGAGGGCCAGGTCCTGGCGCCGCGACCCGCGGCGCCCGTTTCCTGCAGGCGCCCTGCCGGGACGCCCCGCAAAACTCTTTTCACGCAGCGACTGCCCGCCCCTGCAAGGCTTCCAGGCGCTGGCCGGCTCGCAGCATCTCAGCTTCCAGGCGTGCGACGATGGCCGCCAGCGGCTCGGCCCGATCCACGAAGGCCAGGGCATGGCCCGCCGCCAGCAGACCGCGCGACCAGTCTCCCGTCTTGTAGGCGTTGCGCCCGATCTGCCCCGACACCAAAGGCATCAGTTCGGCGATCGTGACGTTCGGGTTCTCGGCCTCCATGGCCTTGACCAGCGCCGTGGTCTCGTTACGCAAGGTGCGCACGGTGTTCCTCACCGTCTGCATGCACAAGTCGGTGTCCGTGGGCTGCGCCCGGATCAGGCGCTGCTTGAATTCCTCGTGCGCCCAGATCTCGTCGGCAACCAGAAACCGAGTCCCCATGACCACGCCGGCAGCCCCCATGGCCAGCGCGCCAACGATCTGCGCGCCATTGCCGATGCCTCCACCTACCAGATAAGGGATATGCAGTGACTGCTCCGCCCAGGCGGCATTGACGATCGTCCCCACCATATCCATGCCGGGATGGCCGCCGCACTCGGCACCCACGATCGCCACGGCATCGACGCCCAGGGACTGGGCCTTGATGGCGTAGCGCACCGCCGGCACCTTATGCAGCACCTTGACGCCGGCCGCCTTCAGCAACGGCAGATAGGCTTCGGGACTGCGGCCCGAGGTCTCGACGAACCGCACCCCTTCATCAAGGATCGTTTCAAAGACCTGCTGCGTCTTTTCACCCGGCATCAGCTTTGGCAGCATCGATACGTTGACGCCAAACGGGCCGCCCTCGCACAGATCGCGGCACCGGCGGATCTCGTCGCGCAGCGCCTGCTCGTCGGGAAAGGTGGCCGCCGTAATGAAGCCCATGATGCCCGCGCGCGACGCCGCCGCGACATAATCGGCATTGGCCAGCCACATCAGCCCCCCCGCGACCACCGGCAGCCGCAGGCCGTATAGCCGGGTGATGTCTGTTTGATAAAGCCCTGACATCTTCTGTCTCCTCGATGACGTGATGTGCCGCGCCTGGGCGCCCCCCGCTAGATCACTTGCCCGCTCTTCAACCGCTCCAGGTCTGTCCGGTCAAGGCCCAGCATCGATTGCAGGACGGATTCCGTATCCGCCCCCAATTGCGGCGGCCCTTTCCGGACGGGCGGACGCTGGCCGTCGAAGCGATACGGCGGCGCCAGCACATAGGTGGATTCCACCGTCGGATGCGGCACGCTTTGCACCAGACCACCTTCCGTGGCGCGTTTGGACGTCAGCGCTTCCAGCAAGCCCAGCACCTCGCCACAGGGAATGCCGCAAGCGGCCAGGCGCTGCAGCAACTGCGCCCGTGGGCGTCGCCCGATCTCGCGGATCAGTTCGGGATTCAGGACACTCCGGTTGGCCGCCCGCGACAGGTTGGTCTTGAAGCGGGCATCATCGGCGAGATCCGGACGCTCGATGACTTCACGGCAAAAACTGTCGAACTGCCTGTTGTTGCCCACGGTGATCACGAGAGGCCCGTCCTGGGCGTCAAAGACGCCATACGGCATGATGGACGGGTGGTTGTTGCCGTACTTGGGCGGATCCTCGCCGCGCAGCAAGGCCTCGAGTCCGTAATAGGCGGATATCATCAAGCCGCAGTCATACAAGGCCATCTGGATATGACGTCCGCGCGCCGTGCTCTGCCTTTCGTACAAGGCCGCCAGCATCGCCTGGGCCGCGAACATGCCGGTGAACATGTCCACGACGGCCACGCCGAACTTCAGGGGCGGCTGGTTCAACTCGCCGTTCAGGGCCATCAGGCCGGTCTCGCCTTGCACGACCAGGTCATAACCGGGCCGGGTGGCTTCCGGACCATGGCTGTTGTAGCCGGAAATCGAACAGTAGATCAGGCGAGGATTGAGCGCGCTGAGCTGCTCATAGCCCAGGCCCATGCGTTCGGCGCCACCCACCTTGAAGTTCTGGACGACGACATCGCACTGGACGGCCAGTTCCCTGGCGATCCGCTGGCCTTCGGCGGATTTGAGATCGAGGGTGATGGAACGCTTGTTGCGGTTGACGCTGTTGAAATACGCCGTCTCGGTCTCACCCACCCGGACGCCCCAGTCCCGGGTATCGTCGCCGCGGCCCGGGTGTTCGACCTTGATGACCTCGGCGCCCAAGTCGCCCAGGGTCATGGCCGACATGGGCCCGGCCAGAACACGCGAGAGATCCAGAACGCGCACGCCCTCCAGGGGCAAACGGACGGATGCCGACGTCGTCATGACTGTTTCCTTAAAGAGGCGAAATCCGCCGCACGTTTATCAAAGAATGCCCGGATGCCTTCCGTCGATTCGACATCGCCCAGGGATTCCGCCATCCTGTCAGCCTCGGCGTCGAGTTGGCTTTCCACGCGATTGCGGTAGGCGCTGAGCGACAATGCCTTGATTCGCGCCATGGCGCGCTGCGGCCCCTGCGCCAGTCGCCGAGCCAGCGCCACAGCTTCCTGTTCGGCGCCGTCCGGCGCAGTCACCCGGTTCACCACGCCCAAGCCGGCCAAGCGATGTGCGGGGATGCGGTCTCCCGTCAGCATCAGTTCCGCGAGCAGTTGCCGGGGCATGAACTCGGACAGAAAGGCGGTCGCCCCGCCGTCCGGGCTCAGGCCCACCTTGACGTAGGCCAGGGACAAATAGGCGTCCTCTGCCATGACCAAGAGGTCGCACGCCAGCGCAATCGAGACGCCGGCCCCGGCGGCGCCGCCATCGACTGCGGCGATCACCGGTTTGGGACAGCGGCGAATGGCTCGCACGGTCTCGTGCAGGGATTCAATCCGTTCACGGCGTTCGGGCTGTGGCAACTCGCGGCGCTTGGCCAACTGATTCAGGTCGCCGCCAGAGCAAAAGTAATGATCCGCGCCAGCCAGCACCACCGCGCCGACGTCGGGATCGGCCGCCGCTGCCGCCAGAGCCTGACGCAAAGCGGCATAGAATTCTGGGCTCAGCGCGTTGCGCGCGGCGGGATTGTGATTCACCAGGACCCGCACCGCGCCTTCGCGGCGGGAAATCAGCACGTCGCTCATCCTCAGACCTCGCTCAGTGCCGCGAAACGCTGCAAGTGAAAATCTTCGTCCCCCAGTTGATGATCGATCATCACCAGGCGCTTCGCGTAATGTGACAGCGGAAGTTCCCAGGTCATGCCAATCCCGCCATGCAGCTGGATGGCCTCCTCGGCTACCAGGATGCCGGTCCGCCCGATCGTAAACTTCGCCGCGGACAGCGCCTTTTCGCGCGCCACATGGTCTGTGCTTTGCAACGCCGCCGCCGCGCGGATCACTGCGGAACGCGCCTGTTCGATTTCCATCGCCATGTCCACCATGCGATGCTGCAAGGCCTGGAAGCTGCCGATGGGAACGCCGAATTGCCGGCGGGTACGCAGGTATTCGAGGGTATCTGCCTTGGCGACCTCCATGGCCCCCAGGCTTTCCGCGCACAGCGCCAGCACGCCGGCACCCAACACCTTTTCAATGACGGGGAACGCCTGTCCCTCGACACCCAGCATGGCGTCGTCGCCCAGTCGCACGTCATCCAGGATCAGGTCGGCGGCACGCCCGCCATCGACCAAGGGATAGCCGCGCACCGTCAGGCCCGGCGCACCAGCCGGTACGATGAATAGCGATATTCCATCCTCTTGCCCGGCGCTGCCGGATGTGCGCGCGCTGACGACGATCAGCTCTGCCGCTTCCGCATGCGTCACCACGGCCTTGACGCCATCCAGCACCCAGCCTCCCTCCACGCGGCGCGCCCGGGCAGTCACGCGCGGCCATTCGGATGCCGAGTCGGGCTCGGTATGTGCGAAAGTGCCGATGCGGTCACCCTGGATGAAGGATGCGACCACAGCACGCTGCGCTTCGGTGCCGGACCGGGATATCGCCAAGCCTGCCATCAGAACAGCCAGGAAAGGCTCCGTCACCAGCCTGCGGCCCAGTTCCTCGAAGACCACGGCTATGTCGAAACCGGCGCCGCCATAGCCGCCGTCTTCCTCGGTGAACAGGGCGCCCACGATGCCCATCCCGGCCAGCCTCTTCCAGTGGAGATCGCTGTATCCCAGCGGGGACCGGGCGACCTGGTCGCGCTCGGGAAACGCGTACTGATCCCTCAAATAACGCCCCAGGGACTCCGCCATCATGCGACGGTCTTCGGTATGTTCGAAATTCATGGCGTCAATCCTCTTACAGTCCGAGGATCATCTTGGAGATGATGTTGCGCTGGATCTCGTTGGAACCCCCGAAGATCGACAGCTTGCGATTGTTGAAATATTGCAAGGAAGCCGCGACGGCAGCCTGCGGCCCGATCGCGGGACCTTCGTAGCCGTCTTCGAGGGCTTCGCGCAGCAAGGGCCGCGCGTAGGGGCCCACGGCGCGGCGCATCAAAGCTGTGATTTCCTGGCGGATCTGCGTCCCCCGGATTTTCAGCATGGAGCTTTCGGCGCCCGGCACGCCCCCGCCCGCCACGGCGGCGATGACGCGCAGATTGGTCAGCTTCATGTTTTCCAGGTCGATTTCCACTCTGGCGAGGCGCGCGGCAAACGCAGGGTCCTCGGTCAGGGGGCGGCCATTTTTTTTCAACGACCTCGCAACCTGCCGCAACCTGGCCAATGCGGCAACCGACATGCCGACGCCTGCGATGTTGGTGCGTTCATAGGTCAGCAAGTATTTGGCGCAGGTCCAGCCCCGATTCTCCTCACCCACCAGATTTTCCACGGGTACGCGGACATCCGTGAAGAACACTTCATTGACTTCGTGCTCGCCATCCAGCGTGATGATGGGTCGGATCTCGACACCCGGCGTATTCATGTCGATCAGCAGAAAACTGATCCCGGCCTGCTTCTTGGCGGTCGCATCGGTCCGAACGAGGCAGAAAATCATGTTTGCATGTTGCCCCAGCGTCGTCCAGGTCTTCTGGCCATTCACAATATAGTGATCGCCGTCGCGCACGGCGCTAGTCTTCAAACCGGCCAGATCGGAGCCGGCACCTGGCTCGGAATACCCCTGGCACCACCAATCGGATCCGTCCAGGATCCGCGGCAGCCAATGTTGCTTCTGCTCTTGCGTGCCATATTTGATCAGCACGGGTCCCAGCATATTCACGCCGAAGGGCACGACTCTAGGGGCATGAGCCAGCGCGCATTCGTTATCGAAAATGAACTTGCGCACAGGATCCCATCCCGGTCCGCCATATTCGACCGGCCAGTGGCTGGCCAACCAGCCTCGCTCGTTCAAAATGGCGTGCCAGGACTCCATGTCCGCCTTGCTGAGACGCTGGCCGGCTGCGACTTTCCCGGACAGGCGCTGCGGCAGGCTGGCCTGCAAAAAGGCGCACACCTCCTGCCGGAAGGCTTCTTCTTCCGGAGTGAACTTCAGATCCATGGAATTTCCTTCAGTTCAATAGATTTCGAACAGCCCAGCCGCGCCCATGCCCCCGCCGATGCACATGGTGGTGACGGCGTACTTCACGCCGCGCCGCCGGCCTTCCAGCAGGACGTGGCCGGCCAGCCGCGCACCGGTCATGCCGAAAGGATGGCCGATGGAGATCGCGCCGCCGTTGACGTTCAGCAATTCATGCGGGATGCCCAGCGTGCGCTGGCAATACAGGGCCTGCGAGGCAAAGGCCTCGTTCAGTTCCCACAGGCCGATGTCGTCCATCGTCAGGCCGTGGCGCTCGAGCAGGCGCGGCACGGCAAAGACCGGCCCGATGCCCATCTCGTCGGGCTCGCAGCCGGCCACGGCCAGACCGCGAAACGCGCCCAGGGGTTCCAGGCCCAGACGTTCGGCCTCGCGGGCTTCGACCAGCACGCAGGCCGAGGCGCCGTCGGACAGCTGGGACGCATTGCCCGCCGTGACGAACTGGTCCGAGCCCATGACGGGGGCGAGCTTGGCCAGGCTGTCGATCGTCGTGCCGGGACGGTTGCAGGTGTCGTGATCCACCGTGACCTCGACCTGCGACACCGCGCCGGTTTCCTTGTCCTTGACGGCCATGGTCGTCGCGCAGGCGATGATTTCGTCCCGGAATACGCCGTTTTCCTGCGCCTGCGCGGTGCGCCGCTGGCTCTCCATCGCAAAGCGGTCCTGGTCCTCCCGGGTGATTCCATAACGGCGGGCGACGATGTCGGCCGTCTGGATCATGGACAGGTACAGTTCGGGCTTGTGTTCGGCGATCCAGGGATCGATGCCCGTCGAACCGGAATCCGTGGCGCTGCGCCCCTGGATCTGCGAGCAGCTTTCCACGCCGCCCGCGACCATGGCGGGCACGCCCTCCAGGACGATGCGTCCCGCGGCCATGGCAATGGCCTGCAGGCCGGAGGCGCAAAAGCGGTTGACGGTGGCGCCCGCCACGGTGACGGGCAGGCCGGCGCGGATGACCGTCTGGCGCGCTACGTTGCGCCCCGTCGTGCCTTCCGGATAACCGCAGCCCAGGATCATGTCCTCGATCTGCGCCGGATCGACGCCGGCGCGCTGGACCGCCGCCCGCACGGCGAACGCGGCCAGGGTAGGCCCCGGCGTGATGTTGAATTCTCCCCGGTGCGCCTTGGTCAGCGGCGTCCGGGCCGTTGAAACGATGACAGCTTCTCGCACGATCAGTCTCCTCAGTCCTGCCTGGACTGGTTCAAGTCATTGAAATGTCCGCCCCGCTCGACGAGTTCGACGAGCAGCGGCGATGGCTTCCAGAAATGAGGGTCTTCCGCCGCGAAGGCACGGATGTCCGCCAGGATGGCATCCGGTCCGACGTGATCGGCATAGTGCAGCGGACCGCCCCGATAGCGGGGAAAGCCATAGCCATGCAGCATGGCCACATCCACGTCCAGTGGCCGCAAGGCAATCCCCTGGTGCACGACGTTGGCGGCTTCATTGACCATGGCCGCCATGTAGCGGCGCAGGATGTCTTCTTGCGAGAATGCGCGCGGGGTCGCCCCCGCCTTCCGCCGTTCGTCGTCGACGATAGCCAGGACTTCGGGATCTTCCTGACCGGTGCGGCTGCCCTCCGGATACAGATACCAGCCCCGGCCTGTCTTCTGCCCGAACCAGCCGCGTTCGCAGAGGCGATCGGCAATCGGCACATAGCGCAGATTCGGGTCCCTGGTCGCAGCCCGGCGCTTGCGCGTGGCCCAGCCGATGTCGCCGCCGGCCAGGTCGGTGACCTGGAAGGGCCCCATGGGAAAGCCGAAGCCGCGCACGGCCTGATCGATCTGATAGGGTGAGGCGCCGTCGGCCAGCATGTAGTCGGCGGCCTGGCGATAGACGGCCAGGATCCGATTGCCGATAAAGCCGTCGCAGACGCCCGCACGCACGGCGACCTTCTTCAGGCGCCGGGCCACGGCAAAACCGGTGGCCACGACATCGTCGGCTGCCTGTTCCGGCACGACGATCTCCAGCAGCTTCATGATGTTGGCCGGGGAAAAGAAGTGCAGGCCAATGACGTCCTGCGGCCGGGACACGGTTCTCGCCAGCTGATTGATGTCCAGGTAGGAGGTATTGCTGGCCAGCACAGCGCCGGGCTTGCAGACCCGGTCCAGTTCGGCGAAGACGGCGGACTTCACCGCCATGTCTTCGAACACGGCTTCCACCACCAGGTCCATGTGCGCCAGCGCGTGATAGTCGGTGGCGCCGGACCACATGCCCAGGCGGCGATCTCGCTCAGCAGGGTCCAGGCGGCCGCGCTTGACCAGGCTGTCATAGACCTTGGCGACATTGGCGCGGCCGCGCTCCAGGCTGGGTTGGTCGCGTTCGACCATGACCACAGGCAAGCCGGCGTCCAGCATGGCGACCGCAATCCCCGCCCCCATGGTGCCCCCGCCCACGATCCCGACCTGATTCAGCGCGCGCGGCTGCGCACGGCCCGCTTCCGGGACCTTGGCCGCCTCGCGTTCAGCGAAGAAGGCGTGGACCAGGGCCCGACGTTGCGGGGTATCCAGACACTGCAGGAAATAATCCCGCTCGAGCCGCAGCCCTTCGTCGAAGGGCCGATCCAGCACGGCCTGAACGGCATCGACGATGCGCGCCGGGGAAAACAGGCCCCGGTACTTTTTGTTCAATAAAGCCCGCGCGGCATCCAGCGCCTGGCTGGCGGCAGGAAGATCCTCGGTGGCAATGCGCCGTTCCCGCGTCGGGCGGGCCGGTGCGCCGGACGCGACCAGTTCACGGGCATAGCGCAGACCGGCCTGCTCAGGATCGATCCCGTCGACCAACCGATCCACCAGCCCCAGGTCCTGAGCCTGCCGGGCCCCGATGGGCTTGCCATCCAGCATCAGGTTCAGGGCGGCCTCGACCCCGATCAGGCGCGGAGCGCGCTGCGTACCACCAGCGCCCGGCAGCAGGCCCAATGTGACCTCCGGCAGGGCGAATTTCGCATCCGCCAGCCCCAGGCGGTAATGAGCCGCCAGTGCCAGTTCCATGCCACCGCCCAGGGCAGCGCCCTGAACAGCCGCAACGACGGGCTTGACGCAAGCCTCGATACGATTGCAGATATCCGTCAGCAGTGGAGGTTGCGGCGGCCGGCCGAATTCGCGGATATCGGCGCCGGCGATGAAGTGGCGGCCCGCGCCCAGCAACAGAACGGCCTGGACATCAGAATCGGCCTCGGCGGCATCCAGGGCGGCGGCCAGCCCGCGCCGCACATCCACCCCCAATGCATTGACCGGCGGATTGTCGATCGTCACGATCAAGACAAAACCATCGCGCCGCCAGGACACGGGGTCCCGCATCGATGCGTTCCGGGGGTGCGTCATATTTCAGTCTCCATCCACGAGCACTCAAGTGCTTCAAAGTGAAGTTATTCTTTCACCGATGAACACGCTTTACAATGACATAGATGGTTGACATACTGTCAAGTAAAACTTGACAAACCGTTGGGCCAGCAGGCGGGACCTCCTACTGGCCGGCCATGTTCCTCCCTGTCGGGCAGCTCATGAACCAGACCTCCATGAACGCCGAATCCCTCATCTTCCTGGTGGAGATCCTGGACGCCGGCAATCTCAGCGCGGCCGCGCGGCGCCTCAAGATGACGCGCGCCAATGTCAGCTATCACCTGAATCGCCTGGAAAAGACCCTGGGCCAGCAGTTGGTGCGGCGCACGACCCGGCGCGTCGAGGCCACCGAAGTGGGTCAGCGCCTCTATGAGCATGGCCGCAAGATCCGCACCGAACTGACCATGGCCAAAGATTCCGTCCGCGAGCTGGGGCACATGCTGCGGGGCCGTATCCGGCTGAGCATCCCCAGCGGCTTCGGGCAGGTCGTCATGAGCGACTGGCTCATCGATTTCAAGCGCCAATACCCCGGCATCGTCCTCGACGTGATGTTCGAGAACCACATCGTGGATATGTTGCGCGACGAGGTGGATATTTCTGTCCGCGTGATGTCCAATCCGCCGCAAAACCTGGTGGCCCGGCCGCTGGGCCATGTGCGGTATGCCGCATGCGCCTCCCGCAATTACGTGGAACGCAACGGGCTTCCGGAACGCCTGGAGGACCTGTCCAAGGCGCCCATCATCACGTCAGGAGTCGCAGGGCGCCAGTTGCGCCTGTCCGCATACCAGGACCAGAAGCGCCAGGAGGTCCTGCTCGAACCGACGCTGATGTCCGAGAACTTCCTGTTCCTCCACCACGCCATCATGGCCGGACTGGGCGTCGGCATCGTTCCGGACTACGTCGTTCGCGACGAGGTGAACCGCGGCGAAGTCGATACGACGCTGGACGAATGGTATCTGAGCATCTTCGGCACGGAAATGTTCATGCTCTACATGCCCAACCGCTACCACACGCGCGCCACGTCGACTTTCATCGAATACATCCTGACCCGCGCGCAGGCAAGAATGCCGCCAGGATAAAAAAACCGCCCCACCTCGCGGCCTGCAGGCCGCTCGGATTCGCCAGGCGTAGGACAGTCCGCAGGGGACTGTCCTATGTCCCGACCGCCCCACCTCGCGGCCTGCAGGCCGCTCGGATTCGCCAGGCGTAGGACAGTCCGCAGGGGACTGTCCTACGTCCGGGCTCATCCCAGCAGCAGCGCGTTCATGCGTTTGACGAAGGATGCCGGATCCTTCAGCGAGGCGCCCTCGGCCAGCATGGCCTGGTCCAGCAGCAGTTCGGCCCAGTCGCCGAAGGACTCGTCGGATTGGGCTTCCAGGCGCTTGACCAGGGCGTGCTGCGGATTGACTTCCAGGATCGGCTTGACCTCCGGGGCGTCCTGGCCGGCGGCCTTGAGCATGCGCAGCAGGTGCGGGCTGAGCTCGTTCTCGTCGACCACCACGCAGGCGGGCGAGTCGACCAGGCGGGCGGTGGCGCGGACTTCCTTGACCCGGTCGCCCAGCGCCGTCTTCAGGCGCTCGATGGTCGGCTTGAAGGCTTCCGCGGCCTCGGCCTGCTGCTTCTTTTCTTCCTCGTCGGCCAGGGCGTCCAGGTTCAGCCCGCCCTTGGCCACCGACGCCAGGGGCTTGCCCTCGAACTCGCGCAGGTAGGACAGCATCCACTCGTCCACGCGGTCGGACAGCAGCAGGACTTCCAGGCCCTTGCGGCGGAAGACTTCCAGGTGCGGGCTGTGCGCCGCCGCGGCGTGGGAATCGGCGGTCAGGTAGTAGATCTTGTCCTGGCCTTCCTTCATGCGGCCGACGTAGTCGGCCAGGGACACGGCCTGGGCGGACGTGTCGCCCTGGGTGGAGGCAAAGCGCAGCAGGCCGGCGATGCGGTCCTTGTTGGCCGGATCCTCGCCCGCGCCTTCCTTCAGCACCTGGCCGAACTGGGTCCAGAACTCCGCGTATTCCTCAGGCTTGTCCTTGGCCAGGTCTTCGAGCAGGGCCAGGACGCGCTTGGCGCAGCCCTCGCGGATCGAGCGCACGTCGCGGCTTTCCTGCAGGATCTCGCGCGAGACGTTCAGCGGCAGGTCGGCCGAATCCACGACCCCGCGCACGAAACGCAGATAGGCCGGCAGCAGTTGGTCGGCGTCGTCCATGATGAAGACGCGACGGACGTAGAGCTTCACGCCGCGCCGGGCATCGCGATCCCACAGGTCGAAGGGCGCGCGTTTCGGGACGTACAGCAGCTGCGTGTATTCGCTGCGGCCCTCGACGCGGTTGTGCGTCCAGGCCAGCGGGTCCTCGTAGTCGTGCGCGACGTGCTTGTAGAACTCCTTGTACTGCTCGTCGGTGATGTCGGACTTGGCGCGCGTCCACAGGGCGTTGGCCTGGTTGACGGTCTCCCACTCGTCGCGGGTGACCTGCTCGGATTTTTCCGCGTCCCATTCTTCCTTCTTCATCTGGATGGGCAGGGAAATGTGGTCGGAATAGCGGCGCAGGACCTCGCGCAGTTTCCAGCCGGACAGGAACTCGTCCTCGTCGGCGCGCAGGGTCAGCGTCACCGACGTGCCGCGCGCCTCGCGCTCGATGGCGGACACGGAGAACTCGCCTTGGCCGTCGGATTCCCACAGCACCCCCTCGGCGGCCGGCAGGCCGGCGCGCCGGCTGCTGACCGAGACCTTTTCCGCAACGATGAAGGACGAGTAGAAGCCCACGCCGAACTGGCCGATCAGTTGCGCGTCCTTTTGCTTGTCGCCCGTCAGCTGCGAAAAGAACTCGCGCGTGCCCGAGCGCGCGATGGTGCCCAGGTTGGCGACCGCCTCGTCGCGCGACAGGCCGATGCCGTTGTCCGTGATGGTGATCGTGCGGGCCGCCTTGTCGAATTCGACGCGGATGCGCAGCTCGCCGTCGCCCTCCAGCAGGTCCGGATGGTCGATGGCCTCGAAACGCAGCTTGTCGCAGGCGTCCGACGCATTGGACACGAGTTCGCGCAGGAAGATTTCCTTGTTGCTGTACAAGGAATGGATCATCAAGTGCAGCAGCTGCTTGACTTCGGCCTGGAAGCCCAGGGTTTCGGCCGTTTGGGTATCGGTTTGGCTCATGGTTCGGATGTCTTGACGGTTGTACGGATCGGAAAACGCCCCGGCGCCGGCGCGCGGGCGCCGACGCCTGGATGGACTGCCCGGATAGATGGGGGCCGGGGGCCCCGCTTTCAAGCCCCCGGCACCGGGGGCAGTCCCGGCGGCGCGGGCGGCAGGCGGGCCGGCGCGTCCGCTGCCTCCGGCGCCCCCGCGCCGGTCTGCGCGTCGGGCGCCCGCAGCTGGGGCATGTCGACGATGGAGACGGGCCCCGTCATGCGCGCGCCGTGGCGGCGGATGATGTCGGCGATCTTCAGCAGCACGTCCTCCTGGACGTCCATGTATTCGTTGTAGTCGGTGCTGACGGTGAAGGCGTACAGGGACAGTTTCAGCGAGTAGCTGCCGCAACTGCTGAAATTGAAGGCGAAGAAGTCATGCTTGATGCCGGGGTGCTGGCGCAGCAGCGCCCGGCCGTCGGCCACGATGCCCGGCACGGCCTCGATGTCGGCGTAGCGGATGTGGATGTCTTCCATGATGCGCCGGGCGGTCATGCGGGTGTGGTTGATGACCGGCTGGGTGTTGAACATGGCGTTGGGCACGTAGAACGGCTTGCAGTCGAAGCCGATCAGCCGCGTGGCCCGCCAGCCGATGTGCTCGACGCCGCCCATCAGGTCGGTGCCGGGGATGATGATGTATTCGCCGACCTTGAAGGGCCGGCTGGCGAAGATCGTCAGGCCGCCCAGCAGATTGGCCACCAGGCTTTGCGCCGCGAAGCCCACGGCGATGCCGCCCATGCCGCCGAAGGCCAGCAGCCCGGCGATGGAGAACCCCAGCGCCTGCATCGCCATCAGGATGGCGGTGATGACGATGGAGGCCTTGGTGAGCTTGCCGATCGCGTCGGCGGCCGTGGGATCGAGCTCGCGGCCGCGTTCCCGCGCCCGGTCCAGCAGATTGAGCTGGATCTGGTTGACTGCCCGCAGCAGGAACCACATGACGACCATGATCACCAGCACGTCGCGCACGGGATCCAGGCCGTGCGCCAGCATGGAATCCCGGGCGAACTCCGGGTCGAGCCGGATCAGCAGCTGCCCCGCCAGCGCGATCCCCAGCACCCATACCAGCGCCTGCAGCGGCGGCACCGCGCCCGACAGCATGCCGTGCAGCCAGACGTGGCGCACCGGATGCAGCCGCCTTGCCACGCGCGCCAGCAGGACCCGCAACACGGCGCCCACCAGCAGGGAGCCCAGCACCGTCAGAAAGACCAGGATGACCGCCTGCCATTCCTGATACACCGCCATGAACTGTTGAAGTAGCGTCTGAACCGTCAAATCGATCCGCCTCCTGTCGCGTTCTGGAAACTTCCAGTGTAAAGGCCGCATCCGGGGGATTTCAAACCCTGGCCGGGGGCCGACATTCCGAACTTGAAATAGGCTGTATTTCCTGCCGGTCATTTCGCAATCGCGCCCGAACCCGTACCGTTACGCTAGGGGCGACAGATTGACGCTGCATACCGCCGTCCCGTCAATCAAAATACATTGCAGTCTGGAGACAACCCATGTTCAAGCGACACAGCGGCACCGGCCGCCTGTCCCGTGCCACCCTGGGCACTCAGCTGTTCGTGGCGGCCACCCTGACGACGGTGCTGGTCATGGCCGTCCTCGCGTCCATCGTCACCTGGCAGAGCCGGCAGACGGCCATCGCCAACGTCGGCGCGGCCAACCGCATGGGGCTGGAGGACTACGACCGCACCCTGCAGCTGATCTACAACATCGGCAAGGAACGCAGCCAGTCCCTCTACCCCGTCCTCATCCGCTACCTGGGCGGCGTGCCGCAGCCCACCGGCAGGACCGAGAACGGCATGCCGGTCCTGGAGGCCGGCGGCAAGCCCCTCAATGGCGACCAGAAGCTCATGCGCAGCGTCACCGGCATGACGGCCGAGCTCTACGCGCGCACCGACAAGGGCTGGATGCGGATCGCCAGCGCCTACCAGGACGAACCGGAGCATGCCCTGGGACAGACCCTGAATCCGGCCGACCCGATCGCCCGGGCGCTGGACGGCGGCCTGACGGTGGACGTGCCCGAGCTGGTCGACCAGAAATGGCACCTCGTCACCACCAACCCGCTCAAGGGCCCGGACGGCAAGGTCTACGGAGGCATCGTCGACCGCCTGGACATCAGCGCGCAGATCGACCCGGTGCTCAAAGACCTGACGGCCGCCCTGCTGGCAGGCCACGGCCAGCTGTTCGTCATCCGGCCCACCCTGGACGGGACCGACTGGATCCGGGTGGCGGGCCTGTTCGGCAAGCCCGGCGACCTGCTGAGCGCCGGCAACCCGCCCGATGATTTCGCGACCATGAACCAGGCCTTCCACAGCGCGCCGATCGGCGCCCGCGAGGTCCACGTCATGCAGCAGTCGATCTTCCTGTCATGGAAGACCATCCCCCACTGGAACTGGCTGATCTACGGATTCGGCCCCGTCGACGATTACCTGGCGGCCAGCAACCGCCAGATGTGGATCCAGCTGGGGCTGATGCTGGCCGGCACCCTGCTGATCGCGCTGTCGATCTTCTGGCTGGCGCGCCGTACGCTGCGTCCGGTCGAGGACGTGGTGACCGGCATGCGGCGGCTGGGCGCCGGCGACCTCAGCCACAACGTCCCGCCCAGTCCGGCCGACAGCCGCAACGAGGTCCACCTGCTGCTGGGCAGCCTGCGCGGCACGCAGGACGCCCTGCGCCGCATGATCGGCCAGGTGCGCCACAGCGTGGGCGAGATCCACACCGGCGCCCGGGAGATCGCCGCCGGCAACACCGACCTGTCCAGCCGCACCGAAGAGCAGGCCGCGTCCCTGCAGGAGACCGCGGCCAGCATGGAGGAACTGGCCTCGACCGTGCGCCAGAACGCCGACAACGCGCGCCAGGCCAACGAACTGGCGGCAGGCGCCTCGGGCACCGCGCACCGAGGCGAGCAGGCGGTGGAGGACATGGTGGCCACCATGCAGCGCATCGCCGAGAGCTCGTCGCGCATCACCGACATCATCGGGGTGATCGACAGCATCGCCTTCCAGACCAACATCCTGGCGCTGAACGCCGCCGTCGAGGCCGCCCGCGCCGGCGAGCAGGGCAAGGGTTTCGCCGTGGTCGCCTCCGAGGTCCGCGCCCTGGCCCAGCGTTCGGCCGATGCGGCGCGGGAAATCAAGCAGCTGATCGAGACCTCGTCGGACGAAGTGCGCTCGGGCACCCGGCAGGCCGGCGAGGCCGGCGCCATCATGCAGGAGGTGCTGACCTCGGTCGACCGCGTCACGCGGATCATGGGCGAGATCGCCTCGGCCTCGAACGAACAGTCCACCGGGATCGACCAGGTGAACCAGGCGGTCACCCAGATGGACCAGGTGACGCAGCAGAACGCCGCCCTGGTCGAACAGGCCGCCGCCGCGGCCGGCTCGCTCAGCGAGCAAGCCGACCGCCTGGCCGACAGCGTGGCCGTGTTCCGGACAGGGGCGGACGGCACGCGGGAGACGGGCGCCGGGGCCACGGCCGCGATCGCCATGACCGAGGTGCCGCGCCTGGCGCGGGCCTGATGGCCGGGACCTGACGCCAGGACGCGGCAGCCCGGCCCTGGCAGTCTGGTGCTGCGTCGCTTTGCGGCGGACCGGCCCGCCTTTCGGGCGGCGCGGCGGCGCCTGCGTTTCATGAAAGCGTAAGAATAATAATTCTTGTTTGTCTTACAATCGTTCTCGACATCTTTTCGAGAGCCCAAGCATGAAGACTTCCTCACGCCGCGATTTCCTGCGCCACGGGGCGGTGCTGGGCGCTGGTGCGTTGCTCGGCATTCCCGCCCTGCGCAACGCGCGCGCCGCGGACCCCCAGACCCTGGTGCTGTACAACGGCCAGCACGCCAAGACGACCACGGCCTTGGTCGCCGCATTCACCAAAGCCACCGGCATCCAGGTCGAGATCCGCAAGGGCGGCAGCACGCAGCTGGCCAACCAGATCATCGAGGAAGGCGACCGCTCGCCCGCCGACGTGTTCTACGCCGAGGAAAGCCCGCCGGTGGCGGCGCTGGCCGACAAGGGCCTGCTGGCGCCCCTGCCCGACAGCACGCTGAGCCAGGTGATCCCCGGCTACACCGCGCGCGACAAGACCTGGGCCGGGATCACGGCCCGCAGCCGCGTGACGGTCTACAACAAGGACATGATCCAGGAATCCGAGTTGCCGGCCTCGGTGATGGACATGGCCACGGCCGCCTGGAAGGACCGCGTCGGCTTCGTGCCGACCAGCGGCGCCTTTCAGGAGCAGATCATCGCCATCAAGCTGCTCAAGGGCCGCGACGCGGCGCTGGCCTGGCTCAAGGGCCTCAAGGAATTCGGCCGCGCCTATAACGGCAACATGGCCGCCATGCGCGCCGTCGAGCGCGGCGAGATCGCCACGGCGCTGGTCAACAACTACTACTGGTACATCGTCGCCAACGAAGTCGGCGCGGACAAGATGAAGTCCGGCCTGCACTACGCCGGCCCGAAGGATCCGGGCGGGCTCATCACCGTCTCGGCCGCCGGCGTGCTGAAGACCGCCCGCCATGCCGAGGCCGCGCAGAAGCTGCTGGCCTTCATGGTCAGCCAGGCCGGCCAGGAGGCGGTGGTCGACACGGTGGCCGAATACCCCCTGCGCCCGGGCGTGAAGTCCCCCTACGACCTCAAGCCCTTCGACCAGTTGATGCCGCCGGACGTCAGCCCCGCCGACCTCGGGGACGCCGCCGACGCGCTGGCCCTGCGCCGCGAGGCCGGCCTGGCGTGATGCGCCCCGGTTTCATGGCGGGCCGACGGTCCGCCATGCCACCGGCCTGGATGACCTGCGCCGCGCTGCTACCCGTCGGCCTGGTCTGCCTGCCCTTGGTCTACATCGCCCTGCGCACGGGCCAGGCGGGCCTGTCCGGCGCCGCGGACGAACTGTTCCGCGCCCGGACGTTCGAGCTGCTGAGCAACACCGTGATGCTGGCCACCGGCGTCATGGCGCTGGCCTCGGCCCTCGGCCTGGGCGTGGCATGGTGCGTGGAACGCAGCGACCTGCCCGGACGGCGCTGGTGGCGCGTGGCGGCGGGCCTGCCCCTGGCGGTCCCGGCCTTCGTGTCCAGCTACGCCTGGGCGTCGATCGACGTGGCCTTCCAGAACCTGGGGGGCGCGATCTTCATCCTGGCCCTGTCCAGCTACCCGCTGGTCTACCTGCCCGTGGCCGCGGCGCTGCGCGGCACCGATCCCGGGCTGGAGGACGTCTGCCGCTCGCTGGGACACGGCCCGTGGCACGCCTTCACCCATGCGCTGCTGCCGCAGCTGCTGCCCGCGCTGGGCGGCGGCGCCCTGCTGGTGCTCACGCACATGTTCGCCGAGTTCGGCGCCCTGGCGCTGCTGCGCGTGCAGACCTTCACCACCGCCATCTTCGAATCCTACGAACTGCAGTTCGACAGCGCCTCGGCGGCCATGCAGTCCATCGTGCTGATGCTGCTGTGCATTCCCGCCGCCTGGGCCGAGATGCGCCTGCGGGCGGGCCGGCGCGTCGCCCGGGTGGGCCGGGGCGCCGCGCGGCGCGCCCGCCCCGTCGCTCTGGGCCGGGCCACCTGGCCTGTCCTGGGGCTTTTCGGCCTGCTGGGCCTGGTGTCGCTGGGCGTGCCCCTGGCCACGCTGGCCTACTGGCTGATGGAGGGCCGCTCGGCCGGCCGGGGCTACGAGCAGATCCTGCCGGCCGTCCAGGGCACCCTGGCGCTGGCAGGCTCGGGCGCCGTGCTGACGAGCCTGCTGGCCATTCCGCTGGTGCTGCTGGCCGCCCGCCACCGGGGGCGCCTGGCGCAGTTCGCCGAACGCCTGCCCTACATCGTCCACGGCCTGCCGGGCGTGGTGGTGGCGCTGGCGCTGGTGTTCCTGTCGATCCGGCTGGCACCCGCCCTCTACCAGGGGCTCAGCGTCCTCCTGATCGCCTATGCGATCCTCTTTCTGCCGTTGGCGCAGTCGTCGCTGCGCGCCTCCATCGAGCTGGTGCCGCCACAGATCGAGGCCATCGCGCGCAGCCTGGGCCGGCGGCCTTTTCACGTCTTTCTGACGGTCATCCTGCCCAACATCGCGCCGGGCATCGGCGCGGCCCTGGCCCTCATGATGCTGGAGATCGTACGCGAGCTCACGGCCACGCTGATGCTGGCGCCCACGGGCACCGTGACGCTGGCCACCGAGGTCTGGACCTACACGGCGGACGCCGAATACGCGGCCGCCGCCCCTTTTGCCGCCCTGCTGGTGATCGTCTCGATCCTGCCGGTCTGGGTCTTCACCCGCCGGATGCTGCACCATGGACACTGAAACCGGACACCCCATGATCCTCAGCGGAATCCGCAAGCGTTTCGGCGCCACCGAGGTGCTGAGCGGCATCGACCTCAGCGTGCCGGCCGGCTCCGTGCTCGCCCTGCTGGGCCCGTCGGGGTGCGGCAAGACCACGCTGCTGCGCCTGATCGCGGGGTTCGACGCGCCCGACGACGGCCGCATCGTCTTCGGCGGCCGGACGATGGCGTCGGCCCAGGCCTGCGTGCCGCCCGAACGGCGGGGCATCGGCTACGTCCCCCAGGAAGGCACCCTCTTTCCGCACCTGACCGTCGAGGGCAACATCCGCTTCGGCCTGCCCCGGCAGGCCGGCCGCCGCCGACGCGTCGAAGAGGTGCTGGCGCTCACGGGCCTGTCCGGCCTGGGTGAACGCTATCCGCACGAACTCTCGGGCGGCCAGCAGCAGCGGGTCGCGCTGGCGCGCGCGCTGGCGCCGGGCCCCTCGCTGGTCCTGCTGGACGAGCCCTTCAATGCGCTGGACCTGGACCTGCGCCGCGGCATGTGCGAGGAAGTCGCGCGGGTGCTGCGCCAGACCGGCACCATGACGGTCCTGGTCACCCACGATCCGGGCGAGGCCTTCGCCGTCTCGGACCAGCTGGCGGTCATGCAGGCCGGCCGGATCATGCAGTGCGCCCGCCCCGAACAGGTCTACTGGCAACCCGCCAGCCCGGCCGTGGCGAGGCTCACCGGCCCCGCCCTCTTCCTGCCCGGGCAATGCCATCCCGACGGCACGGCCGCCTGCGCGCTGGGGCGGGTGCCGCTGCATCCCGACAGCCCCCGACCGTCCGGCCCGGCCCAGATCGTGGTGCGCCCGGAACAGATCCAGTGGTCCGCCGAGGGCGCGGGCACGGCCGCGCGGGTGGGCTACCGTTCGTTTCGCGGCGACCACACCCTGCTCGGCGTGGACCTGGACGGCCTGAGCCTGGACCTGCGCGTGCCGTCGCTGTCGGCGCCCGAACTGGGCGCGCGCGGCGGCCTGCGGGTCCTGGGCGCGTGCATGGCCTATCCGGACGCCTGAAAGCGCCGCCGCGGCGCGAACGCCCCCGCCCCCCGGTGACCGGAGCCCTTACCTGTTGCGTGGCGGCACGCTTCCGCCCTTTTCTTGAAGAATCGACGTTTTATTCTTCAACATCGGCAATCCCCGGATTGACGGCCGTCACATAAAGGTACAAATTGTGCGAACCCCGCTGCACGGATCCCGACACTGTGTCGTCCCGATTCATCGTACAGCCCTTGTCGGAGACATCGCCATGGCGCGTTCGCTGCTCGCCCGGACCCGGACCACCTCGTTCAAATTCGCCTTGTTCACCCTGGTCGCCATCGTCGGCGTGATCCTGCTGACCGCCTCGCTGCTGCGGGTGGAACGCAATGCCCTGCTGCACGAACGCGAGGTCGGCGCGCGCCAGGCCGTCGAATCGGCCTATGGCGTGATCACCTACTTTCACGACCTGGCCGCCAAGGGCAAGATGCCGGAAGACCAGGCCAAACAGCAGGCCATGGACACCATTCGCGGCATGCGCTACAGCGGCCAGGAATATTTCTGGATCAACGACATGCATCCGCGCATGTTGATGCATCCCTTCCAGCCCAAGCTGGTCGGCCAGGATCTGTCCGACATGAAGGACCCGAACGGGCTGCGGCTGTTCGTGGCCTTCGTCGACACGGTCAAGGCCAGTCCCACGCACGACGGCTTCGTGTTCTACCTGTGGCCCAAACAGGGCGCCGAACAGCCCGTGGACAAGGTCTCCTACGTCAAGGCCTTCGAGCCCTGGGGCTGGATCCTGGGGTCGGGCGTCTACCTGGATACGGTCAATGCCATCGTCTGGCGCCAGGCGGGCCAGTTCGCGCTGGCCGCCGGCGTGCTGGCGCTGGTGCTGCTGGCCGTCGGCATCCTGCTGTCGCGCCGCCTGGTGCGGCAATTGGGGGGCGAGCCCGACGACGTGATCGCCATCGCCCACCAGATGTCCCTGGGCGACCTGCGCGTGGACATCCCGGTGCGCGAGGGCGACACTCACAGCCTGCTGCATGCGATGCGGGTCATGCGCGACGGCATCGCCCAGGCAGTGGCCCAGGTCCGCCAGGGCACGGAATGGATCGCCCAGTCGGTGGGCCAGATCGTCACCGGCAACCTGGACCTGTCGGCCCGGACCGAAGAGCAGGCCGCGTCCCTGCAGGAGACGGCGGCCAGCATGGAGGAAATCACCAGCACGGTCGGCCACAACGCCGCCAATGCCCAGCAGGCCAACACGCTGGCGGCAACCGCGTCCGACGTCGCCGCGCGCGGCGGCCACACCGTCTCGCAGGTGGTCGAGACCATGGACGGCATCAACGCCTCGACCCAGAAAATGTCGGACATCATCGGGGTGATCGACAGCATCGCCTTCCAGACCAACATCCTGGCGCTGAACGCCGCCGTCGAGGCCGCCCGCGCCGGCGAGCAGGGCAAGGGTTTCGCCGTGGTCGCCTCCGAGGTCCGTGCCCTGGCCCAACGCTCGGCCAACGCCGCCCAGGAGATCCGCGGCCTGATCGACGACACGGTGCAGAAGATCCGCTCGGGCGCCACCCTGGCCGAGGGCGCCGGCGACACCATGACGGAGGTCGTCACCAGCGTCAAGCGGGTGGCCGACATCATGGGGGAAATCACCCTGGCCAGCCGCGAGCAGGCCTCGGGCATCGAGCAGATCAACCAGGCCATCGCCCAGATGGACCAGGTCACCCAGCAGAACGCCAGCCTGGTCGTGCAGGCGGGCGAATCCGCCCAGGCGCTCAATGAGCAGATGAACGGACTGAACCGCGCCGTCGGCGTGTTCCAGCTGCGCAACGCCGCGCCGGCCCTGCCGCGGTAGCGGGACCGGGCCTCCGGTACCATAGCGGTTCAACGTCCCGGAGCCCCGCCTTGCCCGCCCCCGACCTCACCAGCGACTTTCTCCACATCCTGTTCCTGGTCGCCATCGCCGCCGAGGCCATGACCGCGGCCCTGGCGGCCGGCCGCCGGGAAATGGACTGGCTGGGCGTCTGCCTGCTGGGCTGCATCACCGCGCTGGGCGGCGGCTCGGTGCGCGACGTGCTGCTGGACCATCATCCGCTGTCCTGGATCGCCCACCCACACTACCTGCTGATCACCGGCGGCGCGGCCCTGGCGACCATCGCGCTGGCGCGCTTCGCCCATTCGCTGCGGCACCTGTTCCTGTTCCTGGACGCCGTGGGCCTGGTCGTCTTCACGATCATCGGCGTGGACATCGCCCTGGGCCTGGGCCTGCCCTGGGGCGTGGCCGTCGTCTCGGGCATGATCACCGGCTGCGTCGGGGGCGTCCTGCGCGACGTGCTGTGCAACGAGATCCCGTTGCTGTTTCGCGCGGAACTGTACGCGACCGTGTCCATCGTCAGCGGCGCCCTGTACCTGGCAGGCCTGGCGCTGGCGTGGAACCACGAGCTGGTGGTCGGCGGGTCGCTGCTGACCGGTCTGACGCTGCGCCTGCTGGCCCTGCGCTTCGGCTGGAGCATGCCGAAATTCGTGTACACGCGGGATCTGCATTAGCGATCCCGCGCCGGAGCTCAGTCCGTGCCGTGCACGAAGGACTCGAACAGGTCGGGCGCCCCCATCTGCCCGCCCTTGAGCATGACTTCCATGCCGTCCAGGGCAGGCGCGTCGCTGTGCAGCCGGCACAGGGCGACGCCCGGGGCGATCCGCCTCAGGTAGGACAGGCCCCAGGCGTCCAGCGCCTGCATCGCCAGGCTGGAGCTGTCCCCGCCCGCCACGCCCAGCCGCGCCACCGGCATGTCGCGCAGCACCGCGTCCAGCAGCTTTCCCGCCGCCAGCGCGAGCCGCTGGCTTTGCACGCCGGCCGTGCGGCTGCCGTGCTCATTGCCGATCCAGGCCAGGACATGGTCGCCTTCGCGCAGGCGCCGGGCCAGCGCGGCGGCGGTCTCTTCCCGATAGCCCGGATCGCCGTCCACCAGCCGGGCCGGGTCCAGCCGGACCCGCTGATAGGAATCGGCGGCCGCCACCTGGCGCGCCGTCAGGGGCGACAGGCTGCCCGCCAGCAACAGCACGGGCCCCCGGGCCGCGGAGATGCCGTCGGCCCCGCAATCCGCCTCGCCGCCCCACTGCGTGTTCAAGGCCTCGATCACACTGCTGGGCCCGACCGCCAGTACCGGCCGCCGCGCGGCCGCCTGCGCCAGCGCCGCGCCGACCGGATCCAGATCCGCCGCCCGCGCCACGTCGAACAGGACGGCGGCCACCCCTTCGGCATCCGCGGCCCTCAGGCGCGACTGCGCCTCGGCCCCGTCCCCGGCATAGGCCCGGTAGTCCACGGACACCATGCCCTCCAGGCCCAGGCGGGTGAAATGGCGCCGCAGGTCGGCCTCGTCCATCGGCGTGACGGGATGCCGGCTCATGGTGGGGTGCCGGTCGATCCGGTGGATCTCGCCGTCGGCCGCCGCGAACAGCTGCGCGAACACGCAGTAGCGCCCGAGGCTGGGCTGGCCGCCCACGACCAGGGCCGGCCCGGTGCCGGGCACGGCCGACCGCAGGGCCTCCACGGCCACGGCGATATTGCCGGCCTGACGCGCGCTGTCAAAGGTGGAACAGACCTTGTAGTGGACGACCCGGGGTCCCAGGTCGCGGAAGAACCGGGCCACGGGCCGCAGCGCCGTGCGCATCGCCTCGGGCGCCATGGCCCGCGTCGCCCCGGCAATGCCCAGGCAGTCCAGCGGACCCGCCCGCGACATCTGCCCGGGCGTCGGCACGTCGAAAAACAGCAGGGACCGCAGGCCCGCGCGCGCGGCCGTGGCCAGCGCATCCGTGGCACCGGTGAAGTCGTCGCCATAGAACGCCAGGCGAGGCGTGCCGGCCGGACTCATCGCCGGCCGAAAAAGGACAGGGCCTGGGCCAGTTCCGGCGCCTGGCGCGCATATTCCGCCAGGGGGACGCCGGCCCGGGCCGCCGCCCAGGCCTGGCGGATGCTGGCGACCCCGGCCGCCGCGCCGCCCGGATGGGCCAGGATGCCGCCGCCCGCCATGAACAGCAGGTCATCGCGGCCGATGGCTGCCCAGGTGGCGGGCACGGTACCCGCCCATTGGCCGGAAGAAAATGCCGGCATCACGGTGTCGTCCCGTTCCTGCCCCGTCGCCAGCGGCGTGTAGCAGTCGCGGGCCGCGGCGATCACTTCTTCGTCCGGCTGGGAGAACTTTCCCTGCAGGCCGTGGACGTGCATGTGGTCCACCCCCGCCAGGCGCCACAGCGTCTGGTAGGCCTGGAAGCCGATGCCCAGCAGCGGATGGCGCGACAGCGCGCCAAAGCCGTTGCGATGCCCATGCAGGACCAGCGGCGTGTGGCGGCGCAGGGTCTGGATGGCGGAATAGCCGCAGGCATTCAGGCTGGCCATGACGCAGGTGCCGCCCTCGCGCTCGACCAGGTCGGCATGGCGCCGCATGGCATCGGTCTCGTCGGTGATGTTGAACGCCACCATGACCTGCTTGCCGGTGCGCTCGGCGTGCTCACGCACGACCCGCATCACGGCCGGGATCCGGCGCGCCAGCGGCGCGTGGTCCGGATCGGCGCATACCTCGTCATCCTTGATGAAATCCACGCCCGCCTCGCACAGGCGCCCCACCAGTTCGGCCGTCTGCTCGGCGGAGAAACCGACGTTGGGCTTGATGATGGTGCCGACCAGCGCACCGGCGGGCACGCCGGTCGCGCGGCGCGTGCCCGCGATCCCGGCCTTCGGGAAGTCGAAGCGGGCCCGGTAGGATGCCGGCAGGCGCAGCGTCTCCAGGCGCAGCCCCGTGACCTCGCCCAGGTCGTAGAGATTGCCGGCGACCGTGCTGGCGAGGGTCGGCAGGTTGGCGCCCAGGTTCGCCGTCGGGAATGCGATCTCGATCCAGGCGCGGCGCCAGGGGCCGGGCGTCCTGCGGCGCTCCAGGAAGGCATTGGGCAAGGCGGGCCGGTCGGTTTCATCCAGCAGGCGCACGTTCTCCACCGACGCGCGCGCCCGGGCGCGCAGATCGTCGGTCTCCCCCGCGACCCGGGTGAACGTGCCGCAGGACTGCTCCCCGGCCATGACCTCGGCCACGGCGGCGGGATCCAGGGGCGTCTCGATGAGATAGCCCGCCAGGATGCGTCCGTCGTTCATATCGACCCCAGGTCCGGAAACGGCCGCACGGGATCGCGGCCGTCCCAGTCGTCGGAGGCCTCGCGGATCGCCTGGAACAGGCGTCCCTTGGGGCCGGCGACCTCGGACAGCTCGATCACGGTCCCCGGATGGTATTCCGTGTCGAAATACACGAAACGGCCCCGCTCGCCGACTTCGCCGCTCATCTTCGGCCGGAAGCCCTGGGCCAGCAGCCGCTGGAGGTCGGCGTCGTAGTCCTCCGTCCAGTAGGCGACGTGCTGCAGGCCCGTGCGCCCGGCATCCTGGAAATCGCGGTACATCGACGGCACGGCGTTGCGCGTCTGGATCAGCTCCACCTGGACGAAGCCGGAATTGGCCAGCGCCACGGAATTGTGCGGTTCGTAGGCCACGCCGTCATAGTGATAGTTGACGATGGGCACGCGCGGGTTGTAGTACCAGGGGCCGACACCCAGCGTCGTGCTCCAGTAATTCATGGCCGCCTCGATGTCGGGCACCACGTAGCCCAGCTGGCGGATCTGGCCGAAGAATCGGCTCATGGTCATGCTCCCCAGAAAAAGAATCAGGAATCGAGAAAACCGATGGAAATCCAGGGAATCGCGGCCACCAGGATCAGGCCGACGATCAGGGCCGCCATATAGCCCCAGATCGGACCGACCCCTTCTTCCGGATCCACCTTCCCCACGGCGCAGGCGCCGTAATAGCCCACGCCGAACGGCGGCGAGAACAGGCCCACGCCCATCGCCAGGATGACGACCATGGAATACTGGACTTCATGGATGCCCACCGCCCGCGCGATGGGAAACATCAGCGGGCCGAACAGCACGATCGCGGGAATGCCCTCCAGCACGCTGCCCAGCACGATGAAGACCACCAGCGACAATGCCATGAAGGTGTATTTCCCGCCCGGCAGGCCCGTCATGGCGTTTGCCAGGTCGTGGGCGAAGCCGGACTGCGTCAGCGCCCAGGCCATGCCCGTCGCGCAACCGATGATGAACAGGATCGCGCCCGACAGGGTGGCGGTTTCGATGAGGATGCCGGGCAGCCGGGACACGTCGAACTGCCGGTACAGGAACAGCCCCGCCAGCACGGCATAGGCGATGCCGATGGTGGAGACCTCGGTGGCCGTGGCCACGCCTTCGACAACCGCGGCGCGGATCACGAACGGCAGGGCCAGCGCGGGCAGCGCCACCAGGAACGCGCGGCTGATCTGGCTGCGCGAGACGCGCGGCACATTGCTCAGGTCCTCGTGGCGGTAGCGCCGCCACACGATGGCGCACAGCGCCAGCCCGAGCACCAGGCCCGGCAGCATGCCGCCGGTGAACAGCGCCGAGATCGACACGCCGGTGACCGAGCCGATGGTGATCAGCACGATGGATGGCGGAATGGTCTCGGTCTGCGCGCCGGTGGTCGACAGCAGCGCGATCAGGTCCCCCGGCTTGGCGCCGCGCTTCTTCATCTCGGGCAGCAGCACCGGCGCGATCGCCGCCATGTCGGCCGTCTTCGAGCCCGAGATCCCCGACACCAGGTACATGCCGCCGATCAGCACGTAATTCAGGCCGCCGCGCACGTGGCCCAGCAGGCTGGCCAGGAACTGGACCATGGCGCGCGCCATGCCGGTCATCTCGATCAGCATGCCCAGCAGCACGAACAGGGGCACCGCCAGCAGGATCAGGTGCGACATGCCCTCGTCCAGGCGGCCGGCCAGCACCAGCATCGGCGTGCGCGTGGTCAATGCCAGGAACCCGAAGGTCGCCAGGGCAAAGGAAAATGCGATGGGTACGCCGGCAAAGACGCAGGCGCCCACGACCCCGGCGAAAAAGATCACCAGGTTGAGCTTGCCCAGCGGCATCAGCAGCGGCCCCATCAGCCAGAACGCCAGGGTCAGCGCCACGGCCGTCAGCACGGCGGGCAGCACCTTGCCGGCGGGGCCACAGGACAGGAGCCGCACCACGCACACCAGCAGCATCATCAGCGTGCCCACCGGCAGGGCGGCGGCCCGCCAGGCATTGCTGATTTCCAGCGCCGGCGTCACGATGACGGCTTCCTCGACCGCATATTCCCAGGCCGGCATGAGCAGCAGCACCAGGAAGACCAGCGCGGCGGCCAGGGCAAAGGCATCCAGGAAGGCCTGCGTCGGCGGCGCGCACCGGGACATCAGGGCCGTCATGCGCATGTGGGCGCCACGCCGCAGGGCGATCACGGCCCCCAGCATCGAGAGCCACAGGAACAGAATGGACGCCAGCTCGTCGGTCCAGACGATGGGCTCATGAAACACGTAGCGCGCCACGACGCCCGACAGCAGGACGCCGACCTCGGCCAGCACCAGCAACATCGCCGGCCATTCGGACACGATGCCCAGGGCGCGGTCCATCCAGGCGAGCGCGCCCGCGGCGGCCGATGCGCCGGCCGGCTCCACCGCGCCCGCCCCGTCGGAGACGCCCGGCTCCCAGGGAGCCGGACCATCATGGCGCGCCATCATCAGGACACCTTGCCGACGGATGCCTCCAGCAGCGCCCAGGCTTCTTCACCGAACTTCTGCTTCCATTCGGCGTAGAAGCCGGCCTTGCGCAGCTGCTCGCGGAAGCTCTGCGCGTCGGCGGCGTTGAACTGCAGACCGGTGGCCGCCAGCTTGTCCTGCAGCGTGGTGTTGAGCTTGGCCAGATCGGCGCGCTGCTGCAGGCCGGCCTCGTTGAAGGCGCGGGTATAGATGGCTTTCAGGTCGTCGGGCAGGCCGCGCCAGGCGCGGCCGTTGATCACCATGTGGTAGCCGTCCCAGCTATGGTTGGTCAGCGAGCAGTATTTCTGTACCTCGTACAGCTTGGCGGTCTCGACGATGGCCAGCGGATTTTCCTGGGCATCGACGACCTTGGTCTGCAGGGCGGAATAGACCTCGCTGAACTGCAGGCTGGTCGGCGAGGCGGACAAGGCCTTGAACAGCGAAATCCCCATGGGGCTGACCGGCACCCGGATCTTCATCCCGTCCAGGTCGGCCGCGGTGGCCACCGGCCGCGTGCTGGTGGTGATCTGGCGAAAACCGTTGTCCCACATCTTGTCCAGCGTGTGCAGCCCGACCTTGGCAAAGGCCGCGCGGATGCTGTTGCCCAGGTCGCCATCGACCGTCTTCCAGACTTCCTGGTCGTTCGCGAACGCAAAGCCGATCGCGGTGATCGCGCTGATGGGCGCCAGGGTGGCGATCACCATGGTGCCGGCATTGAACATCTCGATCCCGCCGCTGCGGACCTGGGCCAGCATGTCGGTGTCCCCGCCCAGCTGGTTGTTGGGAAACACCTTGACCGCCATCCGGCCCTTGCTTTCCTCGGCGACGCGCGCGGCCGCCTCCAGGGCGCGGATGTTCAGCGGGTGACTGGTGGGCAGGTTGTTGCCGAACTTGAACTCGTATTCGGGCGCGGCGGCGCCGGCCAGCCGGGGCAGGCCGATCATCGAGGCGGCGAGCGGCAGGCCCGCCAGGGCGCGCAGCGCGCTGCGACGCGTGAAGGTCTTGGATTGAGTCATGGCTTCGTCTCCTGTGGTTTTGTATCGGGTGCCGGCTGTGCCGCCGGCCATGTTGAAAAACGTCCGGGCGAGTCGTGCCCGCCCGGCGCGAGGTCAGTTGCAGCGCGCGTGCAGGCCGCCGTCCACGAAAAGCTCCACGCCATTGATGTAGCGGGCCTCGTCCGAGGCCAGAAACACCGCCGCGTGCGCCACGTCCCAGCCATCCCCCATCCGTCCGGTGGGCGACAGGCGGTTGCGGGCCGCCACCATTTCGTCCGTATCCTGATAGAAGCCGGCGATCTGCTGGTAGATGTGCGGCGTGTCCATGACGCCGGGCAGGATGCAGTTTGCCCGGATCCCCTTGGCGGCATACTGCAGGGCGACGCTCTGGGTCAGGGAATTGACGGCACCCTTGGATGCCGCATACGCGCAATAGGCATAACCCGCCCAGCGCACGCCGCCCAGCGCGCCGATGTTGACGATGGCGCCGCGGCCGCGTGCTTCCATGTGCGGCAGCACCGCCTTGCACGTCAGGAACATGCTCTTGACGTTGACCGCCATGACGCGGTCCCAGTCGTCTTCGCCGGTCTCGACCGGTCCGCCCTGGGACGTGATCCCGACATTATTGTGCAGAACGTCGATCTGGCCATAATGGCGCAGCGCCTGGTCCACGACCTGCCCGATCTGGCCGGAATCGACCACGTCGGCCTGCAGGCCCACGGCCTCGCCGCCCTCGTCCCGGATCAGGCCGCTGGTCGCCTCGGCCGCCTGCAGCGTGCGGTCCACCGCGACGACCCTGGCGCCCGCGCGGGCATAGGCGACGGCGGCCGCCTTGCCGTTGCCCCAGCCTTCGCCGATCGATCCCGCGCCGAATACCAGCGCCACGCGTCCTGCCAACCTGCCTTGTGTCTCCATCCTGCTTTCCTTGTCCGGGGCCCGGACCTCATCCGCCGGGCTTTGCCTAGGATAGGGGCATCCCCCGTCAAACAGAAAGCCGGTTTTTTGATGTGTTTTGAGGTACCCATCAAAAGATGCGGTACTGTAGCGCATGCAAACGGACTGACTCCAGGAGCCGCCCTCATGTCCCCTCCACTGCCCACCATGCTGGACATCGCCCGGCTGGCCGGCGTCTCGCCCGCCACGGTGGACCGCGTCCTGCATCACCGCCCGGGCGTGCGGCACGCCACACTGCAGCGCGTCATGAAGGCCGCCGCCGAGCTGGAATACCTGCCCCAGGCGGAACTGTACGCAGCCATGGCGCCGCCGCCCATGCGGCTGCTGTTCATCCTGCCGAACCGCAGCAGCCGCTTCCTGCAGATGCTGGGGGAATGGGTGCGGCATTCCCAGGAGCACTGGGCGCCCTTCAACGTCAGCTGCCGGGTCGCGCCGGTGGAAAGCTTCGATCCCGAGGCCTTGACCCGCATCCTGCTGCGGCGCGGCCGGCAAAGCGACGGCGTGGCCTTCATCGCCCTGGAGCATCCCAAAGTGCGAAACGCGGTGGCCGAACTGGCCGACCGCGGCATTCCCAGCGTCACGCTGGTCTCGGACCTGTCGCATTCGCGCCGCAGCGCCTACGTGGGGCTCGACAACCGGGCGGCGGGCCGCACCGCCGCCCACCTCATCGCCCGTTTCGTCGGGCCGTCGAGACCGGCCAAGATCGCCCTGATCGCCGGTTCGCTCAGCTACCGCGCGCACGAAGAGCGCGAAGCCGGATTCCTGCACCTGTTCGCCGAATACTATCCGCACATGCGCGTGCTGGGACTGCGCGAAGGCTACGACGACCCCCGCGCCAACTACCGCCAGACCATCGCGCTGCTGAAGGAGCATCCCGACCTGGCCGCCATCTACAACATCGGCGGCGGCGCGGAAGGCATCGGGCAGGCCCTGAAGGAACGCCGCCGCGAGCACGACGTCGTCTTCATCGGCCACGGCCTGACGCCCGACACCCGCGCCCTGCTGATCGACGGCGGAATGGACGCCATCATCAACCAGACGCCCCTGGCCACCATCCTGAACAGCATCCGCATCTTCACCAACCTGCGCGAGCACCGCAGCGTGCTGTCCGGCGTCGAGGCGACGCGCATGGACGTGATCTTCCGGGAGAACCTGCCATAGGGCCGCGCCGGCCGGCCCCGCACTTCGGCTGGAGCATGCCGAAATCCGTGTACACGCAGAATCTGCATTAGGGGCTGAAACCACATCGACAACAATTGAGCGAAAATGGCCTAATCTCTCCCCAGCCATCAAATCTCGCAGGAGCCAAGACCCGTGCAGCTTTACTCAGGCACATCCCGTGATTTCATCACTGACGCCACCCGGAATGGAATCGCTTCACGGCTTCAACGAGCGTTCCTGGATGCATTCCACTACAAACCGTCAATTCAGGAGGTGCAGTCTTGGCAGAACTCCTTGCTCCACATGGCAGTGACTCTGGACCACGGCTCTTTGATGGATCACGGTGTGCTGCTGGAATACCAGTTGCCGCTCTCCAGCAGGCGATTGGATTGCATGGTTACCGGGACGAACCGCGAAGGCGCCTCTCACTCTGTCATCGTCGAGCTGAAGCAATGGAGCCAAGTTGAAGAATCCAATGCGGATGGCTGCGTCACCACCTGGGTTGCTGGTCGGAAGAGGGACATTCTGCATCCGTCCCGCCAAGTAGGGCAGTATGAGGAGTATCTGAGGGATATGAACTCCGCATTTTTAGAAGGCGGAATCGGGCTGCACTCGTGCGCGTATCTGCATAATCTCTGTTATGACGCGGACAGCGAAATTTACTCCCCCCGGCACGCCGACACGCTGAAACGTTACCCGGCATTTTCCAGCGACCAGCAAGAAAACCTGATCCAGTACCTGAACGAGTACCTGGCGGCGGGTCGAGGAGAGGCCGTCCTTGATCGGATCATTAAAGGCCGCTATGCGCCCAGCAAGAAACTGCTGGAACACACTGCTCAAGTTGTCAGGAACCAAAAATCCTACGTATTGCTGGATACCCAGCAGGTCGTCTTCGCGAAAGTACTCGCCGTAGCGCGCGAACGCGCCTCCGCAAAGCGGAAGAAAAAGACGGTAGTCATCGTCCACGGTGGCCCCGGGACGGGTAAATCCGTCATTGCTCTCCATCTTCTGGGACAGTTGTCAGAACTGGGCCTTAACGTCATGCACCTTACCGGCTCCAAAGCGTTCACGGAGAACATGCGCAAGCTGGTGGGAAGCAAGGCTGCGGCTCAATTCAGCTATTTCAATCTCAACAAGAAAGGTGATATCCCGGGCAATCAGCTGGACGCGCTTGTGCTCGATGAGGCGCACCGTATACGGACCAATAGCCGGGATCAGTTCATGAAACGGTCCGATTGGTCCGGCATGCCCCAGATTGACGAACTGATCCACATCGCCCGGGTCAGCGCATTCTTCATCGACGATCGACAGGTCGTACGCCCAGGAGAGGTCGGCAGCGCATCACTGATCCGAGAAGCAGCGACAAAATTCAACGCAAATCTCATTGAGTACGAGCTTGATGCACAGTTCCGCTGCAGCGGGTCCGACGGCTTCATCAATTGGATCGACAACACCCTGGAAGTCCAACGGACCGCCAATGTACTCTGGAACAAAAGCGATTCCTATGATTTCCGCATCATCGACTCCGCCGGAGAGCTCGAGCGTCTGATTCGGGAACGGGCGAACAGGGGCAGTGCCCGTCTGGTCGCAGGATTCTGCTGGCCCTGGTCACAACCTCGGACGGATGGCACCTTACTCGATGACGTCTGTATTGATGATTGGTCCATGCCCTGGAATGCACGGCCAGATGCTGGCAGGCTGGCCAAAGGCGTTCCCAAGTCTCATTTCTGGGCATCCGATCCGGGCGGTATCAATCAGGTCGGGTGCGTCTATACAGCCCAAGGATTCGAGTTCGATTATGTCGGAGTCATTGTCGGACGAGATTTGCGCTATGACCTTGATCGCAACGAGTGGGTTGGACACCCCGAATGCTCACACGACAAGAAAGTAAAAAGCAGCAAGGGCAGCTTCCTAGAGCTTGTGAAAAACACATATAGAGTGCTGTTCACACGAGGTATCAAAGGATGCTATGTCTATTTCGCGGACGAAGACACCCGGCGATTCTTCCAGAGCCGAATGGAGTAAGCCACATGAGCAAGCTGCAAAGACTCATCGACACCCAAGCCCTTGAAATCGCGCTGCAGAAATTCGCGAATGAACGAGACTGGAATCAATACCACTCTCCCAAGAATCTCGCGATGGCGCTGACGGGTGAAGTCGGCGAGCTGGTCGAGATATTCCAATGGCTGACAGAAGAACAGTCATACCAGGTGGCAGAGGCATCCCAGACAGCGCTGGCTGTGCGCGACGAGATCGCGGATGTCGCCTTGTACCTCGTTCGCTTGGCCTCGGTCTTGAACATTGATCTGAATGAGGCCATCATGAACAAGATGGCCCGCAACGGAATCAAGTACCCGGCTGGCGACTCCACGCCAAAGCGCTCCTGATCCGAGCAATCAGGCGGCCGGGCAGCCGCTGTGAAAACGAAATTGCGGATCCGGCGACTCGATCAGGACGCGTTCCACCTCGCGGATGCGGGCGACGGACCGATCCACGTCGGCGGCCGCGCCGAAGCGGTACGCAAAGCGCAGGTAACCCTGGTAATGGCGGCTTTCGGACTGCAGCAGCCCGCCGTAGAAGGCCGCGAGCTCTTCGTCCAGATGCGGCGCCAGCGCCCCGAACCGTTCGCAGGAACGGGCCTCGATGAAGGCGCCGACCACCAGCGTATCCACCAGTTTCGCCGGCTCGTGGGTCCGCACCGCGGCCCGCATGCCCGAGGCATAGCGGCTGGCGGTCAGCGGCCGTAGCGCGATGCCGCGCCGCTTCAGAATGCGCAGCACCTGCTCGTGATGCACGAGTTCTTCACGGGCGAGCTTGGACAAGGCCAACGACAGCTCGGCATCCTGCCCGTAGCGCGCGATCAGGCTCATGGCGGTGGCCGCCGCCTTCAGCTCGCAATTGCGGTGGTCCAGCAGCAGGATGTCCTGCTGGGCCAGGGCCACCTGGATCCAGGCGGCAGGGGTGGGACAGGCGAGGAAGTCCGCGGGGCTGTCGTTGTCAGAGGCGGTCACAGTGTGCATCCATCCGCTTGAGGCGGGTCGCCCTCTCAGTGCGCGCTCAATCTGCTCGATACTGGGCAGACTACGTTGCAGGGCAGTCCGGGTGCGGACGCTCGGTGATCTGTCGGCGCGCGCGTTCGTCAGGGCGCCAAAGCCCTCGGCAATTTCTGCAAATAGATCGCGTTTTTTCAAAGCTTGAAGAAGCCCATATCGTTTCCGCCAGAGGGTCGGATGACACATCTGCTAGACAGCATCGAGAGAATGGCCCGCATTCGCCAGCAGACCGCGCGCTTTCTCCAGGTCGCCTGATTTCACAAGCATGTGATCTCCATCGAAGGTGGAAACCACAAAAATCCCGATACCGTGGGTCGATAAAGGCTCGATCACGGACAGCACGATACCGGTTTCATCAAAGGCGAATGGACCCCGGAATTTGAAGCAGGACCAACCGCCATCCAACTGGACATCCCGGGGGATGCGATCTTGCCGGCAGACGATGGAAAGCTCGTCGTCGGTACGGCTGATACTGACGAATCCCTCACCATCGGCCCACGCCGGAACAGGATCGGAAGGGCGCAGCCGAGCCACCCCGTATACATCGTTCAAAAGCCGCAATTTCACGTGAGGCGCCATTTGGGTTTGCAGTCCTGAAAATCCGAGGGCAAAAACGGGCTATGACAGACGCTCACGGTGGCGCAGCGCGCAGATGCGCTCGGGCGGCACGGCTTGCGCCACCGTCAGGGGGCTATCGTCGAACTCAAGCAAGATCTGCGTGTCGATGGCGCCGACTTCATGCAAGGCCTCCATCGTCTCGTGGATGGCCGCGTAGGCTTCACTCCGGTATTTTTTCGCCATGATCGTGTACCTCCGTAAATTGCCCCTTACCGATCAATTCGGTTAAGAGCACGGCCAACAGGATCAGCACATGCTCAGATTCGCCTGTAAATCAAAGCGGACGACTTTACCGGCCCGCTGCCCATCCCCACAGCCAGAAGGACAAGGTAAGAGTGCCAGCGATGCGGAATTCCATGTGTCAACCTCTGTTCACATCAACAACATTGACTTGCCATTCCTTACACAGCTTGCGGAATGAGCGGCTGTTGTCAAACGCCTGTTGCAGATCGAAGTGCGCTGTGAAAGCGGGTTGATCCAATACCTCACTATAATTCCCACCTTCCATATTCCGGCGTAACCAGCCTTTCGCGTCTCGCGGCGCCTCTGCATCGACGCAGATCTCATCCGGACATCGAAATCCCCGACGCCCATCCAGTGAACGAGACGCCGCGATAAACCAGGCTTCGTATTCGCGCTTAGCTAACACCACCGACAAGCGCCGGTGCGGCACATGCTGCCTCGCCCGCTGATAAACCCCCGCCGCCAGAGTGACTGGACAGTCATCATCAGCGTCCAACACCACCAAAACCCATCCCCCCTCACCACACTTGGCTGCCGCCAGAAGCAGCTGCTTCCGGAACTCATCTTCACGCCTGAGGAAGCGATCTCGATGCACGCGAATGGGCTGCAGTGGCTGCGCATAGTCTGGTCCAGGGCGCCAATCGTTCAGGCGGCGCAGTAATACTGGCAAGGCAGCTACCTCGCCATCTCCTTCTACAATGCTAGCAATAGGAATCATGCAAAATCCGTCTCGCTGAAAAGGTCTCCAGAAGCTGCCTTATCCTGCTGTTCTATACTGGCACGATCAGGCTCTAATTGGTTCATACGCAACAGTTCACCAGCGGAGAACAGATGATCTCTCATAACTTGGCGTGAGCCTTCATCTAGCGGCGCAACCTTGGTTTCCCCCGCTTCTGAAACCACTGCCAGCACAGCGTCGGCGTCGATGCTACGGTCGTCCAACAGATCTGGACTGTGACTGGTTACCAAGATTTGCGTGGTTTCGGAAGCGCGCACCAACGCCTCGCGTAACGCAGCGCTGGCAGCCGGATGCAGGGCGGTTTCAGGCTCTTCGATGCCGATCAACGTCGGCGAATAGTCCACGTTACCCTGTAATAGCGCAGCCAAAACACCCAATGCACGTAGAGTCCCATCGGACATGTTCTGAGCAAGGAAACGCCAGGGATGTTTGGAACCTGCCATGTCTTGTCGAAATTCCAACGTTTCCATAGGCCCAATGGGCTTGCGCTCCACCCCATGTACCATCGGCGCTACAGAGTGCAAATATTCCTGGATCAGACTCATCTGTGCAGGCGCTACTTTCTCTAAATGTCCAATCACACTGGCAATATTCTCCCCAGCTGGCCGCAGCAGTCGTCCATCTTGTGGCTTCTGCAATTCGCGCATCAATTTTGGATTGAGGTTATAGAAGCCCATCGCTGTCAACGCATCGAACACTGGACGGAAATCCGTCAATCCAGACGCCACCACTAAGGCCAACCTGTCGGCGGTGACCGACGGGAAAGTGGTTTCACTACTATCACGAAGCTTGCCTTTTTCGATACGAAAAAATGGTCCCTTGCCTATACCAGCAACAACGCACTCCTCCCGCTGTACTTCGTAGCCGCCATTCTTCAGCGCCCCAATAACGAAGCCATAGCGTCCAGCCTGGCCACCCTGCATGACAAATTCGATACGAAGCGCGAAATGCGTAGGATGACCTCCGCTGCGTCGGCGCACCTCGTTGATGCCGCCCCGTTCGTTCAGTGCGCTATCCAGCGAATTAGAAAGCGCGTCGCGCACAAAATGCAGCGCATCCATGAAATTGCTCTTGCCTGCACCGTTATGCCCGACCAGATAGGTCAATGGGCGCAAACTCACGTCGCAGTAACCAATGCTCTTGTAGTTGCGCAAGGCGACACGGCTAATAAAAGGAGGCTGTGTCATACGTTTATCTCCGCGTTAGACGTTGAACACCTCAGACATTGAACAGAAAGTTCATCACGTCCCCGTCCTTCACCACATAGTCCTTTCCTTCCGCCCGCATCTTCCCGGCCTCCTTGGCGCCCTGCTCGCCCTTGCAGGCGATGAAGTCGTCGAAGCCGATGGTCTGGGCGCGGATGAAGCCGCGCTCGAAATCCGTGTGGATGACGCCGGCGGCCTGCGGGGCGGTGGCGCCCACGGGGATGGTCCAGGCGCGGACTTCCTTGACGCCGGCTGTGAAGTAGGTCTGCAGGCCCAGCAGCTGGTAGCCGGCGCGGATGACGCGGTCCAGGCCGGGTTCGCTCATGCCCATGTCTTCCAGGAAGACGGTCTTGTCGGCGTCGTCCAGGTCGGCGATCTCGGCCTCGATGGCGGCGCACACGGCCACCACGGGGGCGTTCTCGGCGGCGGCGTAGTCCTGCACGGCCTTCAGGTGGGGGTTGTTTTCGAAGCCGTCGTCGCGCACGTTGGCGACGTACATGGCGCGCTTGGCGGTGATGAAGCAGTAGCCGCGGATGGCGGCCTGGTCTTCCTCGTCCAGGCCGAGGCTGCGCACGGACTTGCCGGCATCCAGGGCGGCGACGATGCGTTCCAGCAGGGCCACCAGGCGGATGGCCTCCTTGTCGCCGGAATTGGCCAGCTTGCGGTTCTTCTGCAGGATCTTGTCGGCGGTGGCCAGGTCGGCCAGGGCGAGCTCGGTATTGATGACCTCGATGTCGGACACCGGATCGACGCGGCCGGCCACGTGGACGACGTTCTCGTCCTCGAAGCAGCGCACCACGTGGACGATGGCGTCGGTCTCGCGGATGTTGGCCAGGAACTGGTTGCCCAGGCCCTCGCCCTTGGACGCGCCCGCCACCAGGCCGGCAATGTCCACGAACTCGACCACAGCGGGCACGATGCGTTCGGGCTTGACGATGGCCGCCAGCTGCGCGAGGCGCGGATCAGGCACCTCGACCACGCCCACGTTCGGTTCGATGGTGCAGAAAGGATAGTTTTCCGCCGCAATGCCGGCCTTGGTCAGGGCGTTGAACAGAGTGGATTTGCCGACGTTGGGCAGGCCAACGATGCCGCATTGCAGTGCCATGGGGATCCTGAAGGAAAAAGAAGGATGGAAATCAAGGCGCTATTGTAGCCCGGCCGCCCGGCCGGCACGGGGCCCGCGGCTGAGCGGATGTCCGTTCATCCACGCAACCCCGGCGGCACGAGCCCGGTCCGGTCAATACGCCGCCAGCTGCGGCGCGAAATGCAGCACCAGGCCGATCAGCAGCAGCGGGCCGCCGTTGAAGATCGCATGCAGCGCCATGGAGGCGCCGATGCCGCGCTTGACCCGGATCCAGCCCAGGACCAGGCCGGTAACCCATTGCGGCAGGACCAGCAGGGGCAGCAGCACCAGGTTCATGGACGTCATGCGGAAGTTGTACAGGTGCACGGCCGCGAAGGCCAGCGCGGCGGCATGGAACAGCCAGGGGTAGTAGCGGCGCGTCCGGCGGCGCCAAGGCCAGGATGCGGCCCAGCCGCGATGCCAGCGGTGGTCCGGGGGATACCACAGCGGCGCCAGCGACAGCAGCAGCGCCGCCGTGGCTATCAGGATCGAGACGGGGCCCGGGCCCTGCGCCAGGATCGCGGCCATCAGGGGCACGAACCACCAGAGCATGGCGGGACGGCGCAAGGCGTAGCGGAAGGTCAGCTCCTCGACGACCGGCGCCCAGATCAGGGCGGTCATCCAGGGCAGGTTGTGGATGTCCAGGCGGTGCTGGGCGCCGCTGGCCTCGGCGGCCGACAGCGCCAGCGGCGCAAAGACGAAAATGTTCACCGTCCACAGCAGCACGGCCCAGTGCAGCAGGCGCCACCAGGGCGCATGCGTGCGGAAGTCCGCCGCGGTGGCGGCGCCGGCGGCCCGGCCGGCCAGGCGAGGGCCCGGCCTGGGCCGGGCGGCAAAACGCAGGAAATCGACGATCTCCGCGCCCATCGTCGGCAGGCCGGCGGGGCGGCGCAAGCCGGGCACCATCATGCAGATCCTTGCAAATCAACCCCAGGCATCATGCCAGCACAGGCGGGAGTTCTGCCAGGGGAACTTTCCCGGATATGCCGGCGCCGGCGCGGCCTCAGGCATGGTTGCCCTGGTGCAGGCGCTCAGTGACGCGGTCGAAGGACCCGTCCAGCAGGGCCGGCAGCTCGACGCGGCAGCGGCGGATGACCTCGTCGATGCCGGGCATGTCCTCCTGGCGCGGGGGATGCAGCACGAAATTGATCACGGACTGGGCCAGCCCCAGGCTGCGGGGATGACCGATGCCGATGCGCAGCCGCCAGAATTTAGGCGTGCCCAGGGCGGCCTGGATGTCGCGCAGCCCGTTGTGGCCGGCATGGCCGCCGCCGAATTTCAGCTTGACCGCGCCCGGCAGCAGGTCCATTTCATCGTGCAGGACCAGGATCTCCTCGGGCTGCAGCTTGTAGAAGCGGGCCAGGGCGCCGACCGCCTGGCCGGACTTGTTCATGAAGGTGATGGGCTTGGCCAGGACCACCGCCTGCCCGGCGTGGCGCGCGCGCGCCACCCAGGAGAAGAAGGCCTTGTCCAGCGTGAAGCCGGCATGCAGGTCGTCGGCGAAATGGTCGGCCAGCCAGAAGCCGGCGTTGTGGCGGGTAGTCTCGTATTCGGGGCCGGGGTTGCCCAGACCCACGATGAGACGGATGGGCGCGGTCATTGCGTGGCGGTCGGAAAGTAAGCGGAGGTCGAAAGGGGTCCCATGATACGACAAACCCCCGCCGATCCGGAGACGGGCGGGGGTCTGGGGAAACCCGGCCCGCCGCGGGAGAGCCCGCGGCGGGCCGGGTCCGGCAGACCGGATTACTCGGCGGCCGGGGTTTCCGCGGCGTCGCCGGCATCGGCGGCCGTCGTGCCCTTGGGCGCGGTGGCCTGGGCCAGCAGCGGGTTCACGTCCTCGCCGTGCGGCACGAACTTCACGCCGATCGGCAGGGTGATGTCGGACAGGTGCAGGCGGGCGTTGCCGATCAGGTTGCCCAGGTCGACCTCGATGAACTGCGGCAGGTTGGCCGGCAGGCAGGTGATGTCGAGTTCGGCGGGGCCGTGGGTGACGACCTGGCCGGCGAGCTTGACGGCCGGGCTCTGGTCGGCGTTCAGGTAGTGCACCGGGACCTTGGTGGTGACGGCCTGCGAGGCGTCCACGCGCTGGAAGTCCACGTGCAGGACCAGCGGCTTGTACGAGTGCCATTGCACGGCGCGCACCAGCACGGGCTCGGTCTTGCCGTCCAGGACCATGTCCAGGATGGAAGCGTGGAACTCTTCCTTGTTCAGGGCGTGATAGATCTCGTTGTGGTCGAGCTCGATGTTGGCCGGGGCGGACTTGCCACCGTAGACGATGGCGGGCACCCGACCGGCGCGGCGCAGGCGGCGGCTCGCACTCGAACCCTGGACGCTACGCGAAGTGGCGGTGAATTTCATGGAAGACTCCAAAATACGGGGCCCGGGGGCCCCAACGGTACATGCAGCCGGAGCTGCGACATATCCCCCGCCGCGACCAGCGGGGAATCAAGAATCAATCAGCGAACAGCGAACTGACCGACTCGGCCGTCGCGATGCGCAGGATGGTTTCGCCCAGCAGCGAGGCGCAGGACAGCTGGCGGATCTTCGAGCACTGGCGCGCGGTCTCGGACAGCGGGATGGTGTCGGTGACGACGACCTCGTCCAGCGCGGATTCCTGGATGCGCTTGACGGCCTCGCCCGACAGCACCGGGTGGGTGCAATAGGCATAGACGGAGCCGGCGCCGCGGTCCTTCAGCGCCTGCGCCGCCTTGCACAGCGTGCCGGCGGTGTCGACCATGTCGTCCATGATCAGGCAGGTGCGGCCGTTGACGTCGCCGATGATGTTCATGACCTCCGACACGTTGGCGCGCGGACGGCGCTTGTCGATGATGGCCAGGTCGGATTCCAGCTGCTTGGCCAGGGCGCGCGCGCGCACCACGCCGCCGATGTCGGGCGACACCACCACCAGGTTCTGGAAATTGCGGCTCCAGATGTCGCCCAGCAGGATGGGGCCGGCGTAGATGTTGTCGACCGGGATGTCGAAGAAGCCCTGGATCTGGTCGGCATGCAGGTCCATCATCATGACGCGGTCCACACCGACGGACTGCAGCATGTTGGCCACGACCTTGGCCGAGATCGACACGCGGGCCGAGCGCGGCCGGCGGTCCTGGCGGGCATAGCCGAAATACGGGATGGCGGCGGTGATGTTGCGGGCCGAGGCGCGGCGCAGGGCATCGACCATCACCATGATTTCCATGAGATTGTCGTTGGTGGGCGCGCAGGTGGGCTGCAGCACGAAGACGTCCTTGCCGCGGACATTTTCATTGATCTCGACCATGACCTCGCCGTCGGAGAAACGGCCGACGGTCATTTTTCCCAGGGACATGTCAAGATGATTCACTACATCGACCGCCAGCCGAGGATTGGCCGTGCCGGTAAAAATCATGAATCTGTCTTGTGCCATGGTATCGAACCAATGTTGTCAAATGACAAGGCTGTTGACCAGTGCCCCGGTGGGACCGACTCAACAGCCTGGAATGCGGTATGCAATGGAAGTGTGGCTGGGGAAGAAGGATTCGAACCTTCGCATGCCGGAATCAAAATCCGGTGCCTTAACCAGCTTGGCGATTCCCCAACGGTGTCAATCCATCACCCAATCCTTCAGTGGATGATCATCCAGACCCTGGCAGATCCAGGTGTCCTCGATGACCACATCGGGCAGGTCATGTATTTTACCGATTATCAGGTCCTGCTGCATCCGGGCCTGCCGGACATCAGTAAAACCCGCAAACAGACACGAGCCCGATCCGGTGACCCTGGCGTCCAGCCCCGCCCCGCGCATCGCGCCCAGTATCCGGGCAAGCATCGGGTGGTGCCGGCACACGACGGGTTCCAGATCGTTGCGGCCAAAAAGGCCGCTGTGTCGTGATTGCCAATCAGCAAAGACCGAGATTTTTACCGATTCCGTATTTCTTGTCAAATCAGGATCGCCAAAGACGGCGGCGGTCTGCGCATGCACGCGGGGCCGCACGATCCAGTACGCCCGCGGCGGCAGGTCGACCGCCGCCAGGTCCTCGCCGATGCCCTGGGCGAAGGCCGGCCGACCGAAGACGAAGACGGGGACGTCGGCCCCCAGCGGCACGGCCAGCCGCAGCAGTTCCGCGCGGCGCAGGCCGGTGCCCCACAGGCGGTTGAGGGCGATCAGCGTCGTGGCCGCGTCGCTGGAGCCGCCGCCCAGGCCGCCGCCGGCGGGGATGCGCTTGCGGTACGCGATGCGCGCGCCGTGGCGGGTGCCGGTCGCCTGCTGCAGCGAACGCGCCGCCCGCAGGACCAGGTCCTGGTCGGCGGGCAGGCCCGCCAGGCCGTCGCCCTCGCGGACGATGCGGCCGTCGGAAGTGCGTTCGAAATCGAGCTGGTCCCGCAGGTCGACGAAGCGGAACACGGTCTGCAGGAGATGGTAGCCGTCCGGCCGCCGCCCCGTGACGTGCAGGAACAGGTTCAGCTTGGCGGGCGCCGGGACATCGTACAGGCGGGCCGGCGGCAATGCGCCGGCCGCTGCGCCCGGCGCGCGCGCCGGGCCGGGACGGCCGCCCGGCATCATCGATCCATGACGAGCTGCAGGCGCCATTGTCCCTGCGCATCCTGACGGGACAGGCGCACGCGCAGCGGGCCCTGGTCGTCATAGGAAGACAGGCGCACGTCCCAGCCGTCCTGGCGCAGGGCCGTCAGGCGGCCCTGGCCGTCGCGCCGCACCTGCCCGGCGTCGTGGCCGGGTTCGGCCTCGCCCCGGATCCAGGACCGCAGCCCCGAGACCGGCATGGGATGGCCCCACACCTGCGTCAGCAGGGCATCGGGCGAAGGCGCGGATTCCCGGCTGCCGTCGGCGCGCTCCAGTACCGAGTCATGGTCCGTGACGCGGATCCTGGCCAGCACGCTGCCCAGCGGATTGCTGAGATCCAGGCGCAGCGTGCGCCCATCGTCGCGCCAGGAAAATCCGCCCTGCGCGGCATAGGGCGGCTGCGCCACGGGCTGCAGGTTGACGGCGAACCGGCCGACGCGATCAAAGGCCGGCCCCTGGCCCTGGATATGGGCGGGCGCGGCGCAGCCCGCCAGCCAGCCGGCCACGGCGATGGCCGCCAGCAGGCGCGCCGTCCGGGTCCAGAGGCGCGCCGTCATGGCAGGGTGACCTTCAGGCGGCGCAGGGTTGCCTTCAGCGCCTCGTTGTCCGGATCGGTCTTCAGGCCCTCGGCCCAGATGCGCCTGGCTTCTTCCCGGCGCTTGAGCATCCACAGGGTCTCGCCCAGGTGGGCGGCGACGTCGGCCGCCGGCAACTGGTCGTAGGACCGGCGCAGGTACTCCAGCGCCCCCTGGTAGTCGTGCGTGCGAAACAGGTACCAGCCGACGCTGTCCAGGATGTAGGCGTTGTCGGGATCGAGGTCCAGCGCGCGCTCGAGCAGGCCGCGGGCCTCCGTCAGGTTGCGGTTGTCCTCGACGTAGGTGTAGCCCAGCGAGTTGTAGGCGTTGGCATTGTCCGGATCCAGCTCGATGACACGCCGCATCAGCGTCTCGAACTCGGCGGTCTTGCCCTGCTGGTGCAGCAGCATGCCGAGCTCGTACTTGATTTCCGGCGTATCGGGCATTTCGAGGTCGGCCGCCTTGAGGCTTTCCACCGCCTCGTCCGTGCGCCCGGCGTCCCGGTAGATGGATGCCAGCGTCAGCCGCACCACCGCCCGTTCGCGCCGGTCGGCGGGCTTGATGGCATCCAGGGTGGCCCGCGCCCTGGACAGGTCGCCCAGCTTGCCGTAGAGCACGGCCACGTGGGTCTGGGACTGGAAGCGCAGGCTGGGTTCGTCGATCAGGCGCAACTGCCGGATGGCCTCCGTCAGGTCGCCCTGGCGCTCGGCGATCTGCACGAGCAGCAGGCGGGCGTCGGAGACGTCGGCCTGCGCATTGGTGGCGTCGTCCGCCACGGCCTGGCGGCGCTGCTGCTGGATGGTGATGTACTGGCCCAGCAGGAGCTTGGCGGCCTCATAGCGGCCGGCCCGCGCATTGACCTCGGCCTCGGTATACAGCAGGTCGAAATCCTCGGGGGCCTGCTTGCGCATCGACGCGAGCAGGCGCAGGGCTTCGTCGAACTGGCCCTGGGCCGTCAGCCGGCTGACCAGCAGGAGCTGCAGGGGCCGCTGGTTCGGGTGCTTTGCCAGATAGGCGTAGGTATCCCCGATCGCCTGGCGCGGCTCGACGCGCAGGCCGTACTCCAGCACCCGCTGGGCGGCGTCGGGTGAATCGGGATCCAGCGCCTGGCCCCGGTAGGCCTCGTCCACCGCGCGGCGCGGCTCGCCGGCCGCCCAGGCGGCATCGGCCAGCGCCAGGTGCGCCAGCCCCGAGGTCTCCAGGACCCCCGCGAGCGCCTTGTCCAGCACATCCAGCGCCAGGCGCTTGTCGGTCATCTTGGACACGATGCCGGCGGCCTGGACGACCGCCTGGTCCTTGTCCTCGGCCGCCTCGATGCGCCGCGCCAGGGTCCGGGCCAGGCCGTCGGTCTGTCCGCTGGAGGCCGACAGCGCGAGCGACGCGGCGACCGCCTCGGGATTGTCGGGATCGAGCCGGGCCCATTCGCGGGCGGACTGCAGGGCCAGAGGGAGGTTGCGGCCGGTCATGGCCATCTGGAAGGCGCGCTGTCCCAGACGGGGATCGAGCGTGTCGCGCGCCACGCCGAGCAGCTCCTGCGCCGCGTCGTCGTACTGGCCCTGCTGGGCGGAGAGCTCGGCGACCAGGATGCGATACAGGAGTTCCGGTGTCAGGGTGACGGCGGGGGGCTCGCCGGGCCGCAGGCGAATGGTCTCCACCGAATCCGCCGGAACGGGCGCGGGCGGCGCGGCAGCCCAGGCCGGCTCGTGCGCGGCGGCCAACGCCAGCACCACGGGCATTACGGAGGCGGAGATTCTCATCGGCGGTAACCAGGGCCGCAGCGCGAGAAAGCCCGCGTCTGGTGGCAAAATTGCTTCATCGAAAGAGGATGTTATCACCCCGCCATGCCCGAACTGCCAGAAGTCGAAACAACCCGTCGTGGAATTGCCACGATCATGCCCGGACGTATCCTGAGGCAACTGATTGTGCACGAACCGCGGCTGCGCTGGCCCGTTCCGGCCGAATTGCCGCGCATCCTGGACAATGCCCGCGTGCTGGATTGCGGCCGGCGCGGCAAATACCTGCTGATCCGCTTTGCGCACGGCACGCTGATCGTGCATCTGGGCATGTCGGGGTCCCTGCGCCGGGTGCCCATGGACGAGCCCCTGCGCAAGCACGACCACGTGGAATGGGTCTTCGACGACGCGCGCTTCCTGCTGCACGATCCCCGGCGCTTCGGCGCGGTGCTGTGGCATCCGGCCGGCGACGGCCCGGTCGAGGACCATCCTTTGCTGGCCGACCTGGGCGTCGAGCCCTTCGACCCGGCCTTCACGCCCGGGCACCTGCATGCCGGCCTGCAGGGGCGCCGCCAGTCGATCAAGCAGCTGCTGCTGGGCGGGCGCATCGTGGTGGGCGTAGGCAACATCTACGCCTCGGAATCCCTGTATCTGGCCGGCATCGACCCGCGCACGCCCGGCAGCCGCCTGTCGCGCCCGCGCAGCCAGCGCCTGCACGAGGCCATCCTGCGCACCCTGGGCCAGGCGCTGGACTCGGGCGGCAGCACCCTGCGCGACTACGTGAACGCCCAGGGGGCGCCGGGCGCGTACTTTACGCTGCACGCGGCGGTCTATGAACGCGAGGGACGGCCCTGCCCGCGTTGCGCAACGGCCATCCGGCGGATCGTGCAGGGGCAACGGGCCACGTATTTCTGCCCGCGGTGCCAGAAGCGCTGACCAGCCGGAAGGACGCCCATCCGGCCGGACACGCCCGGCCGCCTCAGTCCAGCGCGGCGACGATGATGACCTCGAACTTCAGGCCGGGGCTGGCCAGGCGGGCCTCGCCGGTGGCGCGCGCCGGCGGATTGGCCGGATCGATCCAGGCCTCCCAGACCGGGTTCATCGCCGCGAAATCGGCCATGTCGCGCAGCCAGATGGTGGCCTGCAGGATCTTGGACTTGTGGCTGCCGACCTTGGCCAGCAGCTCGTCGACCTTGGCCAGGGCCGAGCGCGCCTGGGCCTGGACGTCGTCGCCGCTGCCGGTCTGGCCCGACAGGTACACCGTGTTGCCATGGACGACGGCGCCGCTCATGCGCGCGCCGGGTTCGATGCGTTGGATCGTCATTTCGGGGAACTCCGAGGGGGTTGGAAATGGCGCCATCATAACGCGAGCCCCGGGCGCTGCCCCGCACCGAGGGACCGGCGCGGGGCGGGCCAGCATCAGCGGGCCTGCAGGACCTTTCCGGGGTTCATGAGGCCTTGCGGGTCCAGCGCCGCCTTGATGCGATGCATCAGGGCCATCTCGACCGGGTCCTTGTAGTGCGGGAGGGCATCGCGCTTGAGCTGCCCCACCCCGTGCTCCGCGCTGATCGAGCCGCCCACGGCGTGCACCCGGTCATGCACCAGCGCATAGACGTCGTCCTGCCGCGCCAGCAGCTGGCCCTCGGCCCAGTCCGCCCCGCGCGCCACGTTGTAGTGCAGGTTGCCATCGCCCAGATGGCCGAAGATGACGTGCCGGATGCCGGGAAACGCGGCCTGCAGGGCGGCATTGGTGCCCTCGACGAATTCCGCCATGCGCGATACCGGGATCGACACGTCGTGCTTGATGCTCTTGCCCGATTCCTTTTCGGCCAGCGGGATGCTTTCGCGCAGGTGCCACAAGGCGTGGCTCTGCGCCATGGACTCGGCGATCACCGCGTCGAGCACGCAGCCGGCCTCGATGGCCTCGCCGACCACGATTTCGAAACGCTCGCGGGCGTGGGCCTCGGATTCGCTGTCGGACAATTCCAGCAGCGCATACCAGGGCAGCCCGGACGAGGCAGCGTCGAAGGGCAGGCGCTGCTGGGGAAAGCAGCGCACCACGTCCTGCAGGCAATTGCCGGCCATCAGCTCGAAGCCGGTCAGCGCGGCGCCCAGCCCCCGCCGGGCGCGGCCGAGCACGGCAATGGCGGCCTCGATGGAGTCCAGCGCCAGCAGCGCCGTGCAGCGCGCCACCGGCAAGGGATGGAGCTTGAGCGTGGCCGCCGTGATGACGCCCAGCGTGCCCTCGCTGCCGATATAGAGGTCGCGCAGGTCGTAGCCGGTATTGTCCTTGCGCAGGCCGCGCAGGCCGTGCCAGATCTCGCCCTGCGCCGTGACGACCTCCAGCCCCAGGGTCAGCTCGCGCATGTTGCCGTAGCGCAGCACCTGGGTGCCGCCGGCGTTGGTCGCCAGATTGCCGCCGATGGTGCAGCTGCCCTCGGCCGCCAGGCTGAGGGGGAACAGGCGCCCGGCATCGAAGGCCGCGCGCTGGACCGCCTGCAGGATGCAGCCGGCCTCCACGTCCATCGTGTCGTTGTCGGTGTCGATGCCGCGGATGCGGCTGAGCCGCTGCAGGGACAGGATCAGGGCGCGCCCCGAATCGTCGGGCGTGGCCCCGCCGCACAGGCCGGTGTTGCCGCCCTGGGGGATCACCGGAATGCCGGCCTGGGCGCAATGGCGGATCACTGCGGCGACCTCTTCGGTGCTGCCCGGCCGCGCCACCGCCAGCGCGCGGCCGCGGTACCGGTCGCGCCAGTCGACCTCGAAGGACCGGGCGTCCGCGCCCGTCAATACATGCGGTTCGCCCACGATCGCCCGCAGCGCATCCAGATGATCCATGACTTGAAAAACCCCGTAACCTGCGTCAAGAGGTCTTCATTGTAATCGGCGATAATGGGCCATACCGTTCCAACCGAGACCGCCGTGACCGATTCCCTGCCCGCCTCCGTCTTCAAGGCCTATGACATCCGGGGCACCGTCCCGGACCAGTTGAACGACGTGTTCGCCTACACGCTGGGGCTCGCGCTGGCGGCCCAGGCCCACCAGGAGGGCGTGTCCCGCCTGGTGGTCGGCCATGACGGCCGGCTCAGCAGCCCCGACCTGTCGCAGTCCCTGCAGGCCGGCCTGCATGCCGGCGGCATCGACACGACCGACCTGGGCCTGGTGCACACCCCCCTGGTGTATTTCGCGGCGCACCTGGACGGCGGCGGATCCGGCGTGGCCATCACGGGCAGCCACAATCCGCCCGACTACAACGGATTCAAGCTGATGATGGCGGGGCGCACCCTGCATGGCGACGGCATCCAGGCCCTGCGGACCCGCATGGCCGGCATCCAGCCGCCCAAGGATTCGACGCCGGGGCGCGCGCAGTCCATGGACCTGCTCGATACCTACGTGCGGCGCATCGCCGAGGACGTACACCTGGCCCGGCCGATGCGCATCGCCATCGACTGCGGCAACGGCGTGGGCGCGGTGGCGGCCGGGCGGCTGTACCGCGCCCTGGGCTGCACCGTGGACGAACTCTACTGCACGGTGGACGGCCATTTTCCCAACCACCATCCGGATCCGGCCGAGCCCGCGAACCTGCGCGACCTGATCGGCCACCTGCAGCGCACCGATTGCGAGATCGGCCTGGCCTTCGATGGCGACGCCGACCGCCTGGGGGTCGTCACGCCATCGGGGCAGATCATCTGGCCCGACCGCCAGATGATCCTGCTGGCGCGCGACATCCTGCAGCGCGAGCCGGGCGCCTCCATCATCTTCGACGTCAAGTGCAGCCGCCACCTGGGCCAGGCGATCCGCGAGGCGGGCGGCGTCCCGCTGATGGCCCAGACGGGCCACTCGCTGATCAAGGCGAAACTCGCCGAGACCGGCGCCCCGCTGGCCGGCGAGATGAGCGGCCACCTGTTCTTCAAGGAACGCTGGTTCGGGTTCGACGACGGGCTCTACGCGGGCGCCCGCCTGCTGGAGATCCTGTCGCGCAGTGCCGACCCCGGCCGGCTGCTGGAAGCCCTGCCGCAAGGCATCTCCACCCCCGAACTGAAGCTGCCCATGGCCGAGGGCGAACCCCACGCCTTCATCGGGCGCCTGCGCACCGAAGGCCGCTTTCCCACCGCGCGGGACCGCATCACGATCGACGGCATCCGCGCGGAATATCCGGACGGCTTCGGCCTGGCGCGGGCGTCCAACACGACGCCCGTGGTGGTGCTGCGCTTCGAGGGCGACACGCCCGAGGCCCTGTCAAGGATCCAGGCGGAATTCCGGGCCTCGATTCACGCGCTGCTGCCGGGGCGGGAACTGCCCTTCTGAGCCGTCAGGTCCGCATAGACCTCAAGGTGCGCCCGGACGACCCGGTCCAGGCCGAAATCGCGTTCCGCCAGCGCCCGTCCCGCGGCGCCCATGCGTTCCCGCAGGCCGGGATCGGCCGCCAGGCGGCCGACCGCGTCGGCCAGCGCCCGGGCGTCGCGCGCCGGGACCAGCAGGCCGCTGAGCCCCGCCTCGACGGCGTCCCGGCAGCCGGGCACGTCGGTCGTCACGACCGGCCGTCCGCAGGCGGCCGCCTCGATCAGCGACTTGGGCAGGCCCTCCCGGTAGGAAGGCAGTGTCACGACGTGCGCCTGGGCATAGAAGCCCGCGACGTCCGGACATTCGCCGACATAGTCGACGACGCCTTCCGCCTGCCAGGCGGCCAGTTCGTCGGCCCGCACCGAGGCGGGATTCTCCGGATCCAGGCTGCCGGCCAGGCGCCAGCGCAGCGCCTCGCCGCGTGAGGCAGACAGCCGGGCGGCCTCGACGAATTCGCGCACGCCCTTGTCGTGCAGCAGCCGGCTGGCCATCGCCACCGTGACCGGTTCCGGCGGCCACGGCGCGGGGGCGAACCGGTCCAGGTCCACGCCCGAACCGCGCACCATCACGACCTGGCCGGGACGCACGGCGCCCGCCTCGACCAGCACGTCGCGATCCGCGGCGTTCTGGAAGATCACCCGGCTGTTGGCCTGGCCCAGCGCCAGGCGGTACAGGACCAGGGCCGCGCGCCGCAGCGCGCCGCGCGCGCCCGAACCCGGGATGAAGACATAGCCCAGCCCCGAGATCGCCGCCACGAAGGCCGGCACGCCGGCCAGGCGGCAGGCGATGCCGCCGTACAGGACGGACTTCAGCGTGACCGCGTGGACCAGGTCCGGCCGCACCCGGCGAAACAGGCGCCAGATCGCCCAGAGGCTGCGCGCTTCGGTCCAGGGACGCATGCTGGTGCGGGACAGGGGCAGGGTGTGATGGATCAATCCCAGCGATTCGAGGCTGGCGACGGCCGGGCCGCCCATCGAGGCCACGTGGACCTCGTAGCCCGCATCCCGCGCGGCCAGGGCCAGCGGCAGGCGATGCGATACCAGGAAGGCCGGGTTGGTGATGAAGAACAGCAGCCGCGGCCGCGCAACCGCCGTCCCCGCGCGCCCCGCCGTATCGGCCGTGTGCGCGGTCCCGATCGCCGCCGCCGGCGCGCTGGCGGCACCGGCGGCGGCGCCTTGCGCACCCCGGGTCGGAAAATCCGCCGCCAGGCGCCGCCAGACCGTCTCGTAGCGATCGACCATCGTCCGCAGGCTGTAGCGCTGCGCCACCGACCGCCTGGCTTCGGCCTGGCGCTCCGGCCAGGCCGGATCGCGGACGGCGGCCACGGCCTGGTCGATGGCCTGCGCCAGCGCCACCGGGTCCCGGGGCGGCGCCACCCAGCCGTGACCGCCCACGATGTCTGCCGCGTCGCCCACGTCCGTGACGACGCAGGCCACGCCCGAGGCCATGGCCTCGGCCACCACGTTGGGAAAGCCCTCGGCCTTGCTGGACAGGACGTGGATGTCCAGGGCCGGCATCAGGGCCGGGACGTCGTCGCGGCGCCCCAGGAAGATCAGGTGATCCAGCAGGCCGTACTGCCGCGCCTGCGCGACCAGCTCGGGATTGTCGCGCGACATGCCCAGGCCGATCAGCGCGCAGCGCAGGCCCGGATGGGACCGCACGCACAGCGCCAGGGCGGACAGCAGGTTGACGTGGTCCTTCAGGGGATTCCAGCGGGCCACGCAGCCCAGCAGCACGGCGTCCTCGGGCACCTGCCATTCGCGGCGCCAGGCCTGGCGGGCCGCCGCATCGGGATGCCAGAGTGACAGGTCATAGCCGTTGGGGATCACCAGCACGCGGTCGGCGCGATAGCCCCATCCGCGATGGACCTCGGCGGCGCGGCGCGCGCAGGCCACGATGACGGCGGGCACGCATGCCGAGACCCGGGCGCAGAACCAGGCCGTGATGCGCGAGGAGCGGCTGCTTTCCCCCAGGCTGACGCCCGAGTTGCGCACCCCCCAGGAGACGGCCCGGATGCCGGCCAGCCGCGCCAGGGCGCCGCCGATCAGGTCGGCATGGTACATCCAGGTCTGGACGACGTCGGGCCGGCGGCTGCGCAGCAGCCGGAACAGGCGCCACAGCCCGCGCGCGGAGCCGGCCAGGCCCTGCATGTCGAGTGAAACGACCTCGACGCCGGCCGCGCGCAGCGCGGGGCCCATGACGCCCTCCCCGCGCATGGACACGACCGTGTGCCGGACGCCGGGGCCCGGCGCCGTCGTGAGCCGCTGCAGGACGGTTTCGGCCCCGCCGTGCAGCAGGCCGGAAATAATGTGCATGACCCGCAGCGGCGCCTGCGGCGCCAGGCCGCCATCCTCGCCCTGCCCGTCCGCCAGGCCGGCGCCAGCCGGGTTCCGCCCCTGCTCTGTACCCATCGTGATGTTCCCCATGATGATCTGCATCCGGTCCGGGCGTTCAAGCCCGGCCGGACTCGCCGTCCGCCGCGTCCCATGCCGCATCCCAGGCCCGCAGGATGGCATCCAGCCCGTAGCGCGCCCGGACCGACGCGGCGGCCTCCCGGCCGCGCGCCTCGCGCTCGGCCGGCGTGGCCCGCATCAGGCCTTCGAGGGCGGCGGCCAGGGCGGCATCGTCGTCCAGCGGCACCAGTGTCGCCACCTGGCCGTCCTGCGTCAATTCCGCCGGCCCCGACGGGCAGTCCAGGGCCACGCAGGGCAGGCCCAGCGCCATCGATTCCAGCAGGGCATTGGGAAAGCCCTCGACCCGCGAACCGAGGACGAACACATGGGCGGCGCGCAGCTCATCCCATGGCGTCCGGCTGAAACCGGGCAGGTGGATCCGGTCGGACAGGCCCAGGCCGTCGGCCTGCCGCTGGCAGGCCTCGCGCTGCGGCCCGTCGCCGAAAATGGCCAGGTCCCAGTCCGGGTGGCGGTCCGCCAGGCTCGCGAAGACCGCGATCAGCCGGTCGAACTGCTTGACCGGGTTGAACCGGCCCAGCGCCACCAGCCGGTAGCGCGGCCCGGCGGGCTCGGCCGGCCGGGCGTCGGGCAGGCCGTCGGGCAAGGGATTGGGGATGGCGGTGACGCGCCGCGCGCCCGGGGCGACCTGGCGCAGATGCGCGACGCTGCGCTGCGTCTGCACGACGACCCGATGCGCCCAGGGATAGGTCCAGCGGCGCAGCAGCCGCAGGACCGGCTCGAGATTGACGCTGTGCGCGGGATCCGTGCGCTCGCCGACGACGACCGGCAGCCCCAGGCCCCGGGTCGCCAGCAAGGCCGTGACGTTGACGTTGGTCAGAAAGGACAGCACCCGGTCCGGCCGCAAGTCGCGGGCCAGCCGCCGCAGGGCGAGGATCTTGCTCACGGGCCGCAGCCAGGCCGGCCCGCGCAGGCGGTCGGCCAGCCACATCAGCCGCACGCCGGGATCCAGTTGCTGCAGGCAGGTCCCCCGGCCGGAATAGCAGCACACTAGGAAGACCTCGTCGCCGCGCCGCGCCCAGGCATTGGCCAGGGTCGCCGCCACGCGCTCCGCGCCGCCGCCGTGCATCGAGCTGACCAGGAACAGGATGCGCATTCAGTTCACCCTCTGGCCCTGGAAAACCTGCTCCCACAGCGCCATGACGCGCGCGGTGCTGAAACGGTCGCGCACGTCCGTGGCGCGGCTGGCATAGCGGCCGCGCAATTCGGGATCGGCCATCAGCAGGCCCAGCTGGCCCGCCAGGGCCTCGGAGTCCTGGGGCGGACGCACCAGCACGCCGTCGATGCCGTCGCGGATGATCTCCCGCGGGCCGGTCTCGCAGTCGAAGGCCACGCAGGGCAGGCCGCTGGCCATGGCTTCGAGCAGGGTGTTGGACAGGCCCTCGGCGCGGGAACTGAGGACGTACAGGTCGGCGGCGCCATACCAGGCGGCCATATTGCCCACCCGTCCCGGCAGATCGACCCGGCCGGCCAGGCCGAGCTCGTCGCGCAGGGACTCCAGCGCCGCGCGCTCCGGCCCTTCGCCCAGGATGGTGAGGTCCCAGGCCGGATAGACCGGGGCCAGCTCGGCAAAGGCCCGCAACAGGCAGTCGAAGCCCTTCACCGGATGCAGCCGGCCCACCGCCAGCAGGCGGTGGCGGCCAGGCGCCGCGGGCGGGTCCACGCGGGGCGCCTCGTCGGCCAGCGGCCAGTGCACGGCGTTGGGAATGACCTGCGCCCGCACGCCGGGCAGATGGTCGTCCAGCCACTGGGCCGTGCCCCGGGTCAGGGCAATGACGGCGTCGGCCTTGGGATAGGTGCGCGCGCGCAGCTTCTGCCAGGCCTCGGGCAGCCGCTGGATGGGCGGATGGGTGTGTTCCGTCGCGATCACGCGGCAGCCGGCGCGGCCGGCCGCCAGCACCGCCAGCGCGGAACCGCGCGTCATCATGCCCAGCACGACCACCGGACGGCGCTGGCGCACCAGCCGGCGCAGCGCCCAGTAACGGCGCAGGTTGCCCCAGACCGCCGCCAGCGGGCCGGTGCTGTCCGCCGCCAGGCCGAGGGCGCGGCGCTCGACGCCCTCGGGCACCGGATAGGCATCCTGGTCCGCCGAGGCCTGCGTCACCAGGCAGACGCTGCAGCCGCGCGCGCGCCAGTAGGCGGCCATGTCGACGGCCACGCGCTCGGCGCCGCCGCCGCGCAGCGAATGGATCACGATCATGAGATCGGTACGGGACTGGGTCATGGGGCTCGGCCTCCTTCCGGGGCCGGATCCGGCCGCGCGCGCAGCGCGAGGAACAGATAGCCGGCATACGACATGGCGTACATGAGACTGGTCGCCAGCATGATGCCGGCCACGCCCATGCGCGGCGCGAGCACGGCATTCATGCCGGCCTTCACCAGGAAATTCACGACCGCGATGGCGGCCATCCAGCCATAGCGGTTCTGGCTGGCCAGCAGTTGCACCAGGATCAGCACGCCGAAGAAAAACGGCAGTTGCAGCAGCCCCCAGCGCAGCACTTCGGCCACGGCCAGCGTGTCCTGCGCGGTGAAGGCGCCGCGCTCGAACAGCAGCGACACGATCCAGGGCGCCAGCCACCAGCCCGCGAGAACCACCAGGGCGCCCACCGCCAGCATGGCCGCCGACCACTTCAAGGCCATGGAGCGGGCGTGCGCCGCATCGCCGCGGCCCTGGATGTCGGCCAGCACCGGCAGGGCCGCCCGCCCCACCGACGCGGCGCCCAGGCCGATCATGAGGGACAGCAGGCGGGCCGCGTAGCCGAGCGTGGCGTTGGCGTTGTTTCCCAGCCGCGCGGCCGTGTATTGATCGATGGGCCCGACGAAGCTCATCGCGAGTTGCCCGACCAGCATGATGCCGGCCGCGGCCGCCAGGGTGGACCACTGGGGGGCCTGGCGGCCGAGCCGCAGGCGGGTCGGGACGCCATCGGCGCGCTGCGCCAGCCGGCGCTGCAGGACCGACTGCAGGGCATAGCCCAGCACCGTGCCCCAGAGCAGCGGCATCACGCCGGCGCCGGCGGGCGCGGCCAGCACCCAGACCAGGATCATCAGGGCCGGAACACTGTCGAGCAGGGTGTTGATGTGGCGTTCGTGGGCCCGCAGGCGGGCGGCGCTCAGCCCCGTCCAGACCGTGAACAGCGCCGCCGGCGCAAAGCCCAGGATCAGCAGCCGGCTCATGTCCAGGACCTCGGGCGCAAGGCCCTGCCCCGCGACCCTCAGCACCAGCGGCCAGGCCAGGACCAGCAGCACGGCGACCGCGGCCCCGGCCACCAGGGTCCAGGCCTGCAGTTCGCCAAGAAAGCGTCCGTGCGGCCCGGCGCCGGCCCTGCGGCTGCGCACCAGCGCGGGAATCAGCACGACGGAGAATGCGCCCACCAGCGTCACCGGCAGCCAGTTGGCCAGCGTCAGGGTGAACTGATAGGCATCCACCACGTCGCTGATGCCGTAGCGGTAGGCCACGGCCATTTCCTTGAAGGCGCCGACGGCCTTGCCCATCAGCAGGAAGAAGGCGACCCGCGCCGCCCCCAGGGCGATCCGCCGGTGATCGGCGTGCAGGGCCGTCATTCGGCGCACCAGGAAGGAGATCAACGCAGGAACCGGATGTACCAGGGCATGGCGATTTCCAGGCCGCCCAGGATGTCGTAGCGGGGTTCGTAGCCGATCAGGGCGCGGGCCTTGCCGATGTCGGCCTGGGAATGCCGCACGTCGCCGGCGCGGAAATCGCCGTAGCGCGGCTCGCGCGCATACGCGACCCCGTTGCGCCCCAGCGTGTCGCACAGGTAGCCGAACAGCTGGTTCAGGCTGGTGCGCGCGTTGAAGGCGACGTTGTAGACCTGGTTGACGCCTTCCGCCCCGGCCATCGACGCCAGCAGATTGGCCTGCACGACGTTGTCGATGTAGCAGAAATCGCGGCTGGTCTCGCCATCGCCGTTGATGACGACCTCCTGGTCGCGGATCATGGCCGAGACCCATTTCGGGATGACGGCCGCATAGGCGCCGTCCGGATCCTGGCGCCGGCCGAAGACGTTGAAATAGCGCAGCCCCACCGCCTGGAAGCCGTAGGCCCGGGCGAAGACGTCCGCGTACAGCTCATTGACGTATTTGGTCACCGCATAGGGCGACAGCGGCTTGCCGATGCGGTCCTCGACCTTGGGCAGGCCCGGATGGTCGCCGTAGGTGGAACTGGACGCCGCGTACACGAAGGACTGCACCTGGGCATCGCGCGCCGCCACCAGCATGTTGAGCTGCCCGCCCACGTTGACCGCATTGGTGGTCAGCGGGTCTTTCAGCGAGCGGGGCACGGAGCCCAGGGCGGCCTGGTGCAGGACGTGCTGCGCCCCGTCGACCGCCTGGCGGCAGGTCTCGAGGTCGCGGATGTCGCCCTCGATGAAGCGGAACCGGGCCCACTGTTCGGGGGTGACCTCGGACCGGACCTCGTCCAGGTTGTGCTGGTAGCCGGTCGAGAAATTGTCCAGCCCGACGACGGACTGGTCCAGTTGCAGCAGGGCCTGCAGCAGATTGGAGCCGATGAAGCCGGCGCAGCCGGTCACCAGCCAGGTATGGGGGCGTGCCTGCAGTTCGGCCTGCAGGGTCTCGAAACGGGAACTCATGGCGGCCCCCTACAGGCGCAGATCGGATTCGCCGGCGGCCAGCACGTACTTCAGGTCGTACAGCACGTGTTCGGGCTTGCCCAGCGCGCGCAAGGCGGCGGCGCCCATCGAGGCGAACTGCTCGTGCGCCACGGCGAGGATGATGCCGTCATAGGCGGCCGACTGCGGCCTGGACACGGGCGTGATGCCGTATTCGTGCTGCGCCTCGGCGGGATCGACCCAGGGATCGTAGACGTCGACGTCGATGCTGTATTCCTTGAGCTCGCGCACGATGTCCACCACCCGCGTGTTGCGCAGGTCGGGGCAGTTTTCCTTGAAGGTCAGGCCCATCACCAGCACGCGCGAGCCCTGCACCTGGATGCGGCGCTTGGTCATGGCCTTGACCAGTTGCGACACGACGTAGCCGCCCATGGAGTCGTTCAGCCGGCGGCCGGCCAGGATGATCTCGGGGTGGTAGCCGATGGACTGGGCCTTGTGCGTCAGGTAATACGGGTCCACGCCGATGCAGTGGCCGCCGACCAGGCCGGGCCGGAACGGCAGGAAGTTCCATTTGGTGCCCGCGGCCTGCAGCACGTCCAGCGTGTCGATGCCCAGGCGGTTGAAGATCAGCGCGAGCTCGTTGATCAGCGCGATGTTCACGTCTCGCTGGGTGTTCTCGATCACCTTGGCGGCCTCGGCGACCTTGATCGAGGGCGCCTTGTGCGTGCCGGCCGTGATGATCTGCCGGTACAGGGCGTCGACCAGGTCGGCGACCTCGGGGGTCGAGCCCGAGGTGACCTTGCGGATGGTCGAGACGCGGTGCTGCTTGTCGCCCGGGTTGATGCGCTCGGGGCTGTAGCCGGCGTAGAAGTCCTCGTTGAACTTCAGGCCGGAGATGCGTTCCAGCACCGGCACGCAGACTTCTTCCGTGGCGCCGGGATAGACGGTGGATTCGTAGATGACGATGTCGCCGCGCTTGAGGATGCGGCCGATGGTCTCGCTGGCGCGCTCCAGGGGCGTCAGGTCGGGCTGCTTGTACTGGTCGATCGGCGTGGGCACCGTGACGATGAACACATTGGCGGCGGCCAGCTCGGCGGGGTCGCTGGAATAGCGCAGGTGCCGCGCCTCGGCCAGCTCGGGGCCGGCGACCTCCAGGGTGTGGTCGTTGCCGGCGCGCAATTCCTCGATGCGGCGGACATTGATGTCAAAGCCCAGCACCTCGCGCTGCTTGCCGAATTCGACCGCCAGCGGCAGGCCGACATAACCCAGACCAACGACGGCCAGACGCACGTCCTGAATGTTCATGTATTTCTCCCCGGCACGCTGGCCGTATTGATCGAAGGAATTTTAATCGTCCCGGCCCCGCCGCCCCAAGGACGGCAGCAGCAGCCACCGCGGGCGGCGCCAGGTGACCAGGCGGACGTAGAGCCAGATGTAGGCTGCCGCGAACACCCCCATGCTCAGGCACAGGAACCAGGCGTTGTCCCACCATATCGTAGCGGGCACCAGGCCGATCAGGGCCAGCACCCACAGGTAGGGCGACGTCATGGCGTTGCACAGGGCCGGCAGCGCATGGCGGCGGTCGCGGCTGAAGGTGATCCGCACCAGGCGACGGAACACCAGCTGATGCAGGTGCAGGGCATCGGGCTGGTCGACGGGAACCCCGCGCTTGAATTTGCGCCGCCAGATGGAGAACAGGGTCTCGAACACCGGGTAGAACAGCACGGCCAGCGCATAGAACGGCGAGACGCCGGGATTGCGGACCACCAGCTGCACGGCCAGTTCCGCCAGCATGAAACCCAGGAAATAGGCGCCGCCGTCGCCCAGGAACACGCGCCCGAAGGGAAAATTCCAGGCCAGGAAACCCAGGGTGGCCGATGCCAGCGCCGTGGCGATCAGGAAGATGGGAATGTCCTGCACCTGCAGGGCGACCAGCGCCAGCGACACGGCCATCAGGGTGGCGATCATCCCCGCCAGCCCGTTCATGCCGTCGACGATGTTCAGCGCGTGGGTACAGCCGCCGACCGCGACCATGGTGAAGAGCAGCGAGACGATCGGCCAGCCCGACAGGATCGCATCGGCCCACGACAGGCCGACCCGCGAGACCCCGCCCAGCAGCCACCAGGCGATGCCGGCGGAAATGAAGGCGGCCAGCAGGCGCTTGCCCGAGCCGATTTCCTTGGTGATGTCTTCCAGCAGTCCGGCGACGAACACCGGCAGGGCGGCGACGAACAGGGCCGGCCACAACCAGGTCAGCGTCATGTTGCGCGGCCCCAGCACCAGCAGGCCGGCCAGACTGCCCGCCACCAGCGCGAGGCCGCCGACCCGGGGCGCGGCGCGCTTGTGCATGGCCTGGGGTTTGTGCAGGTCCGTGTCCCCGGTGTAGCGGCCATGCCAGCGTTCCGACACCACGATCAGGCCACCCACCATGAAGGCCACCACCCCGATGAGGGGCCAGCTGAGTGAAGCGGACAGGCTGGAGGCGTTCAAGGCAATCCCGGATGGACAAAACGACGAAACGAGATTATCGGTCAAATTTGTAACTTGTGCCGATATCACATGGATACAGATGCAACAAAAGCATCCCGCCCGACGCCGGGACGGCGGGGCGGGATGCTGGCCGCGAGGGCGGGCTCAGAGCGCCATGCAAAGATATTTAACGACCAGGTAGTCGTCCAGCCCGTAATGCGAGCCTTCGCGGCCCAGGCCGGATTGCTTGACCCCGCCGAAGGGCACGGCCTCGTTGGAGATCAGGCCGGTGTTGATGCCCACCATCCCGTATTCCAGCGCCTCGGCGACCCGCCACACGCGGCCGATGTCGCGGCTGTAGAAATAGGCGGCCAGGCCGTATTCCGTGCTGTTGGCCATGCGCACCACCTCGTCGTCGCTGCGGAAGCGAAAGAGCGGCGCCAGCGGCCCGAAGGTCTCCTCGCGGGCGAGCTTCATGCCGGGCAGCGCATCGGCCAGCACGGTCGGCTGGAAGAAGGTGCGGCCCAATTCGTGCGCCTTGCCCCCGGTGAGGATGCGTCCGCCCTTGGCCACGGCGTCGGCGATGTGGTCCTCGACCTTGGCCACCGCGTCGTCGTCGATCAGCGGCCCCTGGGTCACGCCTTCTTCCATGCCGTTGCCGACCCGCAGCTTGCCCACGGCCTGCACGAGCTTGCGGCTGAATTCGTCATAGACGGCGTCCTGCACGTAGAAGCGGTTGGTGCAGACGCAGGTCTGGCCGGAATTGCGGTACTTGCTGGCGATGGCGCCCTCGACGGCGGCATCCAGGTCCGCGTCGTCGAAGACGATGAACGGCGCATTGCCGCCGAGCTCCAGGGAGAGTTTCTTGATGGACGGGGCGCACTGGCGCATCAGCAGGCGTCCGACCTCGGTCGAGCCGGTGAACGAGACTTTGCGGACCAGGTCGCTGGAGGTCATCTCGCCGCCGATGGCCGCGGCATCGCCCGTGAGGACGGAGAACACGCCCGCCGGCACGCCGGCCTCTTCGGCGAGCACGGCCAGCGCCAGGGCCGAGAACGGCGTCTGTTCGGCGGGCTTGACGACCAGCGGGCAGCCGGCGGCCAGCGCCGCGCCCGCCTTGCGGGTGATCATGGACGAGGGGAAGTTCCAGGGCGTGATGGCCGCGCACACCCCGATGGGCTCCTTGGTCACGACGATGCGGCGGTCGGCCGCGAAGGTCGGCAGCACGTCGCCGTAGGCGCGCTTGCCTTCCTCGGCGAACCATTCCAGGAACGCCGCGCCGTAGGCGATCTCGCCCTGCGATTCCTTCAGCGGCTTGCCCTGCTCGGCCGTCATGATGACGGCCAGGTCCCAGGCATGGGCGGTCATCAGGTCGAACCAGCGCCGCAGCACGGCGGCGCGCTGCTTGGCCGTCAGGGCGCGCCACGCGCCCCAGGCCGCCTGCGCGCCCTCGATCGCGCGCCGGGTCTCGGCCGCCCCCATGTTCGGGACGGTGCCCAGCGCCTCGCCGGTGGCCGGATTGTGGACGGCGATGGTTGCGCCGGAATCCGCGTCGCACCACCGGCCGTTGACGTAGCACTGCTGGCGCAGCAGGGCCGGGTTGTTCAAAGTCAGCATGCTTGTGCTCCTGTCGTGCGTTCAATATAATGAACGCCGTTTTATAGAATGAACTCTGTGATGATAACGGCCCGTCTCCGGGACCGTCAATCCGCCATGAATTCCGACAAAGTCCCCGCCCCCGCCGTCGCGCGCGCGGCCGCCGTACTGGACCTGATGTCCCGCGCGGACGCGCCCGTCACCCTGGCCGGGCTGGTCAAGGCGCTGGGCCTGCCCAAGAGCAGCCTGCACGGGCTGTGCGCCACGCTGGAGCAGCTGAACCTGATCACCCGCCTGGACGGCGGCCAGATGACGCTGGGGCCGCACGTCATGATGTGGGCCAATGCCTTCCTGGCCCGGCTGGACATCACCCAGGAATTCTTTGCCTCCTGGGACGACATGCGGGTGTTGCCCGAGGAGACCATCACCCTGTCGGTGCGCGACGGCACGGAGGTCGTCTACATCGCGTGCCGCAACGGCCGGCATCCGCCGGGCCTGAACTTCCGTCCCGGCATGCGGCTGCCGGCGGTGTACACCGCCACCGGCCTGGCCATGCTCAGCACGCTGCCCGACAACGGCGTGCGCAAGCTGCTGAACGCGGCCTCGCCCGGCTGGCCCACGCCCCTGACCCACCAGGGGCTGCGCGACACCGGCTCGTTGCTGGACGAGCTGCGCCGCATCCGCCAGCGGGGCTATTCGATCGACCGCGAGGGAGTGCGCGAGGGCATGTACTGCTTCGGGGCGCCGGTGTTCGATTCGCGCCATCCCGAGGCGGTGGCGGGAGTGGCCGTCAGCATCCGCTCGCCCGACGTCAACCCGGAACTGGAAGCCCGCGCCGGCCATGCCATCCGCCGGCTGGCCGACCGCCTGTCCCACCGCCTGGGGGCGGTTGGCCAGCCAGGATAAAAAAAAGCCCAAGATCCGAAGATCCTGGGCTAAATCCACCAAAGGAGGAGGGTGGAGGAGACAACCTGGGCATGTCGGGCTGCCAAGGCCTGGGGCCTGAGCCATCGTGACTAGGGTTTTCCCGCTGCAATCACGTTTCGACATCCGATAAGCAAATTATATAAACGTTCGTTGTTGCGTTGCAAGATTTATTTGATGTCAATAGATGACAGCCATAGGTTTGTGGCGTTTTTCACACAACCCAGGGTAAACCTTAGCCTACACCCGGTAGGCCGTGGTCGTCATGACCTTGGACATCAGCCGCATGGCGCCCCGGATCGGGGCCGGCAAGGACGAGGCGCCATGGCGCTCGGCCGTGGTGCGGTGGCCGATCTCGTCGTCGCGCATCTGGGTGACGATCCGGCGCGAGCGCTGGTCCTGCGCCGGCAGGGCCTCGAGGTGGCCGTCCAGGTGTTCCTCGACCTGACGCTCGGTCTCCGCCATGAAGCCGAGGTTGTAGGGGATCCCGGCCCGGCTGGCCACCAGCCCCAGTCCGAACGAGCCCGCATACCACAGCGGATTGAGCAGGCTCGGCCGGCTGCCGAGCTCGTCCAGCCGCTGCCGGCACCAGGCGAGGTGATCGACTTCCTCGGCGGCGGCCTGACGCAGCACGCCGCGGATCCTGTCGTCCCGGCACAGCAGCGCCTGTCCGCGGTACAGCGCCTGGGCGCAGATCTCGCCCACGTGGTTGACACGCATCAGGCCGGCGGCGTGCCGGCTTTCGGCGGGCGTCAGCGCCGGGTCGTCGGCGCGCGCCGGGCCGGCCGGGCACGGCCGGTCGTGGGACACCGTGCCATCCAGCACGCGCAAGGCCTGGCCGGCCTCGGTCAGGATCTGGTCCACCAGCGAGGCGCGGCGGCGCCAGCGAGCCGGTCCAGCGGCAGTCGTCAGGGTCATGGGAGCATCCTTCATCGATTCACGAAGCGCCAGATCGGCTTGAGCGCCGCCAGCAGCCAACATGAGGGTAACACGATGGCCAGCGCGATCAGGCCGCGCCCCGCCCAGTCCTGGTCGTCCTGGAGGTAGGCGTTGCACAGGCGGATGGGCTGGTCCAGGTACACCATCCCGACGATGGCGCTCATCCAGCAGAAATTGCCCAGGAAGAACAGCTTGATGACCACGTTGGCGCGCCGCGCCGAGGCGCCAAGCAGCCAGCCGCACACCGGCAGGCCCAGGTACTTGAACGCGGCCACCCGCCAGTCGACCAGGGCGTCGTCCAGCGCCTTGGGAATCATCCACGCCGCCCCCGCCAGGCTGACGAACAGCAAGCCGGGGATGCCGTAGGCGTTCCAGGTCCAGCGGATCCGGCGCCCCGAGGTGGGCCGCCACATCGCCGCCCGGCGGGCGGCGGCGGGCGCCTCGCCGGCGGGCGGCGGATCCGGCGGGACGTTGGGCGGGCGGCCCAGATGCCAGGCCAGTTCGGCGAACACGCCGCCCAGCACCAGCAAGGGAATCTGGACCACCATGTGCAGGCTCATCAGGGCCGTCAAGGCATCATGGAATCCCCCGGCGATGCCCAGGCACGCCAGCGCCGCCAGCAGGCAGCCCGGCCGTTTCCACGTGGAGGGGACCGTCATGGCGACTCCCGCGCGGGCGCCGTCGCGGCCGCCGGCATGACCGCCTTGGCGGCCTGCAGCGCCCAGCCCGGATCGTCGAGATCGACGATGCGCACCAGGCGGCCGTCGGGCGTGACGACGTGGAACGCCGCGTTGTGCTCGAATTCGCCCAGGGGCGCGGGGACGACGGTGATCCCGAACAGATCCAGCGCGGCGCGGCGCGTGGCGGCGTCGTCCAGCGTGTAGAAGCGCCAGACCTTCGGATCGGCGCCCATCCGCACGGCGTAGCGCGCCAGGTCGCCGGCCCGGTCGCGCGGATCGAAGCTGAGGCTGATCAGCCGCAGCCGGTCCTGCAGGCCTTCGGCCTCGATGGCCTGCTGCAGCCGCTCGGTCAGCGAGCCCTGGGCCAGACACAGCGAAATGCAGCGGGAATAAAAGAAATTGACGATGGCCACCCGGCCATCGTCATGCAGATTGCGCAACAGCGGCTCCTGCCGCCCCGCCCCGTCGAGGATGCGGGCCGCCGGCACCGCCCGCGGATGGGCCGCGATGTCCTGGCGGCGGGCCGCCTCGGCCGTCAGGACGGTAAAGCCGTCCGTCAGGCCGTAGATCCCGCCCAGGCCCGCCGCCAGGGCGAGCACCAGCGCAATCACCCACCGCATGGCGCACCCGCCTGCTTACTTCTTTTCCAGCAGCGGTCGCAGGTCCTCGTCGCCCTTCCAGGGCGTCGTCTGGCCCTTGGTCTCGGCGCGGACCTTGGCGACGAAAGCCGCATCGATGGTCGAGGCCGAGTTGCCAAAGCTGGTGCGCACGTGGCTGACGATGGCGGCCAGCTCTTCGTCGGAGAACTTGTCCTGGAAGTGCGGCATCTCGCCGTTGTATTTGGCGCCCTCGACGGTCAGCGGACCGTGGATGCCGTGCAGCACGATGCGCACCATGATGCCGGCGTCTTCCGCGTCCACCCATTCGGACTTGGACAGCGGCGGGAACACGCCCGGCACCCCGGCGCCGCTGGCCTGGTGGCAGGCCACGCAATTGGCGGTGTACAGCTGGCCGCCGTCGGCCTTGGCCGGCACGGCGAAATCCGCCATCACGCGGTCGTCGCCGACGGACGGCGGCATCGGCGTGTACGAGGCGTACAGGTGCCAGACGGCCCAGATCAGCAGCAGGCCGATGATGGCCAGCACGACCTTGGGGATCGGATGGCTGCCCTCATAGGGCTCGGGCTGCTCGCGGCGCTGTTGGGTGTATTTGTTGCTCATTTCTTGGCTCCTTCAGCGGGCTGTTCCGGCAGGGTCGGCAGCTGTGCGTCGGGATTCACCGGGTAGGTATGGTTCAGGCCGATCAGGTAGTCCACCAGATCCAGGGCTTCCTGGGTGGCCACGACGACCTTGCCGTCCGCGGGCGCGTAGCTGGGCGGCAGGTTCACGACCTTGTCGCCGGCCTCGGCCTTGTCCTTGAGCTTGAACAGGAACGGGAAGGACGGCATGGTGCTGTGCGGCGTGTAGGCGCGCGGCTCGTACAGGTGCCCCAGGTTCCAGTCCACGCTGGGCTGGCGGGCGCCGATGTTGAACAGGTCCGGCCCGGTGCGCATGGTGCCCAGCAGGTGCGGATGGTCATAGTAGTAGTCGCCCGCCACCGGCGCGCGTCCCCAGCCACGCTGGAAATCGGGCGCCATGGACTGGCTGCGCGGCTGCTGCGAATGGCAGTAGACGCAGCCCATCTCGATGTAGACCTGGCGGCCGCGCAGTTGCTGCTCGGTATAGGGCTTGAGGCCCGGCGACGGCTGCACGTCGGACAGCTGCATGTAGGGCAGCACCACCAGCGTGGCGGTGGCCAGGGCGAGGGTCACCATCGCCCCGCTGAGGAGTTTGTATTCGCTTTCCATGATCAGGCACCTGCAATCGCCTGAGCTTCAGGCAAGGACTTACGTTTATGCAACAGGGCGGGCCCCACGCGGCGGCTGCCGTAGCGCAGCGCCATCTTCACGAAGTGCACGGCGAAGACCAGGTGGCCCAGGGTCATCAGGGTGCCGCCCACCGTGCGGGCTTCCAGGTAGGGAATCGTGACCAGCACGGAATCCATGAAGGGCTTGGTCGCATCGAGCATGTCCAGGCCCTGCAGCCAGCCGCCGATCGACAGGCCGACGATGTAGACGCCCATGCCCAGCGTCACCAGCCAGAAGTGGAGGATGATGAGCTTGGGATGCGGCCATTCCCAGGACATCACGCGCGGCATCACGAAATAGATGGCGCCGAACATGACGATCGAGAAGAAGGCATACAGGCCCAGGTGGGCGTGCGCCACGGTGAAGTGCGTGAAGTGCGCCACGCGGCTGACGCTGCGCAGGGCCTCGAAGGACCCCTCGAAGGAGCTCAGCGTGTACATCATGGCGCCCAGCACGATGAAGCGCAGCGTGGGCGAGTAGTACATGGTCTTGAAGTGCCCGCGCATCGTCAGGTGCTGGTTCACGGAGAAGGCCAGGACCGGGATGATCATCATCATCGACTGGACGATGGACAGCGAGATCAGCCAGTGCGGGACCGGGCCGCCCACCAGGTGGTGGCCGCCGACCTGGCCGTAGAAGAAGGCCAGCGCCCAGAAACCGATCAGCGACAGGTTGTAGGACTGGATCGGACGGCCGATGATCTTGGGCAGGAAGTAGTACACCGACGCCAGGGCGATGGGGGTGTAGTACAGGCCCAGCACGTTATGGCCGAACCACCAGTTCATGGTCGCCTGTTCCACGCCGAAGTGTACGCCGGGGACCTTGCCGACCAGGTACAGCACCGGGAACCAGAAGAGCGCCGCGCCCATGTACCAGATCGATACGTACAGGTGCTCGACCTTGCGGTTGCGCAGCGTGAACACCAGCGGCAGGGCGATCAGCGAGCCGCCGATCACGATCAGGATGCTGACCTGCCAGGGGATTTCCAGCCATTCCAGGCCGTCGTTGATGCCGGCGGCAATGGCGCCCAGGCCGGCGATCAGGCCGGCGTTCCAGAGCATGCAGCCCAGCAGTGCGAAGCGGCCGCCGTACAGGCGGGTCTTCAGCAGGCGCGGCAGCACCCAGATGGCGATGCCGAAGGCCGCCATCGGACACCAGCCGTAGGCGACCATGTTCAGGTGCAGCGTGCGCGTGCGCCCGAACGTCAGCCAGGCGTACTGCGTCAGGAATTCCGGATTGTGGAGTTTGATCGAGCTGATCAGGCCGAAGGTCGAGGCCGCGATCAGCCACACGATGGCACAGGCGAGGAAGACGAAGGTCACGTAAGCCGTGGACTGGTCGGCCTCCATGCGCTCGGTCAGCTCGGCCTTGAGTTTTTCGGCCAGCGACGGATCGATGACGGCCTTGCCGCCTTCGGTCACGACCTGTTGCAGGCCGGCCCGCTGCTCGGCGGTGGCCGAGGGGTCCTCGACGTGGCCGATTTCGCCCGTCGAGAAAATCACCCCGGCCGCCGCGGGGTTGTCGTCGAACATGTTCCGCCGCAGCGACCAGATAAAAATACCCAGTCCGGTCACGGACATGATGAAGGTCAGGAGTAGTACGGTGACGGTATCCACAGCGCTTCCAGTGAAGGACAATCGAAGCCCGAGCAGGCCCGGCATGGGCCAGTCTCGGCAACCCGCGATTGTAGCGTTAGTTTTGATCTATGATAAATCTGTGCATTATCCAAGATGGGATAAACCCCCATGCCCTATGGGGACATGGGGATGACCCGAGAAGGGCTTTCCTGGACAATCACACCCGCAAACTTTCGATACGGGCCGCGGCAGTCCGCCGGGCCCGTCCGCCTACTCGCTCAAAGGATCGATCACCATGGAATGCACCCTGGACTGGCAAGGCCCGGACGGCATGCTGTTCATCTCCCGCACCGGCAGCGGCCACGTCCTGGCCATGGACGGCGCCCCCGACGGCGGCGGCCGCAACCTGGCGGCCCGCCCCATGGAGATGGTGCTGTCGGGCGCCGGCGGCTGCGCCGCCTACGACGTCGTGCTGATCCTCAAGCGCGGCCGCCACGCCGTGACCGGCTGCCACGTCGAACTGAGCGCCGAGCGCGCCGAAACCGATCCCAAGGTCTTCACCCGCATCCACTACGCCTTCCGGATCACCGGCAAGGACCTGCCGGCCGCCGCCGTCGAGCGCGCGGTGGAACTGTCCCACACGAAGTACTGCTCGGCCGTGGCCATGCTGGAAAAGACGGCGCAGATCACGCATTCGGTGGAAATCGTCGCCGCCTGAGGGCGGAGGGGGCCGCGCGCCTGCCGCGACGGGGCCGCCCCGCCACGGCCGGGCGGCCGGGCCGGCGCTAGACCGCCATCGGCGCCGTCAGCGGCGCATGGTGCCGGTAGCCTTCCAGGACGAAATCGCCAGGCTCGACCTGTTCCAGCCATTCCGGCTGGTAGACGCCGGTGTCGGCATAGGCCGAGATGCGGTCGGACAGGCGCAGCCGCGGCGCGGGATACGGGTCGCGGCGCAGTTGCTCGCGCAGCATGTCCACGTGCGTCTCGTAGATGTGGGCATCGCCGATGAAATACGTCAGCCAGCGCGGTTCGTAGCCGGTCAGGCGCGCCACCAGGTGCGTCAGCGCGGCCGCCTCGGCCAGGTTGAAGGGCGTGCCCAGGCCCACGTCGTTGCTGCGGATGTACAGGCACAGGGACAGTTCCCGCGTGCCCGGATTCGCCAGGAACTGATAGAGCAGATGGCAGGGCGGCAGGGCCATTTCCTCGATCTGCGCCCAATTCCAGCCATGGAACAGGATGCGGCGGCTGCCCGGATCCCGCAGCAGGGTGTCCAGGCACTGGCGCAACTGGTCCACGGCCTTGTAGAGCAGGACGCCGCGGCCGCCGCCGGCCTCGTCCTGCACGGTGCCCACCCGGCGGTAGCCCCCCGCCAGCGCGGCGGCGATCCGCCCCGCCCCGCCGGCCGCGTCCGGATCGATCAGCTTGTACGCGGGCCACTGGCGCCACTGCACGCCATAGACGGGGCCCAGGTCGTCGGGGCCATCGCGCCAGGGGCTGGACAGCCAGGCGTGGTTCTCATTGGCGTTCTGGTCCCAGACCCGGCAACCCAGGGCCCGGAAGTCGGCCGCGCTGTCCGCGCCGCGCAGAAAGCCCACCAGCTCGCCGATGGCGGACTTGAAGGCCAGGCGCTTGGTGGTGACCGCCGGGAAGCCCTCGCGCAGGTCGAAGCGCAGGCAGGCGCCGGGCAGGCTGAGCGTGCGCACCCCCGTGCGGTTGTCCTGCCAGGCGCCTTGCTCGAAGATCGAGCGGACCAGGTCCAGGTAGGCCTTCATCGGGACGGCGCCTCAGGACGGCCGCCGCGCTCGAGCACCCGGCGGGCGCGTTCGATCACCGGCAGGTCCACCATGCGGCCGTCCAGGCGGAAGGCGTATTCGCCGGTGCGGTCGGCATGGTCGACGACCCGCTGCGCCCAGTCGAGCTCTTCGGGCAGGGGCTGATAGACCTGGTGGACCACCGGCACCTGGCTGGGATGGATGCACAGCATGCCGCCAAAGCCCATGTCGCGGGCCAGCGTGGCGGTGCGCGCCAGGCCGTCGAGGTCGGAGAAATCGGCGTGGATCGTATCCAGCGGATCGGCCAGGCCATGCATGCGGCTGGCCTGCAGGATCTGGAAGCGCACCTGGTCGAGGATGCGCTGCGCGCCCTCGGTCTGCGGCCGGGTGCCGAATTCCACCATCAGGTCCAGGATGCCGAAGCTCAGCCGCGCCACGCCATTGGCCTCGGCGATCGAATCCAGCATGCGCAGGCCCTGCGAGGATTCGATGACGGGCATGAGCGGCTTGCCGGCGCCCGACACGATGTAGACGTGCTCGGCGGCCTGCGCCTTGGGCAGGACGATGCCGGCGACCGAGGGCAGCGAACGGCAGAGCGCGAGGTCGTCCTCGAACCAGGGCGTGGTGCCGTCGTTGATGCGCACCCAGACCCGGTCCTGGGGATGGTCGGCCGCATGGCGCGCCAGCGCGTCGCGGGCCTCCGACTTGGCGTCGGGCGCCACGGAGTCCTCGAGGTCGATGATGACCGCGTCGGCCCCGCTGGCGATGGCCTTGGAAAAGCGGTCCGGCCGGCTGGCCGGGACGAACAGCGCGCTGCGCATCAAGGTCTCGTGCATGATATCCCCTGTGGTTGAAGCTGCGTTCAGGCCCCGGCCGCCGCCAGGCGGGCGGCGATCCGCTGCTGCCATTCGCGCGGGCCGGTGCGGTGCACCGAGACGCCCTGGGCGTCCACCGCCACGGTCACCGGCATGTCCCGCACCTGGAATTCGTAGATGGCTTCCATGCCGAGGTCCTCGAATCCAACCACCCGCGCCGAGCGAATGGCCTTGGACACCAGGTAGGCCGAACCGCCGACCGCCATCAGGTACGCCGAGCCGTGGCGACGGATGGCCTCGATGGCCTCGGGGCCGCGTTCGGCCTTGCCGATCATGGCCAGCAGGCCGGTCTGTCCCAGCATCATATCGGTAAACTTGTCCATGCGCGTCGAGGTGGTCGGGCCGGCCGGGCCCACGACCTCGTCGCGCACCGGATCCACCGGCCCCACGTAGTAGATCACCCGGCCGGCGAAATCCACGGGCAGCGGCTCGCCGCGCGCCAGCATGTCCTGGATGCGCTTATGGGCCGCGTCGCGGCCGGTGAGGATGCTGCCCGACAGCAGCAGGCGCTCGCCGGGCTTCCAGGAGGCGACCTCTTCGCGAGTCAGGGTATCCAGATCGACCTGGCGCGAGGCCTTGTAGTCGGGCTTCCAGTGGACTTCCGGCCATTCCGACAGGGCGGGCGGGCGCAGGGCCGCGGGGCCGCTGCCGTCGAGCTCGAAATGCACGTGCCGGGTGGCCGCGCAATTGGGAATCATGGCGACGGGCTTGGACGCCGCGTGCGTGGCACAGGTCAGGATCTTGACGTCGAGCACCGTGGTCAGGCCGCCCAGGCCCTGGGCGCCGATGCCCAGGGCATTGACCTTCTGGTAGAGCTCGATGCGCAGTTCCTCGAGCTTGCTCTGCGGTCCGCGCTGCAGCAGCTCGTACATGTCGATGTCCTGCATCAGGGACTGCTTGGCCATGAGCATGGCCTTTTCCGCCGTGCCGCCCACGCCGATCCCCAGCATGCCGGGCGGGCACCAGCCGGCGCCCATGTGCGGAACCGTCTCGAGCACCCAGTCGACCAGCGAGTCGCTGGGATTGAGCATGGCGAACTTGGTCTTGTTCTCCGAGCCGCCGCCCTTGGCGGCCACCTGGACGTCGACGCGGTCGCCGGGCACCAGCTCGACCTGCAGCACGCAGGGCGTGTTGTCGCGCGTGTTGCGCCGGGTGAACAGGGGATCGTCCAGCACCGAGGCGCGCAGCGGATTGTCCGGATTCGTGTAGCCGCGCCGCACGCCTTCGTCGCAGAGCTCCTGCAGGCTGCGGCGGGTGTCGAAGCGCACGTCCATGCCGATCTTCATGAAGACGTTGACGATACCGGTGTCCTGGCAGATCGGCCGGTGGCCTTCGGCGCACATGCGCGAATTGGTCAGGATCTGCGCGATGGCGTCGCGCGCCGCCGGGCTTTCCTCGACCTCGTAGGCGCGCGCCAGGTGGCGGATGTAGTCCAGCGGATGGTAGATGCTGATGAACTGGACGGCGTCCTCGATGGACTGGATCAGGTCGTGTTCGGTGATGGTGCTCATTATTTTCCTTGCCAGACCGGCGGACGTTTCTCGGCGAAGGCGGTCGCGCCCTCGCGTGCGTCTTCGGAAGTGAATATGTGGGCGATGCGCGGGCGCTGCAGGTCGAACATGTCTTCCGGCCGCCAGTTGCGCGACTGGGCGATGACCGATTTTGCCGTGCGTACCGCCAGCGGCCCGTTGGCCGCGATCCTGCCCGCCAGGACGAGCGCGGCGTCCAGGGCCTCGCCCGGCTCGGCCAGCCGGTTGACCAGCCCCAGCTGGTGCAGGCGCTCGGCGGGAAACAGGTCGCCGGTCAGGACGGCCTCCATGGCGACGTGGTAGGGAATGCGCGAGGGCAGCCGCAGCATGCCGCCCGAGCCCGGCACCAGGCCGCGCTTGACCTCGGGCACGCCGAACTGCGCGTCGCGGGCCGCCACGATCAGGTCGCAGGCCAGGGCGAGCTCGCAGCCGCCGGCCAGGGCGTAGCCCTCGACCGCGGCGATCAGCGGTTTTTGCGGCGGGCGCTCGCACAGGCCGCCGAAGCCGCGGTCGCCCACGTACGGCCGCTGGCCGGTGGCGGCAAAGGCTTTCAGGTCCATGCCCGAGCAGAAATGCCCGCCCGCGCCGGTCAGGATCCCCAGGCGCAGTTGCGGGTCGGCGTCGAGCTGGTCCAGCGCCGCCGCCAGGGCCTGCGCGGTCTCCAGATTGACGGCATTGCGGGCCTGGGGGCGATTCAGGCGCATGATCAGGATCCCGTCCTGCTGGCGCGTGTCGAGGCAATCGCTCATGTGTTCTCCGACAAAGTGGATAAAATGGCCGTTTCGGGCGCAGCCAGCACTGTACCCGAGTTTCGGATACGAACCCCTGCGGATCATCCCGCCACGCCATGCTCACATTCCAACAACTGATTTTATCGCTCCAGCAATACTGGGACCGGCAGGGCTGCACCTTGCTGCAGCCTTACGACATGGAGGTCGGCGCCGGCACCTCGCACACCGCCACCTTCCTGCGCGCCATCGGGCCCGAGCCCTGGCGGGCCGCCTACGTCCAGCCCTCGCGCCGCCCCAAGGACGGCCGCTACGGCGACAACCCCAACCGGCTGCAGCACTACTATCAGTTCCAGGTCGTGCTGAAGCCCGCGCCGCTGGACATCCTCGACCTGTACCTGGGATCCCTGCGCGCGCTGGGCATCGACCCCCAGCAGCACGACATCCGTTTCGTGGAAGACGACTGGGAGAACCCCACCCTGGGCGCCTGGGGCCTGGGCTGGGAGGTCTGGCTCAACGGCATGGAAGTCACCCAGTTCACCTATTTCCAGCAGGTCGGCGGCCTGGACTGCAATCCGACCATGGGCGAGATCACCTACGGCCTGGAGCGCCTGGCGATGTACCTGCAGGGCGTGGAATCCGTCTACGACCTGGTCTGGACGCAGGCCCCCGATGGCCGTCGCGTGTACTACCGCGACGTGTTCCACCAGAACGAGGTCGAGCAGTCGACCTACAACTTCGAATACGCGGCAACCCCCATGCTGTTCACGCACTTCAACGACTACGAGACCGAGGCCAGGCGCCTGATCGAGGTCCCCCTGGCCCTGCCAGCCTACGAGGCCACCCTCAAGGCCGCGCACACCTTCAACCTGCTGGATGCCCGCGGCGCCATCAGCGTGACCGAGCGCGCCACCTACATCGGCCGCATCCGCGCCCTGTCGCGCGCCGTCGCCCAGGCCTATTACGACTCGCGCGAACGGCTGGGCTTCCCGATGCTGGAGGTCCAGGCATGAGCGCCCGTCCCCTGATCGTCGAACTCGTCACCGAGGAACTGCCGCCCAAGGCGCTGGATGCCCTGGGCCGGGCCTTTGCCGAGGGCATCCGCAAGACCCTGGAAGGCATGCGCCTGCTGGCCGAGGATTGCGCCTGCGAGGCCTTCGCCACGCCGCGGCGGCTGGCGGTGCGCCTGGGCGCCGTCCTCGACCAGGCGCCGGACCAGCCCTACGCCGAAAAACTGATGCCGGCCGCCATCGGGCTGGATGCCCAGGGCGCGGCCACGCCGGCGCTGCTGAAAAAGCTGCAGGCCAAGAACCTCGGCCACCTGGCGCCGTCCGACCTGGCCCGCCGCCACGACGGCAAGCAGGACGTGCTCTACGCCGAGGGCACCGCCGCCGGCGCCCGCCTGGCCGACGGCCTGCAGCAGGCGCTGGACTACGCGGTCGGCCACCTGCCGATCCCGAAGGTCATGCAGTACCAGTTGGCCGACGGCCACACCAGCGTCAAGTTCGTGCGTCCGGCCCATCACCTGCTGGCCCTGTGGGGCGACGCCGTCGTCCCCGTGGAAACGCTGGGACTGCGGGCCGACCGGATCACCCGGGGCCACCGCTTCCTGTGCCAGGAGCCGCTCACGATCGCATCGGCCGACACCTGGGCGGACCGCCTGGCGTCCGACGGCTACGTGATCCCGTCCTTCGCCCAGCGGCGGGCGCGGATCGCCGCCCAGCTGGCCGAGACCTCGGCCACCCTGGGCGCGACCATCGGGCAGTCGCCCGAGGCCGAGGCCCTGCTGGACGAAGTCACGGCCCTGGTCGAATGGCCCACCGTCTATGTGGGCGCCTTCGACGAGGCCTTCCTGGCCGTGCCGCCGGAATGCCTGATCCTGACCATGCGGCTGAACCAGAAGTACTTCCCGCTGTTCGATCCGGCCACCGGCGCCCTGACCCACCGCTTCCTGATCGTCAGCAACATGCAGCCGCGCGATCCCGCCTTCATCATCCAGGGCAACCAGCGCGTGGTGCGCCCGCGCCTGGCGGACGCGCAGTTCTTCTACCAGACCGACCTGAAGACGCCGCTGATCGACCGCGTGGCCGACCTCGCCCACAGCGTCTATCACAACAAGCTCGGCACCCAGCTGCAGCGCACCGAGCGTGTGCGCAAGCTGGCGCGCTGGCTGGCGCCGCTGCTGGGGGGCGAACCCCTCGTCGCCGCCCGCGCCGCCATGCTGGCGCACGCCGACCTGGGCACCCAGATGGTGGGCGAGTTCCCCGAGCTGCAGGGCATCATGGGCGCCTACTATGCCGCCCACGACGGCGAGCCGGCCGAGGTGGTGCGCGCGCTGCGCGACCAGTACCGAATCCGCCTGGACGAGGCCGTCACGGCCGGGACCCTGACGGCGGCGACCCTGTTCATGGCCGAACGGGCGGAAACCCTGGTCGGCATCTGGGGCATCGGCCTGGCCCCCACCGGCGAACGCGATCCCTACGGGCTGCGCCGCGCCGCCCTGGGCCTGATCAGCGCCTACGAGCAGCTCACGGCCGGCGGCTGGCTGCAGGCCAGCCAGGACAGCCCGGCGCGCCTGGCCGCGCTGCTGGAGCAGGCCGCGGCGGGCTTTGCGCCGGGCACCCTGGCGGCGGGTACCGTCGACGCGGTGCTGGACTTCATCTACGAACGCTACCGCAACCAGCTGGCGGCCAGTTGCGACCGGGCCGCCATCGACGCGGTCTTGGCGCTGCGCCCGCCGCTGCACCAGGTGGCTGCCCGGGTGCAGGCCTGCATGGAATTCGCCCGCCTGCCGGAGGCCGAGGCCCTGGCGGCCGCCAACAAGCGCGTCAGCAACCTGCTCAAGAAGGCCGACGACACCCTGCCCGGCTTCGATGCCGGCCTGCTGTCCGAGCCGGCCGAACGACAGCTGGCGGACACCATCGGCACGCTCGAACCGCGCGCCCAGGCCGAGCTGCAGGCGGGCAACTTCACCGCCAGCCTGGCGATCCTGGCGCAGGCGCGCGCCGCCGTGGACGGCTTCTTCACCGACGTCATGGTCATGGCCGAAGACCCCCGCATCCGGGCCAACCGCCTCGCCCTGCTGCGGTCGCTGCACCAGCTGATGAACCAGGTCGCCGATCTGTCCAGGCTCGCGCAGTGAAGCTCGTCATCCTGGACCGCGACGGCGTCATCAACGAAGACAGCGACGCCTACATCAAGTCTCCCGGCGAATGGATCCCCATTCCGGGCAGCCTGGAGGCCATCGGCCGGCTCAGCCAGGCCGGCTGGCGGGTCGTGGTGGCCAGCAACCAGTCGGGGGTGGCGCGCGGGATGTTCTCGATGGAGACCCTGGCCGCCATCCATGCCCGCATGCGCCAGGCCGCGGCCGACGCCGGCGGGCGCATCGACGCCATCTTCTTCTGTCCCCATGGTCCGGACGACGGTTGCGCCTGCCGCAAGCCGCTGCCCGGCATGCTGCGCGACATCGCACGCCGCCTGGACGTCCGCCTGGACGGCGTCCCCCTGGTGGGCGACAGCCTGCGCGATCTCCAGGCCGCCGCCGCGGCCGGCTGCAGCCCCTGGCTGGTGCTGACCGGCAAGGGCCGCGCCACCTGGGAAAAATCCGGCACCAGCGGCGAGCTGCCGGCCGGCACCGAAGTCCGCGACGACCTGGCGGCCGTGGCGGACGCCCTGCTCAAGGCGCATCCATGATCTTCCTGCGTTCCGTGGCCTACATGGCCTTCCTGGTCGTGACGGTGATTCCCTACGCCCTGTGCTGCGTCCTGTGGGCGCCGCTGCCGCTGTCCTGGCGCTACCGCCTGACCCTGGGCTGGCCCCGGCTGGCGCTCTGGGGCGCGCGCTGGATCCTGGGCATCCGCTACGAGGCGCGCGGCACGGAGCACCTGCCCGAGGGCCCGGCCATCATCCTGTCCAAGCACCAGTCCGCGTGGGAGACCCTGTACTTCGCGGTGAAGCTGCCGCGGGACGTGGTGTTCGTCTACAAAAAGGAACTGCACTACGTGCCGTTCTTCGGCTGGAGCCTGGCGCTGCTCAGCATGATCCCCATCGACCGGGCCAAGGGCCGCGAGGCCTTCGACCAGGTCGTGCGCATCGGCGGCCGGCGCCTGCGCGAGGGCCGCTGGCCCGTGCTGTTTCCCGAGGGCACGCGCGTCGCGCCCGGCGACGTGGGCCGCTACAAGCAGGGCGGCGCCCTGCTGGCCTGCAAGACCGGCGTCCCGGTGATCCCGGTTGCCCACAATGCGGGCGAGCGCTGGCCGCGCAATGCCTTCCTGAAGACGCCGGGGCTGGTCACGGTGTCCTTCGGGCCCGCGCTGGACCCGGCCGGCTACAACCCGGTCTCGCTCAACAATGCCGTGCGCGACTGGATCGAAGCCGAGATGCGGCAATTGAATCCGGAACGCTATGCCGGCCGGTGATCCCCGCCAGCTGAGCCTGTTCGACGCCCCGGCGGCGCCCGCGCCGTCCGCCCCGCCCATCGGCCGGGGCCCCGCCCGGGGCCGCCCGCCCTCTTCGGCCGGCAGCACGCCCGGCGAGCCGCCGGCGGCGCCCCCCGGCCTGCCGCCGGCGCCGGACGCGGGCCGCGCGGGGCCGGAACTGCCCGGCTACAGCCGCCATGCCGTGCGCCTTCCGGACGGTGCACTGGACTACGCGCTGCGGCGCTCGCGCCGCCGCACCATCGGCCTGACCATCCGCGACGCCCACCTGCTGATCCAGGCGCCGTCCTGGGCAAGCCGTGCGCAGATCGAGGAGGCCATCCACGAGAAATCCCGCTGGATCCGGGACAAGCTGAAGTCCAGCCGCGAACGGCTCGCCCTGCTGGCGCTGCAGGATACCCAGTGGCGGGCGGGCGGACGCATCCCCTACCTGGGCGTCATGATCGAGTTGCGGCTGGACGGCACCGGCGAGGCCCGCTTCGGCGGCGACGCCGGCAGTCCGGCGCCGGGCGATCCGCTGTATCTGCCGCTGCCCGACGGCGCGGAAGGATCGCGCATCCAGGAGCGCGCCCAGGCCTGGCTGCAGGCGCGCGCCGCCGAAGACTTCGAGTACCGGCTGCGCCGCGCGCTGGCGCTGTCCGGCCAGCGCATGGCCGGCTGGGGGCTGTCGGCGGCCCAGGGCCGCTGGGGATCCTGCTCGGGCCAGCGGCGGATCCGCCTGAACTGGCGCCTGATCCACCTGCCGCCGGCGCTGATCGACTACGTGGTGGCGCACGAGGTCGCGCACCTGCGGGAAATGAACCACGGCCCGGCGTTCTGGCGCGAGGTCGAACGCCTGTATCCGGATTTCAAGGCCGCGCGCGACGCCCTGGCGCGGCACCATCCGGCCAGCCTGCCGTTGTTCTAGCCCCGCGCCGCAAGCCTCATCGTCGTCGGCGCGCGCGGCCTGGGCGGCCTGCAGGGGCTGCTGCCGGGATCGGTCAGCAAGAAGGTCATGGGGGGCGCGCAATGCGCCGTCTACGTGGTGCGATGAGGCGGGATATGCGTATGATAGGGCATCCATTCCGCTGAGGATCACACCATGCGACTGCTCCATACCATGCTGCGCGTCGGCAATCTCGACCGCTCCCTGATGTTCTACACCGACGTGCTGGGCATGCGCCTGCTGCGCCGCAAGGATTACCCCGAGGGGCGCTTCACGCTGGCCTTCGTCGGCTACCAGGACGAATCCGAGGGCGCCGTGCTCGAGCTGACCCACAACTGGGACACCGAAACCTACGAGACCGGCACCGGCTACGGCCACATCGCCATCGAGGTCGAGGACGCCTACGACACCTGCGCCACCATCAAGGCCCGCGGCGGCCTGGTGGTCCGCGAGGCCGGCCCCATGAAGCACGGCTCGACGATCATTGCCTTCGTGGAAGACCCCGACGGCTACAAGATCGAGCTCATCCAGCGCGACAGCCGCGCCGACTGAACCCCCGCGGGCTTCAGCCCGCGCCGTCCGCCCGCACGCCCGCGGCGCTCAGCGCGTCGGCCAGGTCCAGGAACTGCGCGACCGACAATTCCTGCGGCCGCGCGGTGGGGGCGATCTCCAGGGCGTCCCAGTCCAGCCGCTGCGTCCAGCCGCCCAGGCTGCCCCGGATCATCTTGCGGCGATGCTCGAACACCCGCGACACCACCTGCCCGAACAGCGCCGGATCCCGTGCCTGGCGCCAGCCGGCGGGCGCCAGCGGACGCATGCGCACGATGGACGACATGACCTTGGGCGGGGGGTCGAAGGCCTCGGGCGGCACGTCGAAAAGATGCGTCATGCGGTAGCGCGCCTGCAGCATGACCGACAGGCGGCCGTACTGGCTGTCGCCGGGACGGGCCACCATCCGGTCGATGACTTCCCTTTGCAGCATGAAATGCTGGTCCCGCACCCGATGGGCGCACGGCATCAGGTGAAACAGCAGCGGCGTGGAAATGTTGTAGGGCAGATTGCCCACGATCCGCAGGGAGCGGTGTCCCGCGTCGCCGCCGGACGGCGGGACGTCGCCGGAGGCCTCGTGCGCGAGGCGGGCGAAATCGACGGTCAGGGCGTCGGCCTCGACCACGGTCAGGCGGTCCGGCGGCCATTGCGAGCGCAGGCGATGCGCCAGGTCCCGGTCCAGTTCGACGGCGATCAGCCGCCGCAGCCGGTCCAGCAGCGGGGCGGTCAGCGCGGACAGCCCCGGCCCGATTTCCACCATGCAGTCCCCGGGCTGGGGATCGATGGCCCGCACGATCGCGTCGACGACGGACTCGTCGCTCAGGAAATGCTGGCCGAAGCGCTTGCGTGCGGTATGTGCCATGGACCTACTGCGTGCCGCTGCGGGTGTGTTCCAGCCGGTTGTCGATGTAGGCCTGGCTGCGCAGCTGGTCCAGCCAGTCTTCGTAGGCCGGCCCGATCCTGCGCTGCATCAGCTCGCGGCGCGCCTGCATGCGGCGGAATTCCTGCTCCATGTTCTTGGTGCGGCGGCCCTCGACCTGGATCAGGTGCCAGCCGAAGGGCGACTTGACCGGCTCGCTGACCTGGCCGTCCTGCAAGGCGTTCATGGCCTGCTCGAAGGCCGGCACCGTCTCGCCGGGACTGAGCCAGCCCAGGTCGCCGCCCTGGGGCGCGGAGGCGTCCTGGGAATAGCGCTTGGCGAGCTCGGCAAAGGACTCGCCGTGTTCGATGCGGCGGCGCAGGCTCTCCAGGGTGCTGCGCGCCTTGTCGTCGTCCGTCACCTTGGACGTCTTGATCAGGATGTGGCGCGCGTGCGTCTGGGTCACCATCATGGGACCGGTGTGCGCCTGTCCGGCGGGCGCCGGCGCGGGCTGCGGCGGCGCGGCGGGCGGCTGCGCGGATTTCCTGGGGGCGGGCCGCTGGGCGTAGCCGCGGCGCACGACCTTCAGGATGTGGAAGCCACGGCCGCTTTGCAGCACGCTGCTGATGCCCCCGGCCGGCGTGTCGGCGATGGCCTGCACGAACAGGTCGGGCCAGTCCTTCAGCGGCCGGATGCCCATGTCGCCGCCCTGCAGGGCCTGGGGACCGTTGGACGAGGATGCCGCCAGGCCGGCGAAGTCGGCCCCGGCCTTCAGCTTGGCGAGGATGGCCTCGGCCTGCTTGCGCTTTTCGGCCACGACGGCATTGGCGGCGTAGTCAGGCACCTCGATCAGGATCTGGGCGAGTTCGACCAGCTCCGGTCCGGTGGGCGCGGGTGGCGGCTCGGGGGCCTCTTGCGGGGGCTGCGGCGCCGCCTGCGGCAGCGGCATGTCGGCATGCGTCTGCAGGAAGGCATCGACGTCGCTGTCGCTGATGCTGATGCGGTCCTCGACGAAACGCTGACGCAGCATGTCGTCCTGGATCTGCGTCTTGATCTCCGTGCGGTATTGCTCCCAGCTCATGCCGCTGCCCAGGATTTCCTTGCGCAGCTGGTCGACGCTGAGGCGGTTGCGCTGCGCCACGGTCTGGATCGCGCGGTCGACCTGGGCGTCGCTGACGCGGATGCCGACCCGCGCGGCCTCCTGGTCCTGCAGCGCCGCGTTGATCATCTGCTGCAGCACCTGGCGCTTGAAGACGGCGTCTTCAGGCACCGGCACGCGCTGCTGCTGCATCTGCCGACGGACCTCGGCCTGCTTGTCGGCCAGCTGCCCCAAGGTGATGACCTGCTTGTTGACGATGGCCGCAATGCCGTCGACGAACTGCTGCGCCGGCGCCTGCGGCTGCGCGGCGGCCTCGGCCCGGGCGGCCGGCTTGCCGGCGGCCTGGGCGAGCGGCGCGAGCAGCAGGCCGCCCAACACCAGGGCCAGGGAGAATGCTCCGGCGGGATGACGCATCATTCATACCTCTCGAAAACGGTTTTTTCGGGTGTGGGCGAGATGACGGACTCATAGCCCGTGACACGCTCGGACAACATGGACATGGGATCCGTGCCCAGCGATCCCAGCCCGGTGAGTTCCAGCTGCAAGAACAAGGCGGTATTGGTCTGCTCGGCGGACACGGCGTAGCGCTGCAGCACGGCGCGCGCCGCCCAGCCCCCGTCGCCCCGGTATTCCAGGCCCACGATGGACTGGGTGTTGCGCTTTTCCGCCAGCGAATAATCGTAACGTCCGACGCCGAACCAGCGCCGGCTCAACGGCCACTGGCCGCTGAGGCTGAGCTGCTCGCGCGATTGCAGGACGGCGTCCGGGGGCAGGACGCGATAGGGATCGGTGTACAGGTTCGGATCCCGTTCGTAGCGGTAGGACAGGGACAGGGTCGCCAGGCGCTTCGGCGTCCAGCGCACGCCCGAGCTGAGCCGGTTGCGCTTCTGGGTGTCGTGGTCGAACTGGCCGTCGAAATAGATGGAGAACCGGTCGGTCAACGCCGCCTTGGCCTCGACCAGGTAGTCGGACTCGGTCGCCTTGCGCGGCGTCTGGCTGGGCAGGGTGACCTTCTGGTCCGCAAAGTAGAAACGCTGCGCCGCGGACAGCGACAGGCGCTCGAAGCCCGTATCGGCGTCCAGCCAGCGGGTCGTCAGCCCCGCCGTCAGCTGATTGGCGTTGGCGATGCGGTCCCAGCCGCCGCTGAAGATGTTCTCGTCGAACGCCTGCTGGTAGCTGAAGGACGCCATGCCCGTATCGAAAACCGGCAGCCCCGACTGATCCTTGTACGGCACGTACAGGTAATACAGGCGCGGCTCGAGCGTCTGGGTGGCCGGCGTGCCGAAGAAGCTGGAATCCCGCTCGAGCGTGAGGCCGGCATCCACGGAGGCGATCGGCAGGATGCGGGTCTGGCTGCGCGGCTGCCCCAGCAATTCCGGCGGCAGGCCCTGGATCGAGTCATAGAACCAGTCGGTCTGGTATTGCGCCATGTGCAGGCCGACCTTGGGCGTCAGATACGCCCCCGGCAGAACGAAGGGGCGCGCGATCGAGGTGTAGGAGGTCATGCGCGTGCCGTTGGGCATCAGGCGCTTGCCTGCCTGGTCGGGAAAGGCGTCCCCGTGATAGATGGGCGACACGAAGCGGGTGACGTAATTGTCCGACACCACGTCGAAACCGTTCCAGCCATAGTGCTGGGCGCGGAAGTTGAACTCCGGCAGCTTGTCGTAGGGGGGCGCCAGGAACGAGCCCGTGCGGTCCTGCAGCGTCTGGTACCGGTAGAACTGCACGGACGCCAGGAAATGCGGGTTCCCCGTCCAGCTCAGCATCGCCTGGCTGGGCATGTAGGTGATGGCGGCGTCCGTCAGGCCGAACGAGGAAAAGTCACGGAAATAATCGTCGTCCGAGACCTTGCGGGCATCCAGGTAGGCCGACAGGCCGTGCCCGAAGCTGTGCGTGTGCTGCACCGAGTACATCCAGCGCTTGTCGCCCGTCTGGCGGTCGCGCATGATGTAGGTGCCGAAGAGCTCGGAGTGCGAGGCTTCGCCCAGGTAGCGGAACTCGGTGCCCAGCAGCAGGCCGCGCTTGCTCATGTAGCGCGGCAGCAGGGTGGCGTCATAATTGGGCGCGAGGTTCAGGTAGTAGGGGGTGGTCAGCTCGATCCCGGCGTTGCTGGACGTACCGTAGGTCGGCGTCAGAAAGCCCGTCTTGCGATCCTTGCCCAGCGGGAAGGTCAGGTAGGGCGAATACAGGATCGGGACGCCCTTGAAGCGCAGCACCCCGTTGCGGGCGGCGCCCTCGTTCTCGTCCAGGTACAGGTCCACCCGGCTGGCGTCGATGTACCAGGCGGGATCCGGCCCGGACCAGCCGGTATAGCGCACCCCGTGCAGGCGCATGTGCTGGCGCCCGAGGATGTCGGCGTGGTCGGCATTGCCTTTGCCCGCCGCGCCGCCCAGCCAGAACCGGGGCGCCTCGATCGCGCCTTGTTCGGTGCGGGTGTTGTAGCGCAGATGGGGGCCGCGCACGACGTTGCCGTCGCGCATCAGCAGGCCGTCGCCCTGGACGTCGGTGTCGCCCGACTGCTGGTCGTAATCGATGCGGTCGCCCTGGATCACGCCGTCCAGGCGCCGCACCTGGGCATTGCCGCGCAGGATCACCCGGCCCTGCGCGTCGCGCGCGATGTCGTCCCCGATCAGGAACGACGGCAAGTCGTCGTCGGACGCCGCCGGATGCAGGCGCAAGCTGCCCACCATGCGCAGTTCGCCCGGCTTGGCCGAGGTTTCGGCTGCCAGCGCCGGCGCGGACAGGACGGCACTCAGGAGGATGATGCGGCTGATCCAATGCACGAAGACCGGGCCCTCTTAGGAATGACAGGAGACAATGACTGATCCGCGCACCACTTTGACCAGCGACCCAGTATTATAGAGAAGCCGCGCCGCGCACGCGCGCGCCGCCGTTTTCACGATCCCCGTTTTCCAGATGACCGACACCCCACACCCGGACGCCCGCCTGGCGGCCCTGCGCCACTGGCTGGACTCGCAAACCGCCATTCCCGGCCTGCGGGCCGACACCCTGACGCCGGTTTCCGGCGATGCCAGCTTCCGCCGCTACTTCCGCGTCCAGGCGGCCGACGGCCCGCTGATCGTCATGGACGCGCCGCCCCCCCACGAGGACTGCCGCCCCTTCGTGGACGTCGCCCGGCGGCTGGCGGCCGGCGGCCTGCGCACGCCCGGCATCCTGGCCCAGGACCTGGACCAGGGCTTCCTGCTGCTGACGGACCTGGGCCGCCAGACCTTCTACGAGGCCATCCAGGCGGGCCTGCCCCGGGACGACGCCGAATGGCAGCAGCACATGCGCGGCGCCCTGCGCGCGCTGGCCGCGCTGCAGCAATGCGACACCGCCGGCCTGCCCGTCTACGACGCCGCCCGCCTGCTGCAGGAACTGCAGCTTTTTCCCGAATGGTATCTGGGCGTCCACCACGGGCAGGCGCCCGGCGAGGCGGCCCGGACGATGCTCGCCGGCACGTTCGAATTGCTGGCGCGCCAGGCGGCGGCCCAGCCCCAGGTGTTCGTGCACCGCGATTTCCATTCGCCGAACCTGATGATCGGCTCCGGCGCGCCCGACTTCGCGCCGGGCGTCATCGATTTCCAGGATGCCGTGCTCGGGCCGGTCAGCTACGACATCGCGTCCTTCGTCATGGACGCCCGCACCACCTGGGACGAGGCGCAGCAGCTGGACTGGGCCATCCGGTATTGGGAATACGCCCGCGCGGCGGGCCTGCCGGTGCCGGGCGATTTCGCCCAGTTCCACATCCAGTACGAATGGATGGGCCTGCAGCGCAACCTGCGCATCCTCGGGGTGTTCGCCCGCCTGTCCCACCGGGACGGCAAGCACCACTACCTGGACCACATGCCGCGCGTGCTGGCCTACGTCCGCCAGGTGGCGGGGCGCTACCAGGCATTCCTTCCCTTGTTGCGGCTGCTGGACCAGGTCGAGCAGGTGCCGCAGCGGGACGGATACTCGTTCTGATGCGCGCCATGATCCTGGCCGCGGGGCGCGGCGAACGCATGCGCCCCCTGACCGACACCTGCCCCAAGCCGCTGCTGCCCGTCGGCGGCCATCCGCTGATCGTGTGGCATTTGCGGCGCCTGGCCGATGCCGGCATCCGCGACATCCTGATCAACCACGCCTGGCTGGGCGAGCGCATCGAGGCCGCCCTGGGCGACGGGCGCGACTGGGGTGTGCGCCTGCGCTATTCGGCCGAGCCGGTCGCGCTGGAGACCGCCGGCGGCATCGCCCGGGCGCTGCCGTTCTTCCAGGACCAGCCCTTCCTGGTGATCAACGGCGACATCTGGTGCGACTGGGACCCCGGGCAGGCCCGCGGCTGGCTGGCGTCCCTGCCCGCCGACGCCCTGGCCCACCTGCTGCTGGTCGACAACCCCGCCCACCATCCCGAGGGCGACTTCACGCTGGGGCCGGACGGCCGCGCCGGGCTGGCGTCGCCGCCCCGGCCGGCCCTCACGTTCGCGGGCATCGGCCTGTACCGGCCCGCGCTCTTCGCCGACACGCCCGCCGACCGGCCGGCGCCCCTGGCCCCGTTGCTGCGCCGGGCCATGGCGCACGGCGCGGTCCTGGGCACGCGCCACACCGGACGCTGGATCGACGTCGGCACGCCCGAACGGCTGCGGCTGCTCGACCAGGACCTGAGGCTGATAAACTGAGAGGTTTCAGGTCGGCGCGCAGGCGGCTGCCGTCTGACCAGTTCTGGCAATTCGCAACCGTCTGTAGATTCGCCCCGGATCGGCGCGGCAATCCGTTTATGCTAACGGACTTTGGCGCCGGCGCCTGGTCTATGGGGACGAGGACCGCACCAGGCCTTGCCGCTTCAGGAATTTCGTCATGTCTTTAGGCTCCAACCGCCCGACCTTCAAACCGACCCCCTACGGCTACACCCGGCGCAGCCGCGGCATTCCGCGCTGGCTGTTGCTGCTGATCACCGGCATCGCACTGGGCGCGGGCGGCGTCCTGTTCCTGCAGCGCAGCTACGGGCCGCAGCGCCTGACGGTCGAACAGTCCGAGCAGCTGCGCATGGACCTGAACACCGCCAACCTGGAAAACCAGCGCCTGGGCACCGAATCCAAGGCCCTGCGCCAGGAACTGGCTCAGGCCCAGGCCACCGGCAAGGAACAAAGCGCCCTGGCCGAACAGCTGCGCAAGCGCGCGGCCGACATGGAGGCCGGCGTGTCCAGCCTGATCGCGGCCATCCCGCCGGATCCGCGCGGCACGTCCCCCGGCATCCGCAGCGCGGACATGGTGATCCACGACGACGGCCTGCACTACCAGGTGCTGCTGATCCAGGAACTGCCCGAGGGCCAGACCGAGGTCCCCAGCCTGCGCGGCGAGGTCAAGCTGGTCGGCATCGGCACCTACCCCAACGGCAACACCGCCTACGTGGACCTGAACACGCAGCCCCTGGACATGGGCCGCTACACCGTGATCAGCGGCCAGACCGAGCTGCCCAAGGCCTACCGCCTGCGCCAGGTGACCATCCAGATCACGGGCCAGGACTCCGACAAGGTGATTGCCACCCGCACCGTCAGGGCGACGACGGCCAAATAAAGGTCCGGCGTTCTCAAGGAAAGGTCCGGCGTGCCGCCGAGGCGGCGGGCCGGGCCGGATGCGGCGTCGGGCCTCGATCAAGGCCCGACGGCCCCCGGATCAGGACACGTGCTGCAGGAAATCCCGCAGCCGCTGGCTGGGCGGATTGCTGAGCAGGGCTTCGGGCTCGCCGTCCTCGGCGATCTTGCCCTGGTCCATGAAGATCAGCCGGCTGCCGACCTTGCGGGCGAATTCCATTTCGTGGGTGACCACGATCATGGTCATGCCTTCCTCGGCCACGTCCTGCATGACCCGCAGGACCTCGTGCCGCAATTCGGGATCCAGCGCGGAGGTCGGCTCGTCAAAGAGCATCAGCAGCGGCTTGATCGCCAGGGCGCGGGCGATGGCCACCCGCTGCTGCTGGCCGCCGGACAACTGACCCGGATAATGGCCGGCGCGCTCGGCCAGCCCGACCTTTTCCAACAGCTCCTGCGCCTGCTGCCGGGCCTGGGCCCGGGGCGTGCCGCGCGTGTGGATCGGGCCGAACATCACGTTTTCCAGGGCGGTGAGCTGGGGAAACAGATTGAACTGCTGGAACACCATGCCGGCCTCGCGGCGCAGCTCGCGCACCTGCGACGCCTTGCCCAGCACGCTGAGACCGTTGACGACGATGTCGCCACCCTGGATGGTCTCCAGGACGTTGATGCAGCGCAGGAAGGTGGACTTGCCCGAGCCCGACGGCCCCACCACCACCACGACCTCGCCCGATTCAATGGACAGGTCGATGCCGTCGAGCACGACGTTGTCGCCGAAGCGCTTGGTGACGTTCTTGAATTCGACGATGCTCATACGATGCGGGTCCTGTGTTCCACGAACTTGAGCACCAGGGCGATGAAGCCGGTCATGATCAGGTAGATCACGGCGACCGCGCCCCAGATCTCGACCGCGCGGAAATTGCCCGCGATGATTTCCTGGCCCTGGCGGGTCAGCTCGGCCACCCCGATCACGATGAACAGGGACGAGTCCTTGAGGCTGATGATGCACTGATTGCCCATGGTGGGAATCATGCGCCGCAGCGCCACCGGCCCGATGATGTGCGCCAGGATCTTGTAGAACGGCAGACCCATGGCCTGGCCGGCCTCCTGCAGCCCTTTGGGCACGGACAGCAGGCCGCCACGCACGATCTCGGCGATGTAGGCGCCCGAGTTGATCATCAGGGTGACGGTGGCGGCGGTAAAGCCGTCGATGCGCAGATCGACCATCAGCGGCAGGGCGAAATAGATGAACATCACCTGCACCACGATGGGGGTGCCGCGCATCACCAGGATGTAGCACTGCGCGACCAGCGACAGCGCCACGGGGATCCAGGCGAGGAAGCGCCAGACGACCACCGCCAGCACGGCCAGCCGGACGATCCACCACACGGCGTCGGGCACGCCGGCCAGGGGCCCCGCCCCCAGCCAGGCGCACACCCGCCACAGCACGTACAGCAGCACCAGGGCAAGCACGCCCCAGGCCAGATTGCGGCGCGTCACCGGCACCGGCACGTAGGTGACGACCACCCCGGCCAGGCCGCCGATGATCGTCCCCCCGACCAGGCCCAGCACCGTGATCTGGATCGTCATCCAGGCGCCTGCCATGAGATCGGGCCAGGCCGCCCAGATCGCGGACCATTCAAATGTCACGATGAGTTCCCGTGAGCCGGATCAGTCGGGCTTCTTGCCGAACCAGGTTTCGTAGAGCTTGTCGTACGTGCCGTTGGCCTTGAGGTCGGCCAGCGCCTTGTTGACGACCGGGACCAGCTTGCTGTCCTTGGGGAAGGCGATGCCGTAGAAGTCGCCGCTCTTGAGGGAGCCGACGACCTTGACCTTGCCCTGCCCCGCGGTCTTGGCGTAGTACTGGACATTGGGCGTGTCGTGCACCACGGCATCCACGCGGCCCGTCGCCAGTTCGAGGAAGGCATTGTCGATGTTCGGGAAGAGCTTGAGCTTGGCCGAGGGCACGTTGGCCTTCATGTAGTCGACCGTGGCGGTGCCGATCTTGACGGCGACGGTCTTGTTCTCGAGATCCTTGGCGGTCTTGATGGCGCTGTCCTTGGACACCAGGATGGCCAGGCCGGATTCGTAGTAGGGATCGGAGAAGTCGATCACCTTGGCGCGATCCGGACGGATGGTGATGCCGGCCAGGGCCGCATCGATGTTGTGCGTCTGCAGGCCCGGGATGATGCCGTTGAAGTCCATGGGCTGCAGGTGGTATTTCAGATTGGCCTGCTTGGCGATGGCTTCCCAGAGCTGGATGTCGAACCCGGTGTACTTGCCGTCCTGCTTGAACTCGAAGGGGACGAAGGCAGTGTCGGTCGCGACGACCAGTTCCTTGTCGGCCGCCTGGGCGGTCGGCAGGGCCAGTGCAAATGCCAGCCCCAGCAGGGCGGCTTTCAGGGATTTGGGCAACATCATCTGGTCTCCTTGTGGGATGGTTTCGCGGCGGCCTCGGGGTCGCGCCAGGCAGTCATGTTAACTGAAAGGCCCGGAATTTCCGCCTTTGCAATGGCGCAAACCCCGGGCCTTCCGGCAATTTTTGGGGAAATCCCCTAGGATTTCAAGGGGATTTCCGGTGCGAACCGGCTCAGAAGGCCGGCACGATCGCGCCCTTGTATTGCTTCTGGATGAACGCGCGCACCTTCTCGGACTGCAGCGCGCCCAGCAGCTTGAGGACGGCCGGATCGTCCTTGCGGTCGGCGCGGGTCACGACCAGGTTGGCATAGGGCGATTCCTTGTCCTCGATGAACAGGGCGTCCTTCACCGGGTTCAGGCCGGCTTCCAGCGCGTAGTTGGTGTTGATCAGGGCCAGGTCCACGTCCGGCAGCACGCGCGGCAGCGTGGCGGCCTCGAGTTCGCGGAACTTCAGGTGCTTCGGATTCTCGGACACGTCGCGGGCGGTCGCCAGGATGTTGCTGGGATCCTTCAGCTTGATCAGGCCCTGCTTCTGCAGCAGCAGCAGCGCGCGGGCGCCGTTCGAGGGATCGTTGGGGATGGCCACCTGGGCGCCGTCCTTCAGGTCCTTGATGTCCTTGATCTTCTGCGAATAGGCGCCGAAGGGCTCGACGTGGACCGCGCCGACCGACACCAGCTTGGTGTCGTGTTCCTTGTTGAAGGAATCCAGGTAAGGCTTGTGCTGGAAGAAATTGACGTCGATCTGCTTGTCGGCGACCTGCAGGTTGGGCTGGACGTAGTCGGTGAAGACCTTGATGTCCAGATCCACGCCTTCCTTGGCCAGATCCGGCTTGACGAACTCCAGCAGCTCGGCGTGCGGCACGGGCGTGGCCGCGACGGACAGCTTGACGGCATGGGCGGGGGCGGCGAACGCCAGCGGCAGGGCCAGTGCGAGGACCGGCGCGAACTTCTTGAACATGAGGGATCTCCTGAAAAATCGTCGGATGAATTGCACTACTTTCGATTGAGCCGGGCCACCCAGCGGTCGCCCAGCACCTGAAACACCTGGACCATGATGACCAGGATCACCACGGTCACGGCCATGACGTCGCCCTGGTAGCGCTGGTAGCCGTAGCGCACGGCCAGGTCGCCCAGGCCGCCGCCGCCGATCACGCCCGACATGGCGGAATAGCCGACCAGCGTGATGGCCGTGACCACGATGGCCGCCAGGATGCCGGTCGTCGCCTCGGGCAGCAGCGCCCAGAGCACCGTCTGGCGCGAGGTCGCGCCCATCGAGCGGCAGGCCTCGCTGACCCCGGGATCGAGCTCGCGCAGCACGTTCTCGACCAGCCGGGCGAAGAAGGGCGCGGCGCTCGCCACCAGCGGCGGGATGGAGCCCTGCACGCCCAGCGCCGTCCCGACCAGCAGGCGCGACATCGGGATCATGACGATCAGCAGGATCAGGAACGGCACCGAACGCAGCACGTTCACGATGAAGGCCACGCTCTGGTAGATGCCCCGGTGGCTCATCATCTGCCCGGGGCTGGTCAGAAACAGCAGCACCCCGACCGGCAGGCCGATCAGCACGGTGAACAGCAGGGAAAAGCCCGTCATCAGCAAGGTGTCGATCGTGGCTTCGCCGATCATCCACCAGTCCACATTGGCCATCATGTCCGCAATACCTCGTAGTGCACGCCCGCCTGGTCCAGCGCCCCGCCCAGCGCATCGAGATCGGCGGATGCGCCCTGGGCCGCGATCACCAGCTGGCCATAGGGCGTCTCCTTGATCCGCCCGACCGAGCCCTGCAGGATGCTGAGATCCAGGTTCAGATCGCGGCTCAGGCGGCTGAGCAGCGGCGTGCCGGTGGCCTCGCCCCGGAAGCTCAGGCGCAGCAGGCGCCCGGACAGGCCCTCGGCCATGGCGCGCCAGCCCTCGCCGCCGTCCAGGCCGCTCTCGGACAGCAGCGAGCGGGTGGCGTCATGGCGCGGATGCAGGAAGACCTCCAGGACCTGGCCGGATTCGACGATGCGGCCCGATTCGATCACCGCGACGCGGTCGCAGACCGCGCGGATCACGTCCATGCTGTGCGTGATGAGCACGATGGTCAGGCCCAGGCGCTGATTGATGTCGCCCAGCAGCCGCAGGATGGACTGGGTGGTCTCCGGGTCCAGGGCGGAGGTCGCCTCGTCGCACAGCAGCAGGCGCGGCCGGCTGGCCAGCGCGCGGGCGATGCCCACCCGCTGCTGCTGTCCGCCCGACAGCTGGCCGGGATATTTGTGCGCGTGATCCGACAGCCCGACGAGGTTCAGGACTTCGCGCGCGCGCGACTCGCGCGCCGAGCGCGACATGCCCGACAGGCGCAGCGGGAAGCAGACGTTGTCCATCACCGTGCGGGCCCGCAGCAGGTTGAAATGCTGGAAGACCATGCCCACGCTGCGGCGGTATTCACGCAGCTGGGCGTCGGAATACGCCGTGATGTCGTGCCCGTCGACCCGCACCACCCCTTCGGTGGGGCGTTCGAGCAGGTTGAGCATGCGGATCAGCGTGCTCTTGCCCGCCCCCGAACGTCCGATGATGCCGAAGACCTCGCCTTCGCGGATGTTCAGATTGACCTCGGCCAGCGCATGCACGGTGCGGCCGGCCGATTCAAAGGTTTTGCGGATGTTCTCGAGATCGATCAAGATGCGGAGCCATTCAAAAGACGGGATCCTGGATCAGCAGGACCCTCCGGGGGTCGCCCATGGACCCCGAGCCGAGAATTTACCATGCGGATTCCCAGGGTAAACGGGGTAGCATATAACGAAAAATAATAAAAAGGCCTCGGCAGGCCGCGCACCGGCACGATGCTAACGTCGGCGGCCCGAGGGCTTGTCGCGGTACATCGCCGCGTCGGCCAGCCTCAGCAGCCCCTCGGCATCCTGGGCGTCCGCCGGCCAGCAAGCCACGCCGACCGCCGCCCCCAGCCGCACGGGCTGGCCGGCCGCCCCATCCGACAGCGTGCGCAGCGGGGCCTCGATGGCGGCCCGCAGCTTGTCCTTCAGGTGCGCCAGCGCCTCGTCGGAACGCACGCCCGGGGCCACCACCACGAATTCGTCCCCGCCCAGGCGGGCCAGCAGGTCGTCGGCCCGCAGGCAGGCCTTCAGGCGCTGGGCGACTTCCTTCAGGGCCCGGTCGCCATTGTCGTGGCCGAAACGGTCGTTGAGGGGCTTGAAGTCATTGAGGTCGATGAACAGCACGGCAAAGGGCGCGCCCCCGCAGTCCGCCGTCAGGCGCGACAGCAGGCTGTCCAGCGCCATCCGGTTGCCGACGCCGGTGAGCCGGTCGGTGAACAGGTCCGCGTGCATGGCGCGGAAATTGCGCGCCAGGTCGCCCAGCTCGTCGCGCCGCCGGGTGGCGACGGCGACGGCGGGATCCCCCGAGCGGATCTTGTCCACGGCCTGCGACAGGGAGATCACGTCGTGCGCGATGCGGCCGAAGACCCGCATGCCGACCAGGATGGTCAGCAGCACGGCCAGCAGGCTGACCACCAGCACGATGCCGACCTGCTGCCGGATCCCGGTGAAGATCGCCTCGCGCGGCATGGCGACGATCGCCAGCCAGTCCATCCCGGCGTCGTCGACGATCCGCCGCGCCGCGATGGTGATCGTGCGGCCCTCGCCGTCGCGCACGGAGGTCCGGTACTCGCGGTTGTCGTCCCGCCGCTGGTTGGCCTTCTCGTCGCCCAGCAGCGTGTCGATGCTGCGGTAGGCCGTGCGGACCACCGGATCGTCGCTGCCGGCCGCGCTCACGCGCAGCAGCTTGCCGTCCACGCTCATGCCGAGGTTGGGCGTGCCGGTGGAGGCGATGAGCTTGCCGTCGCGCTCGACCACGAACGCCCGCCCTTGCTCGCCGATCTCCAGCGTCGACACGAAGCGGTTGATCTCGCGCAGCGACACGTCGGTGGCGACCACGCCGCGAAACGCCCCGTTCTCCATGACCCGCCGCGCGCGCGTGACCACCAGGTCGTGGGACGTGAAATCGATATAGACCGTCGTCCAGACCTGCGCGTCGGACTGCCGGGCCAGCTGATACCAGATCCGCTCGCGCGGATCGAACAGCCCGGTCTCCTGACCGGTGAGGCGGGGCTGGCCCAGGATCCCTTCATAGCGGTAGTAGAGGCGGTGCAGCTCGGCGCGCAGCTTCAGGCGCAGCTCGACCTCGTGCTCGCTCAGGCGCTTGAGCGCGATGCTCTGCCCCGACTCGTTGCCGTAGTAGACGTAGTTGTTGGGATTGGTGAACATCGAGGTCGCCACCCAGAACCGGGTGCGCAGGTCGCGCAGGTCGTGCGACAGGTCGGACGGCGTGTGGACCCCGGGCGGAAAGGCGGCCTCCAGGACGGCGGCCGATCCGTGGACGTGAAAATGCACGGCCTGCGCGATGCGCGAGGCCATGGCGCTCATGTACTGGTCGGAAAACTGGCCGATGTTGCGGCTGGCGGCCCAATACGAGGTGCCTCCCAGGACCGCCGCCACCAAGATGATGAGCAGCACGTGGGGCAGCACCAGCGAGACGCGTAGGGACCGCAGATTCATCAGCCTGACAAAATATATTACAAATGAAATATGAGGCAGTTTACCGTATGCTGCCCGCGTCCCGGAAGCCGGCCGCCCAGGCCCGCGAAAGACCCGGGGACGGTCCCGACGGTCGGCAAACCATCAAGTTTCAACATTTGATGCCGTAAATACGTCCTGCTCCTGCCCTTTTTTCGGTCCGCCCGCCCCATGCACGCCTCCCTGATGATGGAACACTTCTTCCTGACCGCCGCCGACGGCGTGCAGTTCGTCCCCGGCGCCTATGATCCGGGGCTCGTGTTCCTGTCCCTGCTGGTGCCCGTCTGCCTGTCCCTGATGGCCCTGCACACGGCGCACATCGCGCTCAGCACACAGAGCCGGCCCTACCGTCACATTGCCATCGGCATGGGAGGCATCGCGCTGGGCGGCGGCATCTGGTCCATGCACTTCATCGGCATGCTGGCCTTCACGCTGCCCGCGCCGGTGCACTACGACTTCACGCTGACCCTCGTCTCGCTGCTGCCGGGCTGGGCGGCGTCCTGGCTGGCGCTCTACATGCTGTCGCGTCCCCGGCTGCCGCGCGGCCTGCTGTTCGTCAGTGGCGCGCTCATGGGCGCGGGCATCGGCCTGATGCACTACACCGGCATGATGGCCATGGTGACGCCCCTGCGGATGCGGTACGACCCGGCGCTCTTTGGCCTGTCCATCATCGTCGCCGTCGCGCTGGCCATGCTGGCGCTGTGGATCCGGTTCGGCCTGCAACAGACGCGGCTGGATCCCCGCCTGCGTTTCGTCCTGAGCGGCGTCATCATGGGCGTGGCCATCGCCGGCATGCACTACACCGGCATGGCGGCGGTGCGGTTCCTGGGCGCGCCGCAAATGGCCGACCATTCCATCCGCGTGGACGCGACCTACGGGGCGCTGGCCCTGACGTCCCTGGCGATCACCATCGGCGTGCTGGTGGCGGCCCTGAACGGCCTGATCCACACGCGCGAGCTGTACCGCGAGATGGAGCTCAGCAAGTCGCGCCTGCGCGCCATCGTCGACACGGCGGTCGACGCCATCATCACCATCGACGGCCAGGGCACGGTCCAGGAGTTCAGCCCCTCGGCGGAACGCCTGTTCGGCTATGCCGCCGACGAGGTCGTGGGCCGCAACGTCAACATGCTGATGCCCGAGCCCTATCATTCCGAGCACGACGGCTACCTGCGCCGCTACCACGCCACCGGAGAAGCCCACATCATCGGCACCGGGCGCGAGGTCACCGGCCGGCACAAGGACGGCCACCACATGCCGGTGCGCCTGGCGGTGGGCCGTGTGGACCTGAGCGGCCAGGACCGGCTGTACGTCGGCATGCTGACGGACATCAGCGACCGCCAGGCGCTGGAGGCGTCGCTGCGGGAAGCCGCCGACCGGGCCGAGCAGGCCGCCGCCGCCAAGACGCGGTTCCTGGCCAACATGAGCCACGAGATCCGCACGCCGATGAATTCCATCATCGGCTTTGCCGAACTGCTGCAGCAGACCGACCTGACGGCAAGCCAGCGCAGCCACCTGGACGCCATCTGCCAGTCGTCCCGCGCCCTGCTGCGCCTGATCAACGACATCCTGGACACGACCAAGTTCGAGCACGGCCGGCTCGAACTGGAGACCCGCGACTTCTCCCTGAAGGCGCTGGCCCACCAGATCGAGTCCTCGCTGCGGCTCGGCGCCCAGGCCCGCCAGCTGACCCTGCGCACGGAATACCCGGCGGACATGCCCGAATATTTCCAGGGCGACACCCTGCGGCTGCTGCAGATCTTCACCAACCTGGTGGGCAACGCCATCAAGTTCACCGAGAACGGCGGCGTCACGGTCGTGTTCTCCTACGAGGACGCCATGGTCCACGTGCAGGTGCGGGACACCGGCATCGGCATGACGCCGGAGCAGGTCGCGACCATCTTCGAGCCCTTCACGCAGGCCGACGCATCGATCAGCCGGCGTTTCGGCGGCACCGGCCTGGGCACCACGATCGCCCGCCAGCTGGTGCAGCTGATGCGCGGGCGGCTCGAGGTCGAGAGCGCCCCGGGCAAGGGCAGCACCTTCCACGTCTGGCTGCCGCTGCAGCCGGGCAAGCCGCCCGCCGCCGCGGCGGGGCCGGGCCCGGACGTCGAACTGCCGCCCCTGCGCGTGCTGATCGCCGACGACGTCGAACAGAACCTGGAACTGCTGGCGCTGATCCTGCAGTCGCGGGGCCACCAGGTGACCGCGGCCCACGACGGCGAGGAAGCCGTGCGCAGGTTCCTGGAGGGCGGGTTCGACGTCATCCTGATGGACGTGCACATGCCCGGCACCGACGGTCTGCAGGCCGTGCGCCTGATCCGCCAGCACGAGCGCGGCGGCGGGCTGGCGCGCACCCCGGTGATCGCGCTCACCGCCAGCGTCATGGCCCGCGACCGCCGCGAGGCGCGCCAGGCCGGCATGGACGGCTTCGCCGTCAAGCCGCTGGACATCCCGCGCCTGTTCGGCGAGATCGCCCGCGTCCTGGCCGGCCGTCCCGACCCCGCCGACCCGGCCGACCCGCTGGCCGCCACCGACGACGGCGACGTCCCGCTCATCGACTGGGACCGCGGCGCCGCGCTGTGGGGCGACCGCAGCCAGCTGGCCGCGAGGATCACGGCCTTCCTGGACACGGCATCCGCCCAGTACCCCCTGCCCGACGAAGATGATGCCGGCGCGGACCTGGAATCCCTGCGCTTCAGCCTGCACGGGCTGCGGGGCGCGGCCGGCAATCTCGCCCTGACGGCGCTGTCCCGCCTGGCGGGCCGGATGGAGGACCTGGTGCGCGCCGGCGCGCCCGCCGACGCCCGCGCCCGCCTGCCCCAGCTGCGCGCGTTGATGACGGCGGTGCGCCTGGCCGCCCGCGCGGCGGCGGACCTCCCCGCCCGCGCCGGGGATCCGGCCGGGCGGGACGACGCGCCGGCGGCTGCGCAACCCGTCGCCGCACCCGCCCCGGACCTGCGCGAGGCCGTGACCGCCCTGCTGGCGGTCCTGGAACATCACGAACTGGACGACGCCGCCCTGGATGCCGTGCGCAGCAGCCTGGCCGCCAGCGGCCGGCAGGCGCGGATCCAGGCGCTGGACGCCGCGATCGACCGTTTCGACTTCGATCGCGCCGGCGACCTGCTGCGCGCCCTGCTGGAAGAATCATGAACGATCGCAGCGATACCCGCCGCACCCTGCTGCTGGTGGACGACGAGTCCACCAACCTGCAGGTCCTGCGCCACACCCTGCAGGCCGGCTACCGCCTGCTGTTCGCCAAGGACGGCCCCACGGCCCTGTCCCTGGTCCGCAAGGACCGCCCCGACCTGATCCTGCTGGACATCATGATGCCCGCCATGTCGGGCTACGAGGTCTGCGAGGCCCTGAAGCGCGACGAGGCCACCGCCGCGATTCCGGTCATCTTCGTCACCGCCCTCAGCGATGCCGCCGACGAGCACAAGGGACTGGAACTGGGCGCGGTGGACTACATCACCAAGCCCTTCAGCCCGCCCATCGTCCAGGCCCGCGTGCGCACCCACCTGTCCCTGGTGCAGGCGGCCGAGGTCCGCCAGACCCGGCTGCAGATCATCCGCTGCCTGGGCGCGGCCGCCGAGTACCGCGACAACGAGACCGGCCTGCACATCGTGCGCATGAGCCATTACGCCTGGCGCCTGGCCCGCGAGATCGGATATGGCGACGAGGCCGCCGACGAATTGCTGCACGCCGCACCCATGCACGACGTCGGCAAGATCGGCATTCCCGACGCCGTGCTGCTCAAGCCCGGCAAGCTGGACGCGGACGAATGGGCCGTGATGTGCCAGCACCCGCTGATCGGGGCCCGCATCATCGGCGAACATCCCTCGGGCCTGTTGCGGCTGGCCGCCACGATCGCCCTGCACCATCACGAGAAATGGGACGGCAGCGGCTATCCCCACGGTCTGGCGGGCGAGGCCATCCCCCTGGCCGCGCGCATCGTCGCGCTGGCCGACGTGTTCGACGCCCTGACCAGCGTGCGGCCCTACAAGCCGGCCTGGAGCGTGGAGGCGGCCATGGAATACGTCCGCGGACAAAGCGGCCGCCATTTCGACCCCGCGCTGGTGGCGGCCTTCGAGCGCTGCCTGCCCGACATCCTGGTGTTCCGCGAACGCTGGGCGGATCAGCCCGGGAGCCCGGAGGCGCCGGCGGCCGGCTGAGGCGGCCTCAGGATCGCGGCCATGCCCGCAGGAACGCCAGCAAGACCCGCGCCGAATTGCCGGCGGCGATGTGCAGGAAGGCGTTCATCTCGTTTTCGCCCGGCCCGCCGCCCGCCAGGTCGCTGAGCGAGCGGAAGGCGATGAAGGGAATGCGGCTGCGCCAGGCCACCTGGGCGCAGGCGGCGCTTTCCATGTCCAGCACATTGGCCTGGAAGGTGCGATACGCATAGCGCCGGAAGTCCGCATTGTCCATGAAAGCCTGGCCGGACACGCCATTGCCCCCGACGACCAGGCGCGGGCGGCCGGCCACGCAGCGGTCCTGGCGGTCGCAGGCGCGCAGCGGCACCGACTGGATGCTGCGGGCCACCGCCAGCATCTGCGGATCGGCATCGAACCAGAATTTTTCCTGGATGTCGGCCGAACCCGACTGGCGCACGCGCACGTCGCGCGGCTGCATCATGCCGTAGGGCGCGAACTGGAAGGTGCCCTTGGAGGCCGGCGCCTGGTACCGGCCGGGCGCGGTTTCCCGCATCATCACGACCTCGAGATACTGGCCCCAGCGCTCGGGCACGCTGACGTCGCCGATGCGCAGGTCCGGATTGACGCCGCCGGCGATGCCGCTGAAGACCAGGTGCGTGACGCGGAACCTGTCGAACAGCAGCTGCGTGTTCATGGCGGCATTGACCATGCTGATGCCCGAGAGCGCCAGCACGACCGGCTGTCCCTCGAGGATGCCGGTGGTGAAATCCACGCCGTCGGCCGTCACCCGATGGGGCTGCCGCAGGCGGTCCTGCAGCAGGGCGAGCTCGGGCGCGAAGGCCGACAGGATGGCGATGCGGGGCGTGTCGTCCAGGCGGCCCGAGGGTTGGACGGCGGCCGGCGGCGCATCCGCCCTCGCCTGCGCACCCGCCGCCTGCGCACCCGCCGCCTGCGCCTGAGCCTGAGCCTGAGCCGGCAGGCCGGTCCACAGGGCGGCGCCCAGCAGGCAGGCCGCCATGCCGGCCGACAAGACCCGTGCGGCGCCAGCCGCGCGCCCGAAGATCGATTCCGCCGTGTGGCCGTGAGCCCGCATCATGTCTCCCTGGTCCCGTCCTGAAGCCTTCCCGCCTCCGGCGCGTCCGGCGCCGGCTCGTCCCGCACCGGCCCATCAGCCACCGGCTCGTCCGGCACCACGGCCTGCAGCCGCTGGACCTCGATGTCCGCGTGCATGGGTTCCAGCGCCGGCAGTTGCTTGTTGGCCTTGGACGACAGTTCCGCGAAGCGGTTGACCTTGCCATACAGGCCCTGCTGCCCCGCCACCGCCGTCACGGCGCTGTTGTAGTGGGTATTGACGGTGTTCAGGGAATTGCCCAGTTTCTGCAGCCTTTCGGCCACCAGCGCCACCTGGTTGTACAGGCCGCCGGCCATGTCGCTGAGCGCCCGGGTCTGTTCGTTGGCGCGCGCGATCATCCACAGGTTGGAGACCGTGCGCAGGATGGGCATCAGCGTGGTGTGCGACACCATGATGACGTTCTGCCGGTAGCCGTAGTCGAACAGGTCGCGGTTGTGCTTCATGGCCTCGATGTAGGCGGGCTCGACCGGCATGAACATCAGCACGAAGCTGGGGCTCTTCATGCCGATCAGGTTGCTGTAGTCCTTGCGGGCCAGGTCGTCGATGTGATGGCGCACGGCCAGCACGTGCGCCGCAAGCGCGGATTCGCGCTCGGGATCGGTCTCGGCGGCGATGGCCCGGTCGTAGTCCACCAGCGAGACCTTGCTGTCGATCACCATGTGCTTGTCGTCGGGCAGCTTGATGACGAAATCCGGCTGGCGCCGGTTGCCCGCCTCGTCGCGGAAGCTGGCCTGGGCCTCGTAGTGCTCGCCGGCCACCAGGCCGGCCAGCTGCAGGCTGCGTTCCAGCTGGATCTCGCCCCAGTTGCCCGTGGTCTTCTTGTCGCCCTTCAGGGCGGTGGCCAGGGTGTTGGCCTCGGTGCTCATCTTGAGGCCGATCTCCAGCACGCGGCGGATCTCGGCGCCCAGCTGGGTCTGACCGCGCAGCGAGGCGTCGTGGATCTCGTTGACGCGCTTCTGGAAACCGTCGATCTGCTCGCGGAAGGGCCGCAGCAGCCCGTCCAGGGACGCCTGGCTGGTCTGGGCGAAGGCCTTGCCTTTTTCCTCGAGCACCTGGTTGGCGAGGTTCTGGAATTCGGTGCGCATGGCGGCCTTGGACTGCTCGAAGGCCTGTTTCAGGTCTTCGATGGCCGCCAGCTTTTCCTGGTGCACCGCCCGCAGGCGGGTGAGTTCCAGGTCGCGCTCCTGGGCCTGGACGCGCCAGTCGTCGCGCGCGCGCAGGGCCGCCGCCTGCTCGGCCTGCAGGGCCTGCAATCGATCCGTCTGGGCGGCCAGCACGGCCTTCAGGCGCACGCGCTCGCGGTCGGCCTCGTCGCCGGCGGACTGGAGCGCGCGGGCGTGTTCTTCCTGCAGGACCTGCGCCTGCCGGGCCTGCTCCAGGCGGCCTTCCAGCTGGGACACGCGCTCGGCCTGGCGGACCGCCTCGGCCGCGCGCTCGGCCTGGCCGGCCAGCAGGGCCGCCATCCGGCGCCGCTGGGCCAGCCAGCCGGCCAGGACGCCGATCAGCAGGGCCAGCAACAATCCAAGCGCAGTGTCGAGGGAAAACGGAATCACGAAAGGGTCCTGATCAGGGAAACCCACATCATCGCACAGGCGCGGGCCGGCGGCACCCCGGCGGCTCAGGCGAGGTGCAGCGTCCCGGCGGAGTCGGCCGTCTGCTGCTGCAGGCCGTTGGGGTCGGTGTCGACGAACTGGGGCACGGTGCTGCGCACATGGCTGTGCAGGCCGCGGATCAGCCGCTGCGCCCCTTCCGGCATGGCGTGCGACAACTGGGACACCACCCCGATGCGGTAGTGGATGTCGGACAGGACCGGGCGCATGACCACGCCGTCGAGCAGGCACCCCTGGATCGAGAACGGATCCATCAGGGCGACCCCCATGCCCGCGCGCACCATGGCCAGCGCGGTCTGCTGACTGCCGACCTCGATGTGGCGGCGCAGATTGCCGGCCGTGGCCTGCACCAGGCTGTTGGTCAGGTGGTACCGCATGCGATAGCGGCCCAGCAGCGTGATGACGTCGGTGTTGCCGATGTCGTCCAGCCGGACGGCATCCTGGGCGGCCAGCAGGTGGCCGGCCGGCATGGCAAGCTGGCAGGGCGCCTGGCCGCACCAGTGCACGCGCAGGCCCTCGGTATCGATGGGCAGATTGATCAGGGCGAAATCCGCCCGGCCCTCGAAGATTTTCTGGGGAGCGACCTCGTGCACGACCTCTTCGATCACCAGGGTCTGGCGGAACACCCGGCTGAACCGGTCGATGCGCGCCAGCGCCTCGGGCAGCAGGCCATGCGCCAGGTCCGAGGTCGCGAGGATGCGCGCGGGACGCACCTGGCCGTTGCGCATGCCGAGGACGCGGGATTCCAGCTGTTGGAGGTCGGCCAGGATGCCGCGGATCTGCTGGTGGAACTCGGCGCCGGATTCCGTCAGGGTGATGTTGGGCCGGGTGCGCTCGAACAGGACGAAACCGAGTTCGCCCTCCAGATCGCTGATCTGCCGGCTGACGACCGGCTGGGACCGGCCCAGCAGGCGGCCGGCCGCTGTCACGCTGCCGGTGGTGACGACGGCGTTGAGCGCCTCGAGTTGGCGGATTTCCATAATGAACGCGCGAGCCGGGGGGAGGTGTGCTGCTCCCGCCCTAAGATGAAACCATTGGTTTCGTCATGTTAGTTCCTGCGGCGCACGCCAAAGCAGTGATCAAGCGTCGGAAAGGTTTCTTCCCGGACCGATTGAGCGTAGTCGCGCGCGGCGTCCCGGATCACCTGGGCGGCATCGCCGAACCGGCGGGCGAATTTCGGCATGCGCTCGCTCAGTCCCAGGATGTCCTCGGTCACCAGGATCTGGCCGTCGCAGCCGGGCGAGGCCCCGATGCCGATGGTGGGAATGTCCAGGCTGGCCGTGATCTCGCGCGCGAGGGGCTCGCTGATGCCCTCCAGCACGACCCCGAAGGCCCCGGCCTGGGCATGCGCGCGCGCATCCTCCAGGATGCGCCGGGCGGCGGCCTCGTCCATGCCCTGGGCCTTGAATCCGCCCATGGTGTTCACGTACTGCGGCATCAGGCCGACGTGCGCCAGCACGGGGATCCCCCGGTCGACCAGGAACCGGGTGGTCTCGGCCAGGGCCTGCCCGCCTTCGAGCTTCACCCCCGACACGCCGCTGGCCGCCAGCATCTCCGCGGCGCTGGCGAACGCCTGGGCCGGCGACTGCTGGTAGCTGCCGAAGGGCATGTCCACGATCACGCAGGCCCGGCTGGTGGCCCGCACCACCGCCGCCGCATGCGCCGCCATGGTCTGCACCGTGATGGACAGAGTGTCGGGCAGGGCATAGCCGACCATGGCGGTCGAATCCCCCACCAGGATCATGTCCACGGACTCGTCCAGCAGGCGGGCAATAGGTGCGATGTAGGCGGTCAGCGCGGCGATCTTGCGGGTGCCTTTGCAGGCCATCAGCTGCGGCACGGTGACGCGTTGCGCCTGGCTATGTACACTCATTGATCTACTCCGGAAAAAAGATCCATGGAGACTAACATGTCATCCAATCAACCCTATCTGACATTTCACGACGGGCGCCGCGCGCCGCAGCTGGGCCTGGGCACCTGGAAGGTGACCGGAGACGAAGCCGCGCCGGCCGTCCAGGCCGCCACCGAGGCGGGCTACCGTTCCATCGACACCGCGTACATCTACTATAACGAGGCCGAGGTCGGCCAGGGCATCGCCCGCTGCGGGGTCCCCCGCGAGGAGCTGTTCGTGACCACGAAGCTCTGGAACAACCGCCACGAGCGCGAGAGCGCGCGGGCCGCCCTGCAGGAAAGCCTGGACCGCCTGCAGCTGGACTACGTGGACCTGTACCTGATCCACTGGCCGGTCCCCAAGGAACACCGCTACCTGGAGGCCTGGGAGGGCCTGATCCAGCTGCGCGACGACGGCCGGGCGAAATCCATCGGCGTCTGCAATTTCCAGATCGACCACCTGCAAAAGCTGCTGGACAAGACCGGCGTGCTGCCGGTCGTCAACCAGATCGAGCTGCACCCTTATTTCCAGCAGTCCGCACTGCGCGCCTACCACGCCGACCACGGCATCCAGACCGAGGCCTGGAGCCCGCTGGGCCAGGGCGAGGCGCTGCGCGACCCCGTCATCGTCGACATCGCCCACCAGCTGCAGGCCACGCCCGCCCAGGTGATCCTGCGCTGGCATATCCAGATGGGCCACATGGTGATCCCCAAGTCATCCCATCCGGACCGCATCCGCGAGAACTTCAATCTGTGGAACCTGTACCTGGACGACGAGGCCATGAGCCGCATCGCCGCCCTGGACCGCCCCGACGGCCGCATCGGCCCCGACCCGGATCTGTTCCATTTGATGAAGGGATAAATCCGGACAGCCGGCGGTCCCTGCGGACCGTCGGCTGCCTGGTTGACCGGAGCGGCCCGCAGGCCGCGACACCCGTCAATTCAGCAACTGGCGGATCGCGTACTGCAGGATGCCACCGTGCCGGTAGTACGCGGCCTCGCTGGGCGTGTCGATGCGCACCAGCGCGTCGAACTCCACCGCGCCGGCCTTGACGCGCACGGTCTGGGGCGTGCGGCCCTCGTTGAACGCGCCGATGCCGGTGATCTCGAAGGTCTCCTCGCCGCTCAGGCCCAGGGAATCCGCGTTCTGGCCCTCCGGGAACTGCAGGGGCAGGACCCCCATGCCGATCAGGTTCGAGCGGTGGATGCGCTCGTAGGATTCGGCGATGACGGCCCGCACGCCCAGCAGCACCGTGCCCTTGGCCGCCCAGTCGCGCGAGGACCCGGAGCCGTATTCCTTGCCCGCCAGGATGACCAGCGGGATGCCCGCCGCCAGGTAGTTGCGGGACGCGTCGTAGATCGTGGCCACCGGCGCGCCGGCTTGCGTGAAGTCGCGCGTCCAGCCGCCCTCGGTGTCCGGCGCGATCTGGTTGCGCAGGCGCACGTTGGCAAACGTGCCGCGGATCATGACCTCGTGGTTGCCGCGTCGCGAGCCGTAGGAGTTGAAGTCCTTGGGCTGCACGCCCTGGGACTGCAGGTATTGCGCCGCCGGGGAGTCCTTGGCGATCGAGCCGGCCGGGCTGATGTGGTCGGTCGTCACGGAGTCGCCGAGCTTGGCCAGCACGCGCGCGCCGGCGATGTCGTTCACGGGCTCGGGCGCCCGGCCCATCCCGACGAAATACGGCGGATTGCGCACATAGGTGGACGCGGGATCCCAGCGATACAGATTGCCCTCGGGGGTCGGCAGGCCGCGCCATTGGTCGTTGCCGGCGAAGACGTCCGAATAGCCGCGCGTGTACATTTCGGCCGTGATCGAGGACTGGATGACGTCCTGGATCTCCTGGCTGCTGGGCCAGATGTCGCGCAGGAACACGTCCTTGCCGTCCGCATCCTGGCCCAGCGGGGTCTCGTACAGGTCGAAGTCCATGGACCCCGCCAGCGCGTAGGCCACCACCAGGGGCGGCGACATCAGGTAGTTCATCTTGACTTCGGAGTGGATGCGCCCCTCGAAGTTGCGGTTGCCCGAGAGCACCGAGGTCACGGCCAGGTCGTTGGCGCGCACCGCCTCGGAGACCTCGGGGATCAGCGGGCCGGAATTGCCGATACAGGTCGTGCAGCCGTAGCCCACCAGATTGAAGCCGAGCTTTTCGAGGTAGGGCATCAGGCCCGATTTCTCGAAGTAGTCGGTGACCACCCGGGATCCCGGCGCCAGCGAGGTCTTGACCCAGGGCTTGCGGCGCAGGCCGCGCTCGACGGCCTTTTTCGCCAGCAGGCCGGCGGCCACCATGACGGCGGGGTTGGAGGTGTTGGTGCAGGACGTGATGGCCGCGATCGCCACGGCGCCGTGGTCGATCTCGAAATCCACCCCCACGTCGATATGGACGTTGGCGGGATTGGATTTCGGCGAGCCGGGCAGCGCCGCCAGGGATTTCCGGAAGGACGGCTTGGATTCGGTCAGCAGGATGCGGTCCTGCGGACGCTTGGGACCCGCGATGGACGGCACGACGGTGCCCAGGTCGAGCTCCAGGCGCTCGGAATAGACGGGTTCGTGGTCCGGATCGTGCCACAGGCCCTGGGCCTTGGCATAGGCCTCGACCAGCGCGACCTGCTCGGCCGAGCGCCCCGTGAAGCGCATGTAGTTGAGGGTTTCCTCGTCGATCGGGAAGATCGAGATCGTGGAGCCGTATTCCGGGCTCATGTTGCCGATGGTGGCGCGGTTGGCCAGCGGCACCGAAGCCACGCCGGGGCCGTAGAATTCGACGAACTTGCCCACCACGCCGTGCTTGCGCAGCATGTCGGTGATGGTCAGCACCAGGTCGGTGGCCGTCGTGCCCTCGGGCAGCGCGCCCGACAGCTTGAAGCCCACCACGCGCGGGATCAGCATGGAGATCGGCTGGCCCAGCATCGCGGCCTCGGCCTCGATGCCGCCCACGCCCCAGGCGACCACGCCCAGGCCGTTGACCATGGGCGTATGGGAGTCGGTGCCCACGCAGGTGTCGGGATAGGCCTCGGTGACGCCGTCGGCCTCGCGCGTGAACACGCCGCGGGCCAGGTGTTCCAGGTTGACCTGGTGGACGATGCCGGTGCTGGGCGGCACCACCCGGAAGCCGTCGAAGGCCGTCTGTCCCCAGCGCAGGAACTGGTAGCGTTCGAGGTTGCGCTGGTATTCGATCTCGACGTTGCGGCGATAGGAGTCGTTGTGGCCGAAATCATCGACGATCACCGAGTGGTCGATGACCAGTTCGACGGGGGCCAGCGGATTGATGCGCTGCGGGTCGCCGCCCAGGGCCTGCATGGCCTCGCGCATGGCGGCCAGGTCGACGACCGCCGGCACCCCGGTGAAGTCCTGCAGGATCACGCGCGCCGGCGTGAAGGAGATCTCGCGGCTGGGCTGGGCGTCCGGATCCCAGGACGCCAGGGCGCGGATGTCGTCGGCGGTCACGTCGCCGCCGTCCTCCGTGCGCAGCAGGTTTTCCAGCAGGATCTTCAGCCCGTATGGCAGCCGGGCCGGGTCCAGTCCGTGGTCCTTGAGCGCCCCCAGCCGGTAGATGTGGTAGGACTTTCCCCCCACATCCAGGGTTGCACGTGCGCCGAAACTGTTGGGGTGAGCCATTGCAAGTCCTCCTGGAGTCGATCGATCCGGTTCATCTTACACGCATCCCGGCGGCGCCTCCATGCCGGCCCGGCGGCGCATGGGGGTATGCGCCATCGCCCCGGCCCCCGCCCCCGGCGGCGGAATCGACGCCGGGATTGATGCTTGTCAAGCGGCGCGGCCAAACAGACCGGGCCGGCGGCGGGGTCATGCCCGTTTTGGCGCGCCGCGGATCCTACACTGGACCATCCCTGTTCTTCCGGAGCCCATCATGACATTTCCCGCATTCTTCGCCCAGGCACCCCGCATCGTGCTGCACGACCCCCTCGCCCAGCTGCTGGGCGCGTCCGACGACGGCCGCATCGAGTACGGCTACGAGGACGCCGTGCGCCTGGCCGGCCATTCCTGCCCGACGGTGGCGGGCGCCTGGCTGATGGTCGTCAAGGCCCTGGAGGCCCTGTATCCGGATGCCGAGCCCGAACGCGGCAACGTGCTGGTGGAATTCGCCGACGGCGCCACCGACGGCGTGACCGGCGTGATCGCCAACGTCGTCTGCCTGGTCACGGGCGCGACCGCCGACACGGGGTTCAAGGGGCTGGCGGGCCAGTACGACCGCCGCAACCTGCTGAAGTTCGACCAGGAGGTGCCGGGCGAGATCCGCTTCACGCGCCGCGACACCGGCGCCAGCGTGGCGGTGTCCTACAGCGCCCAGGGCGTACCGGGCGCGCCGGGGGCCATGCCGATGCTGCAGTCCATCCTGTCGGGCCAGGCCGGCGAGGCGCAGCGGCGCGAGTTCGGGCGCCTGTGGCAGGACCGCGTGCGCCGCATCCTCGAGGCGCACGACCAGCCGGGGCTGGTGACCTTGCGCGTGCTGCAGCCGGCGTAACCGCGTCGCCGGCGCGGCCTCAGGCGGGATCGTCGGGCGCCGGCCGGACGCCGTCGGCCCGGCGCCGCTCGTGCGTCTGGTAATAGGCCATCTTGTCGGCGTACATGGCGCGGTCGGCCGCCAGCATGGCCTGTTCCAGTTCGGCCGGATTGCGGCAGACCGCGAGGCCGGCCGACACGCTGAGCGGCGTGCCGCCGTAGTACTGGTTGTTCAACTCGACCAGCGAGCGGATGTCGTCCAGCACCACCTGGGCGCCGGCCTCGTCCTGGCCGGGCAGCACCACCATGAATTCGTCGCCGCCGATGCGCGCCGCCTCGCCGGGCCGGTCGACGACCTTGTTCAGAACCTCGCCGAAGCGGCGCAGCAGGTCGTCGCCCGCCGAATGCCCGGCCTCGTCGTTGGTGCGCTTCAGGTTGTTCAGGTCCAGGGCGATCAGGGCCACCAGCGGCGCGCGCTTGCGGGCCAGGCGGCCCAGCTCGTCGACGAAGAACGAGCGGTTCTTCAGTTGCGTCAGCACGTCGTGCTGGCCCAGGTATTCCAGGTAGGCCTCGGCCTTCTTGCGCGCCGTGATGTCGGTCAGCGACAGCAGCATCTGCGACCAGGTGTCCTCGCAGCCGCGGAACACCGACAGCTGCAGATGGATGTACAGCACGTCGCCCTGCAGGGTGCGGTTCTGGACCTCCCGCTGGTGGAACAGCCGCCCCTCCCAGAGGTCGATCAGCTGCTCGGCAAAGGACGCGCGGGTCTCCTCGTGCAGCACGTCGCCCAGGCGCGCCAGCAGCTCGGCGCGCGAAGCCGCCCGGAACATCGTCAGCGTGTAGTCGTTGACGTTCAGGACGCGGATCTCCTGCAGGCAGCGGTTCACGAATTCGGGATGCACGTCCAGGAACGTGCGGAAATCGCTGACGCCGATGGCCTTGAGGTCGCCGAAGAGTTTCTTGATCGCGCTGAAATCCTCGACCCACAGGGACACGGGCGCCTGTTCGAAGAATTCGCGGGCGTCCCGGGCGCTGTCCTGCGCCTGGCGCCGCAGCGTCTGCAGCTCGGTCACGTCCTCCATCGTCACCAGGACGCGGTCCCAGGGCTCGTGCGCATCGGCCAGCAGCACGCCCTTCAGTGAAAGGTCCAGGCGCCGGCCCTTCAAGGTGTAGTTGACCGTCAGCCCGCGAAAGGCCTGCTCGCCCCGCCACAGCTGGTCCAGCTCTTCGAGAAAGCCGTCGAGCATGTCGTCGCGCAGCACGTCGCCCAGGTGCGCCATCAGGGACTCGTGAGACTCGGCCTCGTACAGCCGCAGCGTCTGGCGGTTGACCCGCAGCACGCGCATCAGGCCGGCGCATTCCGCCAGCCGGGCGCGGTCCTGCAGCAGCCAGGGGCGCAGGTCGGCGATCCCGGCCGCGCGCAGCTCCTGGAACCTCGCATGCAGGGCGCTGTAGTCTTCCAGCCAGAACGCCATGGGAGAGGCGTCGAAAAGGTCCGGCAGGTCGATGCCGGCGGCCTGGAGGTGCGGGTCGGAGGTTGCCTGGGAGCTCATACGGTCGATTCCACTGCGAAAGCGCCATATTGCCATCAATCGCGGTCGTCCACAGGCGGCCGCGACCGATTTCGGCGGGATTCAGAGAAAATCCCTATGGACTTTCGCGCATATAAGCACATCGGGATAGGCAATATGCTGGCGCCCGCCCCCGGCGGGCGCGACCGGGGTTCACAATGGCACGACAATCAGGATGGAGACTGCCTTGAACACCCCGACCCGCATTCCCCCGCAGCGCCCTGAAGACGAACGCCTGGGCGCAGCCTCCTACGTGCTGTATGGCTTCCAGCACGTGCTGACCATGTACGGCGGCATCATCGCCGTGCCGCTGATCGTCGGCCAGGCGGCCGGGCTGCCGCCCGCCGAGATCGGCATCCTGATCGCATCCTGTCTGTTCATGGGCGGCCTGGCCACGCTGGTCCAGACGCTGGGGATTCCGTTCTTCGGCTGCCGGCTGCCCCTGGTGCAGGGCGTGTCCTTCGCCAGCGTGGCCACGATCCTGGCCATCCTCAGCTCGGGCGGCGACCTGCCCTCGGTCTTCGGGGCGGTCATGATGGCGGCCCTCATCGGCCTGCTGATCACGCCCGTGTTCTCGAAGGTCATCCGGTTCTTCCCGCCACTGGTGACCGGGTCGGTCATCACCACCATCGGCCTGTCCCTCATGCCGGTGGCCGCCCACTGGGCCATGGGCGGCAACGCCAAGGCGGCCGATTTCGGCAGCACCGCCAACATCGGCCTGGCCGCCGTCACCCTGGCGATCGTGCTGCTGCTCAGCAAGCTGGGCAACGCCGCGATCTCGCGCCTGTCCATCCTGCTGGCCATGGTGCTGGGCACGATCATCGCCTGGGCCGCGGGGATGACCGATTTCTCGCGCGTGGCCGACGGACCCGCGTTCGCGGTGCCGACGCTGTTTCATTTCGGCCTGCCCGAGTTCCACCCGGCCGCGATCCTGTCGATGTTCATCGTCATCCTGGTGGTGCTGGTGGAGACCTCGGCCGACATCCTGGCGGTGGGCGACATCATCGGCACGCCGATCGATGCGCGGCGCCTGGGCGACGGGCTGCGCGCCGACATGGTCTCCAGCCTGATCGCGCCGGCCTTCGGCTCGTTCACGCAGAGCGCCTTCGCACAGAACGTCGGCCTGGTGGCCGTCACCGGCGTGAAAAGCCGCTTCGTGGTCGCCGCCAGCGGCATCATCCTGCTGGTGCTGGGCCTGCTGCCCGTCATGGGCCGCCTGATCGCCACGGTGCCCGCCGCCGTGCTGGGCGGCGCCGGCCTGGTGCTGTTCGGCACCGTGGCCGCCAGCGGCATCCGCACGCTGGCCAAGGTCGACTACCAGGACAACATGAACCTGATCATCGTGGCGACCTCGGTGGGCTTCGGCATGATCCCCATTGCCGCGCCGCAGTTCTACAGCCAGTTTCCCGCCTGGGTGGCGACGATCTTCCATTCCGGCATCAGCTCGGCCGCCATCATGGCCATCGTCCTGAACCTGCTGTTCAACCACCTCAGGCGCGGCACGCCCCACAAGCCGTCGGTCTTCGCCGCCGGCACGGCGCGCGCGGCCGGCGACACGGCGCCGCGCGACCCCTCGCAGGCGGCGGCCGAAAGCCTCGCGCACTAGGGGCATTGCGCGGCGCGCGCCAAGTGCTATGCTGTCTTCCTCGGCACTCGCGCGACCGCCCGCTTCATGGAACACCTGAACCAAACCCTGTTTCTCTGGATCAACGCCACGGACCCGTCCGCCTTCAGCATCCTGCTGGGGCGGCTGCTGGCCAACGGCCTGGTCTACGTCTTTCCCCTCTACGTCGTGGCGAGCTGGCTGCGGTCGGACGCCGCCGGCCGCGACGCCCTGGTCCAGGCGGCGCTGGCGGCCGCGGTGGCCCTGTTCCTGTCCTGGGCGATGGGCAAGCTCTGGTTCCACCCGCGGCCCTTCGTCATGGAGATCGGCCACCAGTACATGCCGCACAAGCCCACCGCGTCCTTTCCCAGCAACCACCTGAGCTTCATCTGGGCGCTGTGCGCGGGCCTGTGGATGCACCCCGTGCGGCGGCGCGCGGCCTGGGTGCTGGCCCTGCTGGGCCTGGCGGTCGCCTGGGCGCGGATCTACATGGGGGTCCACTGGCCCCTGGACATGGCCGGCGCCCTGCTGAACGCCATCGTCGCGGCCGGCCTGTGCCTGCCGCTGCGGCCCCGGGTGGTGCCGCGCCTGCGCGCCCTGATCGAGCATCCCTACCGGCTGATCTGCGCCTGGCCCATCCGCAAGGGCTGGTTCCGGACCTGATCCGCCGCGGCCGCACACCGGCGCCATTCATCCGCGGTTCATGCGCCGCGGGCGATGATGGCGCCGTTTCCATTTCCCGCCGCCACCGACCATGCCCACGCCCCCGCCCCGCCATTATTCCCGCCTGGCGATCAGCCTGCACTGGCTGACGCTGCTGCTGATCGTCGTGGTCTATTCGATGATGGAGTTCAAGGGCCTGTTTCCCAAGGACAGTCCCGAGCGGGCCTTCATGAAGGTACTGCACTCCTCGTGCGGCCTGACCATCCTGGCCCTGACGCTGGTGCGCGTGGGCGCGCGGTTCTTCCAGCGCGCGCCGGACATCACGCCCGCGCCGCCCGCCTGGGAGCACCGGGCCGCGGTGCTGATGCACGTCGCCCTCTATGCCATGCTGATCGCGCTGCCGCTGCTGGCCTGGTTCGCCATCAGCGCGGCCGGCGGCAGCCCGCGGTTCTGGGGCATCCCGCTGCCGGCGCTGACCACGGAGAACAAAGAACTGGCCAAGCGCGTCATCGGCGTCCACAAGCTGATCGCCAACATCGGCTACGGCCTGATCGCGCTGCACGTCCTGGCCGCGCTGAAACACCACTACATCCGCCGCGACGACACGCTGCTGCGCATGCTGCCGGGGCGGCGCTGACGGGCCCTCAGGAATCCTGGCGGGCGATCGCCATGGCTTCGCGCAGGATGGCCAGGTCGCCGATATGATTGGCCAGCAACAGGATCAGGCGGGCGTTGACCTGCACGCTCTGTTCATCGCTGAGGTCGCGATGCAGGTTGATCAGCTCTTCGTAGAAGTCGTCGCCGGCCGTGTAGGCGCGCGCATAGCGGCGGCCCGGCTCGCCGAAGTTCAGGTTCAGGTTCAGTCCCATGGGATTCATTCCTGGTTGCAAGTGGCACGCGCCAGCGCCTGACGGACCCGTTGCGGATCCGGCGTGCGCCAGCGGGCCGCGATGTGCTGGTCGGGGCGTATCAGCCAGGCCGATCCCGGCCGGGCGTCATAGCGTTCGGCGAAGCGCCCGGTGTAGTCCTCAAAGACCTTGAAGCCATGCGGCGACCGCCCGCCCGATGGGGTCACGAGGATGACGTCCACCGGCAGCGGGCCGGACATCAGCGCCTGGAGGTCATCGGCCTGCGGCACGCTGGCCGGCTTGTCGACATAGACCAGCAGCTGGAAGCGATTGCCCAGCCTGCCCAGCAGCCAGAAATGGTCCACCTGGGCCCTCATGGGGCTGTCGTCGCAGGGCGCCCCGGGCACCATGTCTCCGGCGAAGGCGGCCTCATCGGGTGTATTCAGGGGGGAATCCGCCAGGATCGCCGGCACCGACAGGCGGCCGGAATTCACCAGCGCCCGGGCGAACGGGTAGTGGCGCGCCAGCCCCAGCACCGCATTGCGAAATGCCAGCGAAGTCTTCGTCTTGGGCGTGATGAAATCCGTCGAGCGCGTGGAATTCAGCAGGTTCTCGTCGGCGGCATAGGTCCGTTCGTCGGAATACGTGTCCAGCAGGCGCTCTGGAGCCTTGCCGTCCATGACCAGCCGCAGCTTCCAGATCAGGTTGTCCGTATCCTGGATGCCGGAGTTGGCGCCGCGCGCGCCGAACGGCGACACCTGGTGGGCCGCGTCGCCGACGAACAGCGCCCGGCCGTGCCGGAATTTCGCCATGCGCCGGCACTGGAAGGTGTAGACGCTGACCCATTCGAGCTCGAATTCATGTTCCTCGCCCAGCATGGCCCGGATGCGGGGGATGACTTTCTCCGGACGTTTTTCTTCCTCGGGATCGGCATCCCAGCCGAGCTGGAAGTCGATGCGCCACACATTGTCGGCCTGGCGGTGCAACAGCACCGACTGGCCGGGGTGAAAGGGCGGGTCGAACCAGAACCAGCGCTCGGCGGGGAAGTCGGCCTTCATGACCACGTCGGCGATCAGGAAGCGGTCCATGAAGACCTTGCCCTCGGCCTCCAGGCCCATCATCCGGCGGATGGGGCTGCGGGCGCCATCGGCCACGATGAGCCAGTCGGCCTCGAGCGCATAGGTGCCGTCCGGCGTCTCGACCTGCAGCGCAACGCCGTCGTCCCCGGCGCGCATGGACACGACCTTGTTGCGGAACCGCAGGTCCAGGGACGGGAGGGACCGGGCGCGCTTGACCAGGAATTCCTCGAGATAGTACTGCTGCAGGTTGATCATGCCGGGCCGATGATGGTCCGGCTGGGGCAGCAGGTTGAAGCTGTAGACCTCTTCGCTGCGAAAGAACGTCCGGCCCACGTTCCAGCTCACCCCCTTGTCCACGCAAGGGTCGGCCGCGCCGAGGCGATCCAGCACTTCCAGGACCCGCTTGGCATAGCAGACCCCGCGGGAGCCCACCGAGACGGTGTCGTCATCGTCGAGCAGCAGCACGGGCAGGTTCTGCTGGGCGAGGTCGATCGCGGCCGCCAGGCCGACCGGGCCGGCGCCCACGACCACGACCGGATGGCGGACGGCCGCATGCGTCTCCAGCTCGCGCGGCGGATGGTAATCGAACTTCTGGTACTGATAGGTACTGAGCATGGTGATGTCTCCTCCAGGACGGCTCGCGGTCCCGGGCCGCGATGCCCGCCGCCCGATCAATGTCCCGTTTGCAGGCCGTGCCACATCTCCTGGTCGCGCTCGGCCGTCCAGATGCGCGGATGGCGAAGGCCGCCGGCCTCGTCCATGGCCCGGACCACGTCGAAGGGCAGGCAGTGTTCGTAGATGAAGACCTGCGAGAACTTCGGATCCATGGCGCCGCGGATGTGGGCCATGGCCTGCTTCAGGTCCATCCCGCGGGCGTGCGCTTCGCGGGCGGACGCATACAGCGTGGACACGAAATCACGCGTATAGGCCAGGCCGGCGGCCACCCGCTCGGGCGTGTCCAGCGCCGGACCGCGGCCGGGCACCAGCTTCTCGGCCCCCAGGGCCGCCAGCGCATCCAGGGTGGCCGGCCATTCGGCCAGCTGGGCATCGCCGGTGTAACAGGCGGCGTCGTATTCGACGAGGTCGCCGGAGAACAGGACCTTTTCGGACGGGACCCACACCACGGTGTCGCCACGGGTGTGGCCCGGGCCGGGATGGAAGACTTTCACCTCCAGGTCGCGCCCCATCCACAGGCTGATGCCGTCCTGGAAGACCAGGGTCGGCCAGGTCAGGCCGGGGATGGATTCGAAGGCCTGGAACAGGCGCGGAAAGCGTTCGTATTCGGACTGCATGTCCTGCGCGCCGCGCTCCACGATCATCTCGTAGGTGCCCTGGCTGGCGATGATTTCCTGCAATCCCTCGTCGCGATAGGCCGAGGCGCCCAGCACCCGCACGGCATGGTAATGCGACAGCACGGCGTACTTGATGGGCTTGTCGGTGATCTTGCGGATTTCCGCGATCAGCCGCCGCGCCATCACCGGCGTGGCCAGCGTGTCGCAGATCAGGACGGCCTCGTCGCCGATGACGACGCCGGTGTTCGGATCGCCTTCGGCGGTGTAGGACCAGCAGTGCCCGGACAGGCGGGCGAAGGTGGTCTTCTTTTCCTCCAGGTCGGCGACGGAGGCGAATTGCTTGCTCATGATGGATTTCCTTTTCGATGTTTCACATGCCCAGGTACGCAGCGCGCACCTGCTCGTTGCGGATCATGTCCTGCCCGGTGCCCGACAGCACGATATGGCCGGTTTCCAGGACGTAGGCGCGATCGGCGATGCCCAGCGCGGCAAAGGCGTTCTGCTCGACCAGCAAGATGGTGATGCCCTGGGCCTTGAGCGTGCGGATGACGTTGAAGACCTCCTCGACCAGCAGGGGCGCCAGGCCCATGGACGGCTCGTCGAGCAGCAGCAGGCGCGGCCGCCCCATCAGGGCCCTGCTGATGGCCAGCATCTGCTGCTGCCCCCCGGAGAGCGTCCCGGCGGGCAGGCGGCGCTTTTCGCGCAGGACGGGGAACATCGAGTAGACGCGTTCCAGGTCTTCGTCGACCTGGCCGGGGGGACGCAGGTAGGCGCCCAGGCGCAGGTTGTCCTCGATCGACAGCGGCCCGAAGACCTGGCGGCCCTCCGGGCTGTGGCAGATGCCGGCGCGCACACGCCGGTCGGCCCGCACCCGGGACAGGTCCCGCCCGCCGAAGCGGATCCGTCCCGCGCTCATCGGCTGGATGCCCGACAGCGTGCGCAGGAAGGTGGTCTTGCCCGCGCCGTTGGCCCCGACCAGCGCCACGAGCTCGCCCTTGAAGACATCCAGGCTGATGCCCTGGAGCGCCCGGATGCGCCCGTAACAGGATTCGAGGTCCCGGACTTCGAGCAGCGGTTCGCTCGCCGCGGCCGACAGATGCCGGAATCCCCCCGCGTGGCTGCCCCCCAGGCCGATCGTATCCGGCGCCAGCGACACGATGCGGTGGTAGAGCTCGCGGTATTCGGCGCGGGCCTGTTCCCCGAACAGGGGATCGCGGTGATCGGAGAAGGCCGCCGCGATGCCGGCCCAGTCCTCGGGCAGCAAGGTCTCCCGCGCCAGCGGGAAGATGCTTTTTTCCTCGGTCCGGATGTGCCGCTTGAGCTGGTCCGCGTAGCGGCGCAGCCCCTCGATGAATTCGGGCTGGTCGGCCAGGCGGCCCTCCGACCCCAGGAAACGGCGCAAGTCCTGCAGGCTGGCGGGCCCCTCGCGGTGCTCCTCCTCCAGGGCATCGAGCAGGGCGCCGGCGGCCTCGGGCGCGCGCCGCCTGACGGCCAGGAACAGGTACTGGTCTTCCTTGGCATGGTGGCAGCCATCCATGAATTCCTGGATGTAGTCGAACAGGGCATGGAAGAAGCCTTCCTCGACCGGCTCGCCCGCCTGGAGCTCGCCCGCCACCCAGTCCATGGTGGTCGCGATCCGCCAGAGGTTGCGGTGTTCTTCTTGAATGATGTCCAGTGCGTGCATGATGTCCCCGCTCAGGCGTGGCCGCCCAGATAGGCCGCAATCACATCCGGGTTGCGGCGGACTTCCGGCCCCGAACCCTCGGCCAGCCGCTTGCCGTAGTCCAGCACCAGGATGCGGTCCGAGAGGTTCATGACCATCTTCATGTCATGTTCGACCAGGATCACGGTCACGCCCGTCTCGGCGATCCGGCGCACCAGCGCGTCGACCTCCTGGGTTTCCTTGGGATTGAGTCCGGCGGCCGGCTCGTCCAGGAACAGCAGGCGCGGCTTCATGGCCAGCGCCCGCGCGATCTCCAGGCGCTTGAGCGCCCCGTAGGGCATGCTGTCGGCGCGCGACCGGGCGTAGGACGCCAGGCCGACGAACGCCATCAGGCCGGCGGCCTCCTCGCGCAGCGCCCGGTCGCGGCGCCGCAGGCCCGGCGTGCGCAGCAGCGCCTTGAACAGGCTGCTGTCCAGGTGCAGGTGGGCGCCGACCATGACGTTTTCCAGCGCGCTCATGTTCATCCAGATCTGCAGGTTCTGGAAGGTGCGCGCCATGCCCAGGCGGGCCAGTTCGTAGGGCGTGCGGCCCTGGATCTCCCGGCCGTCCAGGCGGACGGCGCCCGCCGTGGGCCGATAGACCCCCGTGATCAGATTGAACAGGGTGGTCTTGCCCGCGCCGTTGGGGCCAATGACGGAATACACCGCACCCTCGTCCACCGAAAAGCTGACGTCCTGGACGGCGCGGACGTTGCCGAACTGGATGGACACGCGATCGACTTCGAGCAGGGCCATGGCGTCAGTCTCCGATCCGCAGGCGGGCCGCCAGTGTCGGCACCAGGCCGCGCGGCAGAAAGATCATGCACAGCATCAGGATGGCTCCGAAGACGACGACTTCCCAGCCCTCGAAAGTCGCCAGGAGCTGCGGCAGCGCCGTCAGCAGCACCGCCCCCAGCACCGAGCCGAAGACCGAAGCCATGCCGCCCACCACGACCATGGTGACCAGCTCGATCGAATGGAAGAAGTTGGCGATCTCGGGGGTCACGAAGCCGACGTAGTGCGCCAGCACGCTGCCCATGATGCTGGCCGCGACGGCCGACAGCACGAACACGGCCGTCTTGTAGCGGGGCACGTCCACGCCCACGACCTGGGCGGCGATCTCCGAACCGTGCAGGCCCCGCAAGGCCCGCCCAAACGGGGAGTCGATCAGGTTCAGTGCGCCCCAGACGCTCAGCAGCAGGATGGCGGCCACGACCCAGTACCACTGCGTATCGCGCATGAGCTCGTAGCCGAACAGGTCCATGGACGGCACCGGCATGCCGTCCGGCCCCCCGGTCCAGGCCGCCTCGTTGCGGATCACGATGTTGATGATGATGCCCAGGCCCAGCGTCGCCATGGCGAGATAATGGCCCTTGAGGCGCAGGATCGGCCGTGCGACCAGCAGCGCCAGCAGCCCGGTGCCCGCCGCGCCGGCCGCCAGGGCCAGCAGCGGATGCCAACCGAAATGACTGGGCAGCACCGCCGAGGCGTAGGCGCCCAGGCCCACGAAGCCGGCATGGCCCAGGCTGATCTGGCCCGCGTAGCCGACCAGCAGGTTCAGGCTGAGGACGATCACCGCATTGATGCACATGCGGATGACAATGTCCAGGTAGTAGCTGTTGGGCGCCAGGAATGGCGCCGCGGCCAGGAACAGGGCCAGGATGGCCAAGCCGGCAAGGGATCGTCCGCGCATCGTTACACCCGCTCGGTGGAATGGCCGCCGAACAGGCCGCGCGGCATGAAGAACAGGACCAGCAGAATCAGGACGAAGGGGATGGCGTCCTTGTACGCCGAGGAGACGTAGCCCGCCCCCATGGCCTCGAGCACGCCGACCAGCAGGCCGCCCACCACCGCCCCCAGGCCGCTGCCCAGCCCGCCGACCACCGCCGCCACGAAGCCCTTCAGGCCCAGCATGATGCCCACGTCGTAGGAGGTCAGCGTGATCGGCGCGATCAGGATGCCGCCCAGCGCGCCCAAGGCGGCCGCCAGGGCAAAGCTCATGAGCAGGACCCAGCCGGTGCTGACGCCCACCAGCTGCGCGGCGACCCGGTTGTAGGCCGTCGCCAGCATGGCCTTGCCCGCCATCGTGCGGCTGAAGAAATACCAGAGCAGCGCCACCGCGATGGCCGTCACCCCGAACACCCAGAAGCTCTGGGGCTGCAGCGTCGCCCCCAGGAAGGACAGGGGCGCGTGCCCGGAGAACGGCGGCAGGCTGTGGGCGCCCTTGCCCAGCCAGACCTGGACCAGGCCGCGCAACACCAGGGACGCGCCGATGGTGATGATGATCAGGGTCACGGGGCCGGCGTCCTTGACGGGCTCGATGGCGCATTTTTCGAGCAGCACCCCGACCAGGGCAGGCAGCAGCACCGCCAGCGCAAACGCGGGCGCCCAATGCAGGCCCGCCTGGGTGAAGAACACCGCCAGCATGCCGCCCAGCATGATGAACTCGCCCTGGGCGAAGTTGATCACGTGGCTGGAGTTATAGATGAGGTTGAAGCCCAGGGCGGCCAGGGCATAGGTCGCGCCCACGGTCAGGCCCGAGAACAGGAACTGCAGGAACTCCGCATGCACGGCATGTCTCCTTGCCAGGACCGGGGGCCGTTCCGCCGCGGCGGAAGGTTCCGGTCCCTATATATTACAAATCAATTTTTTAGACATCTGATTTCGTATCAAAGAAAACATAGTGGACTTGTCCGGCTTGATCAAGAGAATCTGATCAGTAACCCACAGTCATTCGGGAAAACGATCAGAAGAACTGGAATTCCAACTCATCGATTCATCGGATCAGCCTCTGGATCCAAGGATGTAATGACAATACGAAAATCACGGTTTTGACCGTGAATTTGTATCACCATGACCCGGAATGGGCCGCTTGAGAGGCGCAGGCCGCAGGGCGCGGCCCCGTTCAGAGAGAAATCGAGACCAGGGGGTCGTCGGCAGGAAAGCGCTCGAAGCCGTCTTCCAGACGCTCCGGCGCGGTGCCATCGGCCAGCCGCATGTGAGCATCCAGATGCAATTCGGACGGCTCGGCCAGGCGGCGATACAGTTCGCGGCATACCATGCGCGCGGACTGCCCCGGCCAGTCCGCCGGCAGCAAGACCTCCGGCAGCTCGGGGTCGCGCAGCAACAGGCGGCGGTAATCGTGGATCATCAGCACCCGCGCCAGGAACGCCTCCTCGGGCTCCAGGCGGGCCCTGCGGTCGCGCCGCAGCTCCGCCAGGATCGGGAGATAGCCGGACACGAAGGCCGCGTAGGACTCGGCCAGCCGATCGAGGTTCCAGGCGCGGGCCACGAGATCCGCGTCGGATGCCGTCAGCGTGATGCGCGCGTCGGCCGCCAGCAAGGGCAGCAGGCAGCCCAGCATGTCACCCAGGCCGTCGGCCTCGAGCGCGTCGTAGGCGGCCTCCAGGTGAGTCGAGGGATGCACGAAGCAATCGCTGCCCAGGTTGCCGAAGCCTTGCCACTGCAGGGCCTGGCGCAGGCGGTCGCGCTGCCGGGCATCGAGTTCGCCCACGACCAGGATCAGGCGCCAGCGGCGATCCCAGATCGGCGCGTGGGACGAATAGATGTGGCGTGAGGCTTCCTCGAAGCGCAGGCGCCCGGAATCCGTCAGCACGTATTCCGCCCGCCGGCCTCGCGTATCGGCCCGCAGCCATTTTTCCTTGCCCAGGCGGAACACCGAGGTGCGCACCAGACGCTCGTTCAGGCCCAGCGGCTCGAGCAGCCGGATCAGGCTGCCCAGCCAGATCCGCCCGCCGCGCGGCAGTACGGCGTCGCCGAAGACCGACATGATCAGGGAACCCGCACGCACCCGCTGCTGTTGCCGGAAATGGTCGATACGATGCTGGATGGCGGGAATCAAGGCGGTCGGCGCGTGAGGTTCAGGATTGGCGGCCCTCGGATCTGGCATTCTGGATGGCAAAGAACCCTTCCTTGTGGATGAGTCCGTCCTTTGCGCCCAGGGACTTGACTGCCGCGACACAGGCGTCCACGAATTCGGGACTGCCCGCGATGAAAATACTGTGCGCGGACAGGTCGGGATACAGGTCCGGCAGGATCGTGTCGATGCGGCCTGCCAGATAGCCGTCCCGCTGTTCGCGCGTGAGGGTTATTTTATAGTCGAAATTGCGATGCTTGGTGCGCCACCACGCCATCATGCCCTGGCCGTAGACATCGTCGGCCGTGCGCGCCGAGAAGATCAGGTCCACTTTCTTGCGATAGCCGCGCCGCAGGGCCGCCTCCGCCAGGTCCAGGATCGGCGCCAGGCCCGTGCCGGCCGCCAGGCACAGCACCGGGGTCTCCGCGGACGGATCGCCGATGAACGTACCGTAGGCGCCATTGACCTTGATGCTGTCGCCGATGCGCAACGTATCGTGGATCCAGGCGCTGGTGACGCCCTCTTCGGCGCGCGCGACCTGCAGGGTGATCTCGCCGTCGGGGCGGGGCGCATTGGCGATCGAATAGGCTCGCCGGGGGATGTCGGCGCGCTCGTCGCCCAGGGTGACGTACTGGCCTGGCCAGTAGCGGATCGGCTGGCCCACCGGGCGCAGGCGGATTTCCAGCGTGCGCCGCGCGACCTCGCGCCGCTCGATCAGGACGAACAGCGCGCCTTCCCGGGGAGGAAACAGCTTCGGCTGTGCATTGGCCGTGCCCCATTCGATCACCATCTCGTCGGAGATCGGCTTGGCCATGCACATCAGTCCGAAGCCCTGCCGGCGCTCCTCGGCCGACAGGGCCATGTCCAGCACCATCCCCTGGTCGTACTGGCCGGCGAGGACCCGGACCTTGCATTCGCCGCAGGCGCCGGCCCGGCAATTGTTGGACAAGGCGTAGCCGGCCTTTTCCAGGGCCATCAGGACTGTGTCGCTGTCCTTGCATTCGACGGACTTGCCGGAGGGCTGGATGATGATGCGTGACATGGAGTTTTCCGTTTCTATTGCATTGACTGTCTGGGATCAGAACACCGGAATGATGTCCTGCATTTCCACATCCGAGATCTCGTGACCGGTGATCCCGACCTCAGGGATGGCCGGGAACGGAATGCCATAGCGGTCCAGGACGCCCTTGAGGTTCAGCATGGCGTTCTTCCAGTTCTCGAGCTTGGCCTCGTAGGTCGGGATGCCGAAGCCGGCGTCCCGGGCAATGGCCTCGGCCTCGCGCTGCGTGGCGATGAAGTCATCGGGCAGGTCCCAGAATTCCATGGGCGGCTCGAACAGCACGGCCGACAGGAACAGGTAGCCCGCGCGGATCTGCTTGGTGACGACAGCCTTGTGCTCTTCGCTCAAGCCCGGATAGTCGCGTTCCATCACCGCCATGCAGATCGCCATGTGGCGGCCTTCGTCGCGGCCGATGTTCTTGAAGGCCTCCTTGAAGACCGGCTCGCGCGAGTTCTCGTACATCTGCTTGAAAATGGTGGCGGCGGCGATCTCTCCCATCAGGAAGGAGCTGAACAGGACGGCCAGATCGTACTTCGGCACGGCGGTCTTGTAGCCGTTCCAGTAGCGCGCGCCATTGAAATACAGCCACTTGGCGTTCTTCTGCAGGCGCCGGCCAATGTCGGTCTTGGGCTCGTAAGTGAGGGGATCCGGGTGGTCGAGCAGCTTGGTGATCGACAGGCCGCACATGATCTCGTGGTTCTGCTCGTCGCTGGTGACCGAGAAGAAGCATTTGCGCACGGGGTCTTCCTCGTGCACCTCGTAGGTCTTGATCAGGGCTTCGGCGAAGACCGGCGGCGCGGAGGCATCGAACACCGACAACAGCGTCCACCAGTAGGCGATGCATTCGCGCTCTTCCCAGGAATAGCTCTCGACGTCGAGCGTGTCCCAGGGCAGTTTCTCGGGCTCCCAGTATTCCCGGAGCGAGGCTTCCCAGACCTCTTGCAGCTTCTTGGTCTTGCGGTGCCAGGACAGGGGATACACGTTGGGCTGTTCAATTTCGGGCGGGAATTCCATCTTGTCCGAAAAGCGTTCTTTGCTGGACATGAAAAGGCTCCTTGCGGTGGCGTACGAGGGTGTACGGGGGTGGACGGATCGGGTTTTTTTGCCCGGCTCGGACCGGACACGATGCAATCATGTTACTTGAATCGGTGTTCTGTCAATTTATTTGTATCGCTTAAGCCTAGGGGTTTCCCTGGACAAGTGACCACGTTGGCTTGAAAGAACCCTAAATCCACTATGAAGTTATTGATTTTCCTAGTTATTCGATTGCTTTATGAATCCATCATTAAATCCGATAAATCACGCACGACCGAGAAGTTCCGCTCAAGAAGTGATACATTAATCCACATCAAAAAAATAATTTGGTATTTCATGAACACACGCCGTCCAACGGGCCGGCACTGGAGGCACCATGTCGCATTCCCTGCTGGATCAGCACCGTCCCCTGCTCGAACGGGCGCTCGAGACCATCGCCACGCGCGGCTATTGGTCGGCCTACGCTGAATCCCCCAGCCCCAGGGCCTATGGCGAAGGCGCGCCCGAGGCGGGCCGCGCCGCCTTCGAGAGTCACCTGGGAAAGCCGTTCGAACTCGACCAGCCCGGCCAATGCGGGTGGCACGATGGAGAAACGTCCCCCTATGGCGTCCCCCTGGGGATCCGCTATCCGCAGTCCGACCCCCAGGCCCTGGTCCAGGCCGCCCAGGCGGCCATGCCGGCCTGGCAGGTGCTGGGCGCCGAAGGCCGGGTCGGCATCTGCCTCGAGATCCTGCAGCAGCTGAACCGCCGGAGTTTCGAGATCGCTCATGCGGTCATGATGACCAGCGGCCAGGGCTGGATGATGGCCTTCCAGGCGGGCGGCCCCCACGCCCAGGACCGAGGCCTGGAGGCCGTGGCCTACGCCTGGCGCGAAATGTCCTTCATTCCCGCCGAGTCCGTCTGGGAAAAGCCCCAGGGCAAGCACCCGTCCCTGGTCATGCGCAAGCACTACGAAATCGTCGGCCGCGGCGTGGCCGTCGTCATCGGCTGCGCCACCTTCCCCACCTGGAACACCTATCCGGGGCTGTTCGCGGCACTGGCCACCGGCAACCCCGTGATCCTGAAGCCGCACGACAGCGTCGTGCTCCCCGCCGCGATCACGATCCGCACCATCCGGGCCGTGCTGGCCGAAAACGGCCTGGACCCGAACCTCGCCACCCTGTGCCTGCCGCGTGACCAGGAGGCCACGCGGACGCTGTGCACCCACCCGGAGGTCCGCTCGATCGACTATACGGGCGGCAACACCTTCGGCCACTGGCTGCTGGACCACTGCCGCCAGGCCCAGGTCTACGCCGAACTGGCCGGGGTCAACAGCATCGTGATCGACTCGACCGACGACTACGACGGCATGCTGCGCAACCTGGCCTTCACCCTGTCGCTGTATTCCGGACAAATGTGCACGACCTCCCAGGCGATCGTGGTTCCCGCACAGGGCATCGACACCGATCAGGGTCCCAAGTCCTTCGACCAGGTCGGACAGGATCTGGCCCGGGCGATCGGGCGCCTCCTGGAGAAACCGGAAACCGCCCTGGCCGTGCTCGGCGCGATCCAGTCCGATGCCACGCTGGCGCGCATCGACGAGGCGGCGGGCGGCGGCATGGGGCAAGTCGTGCTGGCGCCCCGGACGCCGCAGTACGACGAATTCCCCCACGCCCGCGCCCGCACGCCGGTCCTGCTGGCCTGCGACGCGCGGGACGCCGCGCACTACGCCCGCGAACAGTTCGGCCCCATCAGCTTCCTGGTGCGCGCCGGGGACACGGAGGCGGCCCTGGCGCTCGCCGAGGACCTGGCGCGCCAGCACGGCGCGCTCACGCTCGCGGTCTACAGCACCCGCGACCGCGTCCTCGATGCCGCGGTCCAGGTCTCCTGGCGGGCCAAAGTCGCCCTGTCCCTGAACCTGACGGGCGGGGTCTTCGTGAACCAGTCCGCCGCCTTCTCCGATTTTCACGGCACGGGCGGCAACCCGGCGGCCAACGCCTCGTACGCGGACTCGGCCTTCGTGGCCAACCGTTTCCGGGTCGTGCAGCGCCGCATGCACGCCTGAAATCCCTCCACCTGACCCGCGAAGGCCCGGCATGACTTACCAGAACATCCGTTTTTCCATCGAGGGGGGCGTCGCGCGCCTGACCCTGGCGCGACCCGACAAGCTCAACAGCTTCACCGAGGCGATGCACCTCGAAGTCCGCGATGCACTGGAACGTGTGCAAAGAGAGACTGAGGCGCGCGTACTGGTCCTGAGCGGCGCCGGCCGCGGCTTCTGCGCGGGTCAGGACCTGGGCGACCGCGCCATGCAGATCGGGGCCGGGGCGGCCCCCGACCTGGGCGCCACCGTCGAGGGCTTCTACAAGCCGCTGATCCTGACGCTGCAGAATCTGCGGGTCCCGACCCTGGCGGCCGTCAACGGGATTGCCGCCGGCGCGGGTGCCTCCATCGCCCTGGCCTGCGACCTGGTCGTCGCGGCTGAATCGGCGAGCTTCCTGCAGGCGTTCAGCAAGATCGGCCTGATCCCCGATACCGGCGGCACCTGGCTGTTGCCTCAGCGCATCGGCATGGCGCGCGCCATGGGGCTGGCCCTGCTGGCCGAGCGGCTGCCCGCGCGCCAGGCGGCCGAATGGGGCCTGATCTGGTCCTGCATCGCCGATGATGCGTTCGAGGCCGAGATCGACCGGCTGGCCGCGCAACTGGCCCAGTCGCCGACCCGGGCGCTGGTGCGCACCCGCCAGGCCATGCACGCCGCCGCGTCGCACACGCTGGAGCAGCAGCTTTCGATGGAGGCCGGCATGATGCGCGAACTGGGCTGGCGCCCCGACTACGCGGAGGGCGTCGCCGCCTTCCTGGAAAAACGCCCCGCCCGGTTCACGGGGGAATGAGGCCATGACTGGCCCGAACTCCCGCCGCACCGCCGGCTGCCCGACACCCACCTGGAAAACCCGCTCATGACGCATGAAGCTCTCGCCCCCCAGACCCTGGCCGAAACCGTGGCGACCGCCATGTGGTCCCGCGACCATGCCGCGCAAGCGCTGGACATGCGCCTGGACTCCATCGCACCCGGCAGCGCCCGGCTGTCGATGACCGTACGCAGCGACATGCTCAACGGCCACGGCATCTGCCACGGCGGCATGATCTTCACGCTGGCCGACACCGCGTTCGCCTATGCCTGCAACAGCGACAATCACAACACAGTGGCATCCGCCTGCCATATCGATTTCCTGGCGCCCGCCCGCGAAGGCGACCGCCTGCAGGCCCATGCCCTGGCCCGGACCCAGGGCGGCCGCACCGGGGTTTACGACATCACGGTCCACAACCTGACGGCGGGATGCGATGTCGCGCTGTTCCGGGGCAAGTCGCACCGGATCCAGGGCATGGTGACCGACACCCTGCCCGCGGATTGAGCCCTATTGCAAACCGACACCATAAAACAAGGAGACAAGCATCATGCCCGTCCAGACCGCCCCACGCGAAGACCTGGAGCCCATCGAGACCGCCAGCCGCGACGAGATCGCCGCGCTGCAGCTCGAGCGCCTGCGCCAGACCTTGCACCACGCCTACGACCATATCCCGCACTACCGCCAGGCCTTCGATGCGCGCGGCGTCCACCCCGACGACCTGCAGCGCCTGGAGGACATCCGCAAGTTCCCCTGCACGTCCAAGGAGGACCTGCGGCGCAACTATCCCTTCGGGATGTTCGCCGTGCCGCGGGAACGCCTGGCGCGCCTGCACGCCTCGTCGGGGACGACCGGCAAGCCCACCGTCGTGGGCTACACACTCAAGGACATCGACACCTGGGCGGCACTGGTGGCGCGGTCGATCCGCGCGGCGGGCGGACGGGCGGGCGACACCGTCCACGTCGCCTATGGCTATGGCCTGTTCACCGGCGGGCTGGGCGCCCACTACGGAGCCGAGCGCGCCGGCTGTACCGTCATCCCCATGTCCGGGGGACAGACGGAAAAGCAGGTGCAGCTGATCATGGACCTGCGGCCCGACATCATCATGGTGACGCCTTCGTACTCCCTGGTCATCGCGGAGGAGTTCGACCGCCAGGGGATCGCCCCCGACGACATCTCGCTCAAGATCGGCATCTTCGGCGCGGAGCCCTGGGGCGAGGGCATGCGCACGGAAATCGAGCGCAAGCTGGGTCTGGACGCGGTGGACATCTACGGCCTGTCCGAAGTCATGGGTCCGGGAGTCGCGGCCGAATGCATCGAGTCCAAGGACGGCCCGGTCATCTGGGAAGATCATTTCTACCCCGAGATCATCGACCCGGCCACCGACGAACCGGTGCCCGATGGCGAGGAAGGCGAACTGGTCTTCACCTCGCTGACCAAGGAGGCGATGCCCATCATCCGCTACCGCACCCGGGACCGCACCCGCCTGCTGCCCCCGACCGCCCGCAGTTTCCGCCGCATGGGCCGCATCACCGGGCGCACGGACGACATGCTGATCATCCGGGGCGTCAACGTCTTCCCGACCCAGATCGAGGAGCAGATCCTGCGCAACCCGCTCTTCAACGGCGTCTACCAGATCGTCGTCTCGCGCGCCAATCACCTGGACCAGGTCGAGGTCCGCTGCGAGTTGCAACACGAGGCGAACGGCATGACGGCCGAAGCGATCGACCAGTCCGCCCGGCAATTGCAGCACCAGATCAAGACCAATATCGGCATCTCGACCCGTGTCACCGTCATGCACTATGGCGAACTGCCGCGCACCCAGACCGGCAAGGCCCGCCGCGTGTTCGACGAACGGTCGAAACAGGCGTAGGCGCCACGGCCTGGTACCGGGATCCATGGCTCCACGCACGAATCCGCATGGCGGCATGCCCGCCATCGGCCACCCGCCGCCGGGCGCGAGCAGTACCCGGCGGCCTATACCTCCCGCCGTCGCCGGAAGAATCCGGACCGTCGGTCATCAAAATACCACCCAAGGAGACACACCATGAAAGCATCGACCTGGCGCTGGATGACCGGCTGCGCGCTAGCCACCTTCGCGCTGACCGCGCAAGCCGCCGACCCGATCAAGATCGGCTCGGTCCTGTCGGCCACCGGCCCCGCCGCATTCCTGGGCGACCCGGAAGTCAAGACACTGGAAATGTACGTCGACTCCCTCAACAAGTCCGGCGGCATCCTGGGCCGTCAACTGCAGCTCGTGCACTACGACGACGGCAGCGACGCGAACAAGGCCAACGGCTTCGCCAAGCGCCTGATCTACGATGACCAGGTCGACGTCATCATCGGCGGCACCACGACGGGCTCCACCATGTCCATGGACCCGCTCGCCGAAAAGGCGGGGATCCCCTTCATTTCGCTGGCGGGGGCGGTCGTGATCATCGACCCGGTGAAAAAATGGCTGTTCAAAACCCCGCACACGGACCGCATGGCCGCCGAGAAGGTCTTCGAGGACATGAAGAAGCGCGGCTTCACGAAGATCGCCCTGCTCAGCGAGACCAGCGGCTTTGGCCAGTCCGGCAAGAAGGAATCCGAACTGGTCGCGCCCAACTACGGCATCCAGATCGTGGCCAACGAGACCTATGGTCCCAAGGACACCGACATGAGCCCGCAGCTGACCAAGATCCGGAACACCCCCGACGTGCAGGCCGTGCTGGTCTTCGGCCTGGGCCAGGGTCCGGCGCTGGTCACCCGCAACTACAAGCAGCTGGGCGTCAAGCTGCCGCTCTACCACGCGCACGGCGTGTGCTCCAACGAGTTCATCAAGCTCGCCCGCGATGCGGCCGAAGGCGTCCGCCTGCCCTGCGCCGCCCTGGTGGTCGCCGACAAGCTGCCCGACAGCGATCCGCAGAAGCCGGTGGTCTCCGCCTACGCCAAGGCCTTCCAGGCGCGCTGGAAAGCCGAGGTCTCGACCTTCGGCGGCCACGCCTATGACGGCCTGATGCTCTATGTCGACGCCGTCAAGCGGGCCGGCGGCACCGACAAGGCCAAGGTGCGCGACGCCATCGAACAGACCAAGGGCTATGTCGGCACGGGCGGCGTGGTGAACATGTCCGCAACCGACCACATGGGCCTGGACCTGAGCGCCTTCCGCATGCTCGAGATCCACAACGGCGACTGGAAACTGATCGACTAAAGCAGCTCTCCACGTCGCGGCTTGCAAGCCGCTCCGATTCGCCAGGCACGGGCCAGTCCGCAGGGACTGGCCCGTGTCCTGGCTCATCCACCCACCGCTGATGAGACTCGGTGGGCTGCGGCGCGCAGCGCCTGGGCGGCCGGGCCGTCCGGATCGGGCCGCAGGGACGCGGCATGCCCCACCAGCGTCAGGGCCAGCAGCAGTTGGCCCTGCGCGTCCAGCACCGGCACGCTCAGGGCGTTGATGCCCGCGACGTGCTCGCCTTCCACCACCGCCAGGCCGCGCGCCCGGATGTCGCGGCGCACGGACGCGGCCAGCCGCCGCGGCGGATCCTGCCAGGCGGCAAAGACGCGCCCCGTGGCCGAGGACTCCGGATCGAAGAGGGCGCCCTCGGCCACGCCGACGGACACGCCGCGGCCCGGCTGGCAGACCCGGACGGCGGTCACGCCCGCCTGCCCGCTCACCGCGACAAAGCAGGTCTCGCCCAGGGACTGCGCCAGCATGCGGGCCTCTTCCGCGGCCAGCCGCAGGGGATCCTGGCGCGCCAGCCAGGACAGCGCCAGATCGCGCGCGGCGGGGCCGACGTCGTACTGCCCCGTCCGGGCGTCCTGGCTGACCCAGCCGGCACGGGCCAGGCTGACCAGATAGCGGTAGGCCTTGGCCCGGTGCATGCCGGCACGGCGCGCCAGGTCCGACAGGCCGCAGGGCGCGCCCGCCCCGGCCAGCAGGCCGAACAGTTCCAGGCCGAGTTCCACCGACTGGATGCCCGGGATCTCGCCGGGCCAGGGCCCGGCCGCCGGCGCGGGCCCGGATGCCGGCTGCCCGGCGGGATCGTCGTTTTCAAGCGTCATGAAAGCCCCCGTTTCCTGGATCCCCCGCCCTGCGCCCGCATCGCCGGCCAGGTCCGTGCATCGGCGGACCCGATCCATTCATGGGCAAAAACTGTTGGACGCGCGCGCGGGGAGGTCTTACAGTGATCTCGTTGATTAAATAATAACAGCGTTAATTATTGCATAACAACCCTATGGAGACCCTCCCATGAAGAACCCCATCGCTTTTCCCAAGGCCGAAGGCATCTATACCCGCCAGGCCCACTGCGACATCCCCGACGGCCTGTACGAAAGGGAACACGGCCGCAACGGCTTCTTCGGCCCCGCCAGCCACATCCTGCACACCCACAAGCCCACCGGCTGGACGAAGTGGGAAGGACCGCTGGAACTCACCTTGCTGGACCTGAACCGCCTGGGCGACAGCGCCCCCTGCCCCTGGAAGGCGCAGCGCTTCATGCACAACGGCCAGACCCAGGTCTGTTTCTGGAAATTCGAGGTCTCGATGCCGGATCTGGCGCGCAACGGCGACGGCGACATGATCCTGTTCTTCCACCGGGGCGAGGGCGAGTTCTTCTGCGACTACGGCCACATGAGCTACCGCGAGGGCGACTACATCAACATCCCGCGCGGCACGACGTGGCGCCTGGAGACCTCGGTGCGCAACGAGGTGCTGACCATCGAGGCCACGGAAGACCTGTTCCAGCTGCCGGAGCGCGGCATCACCGGCCGCCATGCGCAGTTCGACCTGGCGGTGCTGGACACGCCGAAGATCGACGAGGCCTACAAGGCCCAGTACGGCGAGCACGAGACCCGCGTGCGCGCCAAGCGCCGCCAGCAGGTGACGACGGTGACCTTCCCCTACAATTTCCTGGACACGGCCGGCTGGCACGGCGACTGCGTGCCGGTGAAGCTCAACTGGCGCGACATCCGCGAGCTCTTGTCCGACCGCTATCACCTGCCGCCGACGGTGCATGCGACTTTCCTGTCGAACACCATCATCGTCTGCACGTTCGCCCCGCGTCCCATCGAAAGCGATCCGGGCGCGCTGAAGGTGCCCTTCTATCACAACAATGACGAGTTCGACGAGTCGATCTTCTATCACCAGGGCAATTTCTTCAGCCGCGACAACATCAAGCCGGGGATGTTCACGTTGCACCCCTCGGGTTTCCATCACGGGCCGCACCCCAAGGCCTACGCGGCGGCCGCGGCCAACAACCAGGGCGAGCGCAAGTACACCGACGAGGTCGCGGTGATGATCGATTCGCGTTATCCGCTGGAACTGGACGTGCTGCCGGAAGGGGTGAAGGTGCCGGGGTATGTGGATTCGTGGAAGGAATGAAGCTGCCCCCGGCTTCCCTTCAGAAGCGGCCGGCGCCTCGCGCGGTTGCGCCATGCCCCCAGCCCGACTCCCCTGGGATATCCGCTGGCGCCTCAGCGCCGCGTCGGGTCGAAATGTTTTTCCAGGCCTTGCCAGCAACGGTAATACTCGCGCTGGCGCTGCGGCGATTCCAGGGCCTGGCGGGTGGCCTGGATCGCCACGGGGGTCTCGAACATGAACGCCATGGTGTCGGCGATATAGTCCGGCCGGGACGTGTCGGCCGTGCTGGCCTTGGCGAAGGTCTCGGCGTCGGGGCCGTGGCCGGTCATGGTGTTGTGCAGCGAGGCGCCGCCGGGCTGGAAGCCCTCGGCCTTGGCGTCGTAGCGGCCGTGCACCAGGCCCATGAATTCGCCGGCCAGGTTGCGGTGGAACCAGGGCGGCCGGAACGTGTCCCGCATCGCCAGGATGCGCGGGGCGAAGGCGACGAAGTCGATGGTGTCCACGCCGGGGATGGCGCTGGGCGCGTGCAGCACCAGGAAGATCGACGGATCCGGGTGATCGTAGGTGATCGACCCGATCGCATTGAAGCGGCGCAGGTCGTACTGGTAGGGCGTGTTGTTGCCGTGCCAGGCCACCACGTCCAGGGGCGAGTGGTCGATGCGGGCGCTCCAGAAACGGCCCTGGAACTTCGCCAGCAGTTCGAAGTCGCCCTCGAGGTCCTCGTAGGCGGCCACGGGCGCCAGGAAATCGCGCGGATTGGCCAGGCCGTTCGAGCCGATCACGCCCAGGTCGGGCAGGCGGAAATGCGCGCCGGGGTTCTCGCAGACATAGCCGCGCGCCGCGCCGTCGGGCAGGCGCACCTGGAAACGCACGCCGCGCGGGATGACGGCGATCTCCTGGGGCTCGACGCGCAGCACGCCCAGCTCGGTGGCCAGTTCCAGGCGGCCCTGCTGCGGCACGATCAGCAGTTCGCCGTCCGCATCGTAGAAATAGCGGTCCCGCATCGAGCGGTTGGCGGCGTACAGGTGGATGCCGCAGCCGGCGTTGCCGCCCATGGTCACCATGCCGTCCACGAAGTCCACGGCCGCGTCCTCGCCGGGCAGGGGCAGCGGGTCCCAGCGCAGCGGGTCCGGCGGCGTGGGGACCTCGTCATAGCGGCTCAGCCAGCGCGCGCCCGCCGGGGACGGCTGGAACGGCCCGTGCGTGGCGGCGGGCCGGATGCGGTAGAGCCAGGAACGCCGGTTGGCGTGGCGCGGCGCCGTGAAGGCCGTGCCCGACAATTGTTCGGCATACAGGCCATAGGGGGCCCGCTGGGGGGAATTGCGCCCGGCCGGCAAGGCGCCGGGCAGGGCCTCGGTGGCGAATTCGTTGCCGAAGCCGCTCTGGTATTCCAGGGAAGATGTCGTGCTCATGATGATTTTCCGAAAAACACCGCCGGCGGCCGCCTCAGTGCGCCGGCTCACTCGGCATCGGGCTGCGCGTCCGGGCGCGCGGCCTGGAATGCCGGCAGCGATTCGCAGTACGCCGCGATCCGCGCGATCGTCGGATAGACCGACAGATCCACATCATAGCGGCGCGCGTTGTAGACCTGGGGCACCAGGCAGCAGTCGGCCAGGCCCGGCTCGTCGCCGTGGCAGCAGCGGCCCGTCCCGGGCGACCGCAGCTGCGCCTCCAGCGAGCGGAAGCCCAGCTCCACCCAATGCCGGTACCAGTCGTCGCGGGCGGACGATTCGACCTTCAGTTCGTGCGCCAGCCAGCGCAGGACGCGCAGGTTGTTCAGGGGATGGATGTCGCAGGCGATGTGCAGCGCCAGGGCGCGCACCCGGGCGCGGCCTGCGGCGTCGGCCGGCAGCAGGGTGGCCGGGGCGTGCGTCTCGTCCAGGTATTCCATGATCGCCAGGGACTGGGTCAGGATCCGCCCGCCCTCGTCCAGCGCCGGCACCAGGCCCTCGGGATTGCGGCGACGGTAGTCCTCGCCCAGCTGCTCGCCGCCGTGGCGCAGCAGGTGCACGGGCACGACGCGGTAGTCCAGGCCTTTCAGGCCCAGGGCGATCCGCACGCGGTAGGCGGCCGAGCTGCGGAAATACGAATAGAGCTCCAGCATGGGTTCACGCTCCATCAGGCGCCGGCGCGGCGCTCGACCGTCTGTTCGATGGCGCCGAAGATGTCCTCGCCCCGGGCGTCGCTCATGTGGATGCGCACCCGGTCGCCAAAGCGCATGAAGGGCGTGACCGGGGCGCCGCCCTCGATGGTCTCGTACATGCGGACCTCGGCGATGCAGCAGTAGCCCACGCCGCCGTTGCGGATGCTGGAGCCGTGCAGACCGCCCTGCTTGTTGGACACCGTGCCCGAACCGATGATGGTCCCGGCCGCCAGCCGGCGTGTGCGCGCGGCATGCGCGACCAGCTGCGGAAAATCGAAGCTCATGTCCCGGCCGGCGTCGGGGCGGCCAAAGGGTTCGCCGTTCAGTTCGACCCGCAGCGGCAGGTGGACCTTGCCATCGCGCCAGGCCTCGCCCAGTTCGTCGGGCGTGACGGCGACCGGCGAGAACGCGCTGGCCGGCTTGGACTGGAAGAACCCGAAGCCCTTGGCCAGTTCCCCCGGGATCAGGCCGCGCAGGGACACGTCGTTGACCAGCATCAGCAGGCGGATCGCGCCGGCGGCATCCGCCGGGCCCGCGCCCATGGGCACGTCGCCCGTGACGACGGCGACCTCGGCCTCCATGTCGATGCCCCAGTCCTCGGTGTCGGCGACGATGGGGTCGCGCGGCCCGATGAAGCTGTCCGAGCCCCCCTGGTACATCAGAGGATCGGTGAAGAAGGACTCCGGCACCTGGCTGTTGCGCGCGCGGCGCACGAGTTCCACGTGATTCAGGTAGGCCGAGCCGTCGGCCCACTGGTAGGCGCGCGGCAGCGGCGAATGGCAGGCCGCCGGATCGAAGGGGCGGGCCGCGCCGTCCTGGCCCGAATTGAGCCGGTCGTAGGCGGCGCGCAGCCCGGGCAGACAGGCATCCCAGTCGTCCAGCGCCGCCTGCAGGGTGGGCGCGATCTCGGGCACGGCGACGCACTGCGCCAGGTCCCGGGACACGACGACCAGGCGGCCGTCGCGCGACTCGTTTTTCAAGGTGGCAAGCTTCATGGAGACTCCGGTTGCCCGGGCCGCCGAGGCGGACCCGGAGCGCGGGGCGGGCCCGCGCGCAAAAAAGCTGGGTTACTTCAGTTCGGCCTGGACCTGGTCGAACAGGTCCTGGCCCACGCTGGGGATGAACATCTTCCAGACCGGCTGGACGCGCTCGCGCATGCGGTCGTGCTCGGCATCGCTGACCTCGTTGATCTCCATGCCGTGCTTGGCCATGGTTTCCTTGGCCGACTGGGCCTGGGCGCGGGCCACCTGGCGCTGGTAGGTGCGGGCCTCGACGGCGGAATCCTTCAGGATCTTCTGCTGGTCCGGCGTGAGCTTGTCCCAGAAGGCCTTGGACACCAGCGGGATGAAGGCGCCGTAGCTGTGGCGCGTGATGGACAGGTATTTCTGCACCTCGTAGAGCTTGAGCGCGGCAATCACGGCATTGGGCGTGCCCTGGCCGTCGATGGTGCGGGTCTCCAGCGCGGTGTAGAGCTCGGGCACCGCCAGCGGCACCGGATTGGCGCCGAGGGCCTTGATGGTCTCCTGGGTGATCTTGGCCTGGATGGAACGGAACTTCAGGCCCTCGAAGTCCTCGGCCCGGGCGATGGGATGCTTGCTGTTGGTGGCGTTGAAGAAACCGTTCTCCCAATACGCCAGGCCCACCAGCCCGTGGGCGGGCAGGGTCTCCAGCAGTTTCTGGCCCACCGGACCGTCCAGCACCTTTTCCGCCTGCTGGTCGTTCTTGAACAGGAAGGGGAAATCCAGGATCTCGTAGGCCTTGACCATGCCCGTCAGGGTGGTGGTCTGGGGCACGGTGAATTCGATCGTGCCGCCCTGCAGGGCGGAAGTCACCTGCACGTCGTTGCCCAGCGCGCCGCTGTAGTAGGGCTTGATGACGATGTCGCCGTGGCTCTTGGCCTTGACCAGCTCGACGAACTTGGCCACGCCCTGGCCCTGGTGGGATTTCTCCGGCAGGGTGACGGCGAATTTCGCGGTGACGGCCGCCCAGGCGGAGCCGGACAGCGTCGCGGCCAGCAGGCCGACGAGCAGGGGGGTGCGGATTTTCATGGAATGTCTCCTTGGGTGGAATCGGACGGGGCGCCGGGCTAGCGCCACCATTGGGCGGGCACGGTCACCAGTTCGGGGACCAGGATCAGGGCGATCAGCAGCGAGACCAGCGCCAGCAGGAACGGCCCGATGCCGCGCGTGGCCTGCGCCATGGACACCTTGCCCACGGAGCTGACGACGTTCAGCACCACGCCCACGGGCGGGGTGATCATGCCGATCGAGCAGTTCATGATGAAGACGACGCCAAAATAGACCGGATCGATGTCGGCCGCCTGCACGATCGGCAGGAAGACCGGCGTGAAGATCAGCACGATGGGGATGAAGTCCAGCACCATGCCGGCGAAGAACACCACGACCATCATGGCGGCCATCAGGACCATCGGGTGGTCGGACAGGCCCTGCAGCCAGCCGCCCACCTGGCCGGAAATGTCGGTGATGGTGATCATGTAGGACGCGACCATCGCCAGCGCGGCCAGCAGCAGCACGACCGAGGTCGTCTGCGCCGTGGACAGCAGGCATTCGTAGACCTTGCGCCAGCTGAGCTCGCGGTACACCACCACGCCGACGAACAGCGCATAGACGGCGGCCACCACGGCGGACTCGGTCGGGGTGAAGATGCCGAAGCGCAGGCCGCCGATGATGATGACCGGCAGCATCAGCGCCCAGCCGCCCTGCCCCAGCAGGCGCAGGCGCCGCCCCCAGGGCACCCGGGGGGTCAGGGAGACCTGCTGCCGCCGGGCGACGAACCACCAGGACACGGTCAGGAACACCCCCATCAGCACGCCGGGCACGATGCCGGCCAGGAACAGGCGGGTGATGGACACGTTGGCCACCACGCCGAAGATCAGGAAGCCGATCGAGGGCGGGATGACCGGCGCGATGATGCCGCTGGCCGCCATCAGGCCGCAGGCGCGGGCGGGGTCGTAGCCGGCCTGGCGCATCATGGGCACCAGGATCGCCGCCAGCGCGGCCGTGTCCGCCACGGCGGAGCCCGACAGGCTGGCAAGCAGGATGCCGGCGCAGATCGCCACGTAGCCCAGGCCGCCGCGCAGATGGCCGACGAAGGCGCTGGCCATGTCCACGATGCGCCTGGACAGGCCGCCGGCGTTCATGAATTCACCGGCCAGGATGAAGAACGGCACGGCCATCAGCACGAAATTGTCGGCGCCCGCGATGGCGTTCTGCACCACGATCTGGGCGTCGAACTGCCCCGTCAGCAGCATCAGCGCCACCCCGGCGAACATCAGGGCGAAGGCAATCGGCAAGCCCAGGGCGATCAGGCCCAGCAAGGTGCCCAGGAAGATCAGCGCGCTCATGGGCGATCCTCCTTCTGCGCGGACGAGTCGCGGCCTGCGTCCGCGTCGCGCCTTGCAGGGTGCGCCGACTCGTCCTCGATCCGCTCGGCCAGGCCCTCGATGCGGTCGGCCAGGTCTTCCGTCAGGCCGTCGTCGATGCCGGCCAGCGCCCGGCGGATGTTGTTGCACACCGGGAAGATCAGCGCCACGCCGAATACCAGTGCCGTCCCGTACAGCCAGGCGTAGGAGATGCCCAGGACCGGATAGGTGTTGTCCAGGTTGATCAGGGTCTGGCGCCATCCGCCGACGATGAAGATGCCGCAGCCGGCCAGGATCAGCACGCCGGTGAAGACCACCAGCATCCGGCGCGCGCGGGGCCCGACGGCCCGCTGCAGCGTGTCGAACCCGATGTGGATGCGCCGCGCCGAGGCCAGGACCGCGCCCATGAAGATCAGCCAGACGAACAGCAGGCGCGAGAGTTCTTCCGAGATGGCGATGCCTGAGTTGAACGCGTAGCGCAACACGACATTGCCAAAGACCAGGATGCCCATGATCGCCAGGCAGGCGACGATCAGGATCTCGAAAGCCCTGGAAATCAGGTGGGCGGTATGGCGCATCATCGGCGCCCGCCGTGCGGGATGGCGCTTGTCATGTCTGTCTCCGTCTGGATGGGACGCTGCGGGGGACAATGCCCACGCGCCCTTGTCTTGGATGCTCCATTAGACGGAGTTTCCAGCTATCATACAAACAGTTTTTATTCATTGATTCATAGGTTTTTCCGATGGAAGTCACGCTCCGCCAGTTGCGCGCCTTTGCGGCGCTGGCCCGCACCGGAGGCTTTACACGGGCGGCCGAATCCCTGCACATCACCCAGTCGGCGCTCAGCGGCCTGATCAAGGAGCTGGAGTCCCAATTGGGCGTGCGCCTCGTGGACCGCAGCACGCGGCGCATCCAGCTGTCGGAGGTTGGGCGCGAGTTCCATTCCGTCGCCACGCGGGCGCTGCGCGACCTGGACGGCGCGCTGGAAAACATCGACAACCTCAAGCGCCTGCGCCGCGGGATCGTGCGGATCGCCGCGCCACAGCTCATGGCCAGCACCCTGATCCCGGAAGTCATCGCCGGCTTTCGCCAAGCCCACCCCCAGATCCAGGTCCACCTGCTGGACTGCGCCGTGGAGAACGCCATCGCCCAGGCGGTGCGCGGCGAGGTCGACATCAGCATCGGCCCCCATCGCGACGGCCTGACCGACGTCGCCGCCGATCCCTTGTTCGACCTGCCTTTCATGGCCGTGTTTCCCGCCGGCCATCCGCTGTCATCGCTGAAACGGGTCCGCTGGGCCGACCTGATGCGCCATCCGCTGATCGTGCTGCACGGCCAGTTCACCGACCAGCTGGCCATGGATCTCCACCAGCTGTCGTCCACGCAGCCGGTGCGTCCCAGCCACGAGGTGACCTTCATGAGCACCGCCCTGAGCATGGTCAACGCCGGCCTGGGCGTGACCGCCTGCCTGCCCTACGCCCAGCGCCTGGTGGACCTTTACGGCCTGCAGGCGCGGCCGCTGCACGACCCCGAGATCCGGCGGAAGTTCTTCGTCTACAGCCGCCAGCACGCCAGCCTGCCGCCGGCGGCCGAGGCCTTCGTGCAGTACCTGCACGAACACGTGGGGCGGCGCGAATGGGGATGAGACCCCGCGCGCCGGGGGAGGCTCAGGCGCCGAAGCCGATTTCCGCCTGGTGCGCCAGCGTGCCGTCCTGCTCCACCCAGAGGCGGGCGGTCTGCGCGTCCTGCAGGCAGCCGGCCACCTGGAAGGGCTGCGGCGAGATCAGCGGGCGCAGGCCCCGGTAGGACAGGGTGCGCAGCACGCGTCCGGGGTGGGCGCGGGTGAAGGCGCGCACCATCAGCGTGGCGATCAGGGGGCCGTGCACCACTAGGCCGGGATAGCCCTCGACCTCGCGCACGTAGCGGTCGTCGTAGTGGATGCGATGGCCGTTGAAGGTCACGGCGGAATAGCGGAACAGCCGCACCGCATCGGGGACGATGGTCTGCGACCACTGCGCCGGCGGCGCCGGCTGCGTGCCGCTCAGGATGGGCGGCGAGGGTTCCCGGTAGACGATGTCCTGCTCTTCGGCGATGCAGAGCGCGCCGTCCTGGAAATAGTCGTGCCGCACCGTCATGAACAGCAGCTGGCCGGTGCGGCCGGTCTTTTCCACGATGTCGGCGATGCGGGATTCCCGCCGTGCGGGCCGGCCCACCACCAGCGGCGCGTGAAAGCGGATCCGCCCCCCCGCCCACATGCGGTTGCGCTCCAGCGCCGGCGGCAGGAAGGCGTCCTGCTGCGGATGGCCGTCGCGCCCCAGGCGGGCATAGGGCTCGCCCTGGACGAAGAAGGCCCAGTGCCACAGCGGCGGCAGAGCCGCCGGCCCGCCGGCTGGCGCCTCCTCGTCCAGGCTGAGCGCGACACGCCGCGCATGCCCGGCGTCCAGGTTGTCCTCGCAGGTTTCAGTGCGCCCTATCCAGGACGAAAAATCCATCATCGGTGGCTCCAAAATCGGTGGCTCCAGAAAAACGGCCCGCGGGGCGTCTGTCCCCGCAGGCCGCCGTGGCGGGATTCAGCTCTGGTTGGCGGCCAGGGCTGCGTCGATCAGGTCCTTGCCGATGTCGCCCTGGAATTTCTCCCAGACCGGGTGCATGGCGGCGCGCCAGGCGGCGACGTCCTCCTTGGACAGGGTCTGGATCTTGGCCGCGCCGGCATCGGCGATGCGCTTGCGGTCGCGCTCGTTGATGTCCGCGGCGAGCTTGTTGGCATACTCGGTCGCGCCGGCCATGGCCTTGCTCAGGCCGGCCCGCACGTCGTCGGGCAGGCCGTCCCACCAGGCCGCGTTGGCGATCACCATGTAGTCGATGTCCCCGTGGTTGGTGACGGCGATGGTCTTCTGGACCTCGTGCAGCTTTTGCGTGTAGATGTTGGACCAGGTGTTCTCCTGGCCGTCCACCACGCCGGTCTGCAGGGCCTGGTAGACCTCGGAGAAGGCGAGCTTCTGCGGATTGGCGTCCAGCTGGCGGAACTGGGCCTCGAGCACGTCGGAGGCCTGGATGCGGAACTTCAGGCCCTTGATGTCCTCGGGCCGGGTGAGCTTGTCCTTGTTGGTGGACAGCTGCTTCATGCCGTTATGCCAGTAGGCCAGCCCCTTGATGCCCCGGGACTTCATGGAATCCAGCAGGCCCTGGCCGGCGGGGCTCGCCTGGAAGCGGTCCACGGCATCCATGTCGTCGAACAGGAAGGGCAGGTCGAAGACCTGCAGTTTCTTGGCGTAGCGGTCGAACTTGGACAGCGACGGGGCGATGAGCTGGACGTCGCCCAGCAGCAGGGCCTCCATTTCCTTGCCATCGCCAAACAGCTGGGAATTGGGGAAGACCTGGACCTCGACCTTGCCCGGCAGGGCGGCCTCGGCCAGTTCCTTGAATTTCAGGGCGCCCTGCCCCTTGGGCGCGGTGGCCGCGACCACGTGGCTGAACTTGATGACGATGGGCGCCGCCTGCGCGACGGACGCCAGGCCGGCCGACAACGTGATGCCGAGGGCCAGGGCCAGGTGGGTGAGCGTGCGGGATTTCATGGGTTTGTCTCCTTGTAGGTCATTGTGTGCCGGCCCGGATCCGTCCCCCCGATCATTCCTGGCGGCCGGGTCGTGCTTGTCGTCGAGGGGATTCAGTGCGGTTCGCGTCCCATGCCCAGTTCCTCCAGGATGGCCTGGGTGTGCGCGCCCAGGGCGGGTATGGCGTCCATGCGGGCGTCGCCGGCCGCGCCGATGCCCGGCGGCAGCAGCGCGGGCAGGACGCCGGCGGGGCTGTCGACCGTCACCCAGCGCCCGCGCGCGCGCAGCTGCGGATGCGCCCAGAGGTCGGCCATGTCGTTCATCTGCGCATTGGCGATCCGGGCCGCGTCCAGGCGGGCAGTCACCTCGTCGATGGCCAGGCCCGCGAAGACCTCCAGGATCAGCGCGCGCAGCTCGGCGCGCGCCGCCGAGCGCCGGGAATTGGTCGAGAAGCGCGGATCGTCGGCCAGTTCCGGGTGCAGCAGCACCTGCTCGCAGAACACCCGCCATTCGCGCTCGTTCTGCAGGCCGAGGATGACCGTCTTGCCGTCGCCGGCCGTGAAGGGCCCGTAGGGATAGATCGTGGCGTGGGATGCGCCGCTGCGCGCCGGCGGCGCGGCGCCGTCGAAGCTGTAGTAGAGCGGGTAGGACATCCACTCGGCCATGCTTTCCAGCATGGAGACGTCGATGTGCCGGCCGCGGCCGGTCTTGCCCCGCTCGATCAGCGCGGTCAGGATGTTGGTGTAGGCATACATGCCGGCGGCGATGTCGGCGATGGAGCAACCCGCCTTGGCCGGCTCGTCGGCCGAGCCGGTCACGGACAGAAAGCCGGATTCGCTCTGGATCAGCAGGTCGTAGGCCTTCTTGTCCCGATAGGGGCCGTCGTTGCCGTAGCCGGATATGTCGCAGACGATCAGCCGGGGAAAGCGGTCGCGCAGGGCCTCGTAGGACAGGCCCAGGCGCGCGGCGGCGCCCGGCGCGAGGTTCTGGACCAGCACGTCGGCCTTGGCCAGCAGGCGATCGAGGACCTCGGCCGTGGCCGGGTGCTTGAGGTCGATCGCCAGGCTTTCCTTGGAGCGGTTCACCCAGACGAAGTGCGAGGACAGGCCGCGCACGCGCTCGTCGTAGCCGCGCGCGAAGTCGCCGGTCCCCGGCCGCTCGATCTTGATCACCCGGGCGCCCTGGTCGGCCAGCTGGCGTGTGCAGAACGGCGCGGCAATGGCGTGTTCCAGCGTGATGACGGTGATGTCCTGCAAAGGCAGCATGGGAACGATTTCCTTCAGAACGACCGCGGCATGCCCAGCACGTGCTGGCCGACATACGACAGGATCAGGTTGGTGGAGATCGGGGCCACCTGGTACAGGCGGGTTTCCCGGAACTTGCGCTCGATGTCGTATTCGCAGGCAAAGCCGAAGCCGCCATGCGCCTGCAGGCAGGCGTTGGCGGCCTCCCAGGAGGCATCGGCCGCCAGCAGCTTGGCCATGTTCGCCTGGGCGCCGCAATCCTGGTGCGCGTCGAACAGCGCGCAGGCCTGGTAGCGCATCAGGCTGGCGGCCTCGACGTTGACGAAGGCCCGCGCGATGGGAAACTGCACGCCCTGGTTCTGCCCGATCGGGCGGCCGAACACCTCGCGCCCGCTGACGTACTTCGTCGCCCGGTCCACGAACCAGTAGCCGTCGCCGATGCATTCGGCGGCGATCAGGGTGCGCTCGGCGTTCAGCCCGTCCAGGATGTACTTGAAGCCCCTGCCCTCCTCGCCGATCAGGTTTTCCTCGGGGATTTCGAGGTTCTCGAAGAAGAGCTCGTTGGTCTCGTGATTGACCATGTTCAGGATCGGGCGCACGGTGAGGCCGTGGCCGATGGCCTCGCGCAGGTCCACCATGAAGATCGACATGCCCTCGGATTTCTTGCGCACCTGGTCCAGCGGCGTCGTGCGCGCGAGCAGCACCATGAGGTCGGAGTGCTGGATGCGCGAGATCCAGACCTTCTGGCCGTTGACGACGTAGCGGCCGTCTTTCTTGATGGCGGTCGTCTTGATCCGCGTGGTGTCGGTGCCGGTGGTGGGCTCGGTGACCGCCATGGACTGCAGGCGCAGCTCGCCACTGGCGATCTTCGGCAGCCAGGCGCGTTTTTGCGCCTCGGACCCGTGCCGCAGCACCGTGCCCATGTTGTACATCTGGCCGTGGCAGGCGCCGGAATTGCCGCCGCAGCGGTTGATCTCTTCCATGATGACCGAGGCCTCCGTCAGCCCCAGGCCGGATCCCCCGTAGGCCTCCGGGATCAGCGCCGCCAGCCAGCCGGCCCGGGTCAAGGCGTCGACGAATTCGGCCGGATAGCCGCGCTGCTCGTCGATGCGCCGGAAATATTCGTCGCCGAATTGGGCGCACAGATCCCGGATGGCATCCCGGATGTCCTGGTGTTGAGCCGCTGTCTGGAACATGAACCGCCTTGTCTGAAAGAAAACGTACCAGGGGGCAGCATGCAGGAAGGCGCCGGCGCAGGCAATTTCGTTTTGCCAAACCGTGCCTTTGCCGGACCCTAGGGCGCCGGCGGCTCGTCCCGGGCATCATGGACCAGCAAGTCCACGAGCTCCTGGGCGAACGCCGGCAGGGCGTCGGCCTCGCGCCAGCAGATGTGCAGCTTGCGCAGCGACCACTCGTCCGTCAGGTCCACGATCCGGATCGGCATGCCCTGGGCATAGCGGAACGCCGCCGAGGCGGGAATCACGCCGATGCCCACGCGCGCGGCGATCAGGCGGCAGGCGGTCTCGAAATTGCCGACCTCGACCCGGAAGCGCAGGATGCGGCCCAGGTCCTCGGCGGCCTTCAGCAGGAAGGAATGGATCGCGCTGGACTCGAACAGGCTGACGAAGTCGTAGTCCAGCGCCTGCTCGAAGGCGCAGGCCGGCAGCCGCGTCAGGGGATGACCGTCCCACGCCACCAGCACCAGCCGGTCCGTGCGGTACGGTAGGTAGCGGATGCCGGCCCCGCCGCTGCCCTGGGCGGTGATGCCGATGTCGGCCGCGCCGTCAGTGACCGCCTTGACCACCTGGTAGCTGAGCCGCTCGCGCAGTTCGACGTTGACGTCCGGATGGCTGACCAGGTAGCGCCCCAGCACCGCCGGAATGAATTCGTTCATGGCGGTCGTGTTGGCGCAGATGCGCACCCGGCCCTTGATCCCGCTGGCGTATTCCTGGATGTCGCCGCGCAGGTGCTCGAGCTGCCGCAACACCGCCCGGGCATGGCGCACGAACACCTCGCCCGAGGGGGTCAGCGTGACCCCCTGGCTGCCGCGATACAGCAGCTCGGTGCCCAGGTGCTCTTCCAGGCTCTTGACGCGGTTGCTGGCGGCCGGCAGGGACAGGAAGGTGCGCTCGGCGCCGCGGGTCAGGCTCATGGCGCCGGCCACGTTGACCATGAGCTGCATGTCGGTCAGGTCGAAACGGCTTGCCACGGAACAGTGCCCCCCTTATCGCTTGCTGAACCCGGTGTTCAGCAAACAATAATAGGCAAACGGCGCGCGATCAAGCAAAGTGGCCCGATCCGGTCACCCGACCATCACCCAGGAATGCCATGTCCCACCCCAGCGCGGAACTCGCCCGCTTCATTGCCGGCCTGCAATACGACGACATCCCCGACGCGGTGCTGCGGCGCGCCGAAGACCTGCTGCTGGACTGCCTGGGATCCGTGCTGGCCGGATCCAGCGGGCGCGCGGTGCGCGCCATCGCCGGCTATGCGCAGGCCATGGGCCCGGCGCAGGGCCCTGCGGAAAACCTGGTGACCCGGCAGGGCACCAGCCCGGCCTTCGCCGCGCTCGCCAACGCGGCGGCGGCCCACATGGTGGAACAGGACGACGTGCACAACGGCTCGGTGTTCCATCCGGCCGCCGTCGTCATGCCGCCCGCCATCGCCCTGGCCCAGGCGCGCGGCGCCTCGGGGCGGGACCTGCTGACCGCCATCGTCGCGGGCTACGAGGCCGGCATCCGCATCGGCGAATACCTGGGCCGCACGCACTACCAGGTCTTTCACACGACCGGCACGGCGGGCACCCTGGCATCCGCCATGGCCAGCGGCAGGCTGCTGGGGCTGGACGCCGCGCGGATGCTGCATGCCCTGGGCTCGGCGGGCACCCAGGCCGCCGGTCTGTGGGAATTCCTGCGCGACGGCGCCGATTCCAAGCAGCTGCACACCGCCCAGGCGGCCGCCAACGGCCTGATGGCGGCCTGGCTGGCCAGCCAGGGATTCACGGGCGCGAGCCGCATCCTGGAAGGCCCGCAGGGCCTGGCCGCCGGCATGTCGCGGGACGCCGACCCGGCGCGGCTGACCGACGGCCTGGGATCGCGCTGGGCCCTGCTGGAAACTTCCTTCAAATATCACGCGTCCTGCCGCCACACGCATCCGGCGGCCGACGCCCTGCTGTCGGTCGTCCAGGCGCACGAGCTCGCCATCGGCGACATCGAGGCCGTCACGGCCCACGTCCACCAGGGCGCCATCGACGTGCTGGGGCCGGTGGTGCGCCCGGCCACGGTGCACCAGTCGAAATTCTCCATGGGCACCGTGCTGGGCCTGATCGCCCGCCACCGCAAGGCCGGCCTGCAGGAATTCGACGAGGCGCCCGGGGACCCTGAGATCGCCGCGTTCCGCGACCGCGTCACCATGCGGCTGGATCCCGAGGTGGATGGCGCCTATCCGCGGCGCTGGATCGGCAAGGTCACGGTCGTCACCCGCGACGGCCGCACGCTGCACGGCCGGATCGACACCCCCAAGGGCGATCCGGACAACAGCCTCAGCCGCCCCGAGATCGAGGACAAGGTCCGGCGCCTGGGCCGCTACCACGAGGCGGCCACCGAGGCCCAGATCGACACGCTGATCGCCCGCGTGTGGGCGCTGGCCGCCTGTCCCCGGGTCGGGGACTTCCTGCCCCGCCCGGATGCGCCGGCGCGCGCCTGAGCCGCGCCCGCGCCGGAAAGTCCCCGCATGACGCCCACCGCAGCCCCCGATGCGCCGCCCCTGGCGGCGGCGTCCGCGCGGGCGCTGGCCGCCACCCTGACCATCCAGTCGCTGGTGGCCATGTCGCTGTTGACGCTGCCGGCCATTGCGCCGGTGATCGCCCGGGTGACGGGCATCCCGGCGGCCTACGTCGGAGTCTACGTGGCCCTGGCGTATGCGGGGGCGATGGCGGCCAGCCTGCTGTCGGGATCGGCCACGCAGCGCCTGGGCGCCATCCGCGCGAGCCAGGCCGGGCTGGTGCTGTGCGCCCTGGGGCTGGCCCTGTCCACGCTGGCGTCCGCCCCCGCCCTGATCGCCGGCGCGCTGCTGGTGGGCCTGGGCTACGGCCCCATCACGCCCGCCAGCTCGCACCTGCTGGCGCGCACCACGCCGGCGCACCGGCTGTCCTTCGTCTTTTCGATCAAGCAGACCGGCGTGCCGCTGGGCGGCGTGCTGGCCGGCCTGATCGTGCCCGGCCTGGCCCAGCTGGCCGGCTGGCGCGCGGCGTTCCTGGGCGTCGCGGCCGCCAACCTGCTGTGCGCGCTGGCCGTCCAGCCGCTGCGCCCCAGCCTGGACGCGGACCGGGACCCGGACCGCCCGCTGTCCGCCGGCAACGGCCTGGCCGGCCCCCTGAGGCTGGTGTTCGGGCAGCGCAGCCTGGCCGTGCTGGCCGGGGTGTCCTTCCTGTTTTCCATCGCGCAGCTGTCCCTGACCTCGTACCTCGTGACCTTCCTGCACCAGGACCTGGACATGGACCTGGTGGCCGCCGGCATCCTGCTGGCGGTTTCCCAGGCGGCCGGGGTGGGCGGCCGCCTGCTGTGGGGCTATCTGTCGGATCACCTCTTCGGCCCCGTCCGGACCCTGTGCGGGCTGTCGGTCCTGGTCGCGCTGTGCGCCCTGGCCGTTCCCTGGCTGCACGTGTTCGGCTCGCAGTGGCTGGTGCTGGCGGTGCTGTGCCTGTTCGGCGGCAGCGCCATCGGGTGGAACGGGGTCTACCTGGCCGAGGTCGCCCGCCAGGCGCCCGCCGGACAGGCCAGCGTGGCCACCGGCGGCACCCTGGCCATGACCTTCCTGGGCGTGGTGGTCGGCCCGCCGGTCTTCGGCTGGGTGGCGTCGCTGTCGGGCAGCTACGGCTTTGCCTATGCGACGCTGGCGGCGCCGGCCGCGCTCAGCCTGGCGCTGCTGTGGCGCCACCGCGGCGCGTTCGCCCGCGGACCGGGCGCCTGAGCGCCCGGGCGGCCGGGGGCCGGGCGGCCGTCGCAGCCGCCGGCCAGGGCCTCAGACGAACATGCCGCCGGAGGCCTCGATGCGCTGGGCGTTCACCCAGCGGCTCTCCGGCGACAGCAGGGCGGCCACCAGGTCGCCGATGTCGTCCGGCCTGCCGGCGCGCCCCAGCGCCGTCACCGACGCGACGAAGGCGTTCATTTCCTTGTCGTCGCGCACGGTGCCCCCATGGAAGTCGGTCTCGATGGCGCCCGGCGCCACCGTGTTCACCGCGATTCCGCGCGGGCCCAGTTCCTTGGCCAGATAGCGCGTCATCACTTCGATCCCGCCCTTCATGATGGCGTAGGCGGCGAAATTGGGCAGCGAGAAGCGCGTCAGCCCGCTCGACACGTTCAGGATCCTGCCGCCGTCGCGCAGCAGCGGCAGCAGGGCCTGGGTCAGGAAGAACGGCCCCTTGAGGTGGGTGCGCATCAGATCGTCGAACTGCGCCTCGGTGGTGTCGGCAAAGGCCGCATACACGCCCATCCCGGCGTTGTTGACCAGATGGTCGAAGCCGGCGCTGCCCCAATGGGACGACAGGGTCTCGCGCACCCGGGCGGCGAATTCCGGGAAGCTGCCGCTGTCGGCGACGTCCAGCTGCAGGGCGACGGCCCGCTGCCCCTGGTCCTGGATGCGGGACACGACCTCGTCGGCCGCCGCGCGGTCGGCGCGGTAGGTCAGGATCACGTCATTGCCGCGATCGGCCAGCTTGAGGGCCGCAGCCCGGCCCAGGCCCCGGCTGCCGCCGGTGATGAGGGAAATGGTGGATGGCATGGTGGTTCCTTGGATGTTCGTGGAATGGAGATGCCATTCTATTGAACAGAAACAATGCTATAAATAGCGCTATCTTGAAAACATTGTTCGACAAGAAGAGCCAATAAAACCATGGATCGCGTCCAGGATATGCAGGTGTTCAAGCGCGTGGCCGAACTCAGCGGTTTCAGCGCGGCGGCCGACAGCCTGGGCCTGCCCAAGGCGACGGTGTCGGGCGCCGTGCGCCGGCTCGAGGACAGGCTGGGCACCCGCCTGCTGCACCGGACCACGCGCCGGGTGCGCCTGACGCGCGACGGCGAGGTGTTCTACCAGCGCTGCCGCGACCTGCTGGCCGACATGGAGGAACTGGAAACCCTGTTCCAGAGCAGCGGGGAGGCGCTGAGCGGCATCATCCGCACCGACATGTCCAACGGCATCCTGCAGGACATGATCCTGGCCCGGCTGCCCGGATTCCTGGACGCCCACCCGCTGCTGCGGGTGGAAATGAGCAGCACCGACCAGTTCGTCGACCTGGTGCGCGGCGGATTCGATTGCGTGTTCCGGGTCGGCGAGCCGGGCGACGTGAACCTGGCCGCGCGCCGGCTGGGGCGCCTGCCCTTCATCAACGGCGCCAGTCCGGCCTATCTCGAACGCCATGGCGTGCCGCGCACGCTGGACGATCTGCGCGGCCACCGGCTGATCCACTACGTCGGTCACCTGGGCGCGGACGATCCGGGTTTCGAGTACCCCGCCGGAGACGGATATGGCCTGCTGCCCATGCCGGGCGCGCTCACCGTCAACCACGTCCACGCCTACGAGGCGGCCGCGATCGCCGGCCTGGGCATCATCCAGGCGCCGGAGGCGCGCATGCGGCAGTTGATCGAGGAAGGCAGCCTGGTGGAGATCCTGCCGGAACATCGGCCCCGCGCCCTGCCCGTGTCCGTGCTCTATCCGGGGCGCCACCACCTGGCGCGGCGCACCCTGGCCTTCATGGACTGGGCGCAGTCCGTCATCGACCCCATCCTCGTGAAGGACTGATCAGGCGACGATGACGCGGGCGTAGTCCGGGTCATGGGCCGCCGCGCGGTCGCGGCCCTCCATGCGGCTCCAGGCGTCGGCAATGCGGTCGACGGCGCGGCGCAGTTCGGCCGCGGGCCGCGACCAGGGCAGGCGCACGAAGGCGTCCAGCCCGCCGCTGGGGGAAAAGACCGGGCCGGGCGAAATGAAGACCTGGCTGTGCGCCAGGGCGGCGGCCAGCGCGGTCGCGCCCCGGTGCGGCAGTTCGCACCACAGGGCCAGCCCGCCCGTGGGCGGCGTGAACCGCCAGTCGGGCAATTGCGTCGACACCGCGTCGATCAGGGCATCGCGCTGCGCGCGCAGGCGATCCAGGTGTCCCGCCGAGACCGGCCCCTGGCGCAGCAGGTGCGCCGCGGCGAGCTGCTCGACCACCGGCACGCCCAGGTCCAGCGACATGCGCGCCCGGGTCACCCGCTCCACGCAGGGGCGCGGGACCCGGATCCACCCGACGCGCAAACCGCCCCAGAACACCTTGCTCATGCTGCCCAGGGTGAAGGCGTCCGGGTCGAACGCGGCAAACGGCGCGGGCATGTGCCGGCCGTCCAGCGCCAAGGCGTGATGGGTCTCGTCCACGATGGCGACGGTGCCATGGACGCGCAACTGCGCGGCCAGCCGCTCGCGCTGGGCGGCGCTCATCAGCGCGCCGGTGGGATTCTGGAAATCCGGGATGAGGTAGGCAAAATCCGGCCGCACCTGCCGCACGGTATCCAGGATGCTGGGCAGGTCCCAGCCGTTCGCGTCCAGGGCGGCCTCGTGCAGCTGCAGGCCCGAGGCCCTCAGCATCTCGGCGGCATTGGGATAGGTGGGGGACTCGACCAGCGCATGGCCGTGGCGCGGGGCGAAGGCGCGCACGACCACGCTGGCGGCGGTCAGCGCCCCGGGCGTGACCACGATCTGCGCCGGGTCGGTGGGCAGCCCCCGCGCGGCGTAGGACGCGGCGATCGCCTCCTGCAGCACCGGCAGGCCAGAGGGAAAGTAGCCGTGCCCGCTCAGGTAGGCGGGCAGGTCCGAGACCGCCGCCGCGTAGGCCGCCATCACCTCGGCCGGGGCGGAATCGGCCGCGCAGCTGAGGTCGATGCTGCCCTCGCCCGCGCCCCCCGCGACCAGCACGCGGTCGTGCGCGCGCTCGCGGCCGCCCGGCACGGCGGTGAATGTCCCGGAACCCTGCGCGGCGCGCGCGTAGCCGGTATCGCGCAAGGCGGCATAGGCGCGGGTCACGGTCGTGCGGGACAGTCCCAGGGCGCCGGCCAGCTCGCGCTCGCTGGGCAGGCGCACCCCCAGGGGAATGCGGCCGTCGCCGACGAGCAACGTCAGGGTGTCGGCCAGGCTCGCGTAGGCCGGCCCCTTGGGCAGATCGCCGACGAGCTGGCACACGCGGCGTGCGGAAATGGTTTCGTTCATCAGGCCACTTTCTCACAAGTGGCTATTTTCAACAAGGCCAATTTTAGGCAGGATAGATGCCATGAACACATCCTCCGCCGAACTCGCCCAACTCGGGCCCCTCGAACAACTGCGCACGGGCAGGCTGGCCCGGCGTTTCACGCAACTGATCGTCGGGCTGGCCTTCTACGGCGTCTCGATGGCGATGATGATCCGGGGCGGCCTCGGGCTGGCGCCGTGGGACGCGCTGCACGTCGGCGTGACCGGACACATCCCCCTGAGTTTCGGCGAGGTGGTCATCGTCATCTCCTTCGTGGTGCTGCTGCTGTGGATTCCGCTGCGCGAGATCCCCGGCATCGGCACCCTGGCCAACGCTCTGATCATCGGCGCCGTGGCCGATCTCACCCTGCGGGTGCTGGAAGCCCCCGAACCCTATGTCGAACGCCTCGCCCTCACCGCCGGCGGCGTCCTGCTGTGCGGGCTGGCGTCGGCCCTGTACATCGGCGCGCAACTGGGGCGCGGCCCCCGCGACGGCCTGATGACGGGCCTGCACCGCGTGACGGGCCTGTCGCTGCGACTGGTGCGCACCGGGCTGGAAGTCGCCGTGCTGCTCGTGGGGCTGGCGCTGGGCGGAACCGGGGTGTTCGGCATCGGCACCATCCTGTTCGCCCTGGGCATCGGGCCGCTGACCCAGGCCATGCTGCCCTGGGTGCTGGTCGGCGTCCATCCCCGCCCCGGCGCCTGACGGCCCGCCGGCTCGACGCCGCGCCCGTAAAATCACGGCAGCCCCTCCTCAGGCGCCATCATCATGGAACTTCGACACCTGCGTTATTTCGTGGTCGTCGCCGAATACGGGAACGTGCGCATCGCGTCGGAACACCTGCACATTTCCCAGCCGGCGGTGTCCCGCCAGATCCACGACCTGGAGGCCGAGCTGGGCGTGCGGCTGTTCGACCGCACGACCAAGGGGCTTCGCCTGACCCGGGCCGGCGAGCAATACCTGTCCGACACGCGCCGCGCGCTGGCCGCGATCGAGGCGGCCGGCCGGTCGGCGCGACGGATCATGGAGGGCCGGTCCGGCCGGCTGGGCATCGGCCTGGTCGAAATCGCCGGCTGGGAAGGCCTCATCCCCTCCGCCCTGGGTGAATTCCGCGGGACTCACCGGGACGTCGACCTGCACCTGCACCCCTCCACCACGCCAGAGCAGCTGCGGGCCATCGAGAACGGAACGCTGGACGGGGGGTTCGTCTACGTATTCGACCCGCTGCCCGACGGCTTCGAATCCATGCCACTGGCGCGGCATGACGTCGTCCTGGCGACACCGGCGAACTGGCGCGGGGGACACCTCGCCAGCGTGCCGATCCGCGGATTGGCCAACGAGCCTTTCGTGACCTTTCAACGCGCGGTCTACCCGACTTATCATGACCGCTTGATCGAGGCCTGCTCCCAGGCCGGACTGAGACTGGGCATCGTCCAGGAGGTCGGCGGCGAGGCCGCCATACTGTCCCTGGTGTCGGCGGGCATCGGGATTGCCATCGTCAATTCCTGCAACCGCTGGCGCGCGCCCGCACGGGTGAATTTCGTCGAACTGGAAGACCTGTCGATACCACTGCCCTTGTCTTTCGCATACCTGCGGTCGAATTCCAATCCCGCGCTGGCGCGCTTCGTCGAAACGCTCGGACAACACCCCGCCTGAGGCGGGCGGCGGCCTGCCCCGGACGCGGCAGGCCGATGCTTCCACGGCATGGCCTCCCTCAGAAAACGGTATTGGCGATCCAAATTCATGTCGGATACCTTTGGCTTTCACCGCACCGACCCCGCGGTCCCGAAAACCAACCAGCGCCGCACATGACATATAACGCTTCGAATTCTCTGATCACCACCGACATCGATTACAACCGGACGGGCTACCAGGCCGGCCATCTGCGCCTGCCCTACTCCCATGATCTCTCCGGCTATGGGTTCATCCCGATCCCGATCGCCGTCCTGCACCAGGGCAGCGGCCCGACCGTGCTCCTGACGGGCGGCAATCATGGCGATGAATACGAGGGGCCCGTGGCCTTGATGAAGCTGATGCGCCAGATGCCCGGGCTGCGGATATCCGGCAGGCTCATCGTGATTCCGGGACTGAACTTCCCGGCCCTGCTGAACGGGTCCCGCACCTCGCCGATCGACAAGGGCAACCTGAACCGGGTGTTTCCAGGAAAGCGCGACGGATCCCTGACCGAGATGATCGCCCATTATGTGGACACCGTGCTGTTTCCCCTGGCGGATTTCGTCTTCGACATCCACGCCGGCGGCCTGTCCACGAATTACCTGCCCACCGTGCTGGCCTACCCGCCCGCCGATCCCCAGCGCCGCGCTCATTATCAGCGGATCGTGGAATCATTCGGATCGCCGCGCGTGATGATCATGGACATGCTGGGCGAGGACCGCACCTATGGCGCGGCGGCCGAGCGCCGGGGGGTCCATTTTCTGTGCGGCGAATTCGGGGGCCACGCGACGTGCGGCAAAGAAGGGACGCGCATCGTGGAACAAGGCCTGCGGCGGATGCTGCGCGCGCTCGGCCTCCTGGCCGGCGACGAGCCGCCCGCCCCCGTGCCCGCCAGCCGGCTTTTGAGGGTCGAAGGGGCGGCGCACTACATCTTCGCGCCAGTGGCCGGCATTTTCGAACCGGATTTCGTGCTGGGCGACGAAGTGCGGGCCGGCCAGCTCGCCGGACGGATACACGATCCCCTCCGCCCCCAGTCCGACCCGACCGACATATTCTTTCAGGCGGACGGGATGGCCATCTGCACCCGCACCCTGGCCCGGGTCGAGCCTGGCGACTGCCTGGGGCATCTGGCCTCGGACACGAGCTGGCCCTGATCCCCAGGCAAGGGCTTCTCAGGCAAAGCGCCAGGTGTAGCGGTCCGGATCGTCGGCGGACTGCTCCACGTAACCGGCCGAACTGTCGGCGAAATGCGCGCTGAAATAAAGCGCCTGGTGCCCCGCGCTCCATTGGAGCACCTTGTTGCGGGAGTCGACCGCGCCGGGCTTGTGCTCACAGAACGTGGAGTTCCAGTGCGGGCGGCCGACCTGGATGGGATGGTGCATGGCATCGCCGCCGAACAGCGCGTACATCCCGTCGGACTCCAGCGAGATCACGGCGTGGTCCGGGCTGTGCCCGGGCGTGGAGATGCAGCGCAGGCCGTCCCCCAGATCCATCGCCCCGGTCTGGTCGACGATGCGTGCGAGCCCGGCATCGAGCACGGGCTGGATGCTGTCGCCATAGATCGTCCGGCGTTTCGGGTCATGCCGCCAGTGCTCCAGCCCCTGCTCGGACAGGACATAGCGGGCATTGGGAAACATCGGCCGCCAGCCGACGCCGTCGTGGTAGGTGTTCCAGCCGACGTGATCGATGTGCAGGTGCGTCATCAGGACGGTGTCCACCCGCTCCCTGTCCACCCCGGCCGCCGCCAGGCGTTCGGAGAACGCCGTATGCAAGCGATCGAACAAGGGATTGCCATCGCGGTCCCTGCCGTTGCCGATCCCCGTGTCGACGACGATCAGCCTGTTGGGCAGGCGCACGATCCAGCTATGGATCGACAGCGTCAGCTGAGCGGGAAGTCCGGCGGTGGCGAGCTCTTCCTGGTGATCCGGGAACAGCGTGGCGGCGGGAAGATTGATGAGGCGCTCGGTCACCCGGAAGATCTCCGCGTGACCGACGACATGGCGTTGCAAAGTATTCATTGTCTCGGCGGGTGATGTAAAAGGACACAGCAGTATCCTGCGCACCCGTCCACGTGACCAATACTTTTTCCTGAGGCGCGTGATGCCGCCCGGACATCACGCGGCGCCGGCAAAACCCGGCCCCGGTCACTCCACCGTCACGCTTTTCGCCAGGTTGCGCGGCTTGTCCACGTCGGTCCCGCGGGCGCAGGCGGTGTGGTAGGCCAGCAGCTGCAGCGGCACGGTGTGCAGGATGGGCGAGAGCTTGCCGTAGTGTTCCGGCATGCGGATGACGTGCATGCCCGGGGCGCCGGCAATCTGCGAATCGGCGTCCGCGAACACGTACAGCTCGCCGCCGCGCGCCCGGACCTCCTGCATGTTGGACTTCAGCTTTTCCAGCAGCTCGTCGTGCGGCGCGACGGTCACCACCGGCATGGCGTCGGTCACCAGCGCCAGCGGGCCGTGCTTGAGCTCGCCGGCGGGATAGGCCTCGGCATGGATGTAGCTGATTTCCTTGAGCTTCAGCGCGCCCTCCAGGGCGATCGGATAGTGCATGCCGCGCCCCAGGAACAGGGCGTTTTCCTTGCTGGCGAAGCGTTCCGCCCAGGCGATGATCTGCGGCTCCAGCGCCAGCACGGCGGAAATGGCGGCGGGCAGGTGGCGCAGCGAGCGGATCGCCTGCTGCTCGGCCTCGTCGGCCAGGCGGCCCTTGGACTGGGCCAGCGCCAGGGTCAGCAGGTACAGCGCCGTCAGCTGGGTGGTGAAGGCCTTGGTGGAGGCCACGCCGATCTCCACCCCGGCGCGCGTGATGAAGGCCAGCTTGCATTCGCGCACCATGGCGCTGGTGGCGACGTTGCAGATGGTCAGGGTCTGTTCCATCCCCAGGCTGCGGGCGTGCTTGAGCGCGGCCAGCGTGTCGGCGGTCTCGCCGGACTGCGAGATCGTCACCACCAGGGTGCGCGGATCCGGCACGCTGGTGCGGTAGCGGTATTCGCTGGCGATCTCCACGTCCACGGGGATGCCGGCGATCGATTCGATCCAGTAGCGGGCCGTCAGGCCGGCGTAGTAGCTGGTGCCGCAGGCCAGGATCAGCACGCGGTCGATCGCCTGGAACACCCCGTGGGCGGCATCGCCGAAGAGCTCGGGCATGATGGCCTCGATGCCTTGCAGGGTGTCGCCCACGGCGCGCGGCTGCTCGAAGATTTCCTTTTGCATGAAATGGCGGTAGGGGCCCAGCTCGGCCTCGCCGGTATGGGCCTGCACGGTGTGGACGGACCGCTCGGCCGGCCGGCCCTGGGCGTCGGTGACCCACACGCGGGAGAGCTGCAGATCCACGACGTCGCCGTCTTCCAGGTACATGATCTGGTCGGTCGTGCCGGCCAGCGCCAGCGCGTCCGAGGCCAGGTAGTTGCCCTGTTCGCCGCAGCCCACGACCAGCGGCGAACCCTGGCGGGCGCCGACCACGCGGTGGGGTTCCTGGGCGCAGAAGACCGCGATCGCATAGGCGCCGTCCAGGCGCCGCACGGCCTGCTGCACGGCGGCGTACAGGTCGCCGTCATACAGGTGGTCGACCAGGTGCGCGATGACCTCGGTGTCGGTCTGGCTGTGGAAGACGTAGCCGGCCGCCTGCAGCTCGGCGCGCAGCGTGTCGTGGTTCTCGATGATGCCGTTGTGCACCAGGGCGATGCGCGGCGCGCCCTGTTCCGGACCGGAGAAATGCGGGTGGGCATTGTGCGTCAGGGGCGCGCCGTGCGTGGCCCAGCGCGTGTGGGCGATGCCGGTCAGGCCCTGCACCTCGTCCTGGGCCGCCAGGGCGGCCAGCTCGGCCACGCGCTGCGTGCTGCGCACGCGCTGCAGGCCGGTGCCGGTATGGACGGCCACCCCGCACGAATCGTAGCCCCGGTATTCCAGGCGCCGCAGTCCTTCCAGCAGGACGGGGACGATGTTCTGGCGCGCCACGGCGCCGACGATGCCGCACATAGCAGTGCTCCTTTCAAATGTCAGCCGCTATTGTGTCCTCGGTGGCCAGAAATGAGATTTCAATTTTCAAATGAAAATGAATTTTTATTTCACGATCCAGTTGTTATGAAATATAATTTCATTTTGCCTGCCGCGTACCGCCATGACCGAGCCCGCCCCCCCGCCCTCGCTGGACGATCTGGACCGCCGCATCCTGGACCAGCTTCAGCAGGATTGTTCCCTGAGCAACCTGGAACTCGCCGGACGGGTGCATGCCTCGCCGCCCACCTGTCTGCGCCGGGTGCGGCGGCTGCGCCAGGCCGGCCTGATCCAGCGCCAGGTCGCCATCCTGAATCCCGCCCTCCTGGGCGCCGGCCTGACCGCCATCATCGAGGTGTCCCTGGATGGGCAGTCCGCCGCGCAGGTGGACGCCTTCGAGGCCGGCCTGCTCGGCGAACCCGCCATCCAGCAGTGCTACCGGGTCAGCAGCGGCCCGGATTTCATCCTGGTCGCCCAGGTGGCCGACATGGCCGCCTACCAGGACCTGGCCCTGCGCCGGCTGATCGGCGACGCCCGCGTGCGCAACGTCCGCAGCTTTTTCGCCACATCCCGCGGCAAATTCGACACCCGCATCCCGGTCCTGTAAATAAGTGGCCTAGGGTAAATACCTATGCTATACTTTCGGATTGCCTGTTTTCTGACCTCCTGACCTTGGCTTGGCGCCGGGCGTCTCGACAGCCTTGCGCGGATCCCCGCGCAACCTGCGGCTGCGACACGATTCCCCCGCCTTTGGGTTGATCCGGTCGGCGCATGCGACTGATACCTGCGCGGCAGACATCCGCAGCAGCAACCCGGCGGGGCGCCACTTCATGCCCCGCGACCCATCGCCCGCCACGCGGGCCCAAGGAAATCATGTCTTTCGACTCTCTGGGGCTCGGCCCCAAGCTCGTGTCCGCCCTTTGCGAACAGGGCATCGACACCCCCACCTCCGTCCAGGCCGCCGCCATTCCGCAGGCCCTGGCCGGCCATGACCTGATGGTGTCCTCCCAGACCGGCAGCGGCAAGACCGCGGCCTTCATGCTGCCCTCGCTGCAGCACATCAGCCACCGCAGCGGCAACGGCGGGCGCGGCGTGCAGGTGCTGGTGCTCGCTCCCACCCGGGAACTGGCCATGCAGGTGGCCGACGCCACCCGCGCCTACGGCAAGCACATCGACGGCCTGCGTGTCGCCACCGTCGTGGGCGGCATGCCCTACGGCGCCCAGATCAAGTCCCTGTCCCGCCGCGTGGACGTGCTGGTGGCCACCCCCGGCCGCCTGATCGACCACCTGCAGGCCCGCCGCGTGAACCTGTCCACGGTGCAGACGCTGGTGCTGGACGAAGCCGACCGCATGCTGGACATGGGCTTCATCGAAGACATCGAGACGATCGTGGCCGCCACGCCGGACGACCGCCAGACCCTGCTGTTTTCCGCCACCCTGGACGGCACGGTGGCCAAGCTGGCCGCCAACCTGATGCACGAGCCCAAGCGCATCGAGATCGCCACGCCGCAACAGAAGCACACCAACATCACGCAGCACCTGCTGTACGCCGACGACCGCGCGCACAAGCTGCGCCTGCTCGACCACCTGCTGCGCGACACGACGCTGGACCAGGCGATCGTCTTCACCGCCACCAAGCGCGGCGCCGACGACCTGGCCGACCACCTGTCCGAGACGGGCTTTGCCGCCGCCGCGCTGCATGGCGACATGAACCAGCGCCAGCGCACCCGCACCCTGGGGCTGTTGCAAAACGGCCGCGTGCGCGTGCTGGTGGCCACCGACGTGGCCGCGCGCGGCATCGACGTGCAGACCATCACCCACGCGGTGAACTACGACCTGCCCATGCAGGCGGAAGACTACGTGCACCGCATCGGGCGCACCGGGCGCGCCGGCCGCAGCGGCCAGGCCATCACGCTGGCCGTGACCGCCGAACGCCACAAGATCCGCCGCATCGAGCAGTTCATCGGCCAGTCCATCCCCATGGAGACCATCCCCGGGCTGGAGCCCCGCCAGTCGGTGCGCCCCACCTGGAAGGACCGCCCGCAACGCGGCCGTCCGCAAGGCGGCAAGCCGGGCTTCCGCGGTGAAGGCCGTCCCTCCGGCTACCAGGGCCGCAAGCCCTGGCAGCAGGACCGCGACGCGGCCATCGGCGGCCCCGCCCAGGGCGCACGCAAGCCCTGGCACCAGGACCGTGAACAGGCCGCCGGCGGCGAGACCCACGGCGCCCGCAAACCTTGGCACCAGGATCGCGATGCGTCCGCCGGCCACGCCGGCAAGCGCCCGGCGGGCCGCAAGCCCTGGGACCGGGACGCCGCCAGCGGCGACACCCGGCCGGCGCGCGCGCCCCACGCCCGCACGGGGCAGGCGTCCGAATGGCATGCCGCCGACACGGGCCGACCCGGCACGCGCGCCAAGCCGGCGCATCGTTCCGACGCCCCCCGCGGCGCCGCCGGCAAGGCCGACGCGCGGCCCGGTTTCAAGCGCCCGGCCCGCGCCGGCCAGGATCGCAAGCCCGCCGCCCGGCCGCGCTTCGCCTGATCCCGGGCCGGCCTTCCGGCCACCCTCCGGGCCGCGCGCTACGCCGCGCAGCCCGGCCCCCGAACCCCCGCCCGCCCTCCGGCAGACGGGGGTTTCGTCCTTGATGCGGATGCTATGCTTCGCCCCATGACAGAATTGCCCGAAGTCCTCATGCCCGCCGGCCTGCCGGCGCCCGATCCGGATGCGCAGGCCCACAGCCACAAGGTCCAGGCGCTGCTGCTGGAACAGATCCGCGCCGCCGGCGGCTGGCTGTCCTTCGAGGACTGGATGCGGACCGCCCTGTACGCGCCCGGCCTGGGCTACTACAGCGCCGGCAGCGTCAAGCTGCACCGCGAGGGCGACTTCACCACGGCGCCCGAGACCAGCCCCCTGTTCGGCCAGTGCCTGGCCCGGCAGGTGGCGCAGGTCCTGCAGGCCAGCGCCAGCCCCGTGGTGCTGGAATTCGGCGCCGGCTCGGGCGCCCTGGCGGCGGCCCTGATCCCCGCCCTGCAGGCCCTGGGGCAGCCGGTCGACTACCGGATCCTCGAACTCTCCGCCGACCTGCGGGCGCGCCAGCAGGAGCGCCTGAGCCCCTGGGGCGGACAGGTGCGATGGCTGGACCGCCTGCCCGAGGCCTTCACCGGCTGCGTGCTGGCCAACGAGGTGCTGGACGCCATGCCGGTCACCCTGTTCCGCTGGAACGCGCGCGAGACCCTGGACGTCCTGGGTGTCGCCGCCGCCGGGCGGGAGGACGGCGACAGTGCCTTCGTCTGGTCCGCGCGGCCCGCCCCGCCTGCCGTATCGCAGGCCGTGGCGCAACGCATGCCGCCGCTGACCGGCTACCAGTCCGAGATCAACCTGCAGGCGCAGGCCTGGGTCCGCGACCTGGGGCGGTGGCTGCGGCGCGGCGCCGCGCTGCTGATCGACTACGGCTTTCCGCAGGCCGAGTACTACCATCCCCAGCGCGCCCAGGGCACGCTGATGTGCCACTTCCGCCATCACGCCCACCCCCAGCCGCTGGTGCTGCCGGGCCTGCAGGACATCACGGCGCACGTGGACTTCACGGCCATGGCCGACGCCGCCCTGGAAGGCGGCCTGGACGTGATGGGCTATACCTCGCAGGCCCGCTTCCTCATGAACTGCGGCCTGACCGAGCTGGTCCCGGCGCCCGGCGGCGACCCGGCGGCGCGGGCGCGGCAGCTGGCCGCGCTGAACACGCTGGTGTCCGAGGCCGAGATGGGCGAGCTGTTCAAGGTGCTGGCGCTGGGCCGCGACCTGGACGCGCCGCTGCTCGGGTTCGGGCGCGGCGACCGGCGCGACCGGCTCTAGGGGCGGGCCCACGCCCTCCTGCCGGCCTCAGCCGGTCGCCAGGCCAAAGCTGTTGAGCAGCCGCCGGGTCGCGAAATCCGGCGTCCCGCCCGTCAGGATCGCGCAATCGGCGGTCTCGGGATGCAGGGCATGCGCGGCGGCGGGCAGCAGCGTGCGCGCCTGGCGGGCGATGGCCTCGGCCGGGTCCAGCCAGTCCACCGGCCAGGGCGCCAGGCGCCGGAACACCTGGGCCAGGAAGGGATAATGGGTGCAGCCCAGCACGACGATGTCCGTGCGCGCGCCGCCGTCCTCCACGAAGCAGGGGGCGATCTCCGCGCGGATCTCTGCGTCGGGCACGGGCTGGCCGCGCAGATAGGCTTCCGCCATGGGCGCGAGCCGGTCCGAGCCCACCAGCCGCACCTGGCAGCGCGCCGCGTAGGACCGGATCAGCCCGCGCGTGTAGTCGCGCCGCACGGTCCCCGGCGTGGCCAGCACCGACACCAGGCCGGAACGGGTGCGCTCGGCGGCCGGCTTGATGGCCGGCACCGTGCCCACGAACCGCCGCCCGGGCCAGGCCGCCCGCAGGGCTGCGCCGGCCACGGTGAAAGCCGTATTGCAGGCCACGATGCACAGCGCGGGATCCTGGGCGCGCAGCAGTCCGGCGAACAGCCGCAGCAGGTGGTCCCGCAAGGCTTCCTCGGGCCAGCGGCCATAGGGAAAGCCGGCATCGTCCGCCACATAGACGAAGCGCCGCTCGGGCATCAGGACGCGGGCTTCGCGCAGCACCGTCAGGCCGCCGACCCCGGAATCGAACACCAGGACGGGACGATCGGATGCAGGCGGCGCGTCGGGGACGGCCGGCAGGAAGTCGGGATGGAACATCGGCGGACCGGGCCGGCACCCGCAGGGCCGGCCGCTGGGAAAAAAAGCCGATTGTCCTCCTTTTTGCGACGCCCGGCGCGCCGGGCGCCCCGCCGCCTCAGAACGTATGCCGGATCTGCAGACTCACGCTGTGTTCCTGCAGGCCGCTGCCCAGCCGCCCGTCATAGCCGAACACGAAAGCCGTCGAGCGCCCGCGCACCAGGCTGGACTGCGCCGTCAGGCGCAGGGCGTCGCGCGGCGCCGGCACCCCGGCCAGCCCCGCGGACGGGCCGTCGCCGTAGGACAGTTCGAGCTGCGGCGACCGGCTGCCCAGACGGTGCTGCCAGCCGGCCCCGGCCGACAGCGTCAGCGCACCCGCCCCCGTGTCCAGGCGCCAGGCGGCGCGCAGGCCCAGTTCGGTATCCGTGGCGGACGAATGCGCGGCCTGGCCCGACAGGGGCGCCGAGCCATCCTCGGCAAAAGCCTGTGTGCGCTGCCATGCCTGCGAGATGCCCGCGTAGGGCTCGAGCCCGCCTCCCGCCCACGGGATCTCGTAGCCCAGTTCGCCATACAGCTGCGTCATCCAGCCGTCGTAGCGGGCCGTCTGGCGGCCCAGCTGGGCGACCTCGACCTCGCGCCGCGTGTCCGTGACGAGCCAGGTCTGGCTCAGGCCGCCGCGCAGCTGCCAGGGGCCGGAGGTCCAGCCGCCATAGGCGAGCACATGATAGCCGTCCAGGGTGGCCTCGTTGTCGCCTTCCGCGCGCACGCGCGAGCGCGTGTAGCCCGCGGCCAGACCGCCGCGCACCGCATCGCCCCAGGCCTGGTCGTGCCCGATCAGCAGGCCCGTGGTGCGTCGCGTGGCGTCCTGGGCCACGCCGGCGCCGCCGTGGCGGCTCCATGCGGCCAGGCCCTGGCCCCAGAAGCCGCGCCGCGTTCCCTCGACGCGCAGATGGTCCAGCGCCGTCTGGCGGACCAGGCGGCCGTCCTCGAAGGCCATCGACGCGGTGGTGGCGTGGATCTCGCCCGAGAGCTGGTCATACAGCCCCGGCGCCTGGGCGGCGTCACGCAGGTCGATCAGCGCTTCGTAGGGGGCCGCGCCGGCGCCCAGGGACTCGATGGCCCCCGCGGCCCGGCGCTGGTTGCCCGTCCGCGCCAGCGAGGCGAAGCCCGTCTGGTTGCGGCTCACCGTCAGGCTCATCTGGCCGGGCCCGGTGGCATCCAGGCCCAGTGCCGCGAAAACGTAGTCGTTGCGCACGCCCGAGAATCCGCTGCCCGACAACGCGCCCTGCACGTCCAGGAACGCCAGGCTGCGCCCGAGCGAGCCGCCGCGCAGGCCCAGCACCCGCACCTCCCCGCCCTGCAGATCGGCATTGCCCTGGACCTCCAGGCGGTCGGCGCCGCCGGCGCCGTCGATCTCGATCTCCAGGACCGAGCCCGCATGCTGGACATAGTTGCCCGCGACGGTCAGCGTGCCGATGGAATTGCCCGGCGCCACGCGGCCGAAGACCTCCGTGTCGCCGGTGCGGCCATGGCCGCCCAGCGTGCCCTGCGGGCCGACGGTCAAGGCCGAGGTCGAGGTGTCCCCGTCGACGGCCAGGCGCCCGCCCTCGATGAGGGTGGCACCGGCATAAGTGCTGGTGCCCGACAGGGTCAGCGTGCCGGCGCCGGTCTTGACCAGCCCGCCCGGGCCGCCGATGTCGTTGCCGAACACCGCGTCATGGCCTTTCGTATCGACCCGGAACACCGACGGAAAGCCGTCGGCGCCGAAGGCGCCCGGCCCCCGGACGGCCGCGCCCAGGTCCAGCAGGCCGCGGCCATAGATCGCCTGATCGGCGTACGGGCCCTGGTTTTGCGTCGTGGTCAGGATCACCTCGATGACCTGGCGCGCCGACAGGAAGGGGAACGCGCCCCGCAGCACGGCCGCCGCCCCCGACACCACCGGCGCCGCCATGGACGTGCCGTTCATGGGCACGTAATAGCCGTTGGCCGGATCCGGATTGGTGGAGTAGATGGCGTCGGTGCCGGGCTCCGCCGACATGTCGCCCCCCGGCGCGGCGACGCAATACAGCCAGGCATCGCCGCAGCGGTTGCTGTAGGACGCGATGGTGCCGGAAGGCGCGACCGCGACCACGGACAACATGCTGCCGCCGAGGTCGGACAGATCCAGGGCCTGCGCCCGGGCGTCCGTCCAGTCGATCGTGACGTAGGTCGCCGGATCAAAGGCGTTTTCGGTCGCCTCCTCGTCCAGCAGCCGGAACATGGGGTCCAGGCCCGGGCGGTTCCAATAGGACGGGGAGATGAGGTGATACATCCCGTAGCCCGAGACATGCGAGGCCTGGCTGACGTATTCCCGATAGTCGTTGCCGGCGGCGAACACCATCAGCACGTCGGCGGCTGCCGCCCGCCGCAGGGCCGCGACCTGCCGGGACAGGTCGCCGTAAGGGACCATCTGGTGCTGCAGCAGTTCCGGATGCGCCGTGACGTTGTCGATGTACCCGGGATTCAGGGTGCCGTCCGGCAGCAGGAGGGGCGGGGTGGCATCGGGCCCGTAGCTGCCGTTGAGCACCTGGGCGCCCTGGGCGATCGCATAGTCGATGGCGTCCCAGTCGGTGTCGAAATCCGTGCGCACCGCCAGCAGGCGGGCATCGAAGGCCACGCCATGCATCCGCACGCCATCGCGATTGGCGGCGATGATCCCGGCCACGTGCGTCCCGTGGCCCTGGATGCGGCCCGTGTTGTCGTCGAGTTCGGTATCGGAGTAGTCCTCGGGGCTCTGGTCTTCCTCGAAGTTCCAGCCACCCGCCACGCGGCCGGCGAACTCCGGATGCCGCGCATACAGGCCCGAATCCAGGACCGCCACCAGCACGCCTTTGCCGGTGTGGCCGCGCGCATAGGCATACTGCGCCCCGATGGGCGCCAGCGCGCCGCTGCGCAGGAACTCGGCATCCACGAAACGGGACGGGTCGAACAGGAAATCGCCCGGCACGGCCAGGGCGCCGGACGACAGCGACAAGGCGGCCATCCCGAGGGCGGCGCGGATGCGCAGCGACACGAGGCTCAGGCGGTGGCGGGAGGGACGGCGGACGGGAACTGGAGGGGAAGGCGAGACCATGGCGAGGAAAAAACGCGAGGTGGGGCTCCCCGGGGCCACGGGTGGCCACGCGGCAGCTTCGGAGTAAGACTCGCCATGTTACGTATCTGAACCGAAGCTGACAATCGGAAAAGAATTCAGTTTGCTGAAAGCGTGGTAGATCCACAACTGTAGCGGCGGCCCGGGCTCAGCCCAGGGCCGCGAGCGCCTGGAGCCGGGCCGCGCGCAGATCGGCGCGGATGCGGCCCGCATCGCCGCCCGCCGCGCGGGCGATGGCCCCGGCGTCGACCCCCCGGATGGCATCGAGCCGTCGCGCCCAGGCGTCCGGATCGACCTCGGGCAGCACGCAGGCGGCCACGGCCAGCAGCTCCAGGCAGCGGTCCGGACGGCGCACGCCGTCGCAGGATTCCAGCAGGCGCAGCCAGGCCGCCGGCCCGTCCGCCCCCTGCGGAATCGCGCGCAACTGCTCCAGCATGCCCGGCAGCAGGCGCGCCAGATCCCGGCAGGCCGCGGGTGCGCGGAGGCGGTCCTGCAGATCCGTCCCCGAGCCCAGGCACATCAGGGCATAGCGGCCGGCCAGGTCCTGGCCGCAGTCCACCCCCGCCGCCAGCCCCCGCGCCACGGCCTCGTCCCAGACCAGGCCCGGCGCCACGCGATCCAGCGCATCGCACTGCGCCAGCACGTCCAGCATGCGCCCGGGATGCGAGGTCCGCAGGCCCTTGGCGAATTCCTGCCAGACGCGCTCCGGGACCAGGGCGTCGACCTCGCCCTCGCGCACCAGGGCGCGGCACAGGTCCAGGGTCTCGGGCGCGATGGAAAAATCGGGGAAACGGGCGGCGAACCGCGCCAGGCGCAGCAGGCGCACCGGGTCCTCGGCGAAGGCCGGCCCCACGTGCCGCAGGACGCGCGCCCGCAGGTCGCGCGCGCCGCCCAGGGGATCGATCAGGGCGCCGTCGGGCGCGCGCGCGATCGCGTTGACCGTCAGGTCGCGGCGGCGCAGGTCGTCCTCCAGGCTGACGTCCCGGCCCGCATGGAAGACAAAGCCATGGTAGCCCCGGCCCGTCTTGCGTTCGGTGCGCGCCAGCGCATATTCCTCGTGCGTCTCGGGATGCAGGAAGACGGGGAAATCGCCGCCCACGGGCGTGAAGCCGCGTTCGACCATGTCTTCAGGCGTGGCGCCCACCACCACCCAGTCCCGGTCGCCCGCCGGTTGTCCCAGCAGCTCGTCGCGCACGGCGCCGCCGACGATGTAGACGTTCAGCCCGTCCAGGGCCGGATCCGCCGCCGCGCTCAAGGCCGCGCCGTCTGCGTGCCGTCCAGCGGGCTGACGGTGCCCAGGCGGGCCTTCAGCGAATCCGGCTGCCCCGAAAACAGGGTGGCGTACCAGACGGCGTTGGACATGACGTTCTTCACGTACAGGCGGGTTTCGGTAAAGGGGATGGTCTCCGCGAAGATGGCCCCCTCGACCGGCGCCTGCAGCTGCGAGCGCCAGCGCTTGGGCCGGCCCGGGCCGGCGTTGTAGCCCGCCGTGGCCAGCAGCTGCGAGCCCCCGAGCCCCTGCAGCACCATGTTCATGTAGCTGGTGCCCAACACCGTGTTGGTCTCGAAATCATTGACCTGGCTGGGCTTGAAGTCCTTCAGGCCGATCTTGCGGGCCACGTACCGCGCCGTGGACGGCATGAGCTGCATCAGCCCCGACGCCCCGACCCGGGAGCGCGCATCGGTGATGAAGCGGGACTCCTGGCGGATCAGGCCGTAGACCCAGGCCGGATCCAGGTCGATCTGGCGCGCCTTCTCGGCGACCCGGCCCTCGAAGGGCGCGATGAAGCGCTGGCTGAAATCCACCACCTGCCGGGTCTGCAGGGACGTGTTCACCACCCGGTCGTAGATGTGCTCGGTGCGGGCGAATTCCGCAGCGCCCCGCAGCTGGGGGTCGCTCATGCCGCGCAGGGCGAAATTCCATTCGGGCACGGCCTCGCGGCGCCAGCCCAGGTCAAAGAGCGCCACGGCGCGCTGCAGGCCCGGATTCGCGCGGGCCTGGGCGGTCCAGCCCGGATCCAGCACCGGCGCGGCCGGCACGCTGGGGGTGCGGCCGAGTTCCTCGGTGGCGAGCTGGCCGTAGAAGCCCAGGTCCCCGCTGATGGACTCGAAGTACTGGCGCGCCGCCTGGGCATTGCCCTGGGCGGCCAGCGCGCGCCCGTACCAGTAGCGCCAGACCGGCTCGTCGGCCTGCGCCCCGCCCATCTTGCGGATCGCCGCGGCCACCTGATCCCAGTGGATCGGCGAGGCGCGCAATTCGGCGCGCACCTGCCAGGCGTGGTTGTAGTCGGTCATGGGGACGTAGCCCGACAGGCGGTACCAGCGGGCGGCGTCGGGCTCGACGTTCAGGGCGGCGACCAGGCCGAACTGCCCCCAGACCCATTGCATGTCGGCCTTGGGCAGGACCTTGGCCCAGCGGTCCTGGATGTAGCCGGCCGCCTCGGCGCGATCGTCGCTGCGCGCCAGGCGCGCCAGGGCGATGGCCAGCAGCTCGAAATCCGTGCCCGTCCGCGGCTTGGCGCGGGATTCCAGCCATTTGCGCGGATCCTTCATCAGCGCGGCGAACTGCACCATGGCGGCATCGTCGAACACCACCGACGCGAGCCGCGTGATGTCGGACGCGCGCCCGGCCTCCAGGGTGTCGCGCAGCAGGCCGTTGAGTTCCTTGCGGCTGAGGACGTGGTCCGCCGCCACCTGGTCCAGCAAGCTCCAGCAATCGGCATTGGGCTTGAAGACGTCCAGGACCTCGGCGGCCCGGGCGCGCCGGCCGTCCATGTGGCGCGCCAGCAGCAGGGCGCACTGCACGGAGGAGGAAGGATCCGCCACGGGCTCGATGCGCAGCGCGCCGGCATAGTCGCCGGCCCGCACGGCCGCCAGGATCCAGTCGGCGCGGATGCGTTCGTTCAGGTAGGTGCCCGGATTGTCCTTCAGGAACTGCCGTACGGCCGCGTTCGGCACCGGCGTGGCGCGGTCCTGCAGGCGGTGCTGCAGCGCCCAGTAGCGGGGATACTGCCCCAGCACGGGGTCGGCGAGCGCCAGGGGCGCCAGGCGGTCCAGGTCGTCCCAGCGGCGCCGCTTCACGGCGTCGTAGGCGTCCATGACCGCCTGCCGGGCGGCGGCCGGCACGACGGGGGCCACGTAGGCCGGCACCACCGGCGCGGACGCCCCCTGAACCACGCCCTGGACCGCCGTCTGGCCGCCGGCGGGGGCGGCATCCGCCGGCGCCGACAGCGCCACGACCGGCGCCTCGCCGGCCTGGGTTTCCGCGACGGTGGGCGCCTGGGCGCCCGCGCAGCCGCTCAGGCCCAGCAGCGCGCTCAGGCTCCAGGCCAGCACCCGCCCGGACCTGCGTGGCGGGACCGGCGGCGGGGCGGCCACGCCGGCCCGGCCGAAGCGCCACGGATCCCTTAGAATGTCCAAGCTCATCTTGCCACCCCGCACAACACAACCGCTCATGAATCAGAACGCACAGGATAACGCAGTCACCCTCAGGGCGCGACTCAGGCAGCGCCGCGCCGCCCTGCCCGAATCCGAGCGCGACCGCGGCGCGCTGCTGATCCGCGGACGCCTGCACACCTGGCTCGCCAGCCAGCGCACCGCGCTGCGGGAGGCCGGCCGCCCCGACGTCCGCCACGTCGCCGCCTTCTGGTCGATGCCCGGGGAACCCGCCCTGCAGGCGCTGCTGCGCCAGTGGGCGCAGGACGAATCCCTGACGGTCTCGCTGCCGGTGGTGGCGGCCCCGGACAGCCCGCTGGTGTTCCGCCGCTGGACGCCGGACACCCCGATGCACCCCGGCGCCTATGGCATCCAGGAGCCCGACGGCCCCGAGGTTCCGGCGCCCGACGTGGTGCTGGTGCCGACCCTGGGCTTCACCCGCGCGGGCGACCGCCTGGGCTATGGCGGCGGCTATTACGACCGCACGCTGGCGGCGCTGAAGGCCTCGGGCCATGCGTTCAAGACCCTCGGCATCGCCTGGGCCTGCGGCGACCTCAGCGGCGAGGCCTACGCGCCGGCCGCGCATGACGTCCGGCTGGACGCCATCCTGACCGACAAGGGCTGGGCGGTGCCGGCCCCCACGCTCTAGCCCCTCAGCCCGCCAGCCCCAGGTTCTCGCAGATCCGCACCACGGCGTCCGCGTTGTTCAGGGTGTAGAAATGCAGGCCGGGGGCGCCGTTTTCGAGCAGGCGCGCCGACAGGCGCGTGACGACCTCGATGCCGAACGCCCGGATCGAGGCCTTGTCGTCGCCGAAGTCCTGCAGGCGCAGCCGCAGCCAGCGCGGGATCTCCGCCCCGCACATGGACGAGAACCGCGCCAGCTGGGTGTAGTTGGTCAGCGGCATGATGCCGGGGGTGATGGGGATGTCGACGCCCCGGGCGCGCGCCCGGTCCACGAAATCGAAATACGCGTCCGCGTTGAAGAAATACTGCGTGATGGCCCCGTCGGCGCCGGCCCGCACCTTGTCGACGAAATGCCGCAGGTCCTGTTCCGCGCTTTCGGCCTGGGGGTGCATCTCGGGATAGGCCGCGACCTCGATGTGAAAGGCGTCGCCGTACTGTTCGCGCACGAAACGCACCAGTTCGCCGGCATGGTGCAGGTCGCCGGTGTCGCCGCCCATGCCCGAGGGCAGGTCCCCGCGCAGGGCCACCAGGCGATGGATGCCGCGCGCGCGGTAGTCGTCCAGGATGCCGCGCAGGTCGTCGCGCGTGGCGCCGATGCACGACAGGTGCGGCGCCACGTCGGTGCCGAGATTGCGCAGCATCTGCACGGTATCGACCGTGCCGGCGCGGGTGGAGCCGCCCGCGCCGAAGGTCACGCTGACGTAGGACGGGTTCAGCGCCGCCAGCCGCTTGGCCGAGCGCACCAGGCGCTCCTGCGCGGCGATGTCGCGCGGGGGAAAGTATTCCAGGCTGACGACGGCGCCGGGATTCGAGGAATGGGACATGGTCTTCCGGTTCTTATTGCAGCAGCAGGCTGGCCAGGGCGCCCGACACCAGGCTGTAGACGATGGCGCCGATGACGGCCCACCAGAATCCGTCCACCTGGAAGCCCTTCAGGATCGAGCCGGCCCACCAGAACACCAGGGCATTGAGCACCAGCAGGAACAGGCCCAGCGTCACCACCGTCAGCGGCAGGGTCAGCAGGATCAGCAGCGGCTTGACCACCGCATTGAGCAGGCCCAGCACCAGCGCGGCGATCAGCGCCGAGCCGAAGGACGCCACGTTGATTCCGGGCAGGAGATAGGCCACGATCAGCAGGGCCACGGCATTCAGGATCCAGACGAGCAGCAGCATGATGTTTTCCTCCGGGAGGGGCTGGAACGGCGTTTGCAAGCCGGGTGCCTGGCGGGCGATCCGCGACGGCGGATGCGCCCGGCAGGGCCGGCACCCGCTCAATACCGATAATGATCGGGCTTGAACGGGCCGTCCACCGGCACGCCGATGTAGTCGGCCTGCTTCGGGCTCAGGGCGGTCAGCCGCACGCCGAGTTTCTTCAGGTGCAGGCGGGCGACCTTCTCGTCCAGGTGCTTGGGCAGCACGTAGACCTGGCCGCTCGCGTACTGGTCGCCGCGCGTGAACAGCTCGATCTGGGCGATGGTCTGGTTGGTGAAGGACGCTGACATGACGAAGGACGGATGCCCCGTGGCGCAGCCCAGGTTCACCAGGCGGCCCTTGGCCAGCAGGATGATGCGCTTGCCGTCGGGGAAGATGATGTGATCGACCTGGGGCTTGATCTCTTCCCATTGCAGGTCTTCCACCGAGGCGACGTTGATCTCGCTGTCGAAGTGGCCGATGTTGCAGACGATGGCCTGGTCCTTCATGCGGTACAGGTGGTCGCGATCGATCACGTGGTAGTTGCCGGTGGCCGTCACGAAGATGTCGGCCTGCTCGACCACGCCGGGCTCGTTCAGGTCGACGACGCGAAAGCCCTCCATCGAGGCCTGCAGCGCGCAGATGGGATCGACCTCGGTGACCCAGACCTGGGCGCGCAGCGCCGCCAGAGCCTGGGCGCAGCCCTTGCCCACGTCGCCGAAACCGCAGACCACGGCGATCTTGCCCGCCACCATCACGTCGGTGGCGCGCTTGATGCCGTCCACCAGCGATTCGCGGCAGCCGTACAGGTTGTCGAACTTGGACTTGGTCACCGAGTCGTTGACGTTGATGGCGGGGATCTTGAGCTCGCCGCGCTGCGACATCTGGTAGAGGCGGTGCACGCCGGTGGTGGTTTCCTCGGTCACGCCGCGGATCTGCGCCAGGCGGGTGGAATACCAGGTGGGGTCCTGGGCCAACTTGGCCTTGATGGCGGCGAACAGCACGCGCTCTTCTTCGTTCTCGGCCTGGGCGATCACGGACGGATCGGTCTCGGCGCGCGCGCCCAGGTGCAGCAGCAGGGTCGCGTCGCCGCCGTCGTCCAGGATCATGTTGGCCTGCTCGCCGGGCCAGTCGAAGATGCGGTGCGTGTACTGCCAGTAGTCCTCCAGCGATTCGCCCTTGACGGCGAACACCGGCGTGCCGCCGGCGGCGATGGCCGCGGCCGCGTGGTCCTGGGTGGAAAAGATGTTGCACGAGGCCCAGCGGACCTCGGCGCCCAGGGCCTTGAGGGTCTCGATCAGCACGCCAGTCTGGATGGTCATGTGCAGGCTGCCGGCGATGCGCGCGCCTTTCAGGGGCTGCGACGCGGCGAATTCCTCGCGCGTGGCCATCAGGCCCGGCATTTCGGTCTCGGCGATGGACAGCTCGCGGCGGCCCCAGTCGGCCAGGGCGATGTCGGCAATGATGTAATCGTGTGCAGTGCTCATGGTGGTCCTGTAGAGCCTGCGCAGACGGGGGACGGTTGCCGCCCACCCCTGCCCGCGCAGGGCAACGATGGGCGCCGTTCATGAAGAAGGTTCCTGAGCCTGGCGGCCCGCATCCAGCCCGTGACGGGCGGCGGGGCCGGTGCAGCGCCCCTCAGGAAAAGGGGGTTATTATACTGTGTCGGCGACAAGCTTTTGGCGCCATCAGACTCCCTTGTCGTTGGGATGCGCGATCGCGTCCTTCAGGGGCTGCGTCATGGGGAAGTTCAAGTTCAGGCCCTTGGGCGGAATCGGCTGCGTGAACCAGGTGTCGTACAAAGCCTGGAACTCGCCCGACCGCATCAGGCCGACCAGCGTCTGGTCGACCAGGGTCTTGAACTGGGTGTCATCCTTGCGAAGGATCAGGCCGTAAGGCTCGACGCGCAAGGCATCGTCCAGCAAACGCCATTTCCCCGGATCCGCGCTATTGGCCACCATGCTGGCCAACAAAATATCGTCCATGACGAACGCATCGGCGCGTCCGGTCGTCAGCGCCAGGAATGATCCGGCATGGTCGGCGCTCAGCACCCTGACCGTCTTGAAATCATGCTTTTTCTCGTATGCGTTCAGCAAGCCGATGGAGGTTGACGCCGACGTCAGCGCGACATTCTTGCCGGCAAGGTCCTTGAAAGTCTTGACCGGGCCATCCTTGCGGACGACCGCACGGATGCTGGATACGAAAATCGTGTCACTGAAGGCGACGACTTTCTGGCGTTCGAGCGTATTGGTCGCGGGACCACACACGAGGTCGATAGTCCCGTTCTGGATGAGCGGGATCTGGTTGCTCAGTTGAATCGGCACGAGTTTGACATGCAGGTCCGGCAGCTTGAGCTGCGCCTGGACGGCATCAGCCACCTTCCTGCATAGGTCCATCGCAAACCCGACGGGCTTGGGCTGGTCATCCAGATAGGAAAAGGGAACCGATACATCCCGATAGCCCAGGCGGATCTCGCTGCTTTGCTTGATTTTCGCAAGCGTCCCCTCCAGCGGCTGTCCCTGGGCGGGAACGGCAGTCAGCGTCAGCGCGGCGGCTGAAGCCAGCAGGGCGGCAAGTACTCTGTTCATGGTGTGTCTCCTTGGTGGATGGGACCTCGGGGCCTGCGATACAGCCGAACGCTAGAAAGACCGTTCGCGGGCCGCCTGCGACGTTTTTTCCTGCTGCTTGCGGCGCAATACCGCGCGAGTCTTCTCGATGTGGGCTTCAAGCAGGCGCACCGCCCGCTTTGCATCCTGCGCGGCGCACGCCTGCAATATCCGGTGATGGTCGGCTTGCGGGCCGGCCCGCCCCACCGTCACGGAGATATAGGTACGCAGGAACTGATGGTTGACCAGGACTGCGTCCTCGATCATTTTCAACAGGCGGCTCCTGCCGCAAGGCCGATAGAGCGTCATATGGAAGCTCATGTTCAGGTCGCGCCATTCTTCGGGGTTTTCGCTGCCGTCATACCTGGCCAGCACCGATTCCGCCTGGGAGATGACCGCCGGCGTCATGTTGGGAATGGCGAGCTTCAAGGCGCGCGATTCGAGCGCGATCCGGATGTCCAGCATTTCCTCGAGCTCGTCAAGACTGCGCGAAGAGACGAAGGCACCTCGATGCAGCTCGGATGCCACCAGGCCTTCGGCCTCGAGCTGGCGCAAGGCTTCGCGTACCGGCACCCGGCTGACTCCGTACTGGTCGGCCAGCGCTTCCTGGCGGATCTGCAGGCCCGGCGGCAGCACGCCGTTCAGGATGTCGTGGCGCAAGGCCCTGACGATCTTGAGGGATATCGGTTCCGCATCAGACATGGCTGACTGCACTCCTGTGACAAGAACGGACGGCGCCTGCGTCCTGATCGGCGCGCCGCATGGCATGCGCGCGCCCCTAGAGACTGCCCTTGCCCATCCGGGCCAGTTCGGCCATCAAGGCCGCATCCGCATGGCGATTCAGGCTGAGCGGCAAGGCGAAGTCAGGCAACGGCCCTCCCGCGACCCACCGGGCGCACAGAGCCCCCGCCGCACAAGCCCCCATGGAACCATAACCAGACAGGGCCCCCGCGACGAATGCGCCCTTCGCGTCGAGCGGACCGATCAGGGGCCAGTTTTCCTCGGTCATGGTGTAGTACCCGCCATAATGGCGCGCGCCCCGGGGCAGGCGTCCGATATAGGCGGCCAGGCCGGGATGCAGGCGGCTCGCGCCTCGCAGAACCGTATCGGGAAACTGCGGATCGATGGGATCGTCCCGGTGCGGATCCGTCGCCGTCTGGTTATACGCCCAACCCAGCTTGATCCATTTCCCGTCCGGCGCTCCATCGGGGCGGCAATGGATGCCACCGTGCATCGGCTCGGTCAGGTGGCGGGTGGCGGGGTCTTCGGCGAGCAGCGCCCTGTCCTCGTCTTCCCAGTACAGGACCTGATCGTCCAGGTCGATGGTGAAAGGCAGATCGCGCGGGATCGCCGCCTCGCGGTCCTCAAAGGCGATTTTCTGCTGGAAGACCGATTTCACCGGCAGATCGCACCCCAGCATCTGTCCGACGTCCCTGAGGAAGGGGCCGGCGGCATTGACCACCCGATCGGCCATAAGGGTCCGGCGCCCCTGCGCGTGTTCGAGTTCCAGGCCATACCGGGCGCCCACATTCACCCCCTGCACCTTGGCGCGAATCAGATGCCCGCCTCGGGCACGCATCTGCTCGAGCATGAACTGCCCCATCTGCTGCGCGCTGATGGATCCGGCGCGACGGATGTGGATGACCGTGGCGATGTCCTGCGCGCAGGAGGGAAAGGTCTTGCGGATGGTCTCGGCATCCAGCAGCACGTCCACGCCGCCGGGGGCGTCTTCCCAGGGTTTTCGGCGGGGCGGATGGTACTGCGATGACACGTGGTCGTGGATGCGGATGGGCGACCGCGACTGCGCATAGCCTTGATAAAGGCTGTCAATCAGGTCCTGCGGATTGCGCCGGCGGGTGACCAGGGCATATCCGCCCCGGGTCATGTTCAGCCGCCCGCCGCTTTGCCGGTCGATCTCCTCCATCAGCGAAATCGAGTGATCGGTGAAGGCCGTCATCACCGGATGGGGCCACCAGTTCCGGTAATTCTCGCCCGACTGGGCCGACGTCAGGCTCATGGGATCCAGGGGATCGATCAAGGCCACGCTGCCCACGCCTTTCTCGGCCATCAGGTAGTAGGCGACGGCGATGCCCACGCTGCCCGCGCCGATCACCGCCACATCGACGGACTGAAATGAATTTTCCGACACGCGACCCCCCGGGTCAAAAAAGGACGATCCCTGCTGATATCCAGCATTTCATATCCAATATCGTATCCAATCTTGGGGACAAAAATGGATTAGGGATAACACGGAGAATCACAGCCGGCAGAGTGTGGCTCGGATGAACGGGAGAGAAAAAAGGGCGCGGCCGGTTCAGGCCGCGCCCCGCAGGCGAACGATCAGGCGGCGGCCTTGAGCACCTGCACCTTGTCGGTGGCTTCCCAGCTGAATTCCGGTTCGCTGCGGCCGAAATGGCCGTAGGCGGCGGATTTGGAATAGATGGGGCGCAGCAGGTCGAGCATGTTGATGATGCCCTTGGGACGCAGGTCGAAATGCTCGCGCACCAGGCGCGCGATCTGCTCGTCGGGGATCACGCCCGTGCCTTCGGTGTAGACCGTGATGTTGATGGGCTCGGCCACGCCGATGGCGTAGCTGACCTGCACCTGGCACTGGCGCGCCAGGCCGGCCGCGACGATGTTCTTGGCCACGTAGCGGGCCGCGTAGGCGGCCGAGCGGTCGACCTTGGACGGGTCCTTGCCGGAGAACGCGCCGCCGCCGTGCGGGCAGGCCCCGCCGTAGGTGTCGACGATGATCTTGCGCCCGGTCAGGCCGCAGTCGCCCTGCGGGCCGCCGATGACGAACTTGCCCGTGGGGTTGATCAGGAACTTGGTCTTGTCGGTCAGCAGGCCCTCGGCGAAGACCGGGCGGATGATGTGCTCGATCGCGGCGTCGCGGATGTCGGCCTGGGAAATGTCCGGGTGGTGCTGGGTGGACAGGACCACCGTGTCAACCTCGGCCGGCTTGCCGTCGACATAGCGGAACGTGACCTGGGACTTGGCGTCCGGGCGCAGCCACGGCAGGCGCCCGTCCTTGCGCAGCTCGGCCTGGCGCTGGACGATGCGGTGCGCGTACCAGATCGGCGCGGGCATCAGGTCGGGGGTCTCGTCGCAGGCGTAGCCGAACATCAAGCCCTGGTCACCCGCGCCCTGGTTGAGGATTTCTTCCGGGGTGCGGTCCACGCCCTGGGCGATGTCGGGGGACTGCTTGTCGTAGGCGACCAGCACCGCGCAGCCCTTGTAGTCGATGCCGTAGTCGGTGTTGTCATAGCCGATGCGGCGGATCGTGTCGCGCGCGACCTGGATGTAGTCCACGTTGGCGCGCGAGGTGATCTCGCCGGCCAGCACGACCAGGCCGGTATTGCAGAGGGTCTCGGCGGCGACCCGCGAGGTGGGGTCCTGTTCGAGCAGGGCGTCGAGGATCGCGTCGGAGATCTGGTCGGCGACCTTGTCGGGATGGCCTTCGGAAACGGATTCCGAGGTGAAGAGAAAATCGTTGTTTGCCACAGCGATACGTCCTTATGAACACCGGACCGACCGGTGCAAGGTTGAACGGAACGCGTTGCACCTCTGGTGTTCGGGGCGCGACGCTTTAGCGGATGGTGCCGTGCCGTCGCCGGCCCGGTGATCGCTCCGCAAGTTGTCGGTTAACTCAGCGATCCCCGCCATTTTAAGCGAAAATACCCGGCACCTGCTGAAATGGCGCTCCGCTTCCAGGGATATTCCACCCCCCATGCTCCTGTTCTTCGTTCGCATGCTGGCCCGCCTGCCGCTGTCCTGGCTCCAGGGCGCCGGACGGCTGCTCGGCCGGCTGGTCTACTGCTTTCCCGGCCGCTACCGGCGCCGGCTGCAGGCCAACGCCCGGCGCGCCGGCTACGATACGCCGGCCTTCTTCCGCCGCGCCGCGGCCGAATCCGGCGCCATGATCCTGGAGATCCCCAAGGTCTGGTGGCGCACCCGGCAGTGCCTGGCCATCACCCGCAGCGACGAGGAATCCGTGGTGCGCGAGGCGCTGGCGGAGGGCCGGGGCGTGCTGTACCTGACCCCGCACCTGGGCTGCTTCGAGATCGCGGCCCGCCACCTGACCCAGCACGGCCCCCTGACCGTGATGTTCCGGCCCTCGCGCAGCCCCTTGCTGGACCCGATCGTGGAGTCCGCGCGCGACATGCCCAACCTGCGGGCCGTACCGGCCAACCGCCACGGCGTGCGCGAGTTCGTGCGCGCGCTCAAGCGCGGCGAGGCCGTGGGCATGCTGCCCGACCAGGTCCCCCGCGAGGGCGACGGCCTGTGGCTGCCTTTCTTCGGCGAGCATGCCCTGACCATGACCCTGGCGGCGCGCCTGGCCCGCCAGGCGGGCGTCGCCGTGATCCTGACGGCCGGCGAGCGCCTGCCCCGCGGCCGGGGCTGGCGCATCCACTACCTGCGCCTGCCCGAACCGCTGCCCGACACCCTGGAAGCCCTGGCCCTGCTGATCAACCAGTCCATGGAGACCCTGATCCGGCGGTTTCCCGAGCAGTACCTGTGGAGCTACAACCGCTACAAATGGCCGGACGACGCGCCGCCGCACCCCGGCGAGGCGCCCGGCCCCGGGGACGGCGCGGCCTGAAGGCGCGCTTGACCCTACAATGCGTCGAGATGATGGCTTTCGATAAAAAACCCCTGCTGCGGACGGTGCTGGGCTATTTCGGCCGCTGCCCGACGTCCGCGCGGCTGCGCTGGGGCCGCGTGCTGGGCTGGCTGGTGCCGCGCCTGCTGAAATCCCGCGCCCACATCGTGCGCGTCAACCTGGCGCACGTCTTCCCCGACCTGGATCCGGCGCAGCGCGAACAGCTGGCCCGGCGCCACTTCCACCTGCTCGCCCAGTCCTTCGTGGACCGCGGCCTGTGCTGGTTCGGCAGCCGCGAACGCATCCTCGGGACGATCGAACTGCGCGGCGAGGAACACCTGCAGGCGCTGCTGGACCAGGGGCGCCGCATCCTGATGTTCGCGCCGCACTTCATCGCCCTGGACGCCGCCGCGACGCGCCTGACCCTGTTCCTGAAGGAATCCGCCACGCTCTACACCCGCCAGAGCGACCCGGACGTGGACGAGATCGTGCGCCAGGGCCGCGGGCGATTCAACCAGGTCCATCTGGTCAGCCGCCACGACGGCGTGCGCGGCCTGATCCGGCAGCTGCGCAAAGGCATCCCGGTGTACTACCTGCCGGACATGGATTTCGGCCGCCAGGGCAGCGCCTTCGTGCCCTTTTTCGGCATCCCGACGGCCACGCTGCTGTCGGCCGCCCAGATCGCAGCCGCCTGGGACGCCGCCGTGGTGCCGGTCATCAGCCGGCTGGACCCCGCCACCGGACGCTATCAGGTGATCGTCGGCCCGCCGGTCGAGGATTTCCCGGGCGCGGACACGCCCGAGGCCGCCACCGCCCGCCTGAACCGCCTGATCGAGGACGAGATCCGCCCCGACCCGGCGCAGTACTACTGGGTCCACCGGCGCTTCAAGACCCGCCCGGAAGGCGAGCCCGGTTTTTACTGAGCCAGGGCGCTCGCGCCCGCGCGTTTTTGCAGCATAATCCCGACCATGATCTGGAATTTCACCAAAATGCAGGGTGCCGGCAACGACTTCGTCGTCCTGGACGGCGTGCGCCAGCCGATCCACATGACGCCCGAGCGCGCCCGCGCCCTGGCCGACCGGCACTTCGGCGTGGGCGCCGACCAGATCCTGCTGGTCGAGGACCCGCTGGATCCGGCGGCCGACTTCCGCTATCGCATCTTCAATGCCGACGGCGGCGAGGTCGAGCACTGCGGCAACGGCGCCCGCTGCTTCGTGCGCTTCGTGCACGAGCAGGGCCTGTCGCGCCGCAACCCGCTGCGCGCCGAGATCGCCACGGGCCTGATCGTGCTGCACGAGGCCGATGACGGACAGGTGGCGGCGGACATGGGCCGCACGGCGTTCGAGCCAGCCGCCCTCGCCTTCGATGCGGCCGGCCTGCCGACCCGCGCGGACGGCGCCGACACCCTCTACGGCCTGGACGTCCCCGCGCAGGCCGCACCGGTCTGGTGCTCGCTGGTGGCCATCTCCAACCCCCACGCCGTGGTCCTGGTCGAGGACGTGCAGGCCCATCCGGTCGGCCTCGTCGGCCCGGCCATCGAGGGCCATCCGCGCTTCGCCCAGCGGGTGAACGCCGGCTTCATGCAGGTGCTGGACCGCCACCACATCCGCCTGCGGGTCTACGAACGCGGCGCCGGCGAGACCCTGGCCTGCGGCACGGGCGCCTGCGCCGCGGCCGTCGCCGGCATCCGCCGCGGCCTGCTCGACAGCCCCGTGCGCGTGGACACCCGGGGCGGCGTCCTGCAGATCGAGTGGGACGGCCAGGACCTGCGCATGCGCGGCCCGGCCGTCACCGTGTTTCAAGGCCAGATCGACATCGATGCCCTGCTGGCCGCCTCCCATGGAAATCCGACATGAGCCAAGACGCCCTGAACGCCCAGACGGTTGCCGACTACCTCAGCCAGAACCCGCAGTTCTTCGAAGAACACGCCGACGTCTTCGCCACGCTCAGCGTGCCGCACCCGCACCAGGCCCGGGCCATCTCGCTGGGCGAGCGGCAGATCCTGACCCTGCGCGGCCGGGTCAAGGAACACGAGCAGCGCCTGATGCAGCTGCTGCACAACGCCGGCGGCAACGAGCGCATCAACCAGTCGCTGATGCAATGGTGCGCCCGCATGCTGGCCGAGCCCGACGCGCGCCAGATCCCGGCCCACATCATCCGCAGCCTGGCCGACCAGTTCGACCTGGACGCCATCGCCCTGCGCCTGTGGGACCTGCCGGCGCTGGCCGACAGCGAGTTCTGCCAGGACGTCACGCCCGCCGTGCGCGACTACGCGGCGCAACTGGTCGAGCCCTACTGCGGCCCCCTGAAAGGCCAGGAGGCCGCCGGCTGGCTGGCCAGCGAGCCGGCCTCCCTGGTCATCCTGCCGCTGCGCCCGCTCCACGGCACCCAGCCCATCGGCCTGCTGGTGCTGGGCTCGGCGGACCCCGACCGCTTCACCGCGGACATGGGCACGGCCTTCCTGACGCTGATCGCCTCGCTGGCGGGCGCCGCGCTGGGGCGCCTGTCCGCCCCGGCCCCCGACGCCGCCTGAGGCGGCGCGGCCCATGCCGCAGGACGACGCCCGGCTGATCGAGTCCTGGCTGCAGGAACTCGGGGCGCGACAGCGCTATTCGCCGCACACCATCGCCGCCTACCGCCGCGACCTGCAGGCGCTGCGGACGGCGTTTCCGGACCAGGCCCTGGACACGCTGGAAGAGCTCCACATCCGCCAGGCGCTGGGCCGCCTGCATGCGCAGGGCCACCAGCCGCGCAGCCTGGCGCGCACCCTGTCGGCCTGGCGCAGCTACTTCGAATGGCGGGCGCCGGCCGCCGGCCTGGCCCGCAATCCGGCCCACGGCGTGCGCGCGCCGCGCGTCCCGCGCAGCCTGCCCAAGGCCCTGTCCGTGGACCAGACCCAGGCCCTGCTGGACCGCGCGCACCTGCCCGCGGCGGACACCCCCGTCGACAAGCGCGACATGGCCATGTTCGAAGTCCTGTACTCCGGCGGCCTGCGCCTGTCGGAACTGGTCAGCCTGGACTGGCAGCCGCTGCGCGAGCCCGGCTACACCTCGCAAAGCTGGATCCAGCTGGACGAACAGGAGGCCGTGGTCCGCGGCAAGGGCGGCAAGACCCGGGCCGTCCCCCTGGGCCGGCACGCCGTGGACGCCTTGCGGGCCTGGCTGGCGGTGCGCGACGAGCTGCTGCCTCCGCAACCGGACGCCGACACCCGCGCGGCCCTGTTCCTGGGCGTGCGCGGCAAGCGCATCAGTCCGCGCGTCGTCGAGCTGCAGCTGCAGGCGCTGGCGCAGCGCGTCGGGCTGCCGCTGCACGTGCATCCCCACAGCCTGCGCCACAGCTTCGCCAGCCACCTGCTGCAGTCCGCGCAGGACCTGCGGGCCGTGCAGGAACTGCTGGGGCACGCCAACATCTCCACCACCCAGATCTACACCCGGCTGGATTTCCAGCACCTGGCGGCCAGCTACGACCAGGCGCACCCGCGCGCCCGGCGCAAGACCAAGGGCTGAAGGCGCGGGCCGCGGGCGCCGCCTCAGCCGGCGGGATTCCCCGTGAAGGCCTGCAGCAGCTGCCGCGTGTTCCAGCGGAACATGCCCAGGTAGGTCGAGGCGTCGTGACCCGGCCTGTCCAGCGTGTCGGCATACAGCGTCCCGCCCATCGGCACGCCGGCCTCGTCGGCCAGCTGCTGCAGCGCCCGCGAGCTGTTGCCCTGCTCCAGGAACAGGGCGCGCACGTGCAGGGTGCGGATCTGGTCCAGCAGCGCGGCCATGGCGCGGGCGGACGGCTCGGCCTCGCTGGAGATCCCCACCAGCGACAGGATGCGCACGCCATAGGCGGCGCCGAAATAACCGAAGGCGTCATGCGAGGTCGCCAGCACGCGCCGGTCCGGGGGCACCGCGGCCAGTTGCCGGCGCCAGCGGGCGTCCGCCTGCCGCAACTGCCGGACATAGGCATCGGCGCGCGCGAAATACGCCGAACCGTGCGCCGGATCGGCCTGCGCCAGGCCCGCCGCGATGTTCTGCACGTATTGCACGCCATTGCCCAGGTCCTGCCAGGCGTGGGGGTCGACGGCGCCCGCCTCGTGGGCATGACCGTGATGTCCGTCCTCGTCATGCTCGTGGTCCGCGGCCTCGCCGCCATGGTCCTCCGCCGCCCCGGCATCCAGGCGGCGCGGCGTCACGCCGCGGGACGCGACGATCGTGCGGCCCTTGAAGCCGGATGCCTCCAGCAGGCGCGGCATCCAGGACTCGAACCCCAGGCCGTTGACCACCAGCACCTGGGCCTCGCCCAGGGCGCGGGCGTCACGCGGGCTGGGCTCGAACGCATGCGCGTCGCGCATCGGCCCCACCAGGACGTCGAGCCGGATGTCGTCGCCCCCGATCTCGCGCACCATGTCGGCCAGGATGGAAAAGGAAGCCACCACGCGCAGCGGCGCGGCCACCGTGGCGGACGGGGCCGATGCGGGCGGGGACTGCTGCGCCCCGGCCAGCAGCGGCGCGCACAGCAGCAGGGCCAGCGCGGCGGCGCGGCGCAGGCCGCCGAGCCACGGCCGGCGGGCCGCGGCCGCCCGGGCCGGCGGGTTTCCGGAAAACGACGGGATCACTGTGATTCCTCCATGGATTGCAATAAACGGGCGCGCCGGGCCCTGGCATCGCGCAGGCTGCGCAGCAGGCCGCCATGCGGCCCGATGGCAACGGACACGAAATGCGCCGCGCCGGCGGCCAGGATGATGGCGGGCGAGGCCGCCACGTCCGCGTAATACGACACCAGCAGGCCGGCATAGGACGCGAGCGCCCCCAGCACGGCCGCCAGCACCATCTGGCCACCCACGGAACGCACCCAGAACCGGGCGGCCGTGGCCGGCAGCATCATGATGCCGACCACCATCAAGGTGCCCAGCACCTGGAAACCGGCCACCAGGTTCAGGACCAGCAGCAGCAGGAAGCCCATGTGGGCCCAGGCGCCGATCCGGCCCTCGGACCGCAGGAAGAGCGGATCCAGGCATTCGGTCACCAGCACGCGGAACATCCCCGCCAGCGCCAGCAGGGTGAGGCTGCTGACCGCAGTCACCAGCAGCAGGGCGGCCTGGCTGAGGCCCAGCACCGTGCCAAAGAGCACGTGCATCAGGTCCTGGCTGGTGCCCTTGAGCGACACCAGCAACACGCCCAGCCCCAGCGACACCAGATAGAAGGCCGCGAAACTGGCATCCTCGCGCAGCGGCGTCAGGCGCGAAACCAGGCCGGCCAGCAGCGCCACCGCCACGCCCGTCACCAGCCCGCCCAGGGTCATGGCCGTCAGCGACAGCCCCGCCGTCAGGAACCCCACCGCCACCCCCGGCAGGATGGCGTGCGCCATGGCGTCGCCCATCAGGCTCAGCCGCCGCAGCACCAGGAACACGCCCAGCGGCCCGGCGGCAAAGGCCAGCGCCCAGGATCCCGCCAGGGCGCGGCGCAGGAAGCCGAATTCGATGAAGGGCTGCGCCAGCAGATGCCACAGAGTCATCATGGCATGCCCCCCGCGCACAGGTGGCGCGCCAGGTGCAGGTTCGCCGCCCCCAGCACACGGTCGCAAGGCCCCCAGTCCACCACCTGGCCCGCCAGCAGCAGGGCCTCCGGGAAATGGACGCGCACCATGTCCAGGTCATGCAGCACCGCGATCACGGTGCGCCCTTCGCCATGCCATTGGTGCAGCAGCGCCAGCAGATCCTCGGTCGTGGCCCGGTCGACGGCGGCAAAGGGCTCGTCGAGCAGGATCACCCGGGCGTCGCGCAGCATCAGGCGGGCGAACAGCGCCCGCTGCAGCTGGCCGCCCGACAGCGTGTCCACGGTCTGATGGCCGTGGCCTTCCAGCCCGACCGCCCGCAGCGCGGCCTCGACCTCGTCGCGCCCGGCGCCGTCCAGGCCCCGCCAGGCGCCCAGGCGATGCCAGGCGCCCAGGGCCACCAGGTCGAAGGTGCTGATCGGAAAACTGAGGTCCAGTTCCGCCGACTGCGGCAGGCAGGCCAGGCTGCGAGCCAGGTCGGGCGGCATACGGATCCGGCCCCGGATGGGGCTCAGGCGCCCGGCCAGCGCCTTGACCAGCGTGGACTTGCCGGCCCCGTTGGGACCGACCAGGGCGGTCAGCGATCCCCGGGCGAAGGCGCCGCAGGCGTCCCGCACGGCGATGCGGTCGCGCCACCCCAGCCACAGCTGCTGCAGCTCGATGGCGGGCGCCGCGGGCGCCGCCCCCGGATGCGCGTCGGCCGCCCCGCCATGCACGGAGCAGGACGCCGCCTGGCTGGCGCCTACCACCATTGCAGCGCCCAGGCGGTCAGCACCCAGAGCAGCAGCACGGCCCAGGCCGCGCGGCGCATGCGGCATCCGGCCGACAGCAGCAGGGACGATCCCCGGTAACGGTCCGGGCGTGAAAAGGGCAGCAGGCGTGGCATGATGAGGGGAAGGCGGTCCGGCGGACACCCGCGGACGACCCGAGGCAAGTTTCAAAGGCGTTATGTTATAACATAACCATCATGGACCACGAGACGCACTCCCATACCGATACCGCCATCGGGCGGCACCTGCACACCGCCCAGCGCCTGTGCGAGCAGCGCGGTTCCCGCCTGACGCCCCTGCGCAAGCTGGTGCTGGAGACGCTGCTGCGCCATCCGGGCAGCATGAAGGCCTACGAGCTGCTGGAGGCCCTGCGCGCCGCCCAGCCGGGCGCGGCGCCGCCCACGGTCTACCGCGCCCTGGACTTCCTGACGGAACAGGGCCTGATCCACCGGCTGGACGCCATCAACGCCTGGAGCGCCTGCACCGACGCCGGCGGCCAGCCGCACGACCTGCTGATCGTCTGCACCCGCTGCGGCAGCGTGGCCGAGCTGAGCGACCCGTCCCTCAGCCAGCGGCTGGCCGATTGCGTGGCCCGGGCAGGCTTCATGCTGGACGGTCACGAGACCGAGTTGCGCGCCGTCTGCGCCCGCTGCCGGGCGTCCTGACCGCGGCGCATCCCGCCGACACCGGAATCCGGGGCCGTTTGCCCTAAACCCCGGCCTATGATGTAATCGCATGCTGATCGCTCGCCCCCTTGACAAGGGCCACAAAGCCGGATCCGGCTTTTGCCCCTGGCATCGCCGGCGGCGGCGCATCACACTGAGGTCATTTCCATGAACGCTGCAAACCCTGCCCGATCCATCGACTCCATGATCCCCGTCACCGTGCTGACCGGTTTCCTGGGGGCGGGCAAAACCACCCTCCTGCGCCGCATCCTGACCGAATTCCACGGCCAGCGCATCGCCGTGATCGAAAACGAATTCGGCGAGGAAAACATCGACAACGACGTCCTGGTGCAGGACCGCGACGAGCAGATCGTGGAACTGAGCAACGGCTGCGTGTGCTGCACGGTGCGCGGCGACCTGATCCGCACGCTGAACGACCTGGCCGCCCGCCGCAAGGCCGGCAAGATCCAGTTCGATCGCGTCATCATCGAGACCACGGGCATGGCCAACCCCGGCCCGGTCTGCCAGACCTTCTTCATGGACGACGACATCGCCGAGACCTATCGGCTGGACGCCGTCATCACGGTGGTCGACGCCAAGCACGGCATGGCCACCCTGGACCGCCAGGAAGAGGCCCAGCGGCAGGTCGGCTTCGCCGACCGCATCCTGGTCTCGAAAAAGGACCTGGTCAACGAGGCCGACTACGAGGCCCTGCGCGCGCGCCTGGTGCGCATCAACCCGCGCGCCTCGATCACGCCCGTGCATTTCGGCGAGACGGACCTCGGCCGGCTGCTGGACGTCAGCGGCTTCGACCTCGACGCCATCCTGGACATCGACCCGCAGTTCCTCGCCGAGGAAGACGGCCATGATCACGACCACGGCCATGATCACCACGACCATGATCACGACGACGAGGACGGCCACGTCTGCGGCGCGGGCTGCGCCCACGACCACCACGACCATCACCACGCCCACCACAGCGACGAGATCGGCGCCTTCGTGTTCCGCTCGAACCGCGCCTTCGATCCCGAACGGCTGGAGGACTTCCTGGGCGGCATCGTCCAGGTCTACGGCCCCGACCTGCTGCGCTACAAGGGCATCCTCTACATCAAGGGCATCAAGCGGCGCATGATCTTCCAGGGCGTCCACATGATGATGGGCGCCGAACCGGGCGCGCCCTGGAAAGCCAGTGAAAAACCGAATACCCGGCTGGTGTTCATCGGCCGTAAACTGCCTCAGGACATCTTTACCCAGGGGCTCGAACAATGCCTGGCCTGACCGCCCACCCCATGCTGCCCCGCTGCATTTTCGGGATGCGGACGACAGGCCCCGGCACATAATAAGGAAGGACACGATATGGCTAGCAAATCCAGCGCCAAGTCAGCGGCCAAGACCCTGACCGAAAAAGAGCTGTTGGCAATGCCGGAAAAGGACTACATGAACGACGCCCAGCTGGCGTTCTTCCGGGACCGCCTGCATCAGCTCGAACACGAAATCCTCACCAACGCCGGCGCCACCACCGAAAACCTGCGCGAGACGCAGTACGTGCCGGATCCGGCCGACCGCGCCACCATCGAGGAAGAACACGCCCTCGAACTGCGCACCCGCGACCGCGAACGCAAGCTCCTGAAAAAGGTCCAGCAGGCCATCGCCCGCATCGACGCCGGCGAATACGGCTGGTGCGAGGAAACCGGCGAACCCATCGGGATCCCGCGGCTGCTGGCGCGCCCCACCGCCACCCTGTCCCTCGAAGCCCAGGAACGGCGCGAGATGCGCCAGAAGCTCTACGGCGACTGAGCCACCGGCACGCCCCGTCTTTCCCCTACGGCTCCTGCCCCGTCGCGGCAGGGGCCGTTTTTACGTCCCCGGCGGCTCTTGAACTTCGCCGTATCCGCCCCCATCTGCAGGGTTCTGGACCAAGAGAACGCCATGGAACAATTTCACGCCACCACCATCGTCTGCGTCCGGCGCGGCAAGGATGTCGCCCTGGGCGGCGACGGCCAGGTCACGCTGGGCAACATCGTGATCAAGGGCACCGCCCGCAAGATCCGCCGCCTCTATCACGACAAGGTCCTGGCCGGCTTCGCCGGCGCCACGGCCGATGCCTTCACGCTGCAGGAACGCTTCGAGGCCAAGCTCGAAAAACACCAGGGCCACCTGATGCGCGCCGCCGTCGAACTCACCCGCGACTGGCGTACCGACCGCGTGCTGCGCCGCCTGGAAGCCATGCTGATCGTGGCCGACGCGGAACACACGCTGATCCTCACCGGCAACGGCGACGTCCTGGAACCGGAACACGGCATCGCCGCCATCGGCTCGGGCGGCGCCTATGCGCAGTCGGCGGCCCGCGCGCTGCTGGACAACACCGGGCTGTCCCCCGCCGAGATCATCAAGAAATCGCTGGAGATCGCCGGCGAGCTCTGCATCTACACCAACCAGAACCACATCGTCGAAACCCTATAGGCCCGCCATGTCCACCACCCCCATGACCCCCAAGGAAATCGTCTCGGAACTGGACAAGCACATCGTCGGCCAGGACAAGGCGAAGCGTTCCGTGGCCGTGGCGCTGCGCAACCGCTGGCGGCGCCAGCAGGTGCCCGAGCCCCTGCGCCGCGAGATCGTCCCCAAGAACATCCTCATGATCGGGCCGACCGGCGTGGGCAAGACCGAGATCGCCCGCCGCCTGGCCCGCCTGGCCAATGCGCCCTTCATCAAGATCGAGGCCACCAAGTTCACCGAGGTCGGCTACGTGGGCCGCGACGTCGACACCATCATCCGCGACCTGGTCGACGTCGCCGTCAAGCAGTCCCGCGAGAGCGAAATGCGCCGCGTGCGCGCCCTCGCCGAGGACGCCGCCGAAGACCGCATCCTGGATGCGCTGCTGCCGCCCTCGCGCAACGCCCAGGGCCAGCCCGAACGCGAGGAAAACAACACCCGCCAGGTCTTCCGCAAGCGGCTGCGCGAGGGCAAGCTGGACGACACCCTGATCGACATCGAGGTCGCGCAGACGCCGGCGCACATGGAAATCATGGCGCCCCCGGGCATGGAGGAAATGACCGAGCAGCTGCGCGGCATGTTCGCCGGCCTGTCGCAGGGCAAGACCAAATCGCGCAAGCTCTCGGTGAAAGAGGCCTTCCGCCTGCTGACCGAAGAAGAAGCCGGCCGGCGCATCAACGAGGAAGACCTGCGCACCCAGGCCGTCGAACTCGTCGAGCAGCACGGCATCGTCTTCCTGGACGAGATCGACAAGATCGCCACCCGCCAGGAGGCCGGCGGCAGCGACGTGTCGCGCCAGGGCGTGCAGCGCGACCTGCTGCCGCTGGTCGAGGGCACCACCGTCAACACCAAGTACGGCATGGTGCACACCGACCACATCCTCTTCATCGCCTCGGGCGCCTTCCACCTGTCGCGTCCGTCGGACCTGATCCCCGAGCTGCAGGGCCGCTTTCCCATCCGGGTCGAGCTCGATTCGCTGTCGGCGGAGGACTTCGTGCGCATCCTGAGCGCCACGGACGCCTCGCTGACCAAGCAGTACAGCGCCCTGCTCGCCACGGAGGACGTCAGCGTGGAATTCACCGACGACGGCATCCGCCGGCTGGCCGAGCTGGCCTTCGAGGTCAACGAGCGCACCGAGAACATCGGCGCGCGGCGCCTGTACACCATCATGGAAAAGCTGCTGGAGGACCTGTCCTTCGAGGCGGCCAGCCCCGGTGCGCAATCCGTGGTGATCGACACCGCCTACGTCGACGACAAGCTCTCCGAGACCGTCGGCAGCCAGGACCTCGCGCGCTACGTGCTGTAGGCCGCGCCCCTGGGACCCCCGCACCCGCCCGGCCGCGACATGCGGCGGGCGGTTTTTTTCAGTCTTTTTCCAGTTCGACGATGCGGTACTGGCCGCCGACGCGCTCGGCCGTGAAATCGACGGTGTCGCCGGCCGCGATGCCGGCCAGCAGCGCCGGATCCGTGTGATACACGAGCGTCATGGCGGGCAGGTCGAGCTTGCGGATGGCCCCGTGGCGGATGGCGATCTTGCCGGCGCCGGCGTCGACGCGCACCACCTGGCCGCTGGCCTGCGCCTGGACCGCCTGGGCCTGGGCGACGGACGGCACCAGGGCGGCCGCCATGGGCAGGGCGATCAAAGCCAGGGACAGGGCGGCGCCCAGGGCGGGCGCGGCCAGGCGGACGAGAGGGGAACGGCGGTGAAGCATGGGCTAAACTCCTGAGGCATCGATTCAAGCATAACGCCAAAACAGAGTCCACCTTGCCTACCCCCGTTCCCGGCTACATCCTGCGGCCCGCCACCGAATCCGACGTCCCGGCCATCCACGCCCTCATGCTCGAGATGGCGCAGTTCGAGAAACTGACCGGCATCTTCCGGGCCACCCACGACAGCCTGCGAAAGAGCTTCTTCGGCGCCGAGCCGGCCGCCCGCTGCCTGGTCATCACGACCGAGGCCGAGCCCGACGCGGCGATCGCCTATATCATGTGGTTCCACAACTACTCCAGCTTCCTCGACCGGCGCGGCCTGTACCTGGAAGACGTGTACATTTCCCCCGCCCACCGGGGCCAGGGCCTGGGCGGCTGGGTGCTGAAGCACCTGGCGGCGCTGGCGCTGGAACTGGGTTGCGGCCGTTTCGAATGGGTGGTGCTGGACTGGAACCGCAACGCCATCGATTTCTACCGGCACCACGGCGCCGAGATCCTGGACGACTGGCGCGTCGTGCGGGTGACCGGCGAGGCCCTGCGGGCGCTGGCCGCGCAGGACTGACAAACCGGCACCCGCCACCAGACGGCTTGCCGATCCCCATCCAGGATTCCGCCCCGCCGGACCGGGATCCGCCTCAGGAGCCTCTCATGTCACTGCGCGTTTCCATCGTATCCACCCGCACCGGCGACGACGGCACCACCGGCCTGGGCGACAAGACCCGGGTGCCCAAGGACGCCCCCCGGATCGCCGCCCTGGGCGAGGTTGACGAGCTCAACAGCACCATCGGCGTCTGGCGCACCCATGCGCTGCCCCAGGACGTCGACACCCTGCTCAAGCGCATCCAGCACGATCTCTTCGACCTGGGCGGCGAGCTCTGCATTCCCGACTGGACGGCCTTGAAGGACGAACACGTGCTGCGCCTGGACGCGGCGCTGAAGCACTACAACGCCGTGCTCGGCCCGCTGCAGGAATTCATCCTGCCCGGGGGCTGCCCGGCGGCCGCCCAGGCCCACATGGCGCGCACCGTCTGCCGCCGGGCCGAGCGCGCGGTGGTCACCCTGGCCCGCCAGGAAACGGTCAACCCGCCGGTCCTGCACTACCTGAACCGCCTGTCCGACCTGTGCTTCGTGCTGGCCCGGCACCTGAACCGGGAAGCCGGCGTGCCCGACGTGCTCTGGGAACGGCGGGACGCCTGAAGGGGCCGGCCGCTCAGCGCGCGTCGTCCGAATGCACCCGCAGGGCCTCCAGGAACCGCGACACCATGTTGTAGGCGGCGATCGTCGCCGTCAGCTCGACCAGCCCGGTGTCGTCGAAATAGCCCCGTACCGCCTCGAACACCGCGTCGGGCACCTGCACCGAGCGCGTCATCGCGTCCGCATAGGCCAGCACCGCCGACTGCCGGCCGTCGAACACCCCGGCCGGCGCCTGGGGCAAGGCCAGGGCGTCCAGCTGGTCCTGGCGCAGCCCCTCGCGCAGCGCGATCGGCGCATGCTGGCCGGCCTCGTAGGGCGCGCGGTTCAGGTGCGCGATGCGCATGATCACTAGCTCGCGCACCGCGCCGTCCAGGCCGGATTTCTGGCGGATGGCCGTCAGGTAGCCCAGCCAGCCTTCGGCGACCGGCGGGCTGTGCAGCAGCATCTGGTACAGGTGCAGCACGCTGCCGCGTTCGGCAACGATGCGCCGGGCCAGGGCAGCGGCACCCCCCTGGCTCAGGTCGGCGTAGTTCAGTCGGGCCATGGGAATCTCCGGTCGGGGGCTCGGTGAAAAGGCATGCCGCCGGGCCGGCGGCAAGGCGGATCTCAGACGGGCAGCACCTGGCGCACCGTGCGGTCCAGGCGGGCGACGATCTCGTCGACGTCCGCCGCCGTGCAGATGAAAGGCGGCGCGAGCAGGACGTGATCGCCCCGCACGCCGTCCACCGTGCCGCCCATGGGATACATCAGCAGGCCGTTGTCCATCGCCTGGCGCTTCAGTTTCGCATGGGTCTTCAGGGCCGGATCCAGGACGGATTTGTCCGCACGGTCGCGCACGAACTCGACGCCCACGAACAGGCCGCGGCCGCGCACGTCGCCGACGTTCGGATGGCCAGCGAAGACCTCGCGCAGGCGGCTGCGCAGCTGCTCGCCGCGGGCGCGCACATTGGCCAGCAGATCATCGCGCTCGATCACCCGCTGCACCGCCAGGGCGGCGGCGCAGGCGGTGGCGTGCCCCATGTAGGTATGGCCGTGCTGGAAAAACCCGCTGCCCCCGACGATCGTATCGTAGACGCGGCGGCTGGCCAGCATGGCGCCGATCGGCTGGTAGCCCGCCCCCAGGCCCTTGGCGATGGTCAGGATGTCCGGCGCCACGCCGTCCTCGGCGCAGGCGAACAGATGGCCGGTGCGCCCCATGCCCGACATGACCTCGTCCAGGATCAGCAACACGCCGTGGCGGTCGCAGACCTCGCGGATGCGCCGCAGATAGGTGCGCACCGGCGGCACGGCGCCCGCGGTCGCGCCGACCACGGTCTCGGCCACGAAGGCGGCCACCCGCTGCGGTCCGATGGCGCGGATCGCCGCGTCCAGCTCGTCGGCCAGGCGCCGGGCATAGGCCTCTTCGGTTTCGTCCGGCCCCTGGCCGCGATAGGCATAGCAGGGCGACACATGGTGCGCCGGCGCGAGCAGGGGCAAAAAGGGCTGGCGGCGCCAGGCGTTGCCGCCGATCGCCAGCGCCCCCAGGGTGTTGCCGTGGTAGCTCTGGCGGCGCGCGATGAACTGGCTGCGCTGCGGCTCGCCGCGCTCGACGAAGTACTGGCGGGCGAGCTTCAGGGCGGCCTCGACGGCCTCGGAGCCCCCCGACACGAAATACACGTGGTCCAGGTCCCCCGGCGCGCGCGCCGCCAGGAAATCCGCCAGTTCCTCGCAGGCCTGGGTCGTGAAGAAGGACGAGTGCGCGTAGGCGAGCTGGTCGAGCTGCGCCTTGATGGCGGCGACGACCTCGGGATGCCCGTGCCCCAGGCAGGACACGGCGGCCCCGCCGGAGGCATCGAGATAGGCCCGGCCGTCCTCGTCAAACAGGGAAATTCCCTGGCCGCGTACCGCGCGTTTCAGCGTATGCTGGGGATTCCGGTGGAATACATGGGTCATGTGGGTTCTCTGGGCCCGGCGACGCCTGGCCCGTGATCGGTGAAACAACAACGTATGTTTCGTATATCATATATCATGAAACATTCAATTCAAACCCTGCCCGGCCCCCTCTCTCGCCCGCTGCCATGTCCGCCCCACAGTCTCCGGATACGCTGATCCAGCACATTCAGTCGCAGTTCGCGTCGCTCAGCCCTCAATTCCAGGCCGGCGCCCGCTACCTGATCGACCATCCTGCCCAGGTCTCGACCCTGTCGGCCCGCAAGCTGGCGTCCCTCGCGGGCGTGCAGCCGGCCACGCTGGTGCGGCTGGCGCAGCATCTGGGCTACCCCGGGTGGGAAGCCCTGAAAACCGTCTTCACCACCGACCTGCAGCAGCGTCCCGGCAGCTACACGGCGCGCGCCCAGTCGCTGGTCGACCATCCCGAATCCGACCAGACGGCCTGGCAAAACGCCAGCGAGCAGCAGTCCCGCAATCTGGCGGCCCTGGAACCCGCCAACCGCGATGCCATGCGGCGCGCCGTCACGCACCTGCTGGGCGCGGGCCGCATCGCCATCGCGGGCTTCCGCTCGTCCTATCCGCCGGCGTTCAGCCTGTGGTATCTGTGCAGCCTGTTCCGCCCGGACGTCCACCTGCTGCACAACGCCGGCTGCACCATGAGCCTGGACCTGCACCACCTGCGCCCGGACGACACGGTCATCCTGATCAGCTACGCCCCCTATTCCCGCGAGATCCTGCAGGTGGCGCGCATGGCCCAGGAACGCGGCTGCACCGTGCTGGCCCTGTGCGACAGCCAGGTGGCGCCCATCGCCCTGCATGCCGACCACGTCCTGACCTTCGCCACACAGGGGCTGTCCTTCTTTCCCTCGACCGTGGCGCTGCAGTCCCTGGTCGAGATGCTGGCCCAGCAGTTGCTCGCGCGCAGCGGCGAGCCGGCCATCACCGCGCTGTCGCAGTCGGAAGACCAGCTGCACGCCATCGGCGCCTATCTCTGAATCCGGATGACCATGATGTCCTGCGCACCGTCCCTGTCCTGGCTGGACGCCCACGGCTCCCATCACGAGATCGGCCTGGCCATGGGCCGCTGGGGCGCCGCGGCATGCCGGCGGCACCTGCTGTCCTCGGCCGCCTGGACACAGGTCATGGCCCATCGCGACCATCCCGGGATACCGGCGCTGCAGTCGCTGCTGCACCGTCATTTTCCCTGGATCGAGCGCGAGCTCGCCGGCCTGGCCGAAGGCCTGGAGCTGTCCTACGAAGACGTGTTTCTCTGGAACTGCCGCGGCGATCTCTGGGCCATGGCGCCCGACGGCTGCACCACCGTGCTGGCGCCGCAACGGCTTAGCCACAATGAAGACGGCGACCCGGGCTTTGCCGGCGCCTGCGGGATGGCGAAGATCCGGCCCATCGACGCGCCGGCCTTCGTGTCCTTCCTGTATCCCGGGTCCCTGCCTGGGCATACCTTCGCGGTCAACCAGTCCGGGCTGGCCGTGACCGTCAACAACATCCGGGCGCGTCGGGCCCGGCCCGACGGCCTGCCGCGCATGATGCTGACCCGCGCCCTGCTGGGCACGCAGTCCCCCGCGCAGGCCATCACGCTGCTGCGCGACCATCCGCGCATGGGCGCCTTCCACCTGGGGATCGGCCAGGCGGGCGCGCCCGGCACCTTCAGCGTCGAGTTCAGCCAGGCCGCGGTCTCGGTGCAGCCGGTGCGCCAGGGCCGGCGCGTGCATGCCAACCATGCCGTCCACGACGCGCAGCAGCCGCTGGCGCAGGTGATCACGGCATCGTCAAGCCGCCGACAGGCGCGCGGCGAATCCCTGCTGGACGGCGACGCGTCCCCGCTGGACATCCTGGCGGACACGGGCGACGCGCAAGAGCCCATCCTGCGGCAATCCGCCGCCGACACGGACCAGGAAAACACCATGGCGACCGCGGACATCGATCTGTCGGGCGACATGGCGCGCTGGGAAGTCTACGAGCCCGGCCAGCGCCAGGCTCTGTTCAGTTTCCAGGGGCTGCACCGCCTGGCCGGCTGAATCGCCGGACGCCTTACTGGGCGCGGCTGACCATGTACTCGATGGCGGCGCGCAGCGTGGCGTCGTCGGCCTTGGTGCCGCCGCGGGCCGGCATGGCGCCCTTGCCGTTGGTGGCGACCGTCACCATCTCTTCCATGCCGCGCGCGATGATGGGCGCCCAGGCCTGCTTGTTGCCGAGCTTGGGGGCATTGGCCGCGCCGGTGCTGTGACAGGCGATGCAGGCCGACTTGTACAGCTTTTCACCCTTTTGCAGGGTACCGGCGTCGCTGGCCATCGACAGGGCCGGAATCAGGGCCAGGCTCAGGGCCGCAATGCTCAGGGTCTTCAACATGTCTTTCTCCGTCAATCAGGGGTCTTGTTGCGCAAGGCGCCCTTTGCTGTGGTTCCCCCGGACGGCCGTCCGTCCGGGGTCGGGGTGTTACTTGATGGGGCTGGGGGCGGCGACCTGCTTCATCAGGTCGTCGTTCCACTTGCCCTCGACCTTGACGTGGCCGGCCGCGCCCAGTTCAAAGGCCTCGATCAGGTTGTGGTTCACGTAGGCATACACGCCCGGCTGCTTGAAGGTGTAGAGCGCCGCGCCGGCCGTGCCGCCCGGGATGAACCAGGTCTCCAGGTTGCGTTCCGGCTTGTTGATGAACTTGCCGGTCGCCCAGACGTAGTCGCCGTGGCCGCCGATCAGGTGCGGACGGGTGTCGCGGTTCGCCACCGAGTGGATGAACAGCACGGTCTCGCCGACCTTGGCGGTCAGCGCGCCCTTGCCCGTCAGGGCGCCGACCTTGCCGTTGAACACGATGTGCGTGGGCACCAGCTTGCGCATGGCCTCGACCGTGTCGCCGTAGCTTTCCAGCGGCGTGTCGTAGGACTTGTAGTTGCCGTTTTCATCCTTGGGGATGTACAGGTCGAATTCACCGATGGTGTAGGCCTTGTCGTAGTGCAGCTTCTTGCCGTTGCCGTCGGTCAGGCCTTCGCGCGGCAGCACCATCAGGGTGCCGCTCATGCCGGACACGACGTGCCAGGGCACCATGCCTTCGGGCGCGCAGTGGTAGATGAACGTGCCGGTGCGGTCGGCCTTGAAGCGCAGGACGGTCTGTTCGCCCGGCTTGATCTTGGTCAGCGCGCCGCCGCCCAGGGCCCCGGTCGAGCCGTGGAAGTCGATGTTGTGTTCCAGCGTGTTCTTGGTGGGGTTGATCAGGGTGAGCTGCACGTAGTCGCCTTCGTGCACCACCATGGTGGGGCCGGGCATCGTGCCATTGAAGGTCATGGCCTGCAGGGTCGTGCCATTTTCCTCATCGATGACGATTTTCTTTTCCTCGATCGTCATGGTGAACTCGACCACGCGCGGCTTGGCCTTGGTGGCCTGTTCGTGAGCCATCACATTGGGCGGGGCCACCAGCATGGGCCGGATGTGTTCCAGCGCGTCGGCAGGGTCTGCAAGCGCTGCACCGCCCGCCAGCAAAGAGGCCAGAGCCGTGGCTGCCATACACAGACGAAATACCTTCATATACAACTCCCTGTTTGATGTTGTCGTCTTTTTCGACGGTTCCATCTTGTCACGCCCTGGGTTAACCCTTATTGCGCTGGATCAAGCCCGTTCATGGGAAATTCAGGTGGCAGGGAGAAGCTTTGATCTGGCGCAAACGCCGCCCCCGGGCGCCAGGACCGGGGCGGCGGAAAAACGACAAATGGGGCGGATCAGGGAGGAGGAGGCTAGCTGCCGCGGACGAGCCGGAAACCGAGGTTCGCCGGGGGCAAGCCGATGGAACACGCGCCGTTGCGCGGGTCGCGGATGAAGTCGGGCATGGCGGCGATGTGCGCGCCGGCCAGGATGCGTACGCCACAGTTCTCGCGCGGCGCCAGGGGCAGCGCCCCGATGCTGTGGCTGGCAAAGCAGGTGTTGGTCCATTCCCAGACGTTGCCGCCCATGTCGCTGAGGCCCAGGGCGTTGACGCCGAAATGGCCGAAGGGCTGGGCGGGCTTGACACGGCCCTGGGCGCGGGCGACCTCGCGGTCGTATTCGGCCAGCCAGCGCACTGCGGGGTTGCCGGGATCGGAAGGCAGGGCGCCGTCTTCGCGGTACTGGTCGGCCGCCGCCCGCACCCATTCGGCGTAGTCGGGCAGCCGCCAGGCCTGTCCGGTCTGCTGCGAGAGCCAGGCGGCATAGGCGGTGGCGTCGCTCCAGCTGACGCCGACGGCGGGCAGGTCGGGGGCGTCGAGGTGGCGGAATGCCTTGTCCAGGCGCTTGCAGGCGCCGGCCTGGACGCAACGGGCGTATTCGGCCTGGCTGACCTGCCGGCGCATGATGAAGCGGCCGGCATCGACCGTCGCCTGCACGCGCGGGGCATCGACGGGCCGGCCCTGGTCGAGGAATTCTCCGGCGGCCTGGTAGGTGAAGGATCCGGCGGGAATGGGGACGACTTCGATGTCCGGGGCGGCAGCCTCCGCCGCGACGGCCTGCGTCAGGCCCAGCAGCGCGGCGCACAGGACGGCCGGGACGCGGGCGAGGATGGGAGCGTTCGGTTTCATGAGGGGCCTTTTCTGTACCCCTCCTATTGGACGCGGAAGTGGATCAGAGCGTCTTGAGGCGGATCAAGCGCTGCCTGTTTCTGGCCGTGCTGTCGTCGTCGGTCAGCGTTGTAGCCGGCGGGGGTCGTGCTGCAGTCCTCGATCAGCGCTGTAGCCGCCGGGCGGGGCTGAGGGTATTTCGCGCCCCAGCCAGCGGTCCGGCCTGCGGCCGGACTGCCCGGATCTACCTCGTCCGGGCCGGCGGCGGGCGAACTCGGCCTGCGGCCTCAGACACGCCCGCCGACACCCCCGGCCCTCCCTTCGGTAGCATCCGGCGCTGGCCGACCGGGCGCGAAATACCCTCAGCCCCGCCCGGCGGCGCGGTACGTTGCGGTGCTTTTGCGGCAAGGGCGATGAAGGCGCTCACGTTGTCGTAGCCCAGGTCCAGCGCGGTGGCGGTCACCGGCTTGCCAGCCGCCAGCCACTCGAACGCGCGCAGCTACCGCCCCTTGAACTGCGCAGGCCTCTTCTGCATGAACGCGTCGATACCCTCCGACACGTCCTCCGTCAGCATGTTCTCCGCCATCACCCCCGCCGCGTACTCGTACGCCTGCGGCAGCGGCATCCCCAGCTGCCGGTACACCATCGCCTTGCCGATCCGCACCGCCAGCGGGCTCTTCGACAGGATCGCGCCCACCAGCCCCGCCACCGCCTCGTCCAGCTGATCGTCCGGGACCGCGTGATTCACCAGCCCGCGCTCCACCGCCTGCGCGGCGCTGATGAACTGGCCCGTCACCAGCATCTCGAACGCGTTCTTCAGCGGCACGTTGCGCGTCAACGCCACCGCCGGCGTCGAACAGAACAGCCCCACATTGATCCCCGACACCGCGAAACGCGCGCCCTCGCCCGCCACCGCCAGATCGCAGCTGGCCACCAGCTGGCAGCCCGCCGCCGTGGCCGTGCCGTGGACCCGGGCGATCACCGGCACCGGACACGCCACCATCGACTGCATCACCCGCCCGCAGCGCGTGAAAAGGTCCCGGTAATACTCCGCGTCGCCCTCGTGGCCGCGCATTTGCTTGAGATCGTGGCCCGCGCAAAACGCCCGGCCCCGGGCCGCCAGCACCACCGCCCGCAGCGCCGTGTCCTCGCGGCAGGCGTCAAAGCGCGCCTGCAGGGCATCCAGCATGTCCTCGGACAAGGCATTGAACTGATCGGGCCGGTTCAGCGTCAGCGTCAGCACGTCATCGTGCCGATCCGCCAGCACCAGCGCATCGGAATGGTCCTGCATGATGAGTCTCCTCAGTGGCTGGCGGCCCAGGCCGCCGCGAACCGGCGAGCCAGGCGGTCGCCTACGTCGGTCAGGTTCGCACGGATCCCGCAGGACCGCAAATCCACGGTCCGCAGCCCCGCGTAGCCGCAGGGATTGATGCCCAGGAAAGGATCCAGGTTCATCGATACGTTCAGCGCCACCCCGTGGTAGGCGCAGCCGTGGCGGATCTTGATGCCCAGCGCCGCGATCTTGGCCAGCGCCTCGCCCTGGGGATCGGCCAGCACCGACTGCGGCACATAGATGCCGGGCGCCCCCGGCTTGCGGCAGGCCTGCGGCACGCCCAGGTCCGCGAGCACGTCCAGCACCGTCTGCTCCAGCAGGGTGACGAAATCGCGCACGTACAGCCCCCGGCGGCGCAGGTCCACCAGGGTGTAGAGCACCACCTGGCCGGGGCCGTGGTAGGTCACCTGCCCGCCACGGTTGCAATGCACCACCGGGATGCCGTGGGGATTCAGGACGTGGGATTCCAGGCCGGCCTGGCCCAGCGTGTAGACCGGCGCATGCTCGACCAGCCACAACTCGTCGGCGGTGTCCGGGCGGCGGGCCTCGGTGAAATCCTGCATCGCCTGCCAGACCGGCAGATAGGCCGCGGGGCGATCCAGCCAGCGTACCTGCATGCCGCGCCCCTACAGCACCACCGAGACCATCTCGTGGCCGTGCAGGGCGCGGTACAGCGCGTCCAGCTGCTCGCGCGAATGGACGCGCACCGTCAGGGTCAGGCCCAGGTAATTGCCGCTGGAACTGGGCCGGACCTCGATGGTGGCCGGATCGAAATCGGGATCGAAGCCCTGGACCAGCTGGGCCATCGCCGGCAGGAAGGCATCCTGGGCGCGCCCCATGACCTTGATCGGAAAGTCACAGGGATAGCGGATCAGGGATTCTTCCGGGGGAATGTTCGCCATGCCGCCTTACTCGAACATCAGGCGGACCTTGTCCACCAGGCGGCCGAAGAACCCGGCCTGGGGCACCGAATGCATCACCAGCAGCGGCACCTGCTTCAGGGTCTTGCCCTCCAGGGACACCACCAGCGTGCCGGCCTGGTCGCCCTCGGTCAGCGGCGCCATCAGCGGCTGCGTGTAGCGGGCCTCGGTCTTGATCTGGTCGCCCTGGCCGCGCGGCACCGTGATCCACAGGGGCTGGACCACGCCCAGGTCCGCGGTGTCGGATTCGCCTTCCCAGACGCGGGCGGCGACCGCCGGCTTGCTCTTGTCCAGCAGCTTGACCGTGTCGAAGTTCTTGAAGCTCCAGTTCAGCAGCTTGAGGCTGTTTTCGGTGCGGGCGGCGTCGCTGGCCGCGCCGACCAGCACGGACACCACGCGGCGGCCGTCGCGCAGGGCGGTGGCCACCAGGCAATAGCCCGCAGACTGCGTATGGCCGGTCTTCAGGCCGTCGACGGTCGGGTCCGCCCACAGCAGGCGGTTGCGGTTGCTCTGCTTGATGTTGTTGTAGGTGTATTCCCGCTGGCTGTCATAGTGGCGGTACTGCGGAAAACGCTGCACCAGCGCCCGCGCGAGGATCGCGAGGTCCTCGACCGTGGTCATGTGGTCCGGATCGGGCAGGCCGGTGGAATTGACGAAATGCGTGTGCGTCATGCCCAGGGCCTTGGCCTGCTGGTTCATCAGCGCGGCAAAGGCCGACTCGCTGCCCGCCACGGCCTCGGCCAGCGCCACGGTGGCGTCGTTGCCCGACTGCACCAGCATGCCCTGCAGCAGGTCGTCGACCAGCACGTCGGTGTTCGGATTGATGAACATGCGCGAGCCCTCGGTCTTCCAGGCCTTTTCCGACACGTGGACCTTCTGGTCGAGCTTGAGGCGGCCGCTTTCGAGGGCCTCGAAGATCACGTAGGCCGACATGAGCTTGGTCAGCGAGGCCGGCTCGACCGCCGCCTTGGGGTTCTGGGCCGCGATGACCTGCCCGCTGGTCGCATCCAGCGTCAGCCAGGCCTTGGCGCCCAGCGTCGGCAGCGGGATGTTCGACAGCGCGCTGACGCCTTCCGTGGCCGTCGCTGCGGGGGCTTCGGCGGCCGCGGGGGCGGGCGCGGACGGCGCGTCGGCCGACCAGGCGGCGGACGGGACCAGCAGGGCGCAACTGAGCGCGAGCGGCGCCAGACGGAAACGGCGGAGGGTCGGCAGGGGCAATCTCATGGGCATTGATCTGGTAGAAGTTTGAAACAGGCGGAACGTGAGGCCCATTATAGGCAGCACGTCCCCGGGGTTCGGAAGCCGGTCCCGGCCAAAATCGAGACAAAAAGCAAGCAACTGAAACGAGCCGCGCCATCCCCCGGCCCCGCCCGATGGCCCGGGAGAGCCGGGCGGGCGGCCGGCGCCGCGCCGGTCACGCGGCGTCCCGCAGCCCCGCCAGCCCCTGCTGGACGATCTGGCGCAGCACCAGCAGCTTGCCGTGGAAGAAGTGGCCGGCGTCGGGCACCACGGTCAGCGGCAACTGGTGGGCGCGGGCGAAATCCATGCCCTCGGACAGGGGCACGACCTCGTCCTGTTCGCCGTGGATCATCAGCGTGTGCGGCGGGACGGCCAGCGGGCGGTAGCGGAAGCGCTCGACCGCGCAGCCGATCAGCATCAGGCGCGCGGGCAGCGGCAGGCCGCGGTCCGCGAGTTCCGCATACAATTGGGCCGCGACGGCCGAGCCGAAGGAAAACCCGGCCAGGATCCACGGCCCCGCGCTGGCCTGCGGCCATGCCTGGAAGACGTGCTCGACGCAGGCCACCATGTCGGCGGTCTCGCCCACGCCCCGGTCGAACCCGCCCTGCGAGCCGCCGACCCCGCGGAAGTTCGGCCGGATCGCCAGCAGCCCCTGCTGCACGCAGGTGCGCGCCACCGTGGTGACGACCTTGTTGTCGCGGGTGCCGCCATGCAGGGGATGCGGATGCAGCACCAGCGCCCAGCCGGCAGGTGACTGCTCGGGATGGTCCACAGTATATTCAACGGTTCCGGACATCCCCTGGAAGGCCGATTGTTCCGTACGCAAACTCATGATGAACTGGACTCTGTTCGGTTCGTTCCAACCGCCATTCTACCCACATGACCGGCACCGCTTCCCATTCCGCCCCGGACCTGCCGGGGCCCGACGCCCTGGCCGCGGCGCTGCAAGCCGCCCTGCCGCTCTTTGGCCGCGTCGAATGGCTGGCCGAGACCGGATCGACCAATGCCGACCTGCTGGCCCGGGCGCGCCAGGGCGTCATGAACCGCCCCTGGCTGCTGGGCACGCACCTGCAGACCCAGGGGCGCGGACGGGCCGGCCGCACCTGGCAGAACCGGGTGGGCGCCAACCTGATGTTTTCCTGCGCCTTCGACGTCTTCCTGCCCGCGCGGCAGTTGCCGACCCTGGCGCCGCTGGTGGGCATGGCCACCTGCCACGCGCTGCGCCAGCTGATCGGCCCGCAGGCGCGCGCCCGGCTGACCATGAAATGGCCCAACGACCTGCTGTGGGACCACGCCAAGCTGGCCGGCATCCTGATCGAGTCCACCCGTTCGGGCACGGCGCAGGTCGCCGACCACCACCTGATCATCATCGGCATGGGGCTGAACCTGCTGGACGCGCGCGCCCTGTCCCAGTCGCTGGACCGCAGGGTCGCCGACTGGGCGGGCATCGCCGCCACCAACACGATGGCCGCGCGGGCCAGCGCCGACCGCCTGGCCGCGGCCGCCGCCCGCGCCTGGTACGAGGCGCTGAACCGCGCCACCGCGCATGGCTTTGCCGACCTGCCGGCCCGCTACGCGCAGGTGGACGCCCTGGCCGGCCAGGCCGTGGACGTGATCGACGACGGCAAGCTGCGCCAGACCGGCGTGGCCTGCGGCGTCGACACGCAAGGCCGCCTGCTGCTGCGCAACGCCGAAGGCATGCATGCCGTGTCGGTCGGCGAGATTTCCGTGCGGCTGCGGCGATGATCCTGCTGATCGACGCCGGCAACACCCGCGGCAAGGCCGCCTGGCTGGATCCGGAGGCGGCATCCGGCCGCACCCCGGCCTTCCTGCTGGACTACGCCGACCTGGACGGCCTGCCCGGCCGCCTGCCGGGCAGGCCCGGGCGCATCCTGGGCTCCAACGTGGCCGGCGCCGGCATCCGCCGGCAACTGGACGCGGTCTGCGCCGGCGCCTGGGGGCTGGCCGTGCGCTGGTGCGACGCCCGCGACGGCCTGGCGCTGCTGCGCAATCCCTACGAGGACCCGACGCGTCTGGGCGCCGACCGCTGGCTGGGGCTGCTCGGGCTGCTGGACCGGCTGGACGCCGACCCCGCCTGGCGCGCCGGCCATCCGGCGCTGCTGGCGAGTTTCGGCACGGCGACCACGCTGGACACCCTGATGCCCGGCAGCGGCCCGCAATGCCCGCCCGCCTTTCCGGGCGGCCTGATCCTGCCCGGACCGTCCCTCATGGCCCACAGCCTCGCGCGGGGGACCGCCCAGCTGCCCCTGGGCGAAGGCCGGGTCAGCGATTTTCCAAGCGACACCCAGGACGCCATCGCCAGCGGCATCGCCGCGGCCCAGGCCGGCGCGCTGCTGCGCCAATGGCATCTCGCACGCCGCCAGGCCGGCGGGCGCGCGCCGCTGGTCTTCGTCTGCGGCGGCGGCTGGCCGGTGGTCGATGCCGAGGTCGGGGCCGGCCTGGCCCGCGCCCGGGAAGCCCTGCGCCTGCCGCCCGAACCCGCCCGCTTCCTGGACGGGCCGGTCCTCGACGGCCTGGCCTGCCTGGCGGCGCGGGAAACCGCGGCCTGAGCCCGGCGCATCCGCGAGACCGCGCGAGATGACATGACGCAGTTGCTATACTGAATCGCAGCAAGGGCCCGCCACGCGGCGGGCCACAACCGTCCGGCGCGTCCGCGCACCGGACGCCAGCCACCTTTGCCGACACCGTATGCGCTTTCTGCTGACCCTCGCCGTGATCGCCAACCTGGCCTTGCTGGCCTACGGCCAGGGCTTCTTCGGTCCGCCGCCCGCCGAACAAGGCCGCACACCCCGGCCCCTGTCGCAACGCGGCCAGCAGGCCCTCGCCCTCGGCGTCCCCATCCCTCCGGAATCACCCCCCACTCGATGAAACCCATACGCAAAGCAGTCTTTCCCGTTGCCGGACTGGGCACCCGTTTCCTGCCCGCCACCAAGGCCATGCCCAAGGAGATGCTGCCCATCGTCGACAAGCCCCTGATCCAGTACGCGGTCGAGGAGGCCCTGGCCGCCGGCATCACCGAACTGATCTTCGTCACCGGCCGCCACAAGCGCGCCATCGAGGACCATTTCGACCGGACGCCCGAACTCGAAGGCGAACTCGAATCCAAGGGCAAGCACGGCCTGCTGGACACCATCCGCACCATCCTGCCGGACCACGTCCACTGCATCTACACCCGCCAGGCCGAGCCGCTCGGCCTGGGCCACGCCGTGCTGTGCGCCGCCCCGATCGTGGGCAACGAGCCCTTTGCCGTCCTGCTGGCCGACGACCTGCTGGACGCCGACGTCGCCGTCACCCGCCAGCTGGTGGATGCCGCGCACCAGCACGACGGCAGCGTGCTGGCCATCCAGTCCATCGATCCCCGGCACACGCACAAGTACGGCATCATCGCCGGCTCGGCGGTCGATGCCCGCAACACCCGGGTCGAGCACATCGTGGAAAAACCCGCCCCCCAGGACGCGCCGTCCAATCTGGCCGTCGTCGGGCGCTACGTGCTGGAACCGGAGATCTTCGACTACCTGCGCCAGACCCAGGCGGGCGTCGGCCAGGAAATCCAGCTGACCGACGCGATCTCGGCCATGCTGCAGCACCGTCGGGTCTTCGGCCACCGCTACGAGGGCGAACGCTACGACTGCGGCGGCAAGGAAGGCTTTTTCAAGGCCACCATCGCGCTGGGCCGCAAATACCACGGCCTGAGCGTCGACTGAGCAGGCCCCGCCCGGCCCGCACGGGGTCCGGCGCCCCGGTTCAGGCCGGCGGCGCGGCCGGGCCCGCGGGCGCGCGCCGCGCCAGCAGGCCCTCGATCCCGTCGACCACGCGGGCGACCGCGCCCGCATGCCGCTCCACCCAATGGCGTCCCGCCTCGCCGGCGCGGGTGCGGGCGGCGGAATCGTCCAGCCACTGCAGGGCCTGGCGCACGGCGCGGCCCGGATCGTCGGCCTGGACCAGGGCGCCCGCGGCGCGGGCGTCGGCCACGGCCTGTTCGAAATTGGCGACGTGCGGTCCCACGATGACCGGGCAGCCCAGGGCGCTGGCCTCGATGAAGTTCTGCCCGCCCAATGGCGCGAAGCTGCCGGCCACGATGGCCACCTGGCAGCCCGCGTAATACCAGGGCATCTCGCCCAGCGTGTCGCCCAGCAGCACCGCCGCGCCCCGGCAGGCCTCCAGCGCGGAACTGCCGCCGTCGCCCAGCGCCAGCAGTCCGGTCCGGCGCACGAAAGGCAGGCCGGCGGCGCGCAGCTGTTCGGCCGCCGCGTCGAAGCGCTGCGGATGGCGCGGAATCAACAGGAACAGGATCGGCTGGTCCGCCTCGACGCCCGCGGCCTCGTCGCGGTCCCGCTGGCGGCGGATGGCCTGGATGAAAGGCAGGTCCTCGCCTTCGCGCGTGCTGGCGATGGCGACGATCCGGCGTCCCAGCCGGGCGGCGAATGCGCGGCCGCGCGCCGCCTTGTCCTGGTCCGGCAGGACGTCGAACTTGAAATTGCCCGAGACGCTGACGGCGCGCCCGCCCAGGCGCTCCAGGCGCCGGGCGTCCGCCAGCGACTGCGCATAGATCCGCGCGATGCGGGCATAGGCCTGGCGCATGAGTCCGCCCAGGCGGGCGGTGCGGCGCAGCGCGGATTCCGACAGGCGGGCGCTGGCCAGCACCAGCGGCACGTCCTCGCGCGAGGCCGCATGGACCAGATTGGGCCAGACCTCGCGCTCAATCAGCACCCCCACGGCCGGCCGGTAGTGGCGCAGGAAACGCCGCGTCGCCCCGGGAAAGTCGTAGGGCAGCCAGTCCTGCAGCAGCCGGCCCTCGCCGATTTCCGCCGCGTACACGCGCCCGCCCTCGGCGCGGCCCGTGGCGGTCAGGTGCGTCAGCAGGATCCGGTGCCCCCGGTCCAGCAGGGCGCGGATCAGCGGCTGCGCGGCCCGGGTCTCGCCCAGGCTGACGGCGTGGATCCAGATGGCGCCCGCAGCCGGGGCCGGGGTCCCGGGCCGGTAGCGGCCGAAACGCGCCGCGCCCAGCACGGCCCAGTCCCCGCCCGCGCGGCGCGCCCGCAGGGCCATCCACGCCAGCAGTGCCGGCGACAGCAGAACCAGCAGCAGGGAATAGAGCCGGCGGCTCATGCGGGCTCCGGCGTGCCGGACGCCGCCCGGGCCGCGTCCAGGGCCTCGTCGATGGCCGCCACGACCTGGCCGGCGTCGGGCTCCTGGCCGCGTTCGCCCAGGCTGGCGGTATAGGCCGGCCCCTGCAGGGGCGTGCGCACCGGCGTGGACGCCTTGTAGATTCCGATGGTCGGGCGGCCCAGGCCGGCGCTGAGATGGGTCAGGCCGCTGTCCAGCCCCACCATGATCCGCGCGCACGCCAACTGGCCGGCCACCTGGCGCAGGCCCAGGCGCGGCAGCACCTCGGCGCCGTCGCGCCCCTGGATCAGTTCGCGGGCGCGCGCTTGCTCGGCCTCGTTGCCGGCCAGCAGGCGCAGGGCCAGGCCCTGGCCCTGCAGGTGATCGAACACCTGCCGCCAATGGCTGGCCGGCCAGAGCTTGTCGTCGCGGCTGGCCGAGGGCATGATCAGCGCGACCGGCTCGATCGCCACGCCGCCGGTGATGGCCCCCAGGCCGAAATCCGGCGGCCCCTCGACCGCGTAGCCGAACGTCGCCGCCGCCAGCGTGCGCTGGCGGATGATCGCCGGCTGCCAGAACTCCACGCGGTGCCTGACGTCGTAGAACAGGGATGCGAGCGGCTCGCGCGCGGATTTCCAGTCCAGGCCGTGGCGCAGCCCCCGCGCCTGGCGCACCAGCCAGACGGATTTCAGCAGGGCCTGCATGTCCAGGATCACGTCGTAGGTCCGCGAGGCCAGCGTCTCGCGCAGGGCCGCGCGCTCCCGCCGCGTCTTCGCGTCCCACCAGTGCTTGCGCCAGCGCCGGTGGGCCACGGGAATGACCTCGCGCACCGCCGGATGCCAGGAGGGGATCTCGGCAAAGGACTCTTCGGCGATCCAGTCGATCTGCGCGCCAGGCACGTGCCGGGCGATGTCGCTCATGGCCGGCAGCATGTGCACCAGATCTCCCAGCGAGGACGTCCGGACGATAAGGATACGGATTGTCATGGCGCGATTATAGGCGGGCCGCCGGCCGGGCAGGCGCGGCGGCCGGCGCCGGCGCGGGCGGGTGGCCGCCGCGCCCGCGCCTTGTGGAACGGCCGGCGCCGCTGGTACTCTGTGGCCTGATCCCGGCCCGGGCATGACGCCCGGACCGACACCGGAAACACGCCCATGACCTGCTATGCCCTGGGGGAACTGGTCCCCGACATCCACCCCACCGCCTACATCGCCCGCGAGGCCACCGTCATCGGGGCCGCCACCCTGCGCGAAAGCGCCAGCGTCTGGCCCGGCGCGGTCATCCGCGCCGACAACGAGCCCATCGTCATCGGCGCGCATTCCAACATCCAGGAAGGCGCGGTGCTGCACGTGGACCCGGGCAGGCCCCTGACCATCGGCGAGGGGGTCACGGTGGGCCACCAGGCCATGCTGCACGGCTGCACCATCGAGGACGGCGCGCTGATCGGCATCCAGGCCGTGGTCCTGAACGGGGCCGTCATCGCCCGCCACTGCCTGGTGGGCGCGGGCGCCCTGGTGACCGAGGGCAAGACATTCCCCGAGCGCTCGCTGATCCTGGGCGCGCCGGCCAAGGCCGTGCGCACCCTGTCCGACGACGAGGTCGCCGCCCTGGCACGCAGCGCCGCCGACTACGCGACGCGCGGCGCCCATTACCGCCAGTCGCTGCGGCCCCTCTGACCGGCGGCGGCCGCCACGGCCCCGCCCGGCGCGGGGCGCCCGCCGACAGGGGCTGCCGGTCGGCTCAGGCCCCCGCCAGGCCGCGATACACGCGCAGATAGCCGTCCACCATCGCCGGCACCGAATACGCCTGCGCCACGTACGCCTGCGCGCGCGCGGCCATGGGCCGCGCCGCCTCGGGATGGTCCAGCACCCAGGCGATGCGCCGCGCCAGCGTGTCCGGATCGCCCGCCGGCGCCAGCAGCCCGCGGTCGGGCAGGAGGATCTCGGGGTGCCCGCCCACGTCCGTCGCCACCACCGGCAGCCCGGCCAGGCACGCATCCAGCACGCTGGTGCCCAGCGCCTCGCGGCGCGAGCTGCTGACGTAGACCTCCGCCGCCGCCAGGGCATCGGCGACGTGCGCCTGGAAGCCCGCGAAGCGGTAGTGATGCTCCAGGCCCAGCGCCCGCACCCGCTCGCGGGCCTCGGTCGCGGCGGCGCCATCGGCGCCGCAATGCAGGCACAGGACGTCCGGATGGGCCGCGCGCAGCCGCTGCACGGCCTCGATCAGGGTCAGGGGGTCCTTTTCCGGGCTGAGCGCGGCGGCCGTCACCAGCACCCGCCGCCCGGCCAGGCCGTGTTCCCGGCGCAACGCCGCCACCCGACCAGGATCGGCGGGCGTGGCCTCGACCGCGCTGGGAATGACGATGACGGGCAGGCCCAGCGCGCGCGGCGCGGCCGCCGCCGCCGCGCTGATCGCGACCAGCGCATCGGCCCGGCTCCATTTCCAGCGCTGGCGCCGGGCCTTGCCCGGCGCATCGAAGGCCGTGCGCCGCGTGAACACCAGGGCCGCGCGCAACCCCGGGCGCAACAGCGCCAGCAGGCTCATGGCCTGCGCGGTCTGTGCGTGGATCACGTCGAAAGCGCGCCGGTGCGCCAGCAGCACGCGCGCCAGGTCCAGGGCGCCGCGGCAGGCCAGCACCGGAATGCCGGCCGCCTGCGCGCGCTGCGCCAGCGGCCCGCCGGCGCGCGCCGCCAGGGCCGCGTCATGGCCGGCCGCCCGCAGGCCCTGCAGGGTCAGCAGGGTCTGGCGCTCGCCGCCGCGCCAGCCTTTTTCCAGGTTCAGGTGGAGGACGCGCACCGCGCCGTCAGGACTTGCGTACGGGCCGCTTCCAGCCCTCGACCGTCTGCTGGCGCGCCCGCGACAGCGTCAGTTCGCCGGCCGGCGCGTCGCGCGTCAGCGTCGTGCCCGCGCCCAGCGTGGCCCCCTGGCCGACCCGCACCGGGGCGACCAGCTGCGTATCCGAGCCGATGAAGGCGTCGTCCTCGATGACGGTCTGGAATTTGTTCACCCCGTCGTAGTTGCAGGTGATGGTCCCGGCGCCGATGTTGACGCGCTCGCCGATCACGGCGTCGCCCAGGTAGGCCAGGTGATTGGCCTTGGAGCCCTGCCCCAGGCGGGTTTTCTTGAGCTCGACGAAATTGCCGACGTGGGCCTGGGCGCCGATCTCAGCCCCCGGGCGCAGCCGGGCGTAGGGGCCGATGCGCGCGGATTCGCCCACCAGCGCGCCTTCGACGTGGCTGTAGGCATCCAGCACGGCGCCGGCGCCGATCCGCGATTCGCGGATCACGCAGTGCGGCCCGATGCGCGCGCCGTCCTCGACCTGGACGGCGCCCTCGAACACGCAGCCGACGTCGATGAAGACGTCCCGTCCGCAGGACAGGACGCCGCGCAGGTCGAAACGCGCCGGATCGGCCAGCGTGACGCCCTGCTCCAGCAGGCGGCGGGCCTGCTCGCCCTGCCAGATCCGTTCCAGCTGCGCCTGCTGCACGCGGCTGTTGACCCCCAGGGTCTCCCAGTGGGCCGCGGGCTGGGCATGCGCCACCGGCACGCCGTCGGCCACCGCCAGGCCGACGATGTCGGTCAGGTAGTACTCGCCCTGGGCATTGCGGTTGTCGATCCGCCCCAGCCAGCGCCGCAGCGCGGCGGTGGGGGCGGCCAGGATCCCGGTATTGACCTCGCGGATGGCCAGCTCGGCCTCGCTGGCGTCCTTGTGCTCGACGATGCGCCGCACGCGGCCCTGCTCGTCGCGCACGATGCGGCCGTAGCCGCTGGGGTCGTCCAGGGTCTCGGTCAGCAGCGCCAGCCCCTGCCCGCGGGCCTGCAGCAGCGCGCGCAGCGTGTCCGCCTGGACCAGCGGCACGTCGCCGTACAGCACCAGGCTGGTGTCGTCCTCGTCGCCCTCCAGCAGCTCGGGCAGGGCCTGCATCACGGCATGGCCGGTGCCCTGCTGCGGCTGCTGCAGGGCGAACTTCAGGCCCTGGCCTTCATAGACCGCCTGCACGCGCTCGGCGCCGTGGCCGACCACCACCACGATGCGGTCGGGCAGCAGGGCGCGCGCGGCCCCCAGCACGTGGCTGAGCATGGGCTGTCCGGCAATCGGGTGCAGGACCTTGGGCAGGTCGGACTGCATGCGCTTGCCCAATCCGGCGGCCAGAATGATGATGTTCAACATGACGATGAGAGCTTCCGTGATGAGATGATCAGCGCGCGCGGGGCTTGCGCGTCGAGGCGGCCCGGGAGGCCGGGGCCTTGCGGGCGGCCGGCTTGCGGGGCGCCGCGGCGGCCTTGCCGGCCGCCGGGCGCGTGCCGCCGCGCGCCGGCTTGGACGCCGGCTGGACCGGAGCCGCGCCGGCCTGCGCGGCCTCGGCGAGATCGCCCAGGCTGGCCGTCGTGGCCTCGCGCAATTGTTCGAACTGCTGCTGCACGAGGTTCCACCAGTCGCCGGCCGCCTTGGCATAGGCCTGGCCGGCCGGCTCGTCCTGCGCGGCGGTCTTCGTGGCGGATCCGGAGGCGCGTGCGCGCTTTGCCTTGGCATCCCCCGCGGGCGCCATCCCGGGGAAGGCGCCGCCGGCGAAGGCCTGCAGGGTCTTGAGCGTGCTGCGCTGGATCTCCAGCCCCTGGATGGTGTTGGCCAGCATGGTGGCGTTCAGCTGCAGCCAGTTCTGCACCGTCTGCAGTTCGCGGATGCGGCGGTCCAGGTCCTCGGGCGAGAGCGACGGCATGGCCGGGACGTCGAGGTGTCCGGCCCCGGCGAGGTTCTGCCAGGCCTGGCGCATCATCTCCAGGCCGGCGAACAGCGGATTGCCGGCGGCCTCGCCTTGCTGGCCGAAGCCGGGCAGGATGAAGGGATTGGGGGATTCTTGAGCCATGATGGGATTACCTCCGCCGGCACAGGGCCGGCATCAATCGACCAGCAGGTCGGGGGCGGCCGGCGCCGCCAGGCGCTGGCGCAGCGAATCCAGGAGGCAGAGTTCGGCCTCCAGCGTAAAGGCGCCGCGCTGGATCATGTCCCAGAGCTCGGGCATGCCCACGCAACGGAACTCCAGCACCTCGCCATCCAGGTTGACGGGCGCGGCGCCCGCGTCCAGCACGCAGTCGCTCATGCTGACGGTCTCGACCTGGTAGCCGTCGGGCAGGCGGCGGTGCATGCGCAGCACCGTGCGCAGCGGCCCGTGGCCGGCCAGCTCCGCCGGCGCGAGGCCGGCTTCTTCGTGGGATTCCCGCAACAGGGCGGATTCGTGGTCCTCGCCGGCCGCCACCAGGCCGCCGGAGAGCGTGTCCCACAGCCCCGGATCGGTGGACTTGCTGAGCGCCCGGCGGGCGATCCAGAGGCGCCCGTCGGGCGCCCAGGCATTGAGATGAATGGCATGCGTCAGCAGGCCCAGCGGGCGCACCGCGCCGCGCTCGATGCACCCCAGCAGGCGGCCCTCGGCCACCACGTCCAGCAGCTCGTCGCGCCAGCTGCGGATGAGCCCGGCATCGCGCAGGGCCTCGGCCAGTTCGCGCAGCACGCCGTCCAGGCCCAGGCGCCGCGCGGGCGCCGCCGTCAGGTGGGCGGCCTCGGGCTCGATGCGCACGCCCGGATGGCCGGCGATCGCGGCCAGCGCGGCCGGATCGATCCAGCCCGCCACCCGGCCCGCGACCGTGACGGGACGGGCGCCGACGGGGGGCAGCTGCTGCGCGCGGCGGACCAGCCGCGCGCAGCGCGCGACGAGGTCATCCAGGGTGAAGGCCGCAGAGGTGGAATCCATCGGAGCATTGTAGTAGAAGCCCGGAAAGCATAGGTGGAAACCCGCGAGAGCGCCCGGGAGGCGCGCAAATCCCGCACCGCGCAACTGTACAAGCCGGATCGCTTGGCTATAATTCCTTCAAGCTTATAAGGACATCGCAAGCCGCGGCACTCCAGTTCTCCGCGGCCTGACGATCCGATCATGTGTGCAGGGCCCGTGTTTCCCTCGTGTTTCGATGGGCGACCCCGTCCGAAGAACACACGCCAACCAGAGGGACAACATGAAGATGGTCAGAAGGTTGTTGGGCATGATTGCGCTGCTGTGGATGTCAGTCGCCACCGCGCAGGTTCAGGACGTACCGGGAGGCCCGGCGGTCGATCAACTGAACGTCACGCCCGGGGTCACCCCGATCTCGCACGAAATCTATTCGCTACACTGGATGATCATGATCGTCTGTACGGTCATCTTCATCGGCGTCTTCGGGACGATGCTGTATTCCATCGTCATGCACCGCAAGTCCCGCGGCTACAAGGCCGCGAAGTTCGACGAGAACCTCACCATCGAGCTCACCTGGACGGTCATCCCCTTCCTGATCATCGTGGGCATGGCCATTCCCGCCAGCCGCACCGTGGTCGCCATGAAGGACACCACCGGCGCCGACCTGACCATCAAGGCCACCGGCTACCAGTGGAAATGGGGCTACGAATACCTGGACGGCCCGGCCACCGGCGTGCATTTCCTGTCGAACCTGTCCACCCCTCAGGACCAGATCGAAGGCAAGGCGCCCAAGAGCAACACCTATCTGCTGGAAGTCGACCGTCCGCTGGTCGTGCCGGTGGACAAGAAAGTCCGCGTCGTGCTGACGGCGGCCGACGTCATCCACTCCTGGATGGTGCCCGACTTCGGCGTCAAGCAGGACGCCGTGCCCGGCTACCTGCGCGACACCTGGTTCCGCGCCAGCAAGCCCGGCATCTATCGCGGCCAGTGCGCCGAGCTCTGCGGCAAGAACCACGCCTACATGCCCATCGTCGTCGAGGTGAAATCCGCCGAGGACTACGCCAAGTGGGCCAACGAACAGAAAAGCGCGATGGCCGCCGCCACCGAGGACCCGAACAAGACCTGGTCCAAGGACGAGCTCTTCGCCAAGGGCAAGGAAGTCTTCGCCGCCAACTGCGTGGCCTGCCACCAGGCCAACGGCCAGGGCATCCCGGGCACGTTCCCTGCGCTTAACGGCGACACCAAGTACGTCCTGGCGCCCATGAAGGAACAGATCCTCACCGAACTCAACGGCCATCCGGGCACCGCCATGGCGGCGTTCCGCGACCAGCTCAGCGACGTGCAGCTGGCCGCCGTGATCACCTACACCCGGAACGCCTGGGACAACGCCGGCAAGGGGCCCGACCCCGTTGTCCAGCCCTCGGACGTCAAGGCGCTACGCTGACATCCGGACCCCACGGCGAAATCCAGATCAACTTATCTTTCCGCGCCGCCCCAGTGCGGCGCGTCCTCGAAGGAGGCAACAATGAGCAGCGTCACCGCAGATCACATCCCGCCCACTGCGGGTCATGACGAACACGCGCACCACGTCCCCAGCGGATGGCGACGGTGGGTGTTCGCCACGAACCACAAGGACATCGGGACGATGTACATGATTTTCTCGTTCTGCATGTTGCTCGAGGGCGGCACCCTGGCCCTGCTGCTGCGCACCGAGCTGTTCGAGCCCGGCATCCAGTTCTTCCAGCCCGAACTGTTCAACCAGTTCACCACCATGCACGGGCTGATCATGATCTTCGGCGCGATCATGCCGGCCTTCGTGGGCTTTGCCAACTGGATGATCCCGCTGCAGATCGGCGCCTCCGACATGGCCTTCGCGCGGATGAACAACTTCAGCTTCTGGCTGCTGCCGGTCGGCGCCATCCTGCTGACCGCGTCCTTCTTCGTGCCGGGCGGCGCCAACGCCTCGGGCTGGACCATGTACGCGCCGCTGTCGCTGCAAATGGGACCGGGCATGGACTTCGCGATCTTCGCGGTGCACGTCCTGGGCGCCTCGTCCATCATGGGCGCGATCAACATCATCGTCACCATCCTGAACATGCGCGCCCCGGGCATGAGCCTGATGAAGATGCCGCTGTTCTGCTGGTCCTGGCTGGTGACGGCCTACCTGCTGCTGGCCGTGATGCCGGTGCTGGCGGCCGCGGTCACCATGCTGCTGACCGACCGCCACTTCGGCACCCACTTCTTCAACGCCGCCGGCGGCGGCGACCCGGTGCTATACCAGCACATCTTCTGGTTCTTCGGGCACCCCGAGGTCTACATCATGATCCTGCCGGCCTTCGGCATCGTGTCGCAGATCATCCCCACCTTCGCCCGCAAGCGCCTGTTCGGCTACGCGTCCATGGTCTACGCCATTTGCGCCATCGCCATCCTGTCCTTCCTGGTGTGGGCGCACCACATGTTCACCACCGGCATGCCGGTGACCGCCCAGCTGTTCTTCATGTACGGCACGATGCTGATTTCCATCCCCACCGGGGTCAAGGTCTTCAACTGGACGGCGACCATGTGGCGCGGCTCCATGACCTTCGAGACCCCCATGCTGTGGGCGATCGGCTTCATCTTCGTGTTCACGATCGGCGGCTTCACCGGCCTGGTGCTGGCCATCGCGCCCATCGACATCCAGGCGCAGGACACCTACTACGTGGTGGCCCACTTCCACTACGTGCTGGTGGCCGGCTCGCTGTTCGCGCTCTTTGGCGCCGCCTACTACTGGCTGCCGAAATGGTGCGGCCACATGTACGACGAAAAGCTCGGCAAGCTGCACTTCTGGAGCAGCATGATCTCCTTCAACCTGGCGTTCTTCCCCATGCACTTCCTGGGGCTGGCCGGGATGCCGCGCCGCTATGCGGACTACGCCGCGCAGTTCACGACCTTCCACCAGGTGGCGACCATCGGCGCCTTCTGGTTCGGCCTGTCGCAGCTGATCTTCGTCTGGGCCGTGGTCAAGGCGGTGCGCAGCACCAGCCCCACCGTCGCCGCCAGCCCCTGGGAAGGCGCGGAGGGCCTGGAATGGACGGTGCCCTCGCCGGCGCCCTACCATACCTTCACCAACCCGCCCCAATATGAAGGCTGAGGCCTGAAGACCGACGGAACCCGACATGACTCCTGAGCAACGCCGCCGCAACCGCCGCCTGGGATGGCTTCTGGCCCTGTTCGCCGTGGCCATCCTGGTGTGGACCTTCGTGCGCGCCAACCTGTACGGAGTCGTCGGTTGAATGGGCCGGGCACTTTTCTGCGGTCGGTGCGCACCATCGCCTGGGCCTTCCTGGGCCTGCGCAAGCGCTCCGGCCACGAGGACGACCTGTCCCGCATCAGGCCCGCGCACCTGATCGTGGCGGGGCTGCTGGGCGGCCTGGTTTTCGTATTGCTGCTGTTGCTGGCCGTGCGGCTGGTGACGGCCTAGAGAACACAAGAGACACTGAGGAGAACAACCATGACAGTTGCACAGACGGCGCATAGCAGCAAGGCTCCTTACTACTACGTACCGCCCGATTCCGTCCACCCCATCCGCGGCAGCCTCTGCATGCTGGCCACGCTGGTGGGGGCCGCCCTGTGGGTCAACGGCTACGCCGCCGGGCCCTGGCTCTGCGGCGCGGGCATCCTGTGCATGTTCGTCGTGCTGTTCGGCTGGTTCGGGGACGCCATCCGCGAATCCGAAGGCGGCATGAACAGCCAGCGCATCGACCATTCCTACCGCTGGAGCATGACCTGGTTCATCTTTTCCGAGGTCATGTTCTTTTCGGCGTTCTTCGGGGCCCTGTGGTACACCCGCGAGGTCTCCACGCCCTGGCTGAGCACTCTCGACACGCAGACCCTGCTGTGGCCCGGGTTCTCGGGCACCTGGCCGAATTTCGGCCCGGCCGGCACCGTCGCGCCGTTCAAGTCGGTCGGCCCCTTCTGGCTGCCCACGATCAACACCGCCCTGCTGCTGACCTCGGGCCTGACCCTGACCATCGCCCACCACGCGCTGCGCGCCGCGCACCGCAGCAAGGCGATCTTCTGGCTGGGCCTGTCCATCATCCTGGGCTTCACCTTCGTGGCCTGCCAGGCTTATGAATACCACCACGCCTACACCGAGCTGAACCTGCGCTTCACCTCGGGCGCGTTCGGCGCGCTGTTCTACATGCTGACCGGCTTCCACGGCTTCCACGTGATCCTGGGCGCCACCATGCTGACGGTGATCTGGTTCCGCCTGGTGCGCGGGCACTTCACGGCCGAGCACCATTTCGGCTTCGAGGGCGCCGCCTGGTACTGGCACTTCGTGGACGTGGTGTGGCTGGGTCTGTATATTTTCGTGTACTGGCTGTAGTCCGCTCCCGGCGGCCGGATCACCCGACGGTGGCCGGCACGCCGGTGGCGTCTATCCATCCCAGGGCGTGGGCCAACAGCAAAAACAGAAACAGCACGATCGACAGCCCCACCCGCCAGGTCAGGGCCCAGGCCATCCGGCCGCTGCGGCCCTGATCCTGCATCAGGAACATCAGGGCCGAGCCCAGACTGGCGACGATCGCCAGGAACAGGATGACAATCAGCACTTTCATGGATAATTTCCTTTATGACCCAGCAGCACCCCGCTTCACGAACCAAGGCCATCACGGCCATCGTGCTGCTGGTGCTGCTGGGCGCCGTCTGCATTGCGGCGGGCCAGTGGCAATTGCGCCGCGCCCACACCCGTGAAGCCATTCATGCGGCCAGGCTGGCCGGCCAGCAGGCCCCGGCGCTGACGCTGTCGGCGTCGCAGGCGGACGGCCCGGACTGGCACCGCGCCCAGGTCCGGGGACATTGGCTGAATCCGCTTACTGTACTCCTGGACAATCGCAACCTCAAAGGTCAGCCCGGATTCTGGGTCGCCACGCCGCTGGCGCTGCAGGACGCCCCGGACACCGCCGTGCTGGTCCTGCGCGGCTGGGTGGCCCGGCCCCTGCCGCCGGCCGTGCTGCCCGACCTGCGCGCGGCGGACGGCCCGGTCCTGGTCCAGGGCACCCTGCTGCACCGCGTGCCCCGGCTGTTCGACCTGGGCAGCCTGACCGGGCATCCCGACACCGCCCTGCCCGAGCCCTTCCCGGCGCCGGACGGCCGGATCCCGCGGGTGCAGAACCTGTCCCTGGACACCCTGGCGGCGGCCACCGGCCTGCGCCTGCTGCCCGTCGTGCTGGAACAGGCGCCCGCCCAGGACGCCGGCCTCGTCCAGGAATGGCCCGGCCCCTCGGAAAATTCCAGCCAGAACTACAACTACGCCCTGCAATGGTTCAGTTTCGCCACCATCGCCCTGGGCGCCGCCGCGGTCACGCTGTGGCGCCTGCTGCGGCGATCCCGTTCACCCAAACCCGAATTGCCCGCCCATGACTAGCACCACCGTCCGACGACGTTCCCTGCTGCCGCTCTACGCCATCCTGGCGATCGCCCTGGCGCCCGTGGTCTTCGCCCTGCTGGCCTACTACGTGCCCTCGCTGGGACTGCGCCCGGCCGTCCAGACCCACTACGGCCAGCTGATCGACCCCCAGCGGCCCATCCCGGAAAACCTCGCCCTGCGCGACGCCGAGGGCCGCCCCTACGACCTGGCACAGCTCAAGGGCCAGTGGCTGCTGATCAGCACCGGCCCCGGCGCCTGCCCCGAATCCTGCGTGCGCGGCCTGTTCGTGCTGCGCAATTCCCACGCCAGCCAGGGCAAGAACGTCGACCGCCTGGAGCGCATCCTGTTCGTCACCGACGACGCGCCGCTGGCGCCCGTGGTCGGCGAGGCCTACGCGGGCACGCATGTCCTGCGCGCCGACCCCGCGCAGCTGGCGGCCTGGCTGGCGCCGGAGGCGGCCGACCCCGCCGCGGCGCTCGCCACGGGCCTGTGGATCGTCGACCCGCTGGGCCACCTGATGATGCGCTTTCCAGACGGCCAGCAGCCCGAGGGCGTGCGCGACGACATCCGCACACTGCTGAAGAATTCCCGGATCGGCTGAGGCCATGCGCACCTATCGGCGGCTGGTCTTCCTGGCCTGGTTCCTGACGCTGGACCTGATCATGTTCGGCGCCTTCGTGCGCCTGACCGATTCCGGCCTGGGCTGCCCGGACTGGCCGGGCTGCTACGGACATTTCAGCCCCCTGGGCGCGCATGAATCGATCCAGCAGGCGCTGCAGGCCATGCCCTACGGCCCGGTCAGCGCCTTCCAGGCCTGGATCGAAATGATCCACCGCTATGCCGGCGCCTTCCTGGGCCTGCTGATCATCGGCTTCACCGTGCTGGCCTGGCGGCTGCGGCATCTCGTCGCCCGCAGCCCGGCGCTGGCCACGGCCGTCCTGGGCCTGGTCTGCCTGCAGGGCGCCTTCGGCGCCTGGACCGTCACCCACCGCCTGATGCCGCTGGTGGTCACCACCCACCTGGTGCTGGGCATGAGCCTGCTGGCGCTGATGACCTGGCTGGCGGCCCGCGAGAAACCCCACGACCCGGTGCCCGCGGCGCTGGCGGGCGGGCGGCGCTGGATGGCGCTGGGCCTGGCCGTGCTGTTCCTGCAGCTGGCGCTGGGCGGCTGGGTCAGCACCAACTACGCCGCCCTGGCCTGCATGGATTTCCCCACCTGCCACGGGGCCTGGGTGCCGCCGATGGATTTCCACGAGGGCTTCGCGCTGCTGCGCGGCCTGGGCAAGCTGTCCTCGGGCGAACTGATCTCGCAGGATGCGCTGACCGCGATCCACTGGACGCACAGGAACTTCGCACTGGTCGTCCTGGCGCTGCTGGGCAGCCTGGCCTGGCGCTGGCGCCGCACGCCCGGCCTGAGCGGCCCGGCGCGGCTGCTGCTGGGCCTGCTGGCGCTGCAGCTGCTGACCGGGCTGACCACGATTTTCTTCCAGTGGCCGCTGCTGATCGCCGTGATGCACAACGGCGGCGCGGCCGGCCTGGTCCTCGTCTGCGTCACCCTGATGTGGCGCCTGTTCCAGGCAGGGAAAGCCCCTAGCGGCAGCCCTGTCCAACGCGCCTAGAATGATCCCATGACCACCGCAGCCGCATCCTCCCGCTCTCCTTCCCTGTTGCGCCAGTACCTGACGCTCACCAAACCCCGGGTCACCCAGCTGGCCGTCTTCTGCGCGGTGATCGGCATGTTCCTGGCCGTGCCGGGCATGCCGGACCTCGGCCGCACCCTGGCCGCCACGGCGGGGATCTGGCTGCTCGCGGCCGCCGCGTTCTCCGTCAACTGCCTGATCGAACGCGAGACCGACGCCCGCATGCGGCGCACGGCGCGGCGCGGCACCGCCTCGGGGCAGATCACGGCGCAGCAGGTGCTGATCATGGCGGGCGTGCTGGGCGGCGCCGGGATGTTCATCCTGAACACCTGGGTCAATGCCCTGACGATGTGGCTGACCTTTGCCACCTTCGTCGGCTACGCCCTGATCTACACCGCCATCCTCAAGCCCCTGACGCCGCAGAACATCGTCATCGGCGGCTTCTCCGGCGCCATGCCGCCCGCCCTGGGCTGGGCGGCGATGGCCGACGCGGTCCCGGCCGAGGCCTGGATCCTGGTGCTGATCATCTTCATCTGGACCCCGCCGCACTTCTGGGCGCTGGCCCTGTACCGGCATCACGAATACGAGGAATCCGGCCTGCCCATGCTGCCGGTCACGCACGGCAAGAACTTCACCCAGCTGCACGTGCTGCTCTACAGCATCGTGCTGTTCGCCGCCTCGCTGCTGCCCTACGTCATCCGCATGAGCGGCCCGGCCTACCTGGCCGCGGCCTGCGTGCTCAGCGGCTATTTCGTCTGGCAGTCGCTGGTGCTCTACCGCAACTATTCCGACGCCAGAGCGCGTAAACTGTTCTGGTATTCGATTCTGTATCTGGCCCTGCTGTTCGCAGCGCTCTTGCTGGATCACTGGGTCGGACTGGCGTTGGGCTCCGTCTGAAGACCGGATGCGCCCGGGTCGGGCCGGCCTCCTGACCCGATAGGTTGAGCATGTCCGTTCCGTTTTCCCCCGCCCGCCGCCTGCTGCTGGCCGGCGCCGCCGCCACCCTTCCCCTGGCCCTGCTGGGCTGCAAATCCAAGGCCGCCGAGCCCCTGCCCTTCGAGGGCAACGACATCAGCGGCACGCACCTGGGCCGCGATCTCGACATGACCGACACCCAGGGGCGGCAGCGCACGCTGGCCGATTTCCGGGGCAAGGTCCTGCTGGTGTTCTTCGGCTATACGCAATGCCCGGACGTCTGCCCCACCGCCATGGCCCAGGCGGCCCAGGCGCTGGAGCTCCTGGGCGACCAGGCGGCGCAGGTCCAGGTGATCATGGTCTCCGTGGATCCGGCGCGCGACACGCCCGCCATCCTGGGGGCCTACGTCCATGCCTTCGATCCCTCGTTCATCGGCCTGACCGGCACCCCCGAACAACTGGAAAAGACCGCGCGTTCGTTCAAGGCCTTCTATGCCAAGGAGCCCGGCCCCACGCCCGAACAGTACGCCATGAACCACTCGGCGGCGTTCTACCTGATGGACCAGGACGGCGAGGCCCGCGCGCTGCTGGGGCCCTCGCTGACCCCCGAAGACATGGCGCACGACATCAAGCTTCTGCTGTAGCGTCCCCGGCGGGGCGGTTCGCGGGCGCGCTGGCGCCATCCGCCCTGGATTCCCCCGCGGCGGGTTCCGGTGCCCCGGGGGCCGCGCGGGCCGGCGTCAGGTCGGGCAGCGGCTCGTGCTGGCGCTCGCCCGATTCGAACTGCTGCCAGACCTCGACCGCCCGCAGGCGCTGGCGGACGATGGCGTCGATCTTCTCGCGCAGCCCCGGGAACCGGTCCAGCAGTTTCTTGAAGTCCTTTTCCTGCAGCATCAGCAGCCGGCTGTAGCCCAGGGACCGCGCCCGCGCCTGGAAATCATGGTCCATGGCCAGGGCCATCTCGCCGAAGATCTGGCCGCTGCCCAGTTCGGCCGTCGTGCCGTCGGGCAGGTCCAGCACCACGGCGCCCGAGGCCACGAAATACATGGCGCGGCTGCGCCCGATGCGGGTCGGGACGTCCTGGCCAGGCACGGCCAGGCGCGGCTTGAGCACCTTGCAGATGGCGGCCATGGTGGCCTCGTCCAGGCCCTCGAACAGATTGACCCGCTGCACCAGCGCCTCGGCGCCCAGGGCGATGTCCAGGCCGCGATGGGTCTCCAGCGGCCCCCAGCGGGTCTCCACCTGCTGGATCAGGTCGGAATAGGTCTCGCCGCTGATGAGGTTCTGCGCCAGCATGTCGCGGTAGCGCATGCGCTCCATCGAGCGCGCCATGCGCGCCAGGTAGGCTTCCTGCAGGTGCTGGGCGTAGCTGGGGTACTGCAGCGCCATGGCCTGCAGGGCGCCCTCCAGCAGCGTCAGGCGGCGCTGGTGGGCCGCCACGATGATGTCGGTCACGTCCGGCCCCAGCAGCGGCTGCACGTCGCTGCGGGCAAAATGGATCAGGCGCCGGGCCACGGCCCACTTGCACATCAGGTTGGTGAACCGTTGGGCCAGCGCATGCGCCAACCAGAAGGGCCGCCCGGTCAGGTGGTGCAGGCGCAGCGCCAGGCGCAGGTTCCACCCGTAGCGCAGGTCGCCCTCCATGGCGGACTCGAATCCCGCCAGCCCGCCCGTGCGCACCGCGTCCCCCAGCCGCTCGGCGCGCGCCAGCAGGGATTCGGCCGTGCGCCAGTCGACCACCTGGGCCTTCAGGGTCTCGAAGAACATCTCTTCCTCGCGCCCGGCCAGGATCCCCATGCCGACCGCGACCTTCTGGTCCTGCGACAGCTGGTGGACCTGCGAGGCATCCATGCTGGCCTGGCTGGCGTCGAACACCGTGTTCAGGCGGTCCAGGACCTCCTGGCCGATGTGCTCGTTGCGGGCGATCTCCTCGATGCGCAGGCGCAGTGCCTCGAGCTCGACCACCTGCGCCTGGTCGCGCAGGGTCCGGTCCACCGGCGAGAGCTGGTTCAGCCCCAGCCGGGCAATCAGCGGACGCAGCGTCAGGCCGTTGACGAACAGCGTCATCAGCACGAAGCCCGTGGTCGCCACGGCGATGAACTGACGGGCATCGTGGGGCACGGCCGGCTGCTCGGTCACGGCCAGGGCCAGGGCCAGCGACACGGCGCCACGCAGGCCGCCCAGCAACATCACGGCGCGGTAGGCCGGGCTGACCTGGGTGCTGAGCCGCAGCCGCCCCAGCAGCGGCAGCAGGCCATAGACGATGATGGCCCGCGCGCCCAGCGTGACGACGAACACCACCAGGATCAGGAAGACCTCCATCCAGGAGATCTCGGCCATCATGCGCGGGATCAGCATCGCCGCGAACAGGAAGATCAGGGAATTGGCCCAGAATCCGAACTGCGCCCAGGCGCCCTCCAACTGCTCGAACGTGGTGGGCGACATGCGCGTGCGGCCGTTGGACCCGACGACCAGGCCGGCGATCACCGTCGCCACCACCCCCGAGACCCCCAGGTAATGTTCGGCCGTGAAAAAGGTCAGGTAGGCCAGCGCCACCGTCAGCGTGACCTCGGCCGCGGGCCAGCCGCGCAGCCAGCGAAACAGCGCCGTCGCCAGCCGGCCCATGGCCAGGCCGGCCAGGCCGCCGCCGATGAAGCTGAACAGGAAGCTGCGCACGACCTCGGTCACCGACAGGTCGCCGCCGCTGAACAGCACGCTGAGCAGCACTGAATACAGGGCGATGGACGCGGCGTCGTTGAACAGGGACTCGCCCTCGACCAGCGTGGTCAGCCGGCGCGGCGCGCCGACCTCGCGGAAGATCCCGACCACCGCCACCGGATCGGTGGTGGCCACGATCGCCCCCAGCATCAGGCAGACCACCAGGCCATAGGGGGCGATCGCCGACAGCGAGAAGCCCACCGCCACCGTACAGACCACCACGGCGACGATGGCCATGACCAGGATGGGGCTGATGTCGTCCAGCAGCCGCCGGATGTTCATGGCCAGCGCGGTCTCGAACAGCAGCACCGGCAGGAAGACGAACAGGAAGGTCTCGGAGGAGATCTCGAAGTGCTGCAGCGAATCCAGGAAATCGGCCACCACCCCCGGCGCCCAGCCATGCACGTGGATGATCACGCCCAGCACGAATCCGACGATGGCCAGCAGTACCGAATAGGGCAGGCGCAAGCGGCCGGCCAGAGGCGGCATGAAGGAAACCAGGGCCAGCAGCCCGGCCAGGCCAAAGACCAGGAGGCCAATTTTCATGATGGGGGCACATCAACAAAACGCGTGGCCCATTATGTTACAGGGTGGCCGGCCTTGTCCAAGCCTGAATCGGCGAAAAAAAAGGGATGCCATGAAGGCATCCCGGGAACATCCGCTTCGATAGGGAGGGGAAGAGGAGAAGCTGAAGCGGACGACAGGACGACGCGGCCAGTGGGCCGGGGGGTTCGTCCATGCGAAGTTAGTCCGCCGGCTCCCGCGAAAGTTCAGGCGGGATCCGGGGAAGATGAAACGAAGTGTGACAACCGCTCAGGCGGCCAGAAAATCCGCCTGGCGGCCGGCCAGCGCGGTCTTGAGTTTTTTCAGCGCCGCGGCCTCGACCTGGCGCACGCGCTCGGCCGAAATGCCGTATTCGGCGGCCAGCTCGTGCAGCGTGGCGCCGCCGTCGTCGGCCAGCCAGCGCGCCTGCACGATATGGCGCGAGCGCTCGTCCAGGGTTTCCAGCGCCTCGGCCAGGCCCTCGCTTTGCAGGCTGTCCATGTCGCGGCGGGCCAGGACCTGCGCGGGTTCCTGGGTGTCGTCGGCCAGCCAGGCGATGGGGGCGAAGCGCTCTTCGTCCTCGGAGGGCGCGTCCAGGACGCAGTCGCCGCCCGAGAGGCGGACCTCCATCTCGGCCACGTCCTCGGGGCGCACGTCGAGCTCGCGGGCGATGTCGGACACCTGGTCCGGCCCCAGCGTGTGGCCGTCCGGACGCATGCGCCGCAGGTTGAAGAAGAGTTTGCGCTGCGCCTTGGTGGTGGCGATCTTCACCAGGCGCCAGTTGCGCACCACGTATTCATGGATCTCCGCGCGGATCCAGTGCACCGCGAAGGACACCAGGCGCACTCCCCGATCAGGGTCGAAACGGCGCACGGCCTTCATCAGGCCGATGTTGCCTTCCTGGATCAGGTCGGCGTGGGCCAGGCCGTAGCCCAGATACTGGCGCGCCACCGACACGACCAGCCGCAGGTGCGACAGGATCAGCTGGCGGGCGGCGTCCAGGTCGTTGTCGTCGCGCAGGCGGCGGCCCAGGTCGGATTCCTGGTCGGCGCTGAGCATGGGCAGGCGGTTGACCGCGCTGATGTAGGCATCGATGGAGCCCAGGGCACCCGGGTTGGATATGGCCTGCGTGAGCTGGGCCGGCGCCAACACCAGGGATGACGAAGTGTGGCTCATGGCAAAATCCTTGGATGATTCCTGTTGATGTTAGCACTCTCTGCAACAGAGTGCTAATTTTCCGGTAACAGAGGTCTATGATCCTCGCGGCAGGCGGAAGTTCCGCCCCCGCCCCCCTGCGGCAGCAAGCGCCAAGCCCGCAAAGGCGCGTTTCAGGGGAGTTCGAGCTCGGCCACCAGGGGGGCGTGGTCGGACAGTTTTTTCCAGGGCGCGCCGTGCAGCACGCGCGCGCGGCGCACCGCAAAGCCGCGCTGGTAGATGCGGTCCAGGCGCAGCCAGGGGAACACCGACGGGAAGGTGCGCGGCGGCGGCGTCAGGCGCGCGGCATGGCCGGTCATGGACAAGGCCGGCGCCGGCCCCAGGGGCTGCCCGGGCAGCCACCGCATGCGCAGCCGCAGCTGCGCCACGCGATGCCGCAGGCGGTAGATCTCGTCGGCCCCCTGCGGGGCGGCCGCGAAGACCTCGACCAGGCCCAGCTGTTCGACGAACAGCGGCGCGAGGCGATTGGTCCAGTCGTTGAAATCCCCGGCGATCAGCAGGGGCTCGTGGTCGGGCACCAGGCGGCGGATGCGGTCCGCCAGCGCCTGGACCTGGCGCGAGCGCCCGCCGGCGAGCAGGCCCAGGTGGACCACCAGGCAGTGCACCTGGGTCTGCTCCACCTGCACCACGCCGTGCAGCAGGCCGCGCTGCTCGAGGCGGTGGTCGGAGACGTCCTGGTTCTCGTAGTACAGGATCGGATAGCGCGACAGCAGCGCATTGCCGTGGTCGGTGGCGGTGCGCACCGCGTTGCAGCCGTAGGCCGCGTGCATGTGCATGGCCGCCGCCAGCGATTCGTGCTGCGCGTCCAGGCTGCCGCGCACTTGGTTGCGCCCCTGGACCTCCTGCAGGAACAGCAGGTCCGGGCGCAGGCCGTACAGGCCCAGCCGCAGGTCCGACAGCGACTCCCGGCCACCCGTGGCCGAGCGGCCCTTGTGGATGTTGTAGCTGACGACCCGCAGGACTGGCATGCCAGGTTCTCCCGGCCTATTTGGCCTCGGTCTGGCGCAGGCGGATGTGCAGTTCGCGCAACTGCTTTTCGTCCACGGCCGACGGCGCGTGCACCAGGAGATCCTGGGCGCGCTGCGTCTTGGGGAAGGCGATCACGTCGCGGATCGACTCGGCCCCGGCCATCAGCGTGACCAGGCGGTCCAGGCCGAAGGCCAGGCCGCCGTGCGGCGGCGCCCCGAACTGCAGGGCGTCGAGCAGGAAGCCAAACTTGGCGCGGGCTTCTTCTTCGTCGATCTTCAGGGCCTTGAAGACCTTGGTCTGCACGTCGGCGCGGTGGATGCGCTCGGAGCCGCCGCCGATTTCCCAGCCGTTCATGACCATGTCGTAGGCGCGCGCCAGGGCCTTGCCGGGATCGGATTCCAGCAGGTCCTCGTGGCCGGCCTTGGGGCAGGTGAACGGATGGTGCGCGGCGGTGTAGCGGCCTTCTTCCTCGTCGTATTCGAACATCGGGAAGTCGACCACCCACAGGGGCTGCCAGCCCGCCTCGAACAGGCCGTGGGACCGGCCGAATTCGCTCAGGCCGATCTTGACGCGCAGCGCGCCGATGGCGTCGTTGACGACCTTGATGCGGTCGGCGCCAAAGAAGATCAGGTCGCCGTCCTGGGCGCCCGTGCGCTCGATCAGCCCGCGCAGGGCGTCGGCGTGGATGTTCTTGACGATGGGCGACTGCAGGCCCTCGGGGATGGCGGCCGCGTCATTGACCTTGATGTAGGCCAGGCCGCGCGCGCCGTAGATGCCCACGAACTGCGTGTAGGCGTCGATCTCGCTGCGCGGCATGGCCGCGCCGCCCGGCACGCGCAAGGCGACCACGCGGCTGGCCGGGTCCTTGGCCGGGCCGGAGAAGACCTTGAAGTCCACGTCCCGCATCAGGTCGGCGACGTCGACGAACTCGAGCTTGACGCGCAGGTCGGGCTTGTCCGAGCCGTAGCGGCGCATGGCCTCGGACCAGCTCATGACGGGGAAGGGATCGGGCAGCGCCACGTCCAGCACCTGGCGGTAGACCTCGCGCACCATGCCCTCGAAGATCTCGCGGATCTGGACCTCGTCCAGGAACGAGGTCTCGCAATCGATCTGCGTGAATTCAGGCTGGCGGTCGGCGCGCAGGTCCTCGTCGCGGAAGCACTTGGTGATCTGGTAATAGCGGTCGAATCCCGCCACCATCAGCATCTGCTTGAACAGCTGCGGCGACTGCGGCAGCGCGAAGAATTCGCCCGGATTGACGCGCGAGGGCACCAGGTAGTCGCGCGCGCCCTCGGGCGTGCTGCGGGTCAGCATCGGGGTCTCGATGTCGATGAAGCCCAGGGCGTCCAGGTAGTTGCGCGCCACCATCGACACGCGATAGCGCAGCATCAGGTTGCGCTGCATCTGCGGCCGGCGCAGGTCCAGCACGCGGTGCGTCAGGCGGGTGGTCTCGGACAGGTTGTCGTCGTCCAGCTGGAACGGCGGCGTCAGCGAGGCGTTGAGGATCTCGAGCTCGCGGCACAGGATTTCCACGTCGCCGGACATCAGGTCGGGATTGCGGGTGCCCTCGGGGCGCAGCCGCACCAGGCCGGTGATGCGCAGGCAGTATTCATTGCGGATGCGCTCGGCGGTGGCGAACGCCGCCTGGTTGTCGGGATCCACCACGATCTGAGCCAGCCCCGCCCGGTCGCGCAGGTCGATGAAGATCACCCCCCCGTGGTCGCGGCGGCGATGCACCCAGCCGAACAGGGTCACGGTCTGGTCGAGGTGGGCTTTGGACACCTCGCCGGTGTAGCAAGTACGGTTCAAGAATGGCTCCGAAATATTTGAAGGCGATGCTGCGGATGTTGGCAATTAGGGGTTCGAGTCCAGGCCGGCCTCGCCCGGACGCACGGTCGGGGGCGGGGTCAGCGCGGGCGGCGCCACCACCCCCATGGACACGATGTATTTCAGGGCGGTATCGACCGACATGTCGAGCACCCGGACATCGGCGCGCGGCACCATCAGAAAGAACCCTGAGGTGGGGTTGGGCGTCGTCGGCACGTACACGCTGACGTGGTCGCCGGCCAGCAGGCCGGCGATCTCGTCGCACGGCGTGCCGGTCAGGAAGCCGATGGTCCAGGCGCCCTGGCGCGGATACTGCACCAGAATGGCCTGCCGGAAGGCCTGGCCGTTGGGCGCGAACACGGTGTCGCTGACCTGCTTGACCGAATTATAAATGGAGCGCACCAGCGGGATGCGCCCCAGCAGCGATTCCCAGCGCGACAGGATCGCCCGCCCGATGAAATTGGCGCAGAACAGGCCGGTGGCCAGGATGATGAGCAGCACCAGGACCAGCTCGAATCCCGGGATCGCCACCCCGAACAACGCCTCGGGCGACAGAAAGGACGGCACCAGCGAGTCCAGGGTGCGGGCCAGCATCAGCAGCACCCAGACGGTGATCACCAGCGGCAGCCAGATCAGCAGGCCGGTGATGAAGTAGCGTTTGAAAAATCGCATAAGCCCAGTGGACGCCGGGCGTCAGCCCGGTGTGGCGGCCGGGGCCGCGCCGCCGGCCGAAGCGGACCCGCCCGAGGCGCCGCCCGAAGAGGAGGCGGACGCCGCGGGGGCGCCCGACGCACCGCCGGAGGCGGCCGGCGCGCCGCTGGCCGAGCCCAGCACGCCCTCGGAGTGCGAGCCGGACTTGCCGCCCCGGAAGTCGGTCTCGTACCAGCCCGAGCCCTTGAGCCGGAAACCCGCCGCCGTCACCTGCTTTTCATAGCTGTCCTGGCCGCACGCCGGGCAGGTCGTCAGGCGCGGGTCGGAGATTTTCTGCAGCACGTCCTGCTGATGTCCGCAGCGGCTGCACCGATACACATAAATAGGCACAAAACTGTCCTGTCAATCTCAACTGCCTGAATTCTAGTCCTTTTTGTGGCGCCGAATCAGCCGAAGGCATTGGGCAGCATGAACATGACGGCCGCCACCGCGGTGGGGATGGCCGCCGAGCCCAGGAGTTTCAGCGGCGCGATCGTGCCGTCGCCGAAGCAGCCCTTCAGGATGGAAAAGCCCGCCGGATTGGGCGCGTTGGCGATCACGGTCAGGCCGCCGCCGGTGACGGCGCCGGCCACCAGCATGTAGCGCCAGAGCTCGCTGGTGCCCTCGACGAGCGAGCCCAGGTAGGTCAGGGCGGCATTGTCGGTCACCGCCGTCAGGGCCGTGGCGCCCGCGTACAGCACCAGGGGCGACAGGCCGGCCAGCAGGTCCTGCAGCCACCATTGCTGCAGCCCGCCCAGCACCACCAGCCCAGCCAGGAAAAAGCCCACCATCAGGCCCTCGCGCAGCAGCAGCGGCGACTGGTGGCGCTTGTAGGCATGGGCGTAGCCGATGAACAGCACCAGCAGGGCCATGAAGATCTTGATGTGGTGCGCGGCCAGCACGATCGCCACCAGGAACAGCACGTGCACGGCCATGACCACGCGCGACATGGGCGGGCGCTGCTCGCCGCCCTCGGACACGCCGAGATCGCCGTTGAGCAGGAAGGGCCGGCAGATCCAGGTCAGGGCCAGGCCATTGAGGATCACGGCGCCCGCCGCGCGCCAGCCGAAGTGCGTGGCCATGAAGGCGGTGTCCCAGCCAAAGGTGTGGGCAACCATCAGCACCGGGGGCGCGGCGTAGGCGGTCAGCACCCCGCCGATGGACACGTTGACGAACAGCACGCCGACCGTGAGGTACTTGAAGCCGTCCTGCCCCGGCCGGCGGAAATACGCCTGGCGCAGCAGCAGGGCCGCCAGCGTCATGGCGGCCGGCTCGGTGATGAACGAGCCCGACAGCGGCACCAGCGTCATGACGACGAAAAAGCGCGCCAGCTCGCCGCGCACCGGCAGGATGCGGGCGACGCCGTCGACGGCCAGGCGCACGAGCTCGATGATGGGCCGGCTGGCGGCCACCACCATGATGACGAAGACGAAGGCGGGCTCGGTGAAATTGCGGGTGTCCAGGTATTCGACGGCGCCCTTGACGCCCAGGGTCAGCCCCATCCAGACGAACAGCGCGCAGGCCCAGACGCCAAAGACGGCCTCGACCTCGGAGAGCAGATGCCACAGGCCGGCGTGGCGCCCGCCCTGGTTGGCCAGGCGCGCGAAGACCGGCACGGAGAACGTGTGAATGATGGCAATGGCAAACAGTATGCTGGCCACGACCTCGGTGTGACTGACCATATCCGAGTCCAAAAAAGGTACAGGAAAGGCCCGCGCCGCCTGGCGGCGGCACAGGCCCGGAGGGGTTTCAGGCGCCGCCCAGGATCAGGCGGGCGCCCTTTTCGGCAATCATGATGGTTGGCGAGTTGGTGTTGCCGGACGTGATGACCGGCATGATCGACGCATCGATCACACGCAGGCTTTCGATGCCCCGGACACGCAGCTGGGGATCGACCACCGCCAACGGATCGACGCCCATTTTACATGTCCCCACCGGGTGGAAAATCGTCGTGCCGATGTCGCCCGCGGCGGACTCCAGGGCCTCCTGGCTCTGCACCGCCTCGCCGGGCAGGTATTCCTTGGGCCGGTAGGGCGCCAGGGCGGGCTGCGCCATGATCCGCCGGGTCAGGCGCAGCGCGTCGGCGGCGACCGCGCGGTCCTCGGGCGTCTGCAGGTAATTGCAGAGAATGTCGGGATGGTCGGCGACGTTGGGCGAGGTGACGCGCACGTAGCCGCGGCTGCTGGGCTGCAGATTGCAGACCGAGGCGGTCAGCGCCGGAAAACGGTGCAGGGGGTCGCCGAACTTGTCCAGCGACAGGGGCTGCACGTGGTATTCCAGGTTGGCGCGCGGCCGCGACGGGTCCGAGCGCGCGAAGGCCCCCAGCTGCGAGGGCGCCATGGACAGCGGCCCGCGGCGAAACAGCGCGTACTGCAGGCCCATGTGGGCCTTGCCCCACCAGGCGTTGGCCAGGGTGTTCAGCGTCATGCCCTTGGACAGGCGGTAGATCATGCGCAGCTGCAGGTGGTCCTGCAGGTTCTCGCCCACGCCGGGCAGGTCGTGCACCACGGGGATGCCCTGCTGGCGCAGGCGCTCGGCCGGGCCGACGCCCGAGACCTGCAGCAGCTGCGGCGAGCCGATGGCGCCCGCCGCCAGGATGAGCTCGCGGCGGGCCGCGGCGTGGCGGCGCTGGCCGTCCTGCACGAAGGCGACCCCCGTGGCGCGGCGCCCGGAGAATTCGATGCGCTCGACGCAGGCGCCGGTCAGCACCCGCAGGTTTTCCCGGCCCATGACCGGGTGCAGGAAGGCCTTGGCCGCGTTCCAGCGCACGCCGCGCCGCTGATTGACCTCGAAATAATTGCAGCCGGCGTTGTCGCCCCGGTTGAAATCATCGACGCGCTCGATGCCCGCCTGGGCGGCCGCGTCCCGGAACGCGTCCAGCACGGCCCAGCGCAGGCGCTGCGGCTCGACGCGCCAGGTGCCCGAGGCGCCGTGGAATTCGCTGGCCCCGGCATGATGGTCCTCGACGTCGCGAAAGAGCGGCAGCACGTCGCGCCAGCCCCAGCCGGGGTTGCCCAGGGATTCCCAGTGATCGTAGTCGGCCGCCTGGCCGCGCACGTAGAGCATGCCGTTGATGGACGAGGACCCGCCCAGCACCCGGCCGCGCGGATAGCCCAGCGAACGGTAGTTCAGCCCGGGGTCGGGCTGCGTGTGGTAGCACCAGTCGGTGCGGGGGTTGCCGATGCAGTACAGGTAGCCGACCGGGATGTGGATCCAGCGCCAGTCGTCCGCCCCCCCGGCCTCGATGAGCAGCACGCGGTGGCGTTCGGACAGGCGGTTGGCCAGCAGGCAGCCGGCTGAGCCGGCCCCCACGATGACGTAGTCGAATTCGAGCTGGGTCTCAGCGGGGGTATTGCCGGCCATGATGGGTTTGTCTCCCGGGGCTTGGAAGGGCGCCCCTGATCTTGTCGGCTCAGTCTAGCCGCAATCCTGCGCGGATGCCAAACCGCCGCCGGCCGGCGCAGCCGGCCCGGGCCCTCAGGCCGGCAGCACCGTGCCGGCCAGGCCGGCCACGATCAACAGCACCCCGACCTGCATGTTGGACCGGAAGATCCGCAGGCCGCGCTCCGGGCGGCGCACGTCGAACAGCGCCATCTGCCAGACGAAATGCCCGGCGATGACCGCCATCACGACGTAATAGGGCCAGTCCATGCCCATGCCCCAGCCCGCCACCGTCCACAGGGCCGCCGTCGCGGCGTAGAAGCCGCCGATCCAGGCGCGGCCGCGGTCGCCGAAGAACATCGCCACGGATTTCAGCCCCAGCATGCGGTCGTCGCGCAGGTCGATGTAGGCATAGACGGCGTCGTAGCCGATCTGCCAGAGGACGGCGCCCACCCACATGGCCACCCCGTACCAGGGCAGGATGTCGCGGGTGTCGGTCCAGGCCATCAGCATGCCCCAGTTGAAGGCCATGCCCAGCACGGCCTGCGGCCAGTAGGTGAAGCGCTTGCACAAGGGGTAGATGACGACCAGCGGCACCAGGGCCAGGGCCAGCCAGCGGCTGTAGGCGTTGATGGCCAGCAGCAGGCAGGCGCTGACCAGCAGCTGCGCGGCGGCGAACCACAGGGCCGCGCGCAGCGTCAGCTGGCCGCTGGTGAGCGGCCGGAAGCGCGTGCGCTCGACCCGATGGTCGAAATCGCGGTCGAAGATGTCGTTGAAGGTGCAGCCCACGCCGCGCATCAGCAGTGCGCCCAGCGAGAAGATCACCAGCCGCCACAGGGTGGGCCAGCCGTCGGCCGCCTGCACCAGGGCGGCCAGGGCGGGCAGCAGCGTCAGCCAGGTGCCCACCGGCCGGTCCAGCCGGCACAGGCGGGCGTACGGCCCCCACGACGCGGGCAGCCAGCGGGCCACCCAGTCGTCGTGGCGCATGTCCGACAGGTCGGGCCGCGCGGGGCGGCCGCCCGGGCCGGACGCGGCCTCGTCGGGAATCGGGGGCTGCGTCGCCATGCCGCGGCCCTCAGCCGATCAGTTCGCCCAGCACCTGGATGCCGGCGCGGATGCGGTCCTCGGGCACGGTGACGAAACTGAGCCGCAGCGTGTTGGTCGGCGCCCGCACCCCGGCATAGAAGGGCGCGCCCGGCACGAAGGCCACGTTGCGGGCGATGGCCCGCTGCAGCAGTTCGGTGGTGTCGATGCCCTCGCGCAGCGTGACCCAGATGAACATGCCGCCCTGCGGCCGCGTCCAGCTGGCGTCGGCGGGGAAATGACGCTGCAGGGCATCGAGCATGTAGCCGCACTGGCGCTGGTACAGCGCCCGGACCTTGGGCAGGTGCGTCTGCAGAAAGCCGCTGCGCACGGTCTCGTAGACGGCCATCTGCGTGACGGTGGCCGTGTGCAGGTCGGTGGCCTGCTTGATCTGCACGAGCTTGGCGATGATGTCGCGCGGCGCCACCACGTAGCCCAGGCGCATGCCCGGCGCCAGGACCTTGGAGAAGGTGCCCAGGCGGATCACCGTCGCCCCGGCCGCGCGGCCCAGCTCCAGCAGGCCGGGCTGCGGCTCGCCGGCGTAGCGCAGTTCGCCGTAGGGATCGTCCTCGATGACGGGCAGGCGCAGCGCGGCGCAGCGCTCGACCAGCGCCTGGCGGCGCGCCCGGTCCAGCGTCAGGCCGGTCGGGTTCTGGAAATTGGGCAGCACGTAGATGAAGCGCGCCTCGCGGGTCAGCTCCGCGTCCAGGGATTCGGGGATCAGCCCGCCCGCATCGGTGGGCACGGACTGGTACTGCGGCTCGAACATCGAAAAGGACTGCAGGGCGCCCAGGTAGCTGGGGGCCTCGACCAGCACGCGCGAGCCCGGATCGATGAAGAGCTTGCCCAGCATGTCCAGCGCCTGCTGCGAGCCCGACACGATCAGGACTTCCTCCGGGTCGACCGGGGCGCCGTCGCGGGACAGGTCCTGCGCCACCCATTCGCGCAGGGGCGTGTAGCCCTCGGTGCGGCCGTACTGCAGGGCGGTCGCACCCTGGGTGGCCAGCACGCGGTCGAAGGCGGCGCGCAGTTCCTCGATCGGGAAGCCCGCGGGCGACGGCAGGCCGCCGGCAAAGGAAATCACCTCGGGACGCTCGGTGATCTTGAGGATCTCGCGGATGGCGGAACTGGTGAGCTGCGTGGCGCGTTGCGAAAACACAGCGGTGGTGGAAGTCAGCATGTCCATGTGTGGAAGCCCGAATGAAAGCCTGCCTCGTGAGCCGGCCGATTGGCGAATGCCGATCAGCCCGGATCGGCGGGCAGCCGGCGCGGATGACACGGGACCGCCGGCAGGCGGTCCCAAGCCGTCTATCTTAGAACAATTGCGGCCGCTGGGGCGCCGAATCGCCGCCCGGCGCCCCGGATTACGGGTTTCCCTCAGTATCGGACACGAACGATCAAGATTGAAATATGTGGTGACAGGTCATCACAAGAGCGACATGAAAAATCTGAAGATCGGTACTCGGCTGGCACTGGGATTCGGCTTTGTGATCCTGCTGCTGGTGGTCATGGCGGGCATCGGCCTGTGGCGCATCGCCGGCAGCAACACGGCCAGCCAGCTGCTGCGCGGGCACGAGATGGACAATGCCCTGATCCTGCAGTGGGCGCGCCAGACCGAGGTCAACAACGGCCTGACGCTGGCCGCCACCAACATGAACGACCCCGAGGCCCAGACCAAGGCCAGACAGGCCCTGACGGAATCCGACCAGCGCATCCGGGATTTCCACAAGCAACTGGGCGCCTCGATCCAGAATCCGCAGGCCCTGGCGCTGTACAAGCAGGCGGTGGCCGACCAGGACATCTATTTCAGCAAGCGCGACGAGGCCTTCAAATGGCTTGAGAACTGGGACATCGGCAAGGCCAACGCGTTCTTCAGCCACGAGATGCCCGATCTCAGCCACAAGGTCACGGCCACCATCGACCAGCTCAGCGCCTTCCAGAACCAGTACACGGACCAGGCGTTCCAGCAGACCTTCGCGGCCAACCGGCTGGGCATGCTGATCCTGGGGGTCGCCGCGGCGCTGGCGCTGATCCTCAGCCCGCTGTTCGCCTGGCGCGTCACCCGGTCCGTCACCCATCCGCTGCGCCGCGCCGTGCGGCTGGCCGAATCCGTGTCGCACCGCGACCTCAGCCAGCACGTGCAGGCCAAGGGCACGGACGAGGTCGGCCAGCTGCTGCGCGCCCTGGGCGCCATGGCCGACAACCTGCGCAGCACGGTGGGCGAGGTGCGCAAGGGTGCCGATTCCATCGCCTCGGCGGCCGGCCAGATCTCGGCGGGCAACCTGGACCTGTCCTCGCGCACCGAGGAACAGTCCAGCTCCCTGGCCCAGACCGCCGCCACCATGGAGCAGATCACCGCCACCGTGCGCCAGAACGCCGACAGCACCCAGCAGGCCAACACCCTGGCCGCGGCCGCCGCCAAGACCGCCACCAATGGCGG